>Ga0105238_10004358_pt1 | contig 14043 bp, 9 predicted proteins | sample KBSC34metaG_FD_81526 | JGI IMG/M metagenome (GOLD analysis project Ga0105238, IMG submission 81526) | Corn rhizosphere microbial communities from Kellogg Biological Station, Michigan, USA - KBS C3-4 metaG | ecosystem: Host-associated > Plants > Roots > Rhizosphere > Soil | place: Michigan, USA... | reverse complement strand
CCGCCGGGCGACCTTCGACCTGATCGGCCTGCCGCCGACCCCGGAGGAAGTCCAGGCGTTCGTGGATGACAATTCACCCGATGCCTTCGCCAAAGTGGTGGACCGGCTGCTCGCCTCGCCGCATTACGGCGAACGTTGGGGCCGGCATTGGCTGGATGTGGCGCGCTACAGCGATACCAAGGGCCAGCCCCGCCGCGACGTCGAAGACACCATCAATCCCTTCGCCTGGACGTACCGCGATTATGTCATCCGCAGTTTCAATGAGGACAAGCCCTACAACCGGTTCGTGATGGAGCAGATCGCGGCCGACCGGCTTTCCACCTCCCGCAGCAATCCGACCAATCTCGCCGCACTGGGTTTCCTCACCGTGGGCGACCATTACATGGGGATGCAAAATGACGTCATCAACGACCGCATCGACGCGGTCACAAAGGGTTTCATGGCGCTGACGGTGACCTGCGCCCGCTGCCATGACCACAAGTTCGACCCGATACCGCAGAAGGATTATTATTCGCTGCACGGAATTTTTGCCAGCTGCGTCGAGCCGAAAGTTGAACCGGTCGTTTCACCGATCAATGTGACGCCGGAATTTGAAGCGTATCACCACCAGCGCGACAAGCTGGCGTTTGAACAGTCCAACCTGGAAAGCTCGCTGCCCAAGTTGCGCAAGAGCGGCAATCAGGACGCCTTCAAGGAGGCGCGCCGGACCTTGCAGCGCGTTGTGCACCAGATCGCGGAACTGGATCTGACCAATACGGCGGTGCCGATGCACGCGATGGTCCTTACCGACACTGCCAAGGGGCATGATTCACCGCTGTTCATCCGTGGCGATGCGGGCAATCGCGGCGACCCCGTGCCCCGCCGTTTCCTGCAGATGCTCTCCGCGCCGAACCGCCCGGTTTACACGAACGGCAGCGGCCGCCTCGAACTGGCCATGGCCGTCGCCAGCAAAAACAACCCGCTCACCGCTCGCGTCATGATCAATCGCATCTGGGAGCACCATTTTGGCGATGGCTTCGTGCCCACGCCGGACGATTTCGGGATGATGTCGGAACCCCCGAGCCATCCCGAACTGCTCGATTATCTGGCGACGAGTTTCATGAACAACGGCTGGAGCATCAAAAAAATCCACCGGCTGATCATGCTGTCCAGCGTCTATCAGGAAAGCAGCGCGGGCAATTCCCGCTATGCCGAGATCGACCCGGGCAACCGGCTGCTCTGGCACGCGAACATCCGGCGGCTGGAGTTCGAGCCGCTGCGCGACTCGCTGCTGGCCATCGGCGGTTTGCTGGATACGAACCTGTACGGTCGTCCTGTGGACCTGCGCCTGAAACCGGATTCGACGCGCCGGACGGTTTATGATTTTGTGGACCGGGGAAATGTCTCCGACGTGCTGGTCAATTTTGATTTTGCTACCCCGGACATGGTGACGGGCATCCGCCACCAGACCACCGTGCCGCAACAGGCCTTGTTCCTGATGAACAGCCCGCTGGTGATCGATCTGGCTCGGCGTTTGGTCGCGCGACCGGAATTTGTCGAGCTGACCGATGACGATGCCCGGCTGCAATACCTTTATGAACGGATTTACCAGCGCCTGCCGGCCCCGGAGGAAGTCCAGTTGGGGGTGGAATTTGTGAACCAGACGCCGTTGCGGGAAGACCTGTCCCTGGCCGAGACGAACAATATTGTTGTGGCCAAAGCGAAACCGGGCAAACCCAACCGTCCTGCACCCATCAATAAAAAACACGCGCCGCTGACTTCTTGGGAGGAATACGCGCAAGCGCTGCTTCAAGCCAACGAGACTTCTTTCGTGAATTGAAGTATGTCAGTGGACTGATCGGTTCGAGTAATAACTGCATCTGGGTAGCGTACTGTGGTCAATGTTTCCCATTCTTGATAACATCTGACTCCCAGCCGTCGAAGTCGCCGTGAAACTCCACCGCAAGCTGGGTGAATAGCTTGCCAATCTCTGACAAAGGTGCTGTGTCGGGCGTGAGAGTGGTCTTGGCAAGACACAACCAATCATCGCCTTTGGCTGCTGGACGGATCTCAACCTGATAATTGGTGTTTGTGAGTCTCTGGCCTGCTTGTCGGGCTGCCGCCTCGGTTGGCAGATACAGATAAAAATCAAAACCGCGTGGCTTGGATGTATCCGAACCCATCTGTCGAAGTTGGGTGAGAACCTCGGTCTGAAAATCCTGATGCGTAGTCATTGGTGCTTTTGAGCAGCCACAAAGCAAAAAACTCAAAGCGGTTGCGGCGATAAATCTCATAAGTAAAATCTCATCTCACTTCCGAAATGACATCCACAATGTCTGCGATGCGAAAATCTAAATCATCTGGGCTTGAAACTGCTCTGGTGCCAATCTTTACAATCTCCCGTCCCCATGCCAGAAAAACTTCATGCATTTGGCGACCATCAGCTAAAACCGGCGTAACGCGATTCGTGCCGTAAGACGGCTCGCCAAGTACGACTATCTTGTCTGCAACCCACCTTGGAAGCTCAAGTATCATGTGCGCTCACGATGCCTAACCATCAAAAGCTGGGCCACGGCGGAGCAAAACGCAAGTCGCGATAGCGGAACGGGTGCCGCCCAACACTGTTCGTTCATTCCCTGGGCATGGTTAGGCGGCGGCATCTATGATTGCCATTCAATGACCAGCCAAATGATGCGTGTCATCCCAAAGCAGCACCACTGGCCGGGACAGTTCATGTTCGTAACTCAAGATGCTCAGGCTGGCCGTGTTTAATAGAAAATATTTCCCGGCCACCGGCTCCAGTCCAAGCCAGCGGGCGGCGAACATGCGCAAAAAATGTCCGCTTGAAAATATCAGCACATCACCTGTGACAGCCCGGACGCGCGTAATTACCTGGTCGGCGCGGGCCGCGACCTGTCCCGGCGATTCGCCACCGGGACATCCATCCCGGAATAGTTGCCATCCGGGATTGATCGAGGCGATTTCCACGCTGCGGCGGCCTTCGTAATCGCCATAATTCCATTCGACCAGGTTGCGATCCGTTTCTGCGCCGCCGCCAAATCCGGCCAATTCGCATGTCTTCCTTGCCCGTTGCAACGGGCTGGAGAAAACCTTGTTAAATTGAATTTCAGACAGCCGTTTGCCTAGTTGTCGGGCATTGCGTTCGCCATTTTCAGTGAGCGGCAGATCGGTCAGGCCCGTATGCTGGCCGGAAAGGCTCCAGGCGGTTTCGCCATGTCGGGCAAGATAGACGGCGGGCAATTTTTCACTCATGACCTTGTTTGTTTTTTGTCTGTGCGCGAAAATTTAAGGCAAAATGTCGCCCATGGAAAAGCTTTATGATTGAACGGCTTTGAACGGTGGTCCGCCCAATCCGGAGAAACGTAACGGGGTGATGCTGTCGGTACTGTAAACCGTCAAGTTTACAGGGAAACCAATCAAATGATTTAACTATGGATTTTCAACTGGCAACATCCAGAATCGTTCCCAAGCATAAATGAAACGTTTCTGCCATCTCGCCTTTGTCTTGAGTGCGTTCACTTTGTGCGCCGCCGAATTTCCGCCATTGACCATGCCGGTCGGCGGATTGAAATCGGGCGCAGTCGTGAAAGCCGCGGGCGAGGTCACTTTGCGTGAACCGGATGGTGCGCGTGGGCAATACAAACATGGTTTCCGGGTTTACAACGACAGCGCGGCGGACTGGCAGAATTATTACGGTGTTCGGTTCGAGGTGAATTTACCCGACACAGACGAAGTGGAATTGACCGCGACGATCCAACGGGCACGGCGCGTGGCCGATGTAGCAGAAGTCCCCGTCTCTGGCGCGGTGCGCGTGAACGGGAAGGGTTGGCATACGATCACGCTGCCGTGGAGCGCATTTGATTTTGAGCAGGCGAACACCGGGTTCCTCAAATTCGTCAAGGAATTCACGGTGGCAGTCAAAACCTTGGATGGCAGGCCGGTGAAATTTCAATTGCGCGATGCCCTCGTGATGAAGGCACCGGTGGTCTCGCTGGAAGCGGAAATCTGCGGCCGGAGCGCAGCGCAAAACGGCGTGGTGGAATACGATGTTGTCGCCGGCAATTGCTCGGATGAAAAGCAGTCCGTAACACTCGCGTTCGTGAAGCACGGCTGGGAGGAGATGATTTCGTCTGTGGAACCGGACTCCCTGCAGCTTGCTCCGGGTGAATCGCACCACATCAAGGTGCGCGTGCAGATTTCCGGGCGTGTGCCGCCGGGCGGTCACGAGGAGCAGGTATTGCAGGCTATCGGCAACGGCGATGCCTCGCATGCCAGCCAGCTCCGGTTCGTCACCGCCAGTGAAGTGTCGCATCCGTTTCTGTTGCACACGTCGGCGCGCTGGCAGGAGGTTCGTGATAAGATCGCGAAGTATCCTTGGGCCAGGGAACAGGCGGATGCCGCCATCAAGCAAGCTGAGGAATGGCAGGTGCCGCAAATCGCTGACCCAGCCAAGGCTCCCGATGACACTTACGGCCCTTATGTCTTTCCGACCCAGACCGAGGTTGGGCTTCTGAACTGCGCCACCGCCTATCAACTGACCGGCGATAAAAAGTTTGCCGAAAAAGTCGCGCTCTTTATGCGCCGTCTTTCCGATCCGACCAGGGGTTATCCGGCGACCCTGCGCGGCTGCAACCAGTCTTTGGTGCAGGAGGGCCACTGGTTTCAAAACATTGCAAAAGCCTATGACGCCGTTCTGCCCTCGGGTGTGTTCACTGAGACGGACAAGGCGCAGGTCGAAAAAACATTCAGGATGTTTTTTGAGACGCTCGAACGCGCAAACGACTATGGCCCGATCAACAACTGGAATGTGGCGCAGGTCATTGGCGGACTTTATTGCTCGCTGGCGATCGGTGATATGGCTGAGGCGGAACGCTGGTTCTCCGGCCCTGCTGGCGTGATGGACCAGATTTCAAAAGGCGTGATGGACGACGGGTGGTGGTACGAATGTTCCGTCAGTTATAACACCTGGGTCACGGGCGAATTCACCCAGGTCGCATTGGCGCTGGAACCGTTCGGGATAAACTTCCGCGACATGAAAGTTCCCGCGAGCTACTCCCCGCGGGTCGGCCTGGTCTCCGAATTGAGCGGCGGCACGGCGGTCGGTGGCACACCGGAGGAGCGGCGCAAGCCGTTCGGCATGGAGTCCCGTATTTTTGGTCCGAACACCAGGCCATATCGTGATATCAAGATGATGTGGGACAGTCTGCTGCCGTTTCTGGATTATCGCAGTGTGATGATCGGCGTGAACGATTCGACTGAAAATATCGTTGCGGTTAACCGTACGGAGATCGGCTGCTCGCCGTTTGAACTGGCCTATTATGTTTTCCGCGATCCGGCTTACGCGGCGGTCATCAAGAACGGTGCCGCAAAACGTGACCTGCTTTACGGCGTGCCGGAGCTGCCGGAACAGACACCAAAACGCTACACAGACAGCGCGTTCGCCGACAATGTGGGACTCGTGATGCTTCGCTCGCAGATGACAAACCGTCCTGTCAGCGAACAGATCCAGGCGACGTTGCACTATGGCACGCACGGTTGGGCGCATGGTCATTACGACCGCACCGACCTATTGAGCCTCATGCGCTACGGCCGCAGCTTTTGGAATCCGGAGTCCGTGTTCTGGGTCTATGAGCCGTTCATGTATAAATTTTTCTGCCAATGCTCGGTCAACCACAACATGGTGGTCGTGGACCGCAAGATGCAGGAAGCCGTGCCGGGCGACCGCCTGTTGTTCTACGCGGGCGATGCGATGCAGGCGACCGTTGTGGAAACGGATGCGCGCTGGAGCAATCCGCCCTATGGCGGCATGATCTATGATTATGTGCCGGTGAAAACTTTCGCCGAGAAATGCTGGCGCGAAGGCCGCAGCGTGCCGATCCCGACCAACCCGCCCGCGTACGGCAAACTCACGGATTACACGGAGAACATCAAGCAACGCCGCGCGATGATCGTGACGGATGATTATATCGTCATCGCCGACTGGATGAAGGGAACGACCGCACACACGTTTGAAAGCCTCTATCACATGAAAACCTTTGGCGGCCTTGAGGCGTCGGAGAAAAAATTCCTGCGTCACGATGCCCAGTGGGATCCCAATCCCATCGGCAGCGCGCAGTTCGTGACCGACTGCAACTGGTATGAGGTCGCCGCGCCCGCCGTAGGCAGATTTCAAGTGCGCTATGGGCCGGGCGAAGACAATGAAGGTTCCCGCTCGCTTGGTAACACCGAAGGTGTGCTTAAGACCGATGTGCATTCGCTCTGGCCGCCGAAGCAGCAAATCATGATCGGCACCGCGCCGGAGATGTTCCCGGTCGAGAAGCGGCTGTTTTATACGGTGCGCGGGGATGGGAAAACTATGGCGGATGGAAAATTCGGCGCTTGGATTCTTGGTTCTGCCGATATTGACGTGCCGCTGGAAGGAGTGAAGCAGCTTGAGTTGGAAACACGCACGGAACTTTCCAAGCAACCGACGCTATTCTGGGCCAATGCACGAATTGTCACCAAAGATGGCAAAGAAATTCCGTTAAGCGAACTGCCGGTCAAGTATGAGAACATCGAGCAGCCAAAGGAGCCGGGGAAAGATTACTTCGGCGGGCCGATCAAGATTGTGGGCAACGAATATACATCAGCCACCCCGGCACAGCCGCGGGCCAACAACGAGTCCGCCTTTGTGCGCGTGGACTTGTCTGGTATGAACGCGGCGCGGTTCAGGTCCACCTTGGGCGGCGATTTTCCGCTGGGTGACGAGACACAGCGGCGCAAAGTCTGCGCCATCAGCGCACCTGTGGGCACGGAAGCACGCTTTCTTACCATCATCGAACCTTACGAGGACAAGCCGATGATCAAATCTGCCACCGCAACCAGCGCGGATTCATTGCGCGTGGAACTGGCAGACGGACGCGTACAGGAAATCGAAATAAAAAATTTCACTGGTGACGGCAAAAATATCGCCGCCCGGCTGACTGAAAGCCGGGATGGAAAAGTTACCCGGGATGAATCCACCCAGATTGGCGAAGGAGTAACAAAATGAAATATCGCGCATTTGGACGGCTGGGCTGGCAGGTTTCGGAAATCGGCTTTGGCGCCTGGGCCATTGGCGGCGGCGCGTGGGTCAACCAGAGTGACGATGACTCGATGCGCGCCCTGCACAAGGCGCTCGACCTCGGTTGCAACTTCATTGATACCGCGCAAGGCTATGGCGATGGTCGCAGCGAGCGCATCATTGGCCGGGTCTTGAAGGAGCGCAAAGGGGAGAGGGTTTATGTTGCCACGAAAGTTCCGCCCCGGCCGGGGGCCTGGCCGCCGACACCTTATTGTAAAATTGAAGAACGGCTGCCGGAAAATTATTTGCGTGAACGGGTCGAGGGCAGTCTCAAGAATTTGCAGACCGATTGCCTCGACTTGTTGCAAATTCACACCTGGACCCGCGCTTGGAACCGGAACCCTGCCGCGCTTGAAATGCTGCGGCAATTGCAAAAGGAGGGCAAACTGCGCGGGATTGGCATCAGCACGCCGGAGCCGGATCAGAATTCATTGATCGATCTGATGCGGGGCGGATGGCTGGACGCGGTGCAGGTCATCTATAATATCTTTGAGCAGGAACCGGCGGCGGAATTTTTGCCGGCGGCGCGGGAGCACAATGTCGGAGTCATTGTGCGGGTCGCGTTTGACGAAGGCTCGTTGACGGGCCGTTTTACGGAACAAACAAAATTTGATGAAGGCGATTTTCGCAACCAGTACTTTGCCGGGGACCGGCTTGCGCGGACGGTCAGGCGGGTGGCCAAAATCAAGGCAGCACTCGGTCCGGCCGAACCCGATGTCGCTGCGGCGGCGCTGAAATTCGCGCTGAAACCGTCGGCGGTTTCCACGGTCATCCCGGGAATGCGGAATGCGCGACAGGCGGAAATAAACTGCGGCGTGAGCGATCAGCCGCCGCTGGCGGATGAGCTGGAAATCAAACTCAGAGACCTCGCATGGCGGCGCGGGGTATGGTATTCAGGAAAAGACTGATGCGAGTCCTCGTTCTTGCTGGAGACGCCTGGCATCCTGCTGAAATAGTTCAGCGGGGGCTTGGCGCATTGGATCACGCCGGGTTTGATTTTGAGCACGTTGAGGAAGGTGGCCGGTGGTCGCCGGCAATGATGGATGAATTTCCCTTGGTGGTGGTGGCGAAGGCGAATCACTTGGGTGCGACTGACCAGCGTCCGTGGCTTACGGCCGATTCGCAGGCGGCTTTTCGGCAATATGTCCAGCGTGGCGGCGGTCTGTTCGTGGTACACGCCGGGGCGTGTTACAAGGACTTGCCCGATATGCGTGGCATCACGGGAGGTGCTTTTCTGCAACATCCGGATCAGTGTGCGGTGACGGTCGAGCCAAAAGCCGGTCACGCACTTGCAGAGGGCGTCGAATCGTTTACCGCGCAGGACGAGCATTATATCATGGCGCTGGATGATGCCGGGGCGGATGTATTTCTCCGCTCGCGCTCCGGGCATGGGGTGCAACCTGCCGGTTGGACGCGCACGGAAGGCGGCGGCCGCGTGTGTGTGCTGACGCCGGGACATAATGCCGAAGTGTGGTTGCAATCATCGTTCCAAAAATTACTGGAAAATGCGCTGGGCTGGCTGGCGGCAGTGCACAATCCAAAAGTTAGCCAATGATCACCAAATACGATTACGTCATCATCGGGTTTTACCTGGTGTTCATGCTGGCTATCGGCCTGGTGTTCCGGCGCATGAGCAAGGACACGTCGGATTACTTCCGCGCAGGCGGCGCGATGCCGTGGTGGTTGACGGGCGCCTCGGCGTGGATCTTCAGTTTCAGCGCGTGGACGTTCACCGGCGCGGCGGGCAAGGTTTATGAAGCCGGCCCGCTCGTGCTGTGTGTGTTTTACGCGACGGTCGTGGCCCTGACCTTTGCGATTTCCTTTACCTGTATGCGTTTCCGGCGGATGCGGGTCATCACGTGGATGGAGGCGGTACGGTTGCGCTACGGCCCGTTTAACGAACAGTTTTATACGTGGATCAAGCTGCCATTGTTGTTGCTGTTTGCGGGGGTGGGGTTGAACGCCATCGGCGTTTTCATGTCCGCCGTGTTCAAGGTGGAGATGAATTCAATGCTTGTCGTGCTGGGCACGGTCGTGACACTGGTGGCGTTTGCGGGCGGCTCATGGGCGGTGCTGGCAAGTGATTTTGTGCAGGCATTTCTCATCGTCACCATCACGATCTGCACGGCCGTCATGGTTTTGGCCCGGCCGGAAATCGGCGGCTTGCATGGCCTGGTGGACAAGGTGCCGTCGGCGCATTTTCACTGGGGCGAACTGGCGCGGCCCGAGATCATATTCGTCTGGATACTCGGCAACCTGTGGCTGAAGTTCTCGGACGAGAACAACATGGAACGTTCGACGATGTATCTGATGACACGCAGCGACAAGGACGCGCGACGGATGGTCTTGATCCCGCTGATCGGCACCATCATCGGCCCGGTCGTCTGGTTCATCCCCTCGATGGCGGCGACAATCCTGCATCCGAACCTGGCGGCGGAATTTCCGGCGCTCAAGCAGCCGCACGAGGCCGCGTTTCTCGCGGTGGCGATGGACGTGATGCCACAGGGTCTGCTGGGGCTGCTGCTTTCCGCGATGCTGGGGGCAACCGTGACGAGCATGGACGCCGGCCTGAACAAGAACGTCGGTATCGCCATTCGCAGCCTTTATAAGCCGCTGTTCCAGCCCCATGCGACGGAGAAACACCTGCTGGTCGCGGGCAAGATCTGCACGCTCATTTTTGGCGCGATCATCATCCTGCTGGCGGTGTTCATCAACAGCATCCGGCAGACAAATCTGTTTGATTTTGTGAACCAGCTCGCCTCGTATCTGCTGATGCCGCTGGCATTGCCGCTCATCTACGGATTGTTCTACAAACGCACACCGGGTTGGTCGGCGTGGAGCACGGCTCTTGTGGCTGGCGGCGCTTCGTGGTTGCTCGGCAAATATTTTTCACCGGAAATCATTCAACATTGGATGGGCTGGGAGAAGCCCTTGAGCGGCGATGAACAAACCTATCTCAGGCTGGCCATTACGACGCTGGGTGGAACAGTCATTATTGGTTCAGCTTGGTATTTCTTCACTGGCTTGTTTTATCAGGCTGCTCCGAAAGTGGAGCAGGAGCGTATCGAAAACTTTTTCACCAACTTGCACACGCCGGTGGATACGCGCGGTGTCGAGGGCGTGCAAACGGCGATCTACAAGCTGCTCGGCGCGCTGTGCCTGGTGTATGGCGGCTTTATTTTGTTGCTGGTGTTGATACCGAACACCTCTGGCGGACGACTGGCATTTCTGTTTTGCGGCGGGGTGATGTTTAGCGTGGGCGTAGCGCTTCATCTCGCCGGCAAGCGCAAGTTAAAGGCGGTCAATGCTGGTAAATCTGAATGAATACAGAACAGAATCATTTTTTTCGACCCGGTGAATTGTGGCTGGATGACCGTGGCGTTCATATCAACGCGCATGGCGGCGGCGTGTTATTTCACGCCGGCGTGTATTACTGGTATGGCGAGCATAAAATTGCCGGCGAAGCGGGCAATGCAGCGCACGTCGGCGTGCATGTCTTCTCCTCATGTGATCTTTGTAATTGGAAGGATGAGGGCATCGCACTTAAAGTAAGTGACGAATCCAAAAGCCCCATCGCCCGCGGCTGCATTTTGGAGCGGCCCAAAGTCATTTTCAATCCGCGTACGAAAAAATTTGTGATGTGGTTTCACTTGGAACCGGGCGGCAAGGATTACGCTGATTCGGTAAGCGGCGTGGCGGTGGCGGACAAAGTCACCGGTCCATTCGAGTTTCTTCGCGCGTTTCGTCCGAATGCCGGAGTATGGCCGATGAATGTGCCGGAAGCAGATAAGCACCCGTTGAGCGCAGATGAGTTGGCAGGGCTGGAGAGTATGGATGTCGCCGGTGGACCGCGGCCGTGGTATCCGAAACAGCTTTTATTCCGCCGTGATTTTGCGGGCGGTCAGATGGCGCGCGACATGACGTTGTTCGTGGATGACGACGGCAGCGCGTATCATATCTATGCCTCGGAAGGCAACGGCACCTTGCATATTTCGAAGCTGGCGGACGATTATCTTTCTCCCGCCGGAAAGTACATCCGTGTTTTGCCCGGGCGGTTCAATGAAGCGCCCGCGATGCTTAAGTGGCGCGGGCGCTATTTTCTGTTCACCTCGGATTGCACCGGCTGGGCGCCGAACCCGGCCCGGTTGCTGGCGGCGGATTCCATTTTTGGCGAATGGGAGGAGTTGGGAAATCCGTGCATTGGCAGCGGGGAACAGGTCACAAACACGTTCAACTCGCAATCCGCTTTCATCCTGCCGGTGCAGGGCAGGGCGGAGGCGTTCATTTTCATGGCCGACCGTTGGAATCCGCTGGATGCGATTGATGGCCGGTATGTCTGGCTGCCCGTGGAATTCAAACACGGAGTGCCGACGGTCTCATGGCATGAGCGGTGGGATTTGAGCATCTTCAGTAAATGAACCGGATCAGCATGGCAGCTTTAATAAAAAGTATGAAACAAATCCTTGGACTGTTCGTATGTTTAGCCGGGTTACTGCCCCAGGTTGTGCAGTCGGGCGATACAAATACGGTCGCGCGTATCCAGTGGTGGCGTGACGCAAAGTTCGGCATGTTCATCCACTTCGGCCTCTATGCGATTCCCGGTCGCGGCGAGTGGGCGCAGTGGAACGAGCAAATTCCGGTGGAGGAATACGCCCGGCTGGCCGACCAGTTCAATCCGACAAATTTCTCTCCTGATTCATGGGCGGAACTTGCCAGGTCCGCCGGCATGAAATATATGGTGCTCACATCGCGGCATCATGATGGCTTTGCACTTTTTGATGATGGCACGAACGAATTCACGAGCGTAAGATCTGCAGCGCGGCGTGATTTCGTCGCGGAATATGCGGAGGCGGTGCGCCGGGCTGGTTTGCGCGTCGGGCTTTATTATTCGCCGCTGGACTGGCGTTTCCCCGGATATATCCTGCCCGACCTTCAGCGGCAGAGCGCCGAGGCGATGCGCGAACAATATCATCGTCAGGTGAAGGAACTGCTTTCGAATTACGGAAAAATTGATGTGCTCTGGTTCGACGGCGGGGAAACCGACTGGCTGAGCTTCGGTGGCGATTGGGATGGCGCACAATGGAAAAAACGCCCATCCGACCAGCATTATCATGGCGGCTTCAACTGGCAGCACGACCAGGTTTACACCATGCTCCGCCGATTGCAGCCGGACGTGCTCATCAATGGCCGCGCGGACATGCCGGAAGATTTTCACTCGCGCGAAGGCTACGGCGCGCTTGGCGGTTTTGATGATCAACATCCGTGGGAATTGTGTGTGCCGATGGCTGGCGCATGGGGCTATCAGCCAGGCATGATGCCAAAGCCTTTCAAAGACTACATCCAGTTGCTCGCCAAAGTCGCGGGCCGCGATGGTAATCTGCTGATGAACGTCGGACCCGACCGTAACGGGCGCATTGATGACGCCCAGGCAAAGCGGCTCCGAGAAATTGGCCTGTGGCTTGGCAAATACGGCGAGAGTATTTATGCCACGCGCGGCGGACCATTTTTGCCCGGCGATTGGGGTGTTTCAACGCATCGTGATAAAACAATTTACGTTCACGTTTTAAAATGGACCGGTGACAAAATTATTTTCCCCGCGATCCCGGCGAAGATTGTCCGGGCGACTGCTTTAACTGGTGGCGATGCGGACTTTGTACAAAATGACAATGAAATCGAGATCTCCGTTCCCGGTTCTGCGCGCAACGACATCGACACAATCATCGCGCTGCAATTGGATTCTTCCGCCGACTCGGTCCACTCTTTGAAATAAATGAAGAACCTACCTTTTTTGAGCATCTGGTTCGGAAATTTTTTTGAGCCGTTCTACAGCGACTATGAGGCAACCCGCAAAGGCATAGCCGATGTGGCCGGGCTGGGATTTAACAGCATCAATCTCGACTCCAAGGCGTGGGAAGATTTCTTTGCGCGCTACCGCGGCGAACCGGCCAGCCAATATGTGGCCATGCACGAGTTCATGATGGCTGAGATGGCGAAGCATGGTATTGATTACACCTGCCTGGCTCTCTACCTCTGCGGGGACAATCTGTATCCTAACATCCGCAGCGTCCCGCCTGTGCGTGGCGAGGAGCCGATACGCCCGAATGGCCAGCCGATGGGTACGTACAAGTATTGGTCGCCCAAGGCCCAGGAAACAATGGTGGAGCATGTACGTGGCTTGTTGAAGCTTTACGGCAAGGGCATGAGGCGCAATGCCAACGGCAAGATCATCATGCAGACGATGTTCGAGCCGATCCCGAAACCAAGCTTCGATGCGGAAGGAAAACAAAAGTATCTGGCGTGGCTCGAGAAGCATTATGGTGGCAAGATTGCCGCGTTGAACCAACGCTACGGTCTTGTGGTAAAATCTTTTGCGGAACTGCGGCCGGAAGAATACTGGCTGCGGCCGGAAGAATTGAGCTGGGTTGGTTGTGCCCGGCCAACGGCGGCGGATTTTGCCCAACGTACGCCGGATTTTTACCGCTGGATCGACAATCAAACGCATCTCGCCAGTGTGCTGGACGAGTATCTGGCCACAATGAAGGGACGCTGGCGCGAGCTGGAGCCGGATCTTTTCATCGAACCGTTGTTGCATCAGTGGGGTTATTTCTTCAATCCGCCGGGGCAGGTGGACTGGCAGACGGGCCAGCGCGCCCTGGATGTATATCGCTGCGCGAAACATGTGGACAGCGTGCTGTTCATCGCCGCGCCGTTAAATGCGGAGAACCGCGCGGATGCAGCAGCATTGAGCGTCGAGGGTTCCATTATGCGCAATGCGAATGCGCATCGTCCCTTCACCGCAGGTCTATACCTTGGCCGGCATATCAACGGTGATATTTACCGCGTGGTGCCGCCGGCGGAATGCATTGCGACACATATCGCGAATGGCGCGAAAGGGTTGCACATCTACGGGTACAGCGGGCTCGATGACGGCGGCGTGATGT
>Ga0105238_10004357_pt1 | contig 14044 bp, 10 predicted proteins | sample KBSC34metaG_FD_81526 | JGI IMG/M metagenome (GOLD analysis project Ga0105238, IMG submission 81526) | Corn rhizosphere microbial communities from Kellogg Biological Station, Michigan, USA - KBS C3-4 metaG | ecosystem: Host-associated > Plants > Roots > Rhizosphere > Soil | place: Michigan, USA... | reverse complement strand
TTCGTCGACGTTCCGGGCTTCCTGCCGGGCACGGCGCAGGAATACGGCGCGATCATCAAGCACGGGGCCAAGCTGCTGTTCGCCTATGCCGAGGCGACGGTGCCGAAGGTGACCGTCATTACCCGCAAGGCCTATGGCGGCGCGTACGACGTCATGAGCTCAAAGCATCTGCGCGGCGACGTGAACTATGCCTGGCCGACCGCCGAGATCGCGGTGATGGGGGCCAAGGGCGCGGTGGAGATCATCTTCCGCTCCGATATCGGCGACCCGGCCAAGATCGAGGCCCGGACCGAGGAATATAAAGAGAAGTTCGCCAATCCCTTCGTCGCCGCCTCGCGCGGCTATATCGACGAGGTGATCCAGCCGCACTCGACCCGCCGCCGCATTATCCGTTCGCTGAACATGCTGAAGGATAAGCAGCTGTCGAACCCGGCCAAGAAGCACGACAACATTCCCCTGTGAGCGGTCCCAGAATGTTCAAGAAAATACTGATCGCCAACCGGGGTGAGATCGCCTGCCGCGTCATCAAGACGGCGCGCAAGATGGGCATCAAGACCGTCGCCGTCTATTCCGAAGCCGACGCCACTGCGTTGCACGTGCAGATGGCCGACGAGGCCGTTGCCATCGGCGGGTCGGCCGCGGCCGACAGCTATCTGAAGGCCGACCGCATCGTCGAGGCCTGCAAGCAGACCGGCGCTGAGGCCGTGCATCCCGGCTACGGCTTCCTGTCCGAGCGTGAATCCTTCGCCGAGGCGCTGGAAAAGGCCGGCATCGTCTTCATCGGCCCGAACCGCCATGCCATCGGCGCGATGGGCGACAAGATCGAATCGAAGAAGCTGGCCAAGGCTGCCGGCGTCAGCACAGTCCCGGGTTATCCCGACGTGGTGCCGGATGTCGCGCTGGCGCGGAAGGTCGCCGCGGATATCGGCTATCCGGTGATGATCAAGGCTTCGGCCGGCGGCGGCGGCAAGGGCATGCGCCTTGCCCATAACGACGCCGAGCTTGAGGAGGGGTTCCGCTCCGCCTCGAACGAGGCGCGTTCGTCCTTCGGCGACGACCGCATCCTGATCGAGAAGGCCATCGTCGAGCCACGCCATATCGAAATCCAGGTGATGGGCGATGCCCATGGCAACGTGGTCTTCCTGGGCGAGCGCGAATGCTCGATCCAGCGCCGGCACCAGAAGGTGATCGAGGAGGCGCCGAGCCCGTTCCTGAACGAGGAAACCCGCGCTGCCATGGGCGCGCAGGCCGTGGCGCTGTCCAAGGCCGTGCAGTACCAGTCGGCCGGCACCGTCGAGTTCATCGTCGACCGCGATCGTAATTTCTACTTCCTGGAAATGAACACCCGCCTTCAGGTCGAGCATCCGGTGACCGAGCTGGTGACCGGGCTGGATCTGGTCGAGCTGATGATCCGCGTCGCCTATGGCGAAAAGCTGCCGATCACGCAGGATCAGGTGACGTTGACCGGTTCCGCCATCGAGGCGCGCGTCTATGCCGAGGATCCGCTGCGCGGCTTCCTGCCGTCCATCGGCCGGCTGACGCGCTACCGGCCGCCGGCGGGCGAGGGGGTTCGCGTCGATACCGGGGTCTATGAAGGCTCCGAAATCTCGATGTTCTACGACCCGATGATCGCCAAGCTGATCACCTACGGCACCACCCGGCCGCAGGCGACCAAACGCATGGCCGATGCGCTCGACGCCTTCGCCATCCGTGGCGTGAATCACAATATCGGCTTCCTGTCGGCCATCGTCCGGCGCCAGCGCTTCGCCGACGGGCGGCTCTCGACCGACTTCATCCCGGCCGAGTTCCCCGACGGTTTCCACGGCACAGAGCTGCCGCAGGATGAGATGGATCTGCTGGTGACGGTCGCCGCCGTCGCCCAGGCCCGCGCCGCCGCGCGCGACCGCAAGGATCACAAGCCGCAATCCGAGTGGACTGTCTTGATCGGCCCGTCGTCGGCGCCGCGCACGGCGCGCCCGGTCGAGGTGCTGGCCGATCCCGACGGCTCGGTGGTGGTCGCGCTGGACGGCAAGCTGCGCAAGGTATGGACCAATTGGCAGCCCGGCCAGGTGCTGTTCGAAGGTCAGGTCGACGATGCTCCGGTCACCATCCAGCTCGACCGCAAGGGCGTGGCCTGGGTCGTACATAAGGCCGGCGCGGCCATCGAGATGCGGGTGGTGACCCGCGCCGCTGGTGAGCTCGCCGCGCTGATGCCGGTGAAAGTGCCGCCGGACATGTCCAAATATCTCCTGTCACCGATGCCGGGCCTGCTGGTCTCGATCGCGGTCAAGGAAGGCCAAGCTGTGAAATCGGGCGAGGAGCTCGCGGTCGTCGAGGCGATGAAGATGGAGAACGTGCTCCGCGCCGAGCGCGACGGCACTGTCTCCAAGATCGCGGCAGAGGCGGGGCAGAGTCTCAGCGTGGATCAGGTTATCCTGGAGTTCGAATAAGATGGCCGATTTTCCTGCGAAGACGCTTGAGGATTGGGGCGCTCTCGCCTCCAAGGACCTGAAGGGGGCATCGCCGGACACGCTCCACTGGAGTACGCCGGAAGGAATCTCGCTTAAGCCGTTATATACGCAGGCCGATCTCGAAGGCATGGCGCATCTGGGCTCGATGCCGGGCTTTGCGCCGTTCGTGCGCGGCCCGCGTGCGACCATGTATGCCAACCGGCCCTGGACCATCCGCCAGTATGCCGGTTTCTCGACCGCCGAGGAGTCCAACGCCTTCTATCGCAAGAACCTCGCCGCCGGTCAGATGGGCCTGTCGGTGGCCTTCGACCTCGCCACCCATCGCGGTTATGACAGCGACCATCCGCGCGTCGTCGGCGATGTCGGCAAGGCCGGCGTGGCGATCGACAGCGTCGAGGATATGAAAATCCTGTTCGACGGCATCCCGCTCGACAAGATGAGCGTGTCGATGACGATGAACGGCGCGGTGCTGCCCGTTCTCGCCGGCTATATCGTCGCCGGGCTGGAGCAGGGGGTGAAGCTCGAGCAGCTTTCCGGGACCATCCAGAACGACATCCTCAAGGAGTTCATGGTCCGCAACACCTATATCTATCCGCCCGAACCCTCGATGCGTATCGTGGCCGACATCATCGGCTACACCTCTGAATTCATGCCGAAATTCAATTCGATCTCGATCTCCGGCTACCATATGCAGGAGGCTGGGGCGACGGCGGTGCAGGAATTGGCCTTCACGCTCGCCGACGGCATCGAATATGTCCGCGCCGCGCTGTCGAAGGGTCTCAAGATCGACGCTTTCGCGCCGCGTCTCAGCTTTTTCTTCGCCATCGGCATGAACTTCTTCATGGAAGTGGCCAAGCTGCGCGCCGCCCGCCTTCTGTGGGCCGAGCTGATGTCGCAGTTCAACCCCCAGAAGTCCGACAGCCTGGCGCTGCGCACCCACTGCCAGACCTCGGGCGTAAGCCTGACCGAGCAGGATCCGTACAACAACGTCATCCGCACCACGGTCGAGGCGATGGCGGCGGTGCTGGGCGGCACCCAGTCGCTGCACACCAACTCCTTCGACGAGGCGCTGGCCCTGCCGACCCCGGCCTCGGCCCGCATTGCCCGCAACACCCAGCTGATCATCGCCGAGGAAACCGGCATTCCGCATGTGATCGACCCGTTGGGCGGCAGCTATTATGTCGAAGCCCTGACCGCCGGCCTTGCCGCCGAGGCGCGCAAGCTGATCGCCGAGGTCGAAGGGTTGGGCGGCATGACCAAGGCCGTCGCCTCCGGCATGCCCAAGCTCAGGATCGAGGAAGCCGCCGCCCGCCGTCAGGCCCGCCTGGACCGGGGCGAGGAAGTGGTCGTCGGCGTCAACAAGTACAAGCCGACCGAGGAATCGCCGATCGAGATTCTCGACGTCGACAATGCCCGCGTCCGCGACTCCCAACTCAAGCGTCTGGCCGATATCAGGGCGAAACGCGATCCGAAGGCAGTTGCCGCCGCGCTCGATGCGCTGACTAAGGCCGCCGAGACCGGCGAAGGCAATTTGCTGGGCCTGACCGTCGAAGCTATGAAGGTCCGCGCTACGGTTGGTGAAGTCTCGGACGCCATGGAAAAGGTGTTCAGCCGCCACCGGGCCGAGAATGCAACCGTCACCGGGGTCTATGCCAGCGTGTATGAGGGCGACGAAGGGTTCGAGAAGATCCGTAAGGATATCGAGGCGTTCGCAGAGGGCGAGGGCCGCCGGCCGCGTATTCTTGTCGTGAAGCTCGGCCAGGATGGCCATGACCGTGGCGCCAAGGTGATCGCCACGGCTTTTGCCGATATCGGCTTTGACGTCGATGTCGGCCCGCTGTTCCAGACGCCGGAAGAGGCCGCCCGCCAGGCGATCGAGAACGACGTCCATGTCGTCGGCGTCTCAACCCAGGCCGCCGGCCACAAGACCCTGGTGCCGGCGCTGATCGCGGCGCTGAAAGAGCAGGGCGCCGATAACATATTGGTGGTGACGGGCGGCGTCATTCCGCCGAAGGACTATCCGATGCTGAAGGAAGCCGGCGTTGCCGGTATCTACGGCCCGGGCACCAACATTCCGGCCGCGGCCGCCGAAATCCTCGGCATTATCCGCGATCACCGGCCACGGAACTGAGGATAAGATGAGCGAAGACACGATCGGCCGCCTCAATCACGTCGCCATCGCCGTTCCCGACCTGGAGAAGGCGACCGCGCTCTATCGCGACACTCTGGGCGCGAAGGTCTCGGCTCCTGTGCCGCTGCCCGATCATGGTGTGACCTGCGTGTTCGTCGAGCTGCCGAATACCAAGATCGAGCTGATCGAGCCGCTGGGCGCGGATTCGACCATCCGCCCGTTCGTCGAGCGCAACGCCGCCGGCGGCATCCACCATATCTGCTATGAGGTCGAGGACCTCCTGGCCGCCCGCGACCGACTGAAGGCCAAGGGCGCACGCGTGCTGGGCGACGGCGAGCCCAAGATCGGCGCGCACGGCAAACCGGTGCTGTTCCTGCATCCCAAGGATTTCTGCGGCACGCTGGTCGAGATCGAGCAGGTCTAAGGTTGGATCGTGCTGAGCGATTGATCGCCGGCGACCGCGCGGCGCTGGCCCGCGCCATCACGCTGGTGGAATCCACCCGTGAGGACCACAGACGCGAGGCCGAGGCGCTGGTCGAGAAAGTGTTGCCCGCCTCCGGCAAATCGATCCGGCTGGGCATCTCCGGCTCCCCCGGCGTCGGCAAGTCGACTTTCATCGAGGCGTTCGGGCAGAAGATCATCGCCGACGGCCATCGTGTCGCCGTGCTGGCGGTCGATCCGTCGTCGCGCCGTACCGGTGGCTCGATACTGGGCGATAAGACCCGCATGGAGGAGCTGTCGCGTTCCCCCGACGCCTTCATCCGCCCGTCGCCGAGCGGCGGGACTTTGGGCGGCGTGGCGCGGCGCACGCGTGAGGCGATCGTGCTGTGCGAGGCGGCGGGCTTCGACGTGATCCTTGTCGAGACGGTCGGCGTCGGCCAGTCCGAGACGACGGTCGCCGACATGGTCGACCTGTTCTGCCTGCTGCTGTCGCCCGCGGCAGGCGATGAGTTGCAGGGCATCAAGAAGGGCATCGTCGAACTGGCCGAACTGATCGTCGTCAACAAAGCCGACGGGCCGCTGCTCGACACGGCGCAGCGCACTGTCGCCGATTATCGCGCCGCGCTGCGCCTGATTCGCCCGCTGTCCACGTCTTGGCAGCCGGAGGTGATCGGCGCGTCGGCGCGGGAGGGTAACGGGCTGGATCAGGTGTGGCAGGCGATCAAGCGGCACCAGGAGCTGTTGACCGCCAGCGGCGAGAAGCAGAGCAGGCGCGGCGAACAGGCGCAGGCCGCCCTGTGGGCCGATCTGGGCGATCGGTTGTTGCAGGCATTGCGCCACAAGCCGGAGATCGCACGGCGGATTCCGGGCATCGAAGCAGAGGTGCGCTCCGGCACGCTGATGCCGATGACGGGCGCGCGTTTACTGCTCGAACTCTTCGCCTCCACGGCCTAAATATAAAATTAGGGTGACCTCGCCCGGCGGTCTTGGATAGAGCGGTTCGATTTGATAGATCGTTGGCCTTATAATGAGAATAGATCGCGGTTGTTGGGTGCGCAGGCATTCTTTCTGCCGGAACTGATGGGCTCGCAATGATGGTAACTGACGCTCCTACGAAGCATGAGGGCCTGAAGGCCTGGGTCGAAGATGTCGCGGCTCTGACCGAGCCGGATTCGATCTATTGGTGCGATGGCTCCGAAGCCGAGTATGACCGCCTGTGCCAGCTGCTGGTCGAGAAGGGCACGTTCCAGCGCCTGTCCGACGCGAAGCGTCCGAACTCCTACATCGCCTTCTCTGATCCGGCCGACGTCGCCCGTGTCGAGGACCGCACCTTCATCTGCTCCGAGACCGAGGAAGGCGCAGGCCCGACCAACAACTGGCGCGATCCGACCGAGATGCGCACCATGCTGACCGGCCTGTTCCGGGGCTCGATGCGCGGCCGCACAATGTATGTCGTGCCGTTCTCGATGGGGCCGCTCGGTTCCGCCATCTCGCAGATCGGCGTTGAGATCACCGATTCGCCCTATGTCGCCGTCTCGATGCGGATCATGAGCCGCATGGGCGCCGGCGCCCTCGAAGTGCTGGGCACCGATGGCGCCTTCGTGCCCTGCCTGCATTCGGTCGGCATGCCGCTGAAGGATGGCGTCGCCGACGTCGCCTGGCCGTGCAATGCCGACAACAAATACATCGTCCATTTCCCCGAGACGCGGGAGATCTGGTCGTTCGGCTCCGGCTATGGCGGCAACGCGCTGCTGGGCAAGAAGTGCCTGGCGCTGCGCATCGCCTCGGCGATGGCGCGCGACGAGGGCTGGCTGGCCGAGCATATGCTGGTGCTGAAGATTACCTCGCCGCAGGGCGAAGCCAAGTACATCGCCGGCGCCTTCCCCAGCGCCTGCGGCAAGACCAACCTCGCCATGCTGATCCCGACCCTGCCGGGCTGGAAGGTCGAGACGATTGGCGACGACATCGCCTGGATGAAATTCGGCGAGGACGGCCGCCTCTATGCCATCAACCCGGAAGCCGGTTTCTTCGGCGTTGCCCCGGGCACGGGCGCGGACACCAACCTGAATGCCGTCGGCACGATCACCAAGAACTCGATCTTCACCAATGTTGCCAAGACGCCCGATGGCGACGTCTGGTGGGAGGGGTTGAGCAAGCCCGCGCCGGCGCATCTGACCGATTGGCGCCGCAACGCCTGGACGCCGGAAACCGGCACCCCCGCGGCACACCCGAACGCCCGCTTCACCACCCCGGCTGGCCAGTGCCCGTCGATCGCGCCCGAGTGGGAGAACCCGGCCGGCGTGCCGATCTCGGCCTTCCTGTTCGGCGGCCGCCGTTCGACGGTGGCCCCGCTGGTCGCCGAATCGCTCGATTGGGACCAGGGCGTGTTCATGGCGGCGCAGATGAGCTCGGAAACCACGGCGGCGCAGGCCGGCGCGGTCGGCAAGCTGCGCTTCGATCCGATGGCGATGCTGCCCTTCTGCGGCTATCACATGGGCGACTATTTCAGCCACTGGCTGCGCCTCGGCCATCGCGAGGGCGCCAGGCTGCCCAAGATCTTCATGGTCAACTGGTTCCGCAAGAGCCCCGAGGGCAAGTTCATGTGGCCCGGCTTCGGTGAGAATTCGCGCGTGCTGGCCTGGATCTTCGGCCGCTGCGATGGGACGGTGGAGGCTGAGGAAACCGCCATCGGCTATGTGCCGAAGGTCGGTTCGGCCGATGCCGCCGTGCTGCAGCTTCCCGGCGTCGACCTCAAGGAACTGGTCAAGGTGGAGCCCAAGGAATGGGCGGCCCAGCTCGATCAGGTGAAGGCGCATTTCGGCACCTTCGGCAAAAAACTGCCGCAGCGCTTCAAGCAGGAAATGAGCGCCTTCGAGGAACGGCTCGGCCTCGTCAGCAGCGCCGAATAACCGTCAGGCTTCCTCCGCGATCCAGCCGCGTGTCCGTGCCTCTGTCACCCGGTTGCGGGCAACCGGGACGGTGATGCCGTTAGTGAGGCGCAGCCGCCAATTGCGGGCATCGCGCTCGGCCCCGGCAACCGCCTGGGTCGCAACCCACCAGCTGCGATGGACCTGCAGCCCGTCCGCGCCGCCGAACCGGCCGATCGCCTCACGCAGCGGCAGCAGCTCCAGGGTCGATCCGGTCGGGCGATGGATACGAACATAATGATCCTCCATCTGGAGGCAGAGGACCGGGCCGGCCAGTTCCGCCACCTTGGGTGCCGGCTGCGCGGGGATTGCCACTTTCGGCCGCCGCCGCGTCTCGATGGCGAGCTCCAGCACAATCCATAGGCCGACGACCACGACGGAGGTCAGTGCCGCCTGGCTGTACCAGTCGATCCAGGTCAGACGCGCGACGAGCGCGCCCCAAATGGCCCGGCAGACGATCGACGAGACGACGGCGATCGGCACCGAAGCGACCAGAACCGCGACGGCAAAGGAAAACAGCCGCGGCAGGCCGATACGTGCAGCCAGCCGGAAAAACAGCGGGACGAGCACGCCGATCATGGCCATGCCCGTCAGCGTCATGACGATCCAGTAGAGGATACGGGGACCGATCCCGTCATTCAGATAGCTGCCGTAAGGGCCGAGCACGCCCAGCAACACGCCGATCGCCGTGGCGAACGTCACCGCGCGCGCCCACCAGCGCGGCCCGCCGATCTCGCCGTTCCAGTTGTCGATCCGCATGGCGCGAGTTTGCCGGGGCGGCCCGTCGCGCGCAACCGGAACCGGCCGCCCGCCCACCGGCGCACCCGTTCGCCCGTTTACGAAGTTTGAATGGAATCAAGCCGGTCGCACCGATAGGCAAGGGCAGGTCTTTCGGAGCCTTGCCATGACCATTGCCGTCTCGCCCGGAGGCGAGCTCGCCCTACGCCTGGCTTTTGCCATCCTTTCCGGACTCGCTCTCGCAGCCGGCTATTCGCTGCACCCGATCTGGTGGGCGCCATGGTTGGCGCCGGTTCCGCTGATCGTCGCCGGCAACGGCGGCGGACAATGGGCACGGATCGCCGGCGCGATCGCCGGCATCGTCGCAATCGTCGGTCTGGCGCCCTATTACCTGGAGGTCGGCGGCTGGCTGCCTGCGGTCGTGATCGTCGGCCTGCGAATCGTTTACTGGATGCTGATCTCCCGCATCGTCCAGGCGGCTGCCCGACGGTTGCCGATCGTGCTGGCGATGCTGGCGCCGCCGGTAGCCGGGGCCGCCCTGGAGCTGCTGGCGCTTGTGATTTCGCCGCATGGAGCGGCCGGAAGCCTTGCCTACAGTCAAATGGACATGCCGGCCTTGTTCCAGGCCGCCGCGCTGGGTGGAGTGCCGGCGGTCGTGTTCGTGATCTTGCTGCCGGGATCGTTCGTTGGATTGCTGCTCGCGCGCAGCTGGCCGGCCGCGCAGAAAGGCGCGGCCCTGGCGTTGCAATGCCTGATCGCGGCCGGGCTCGTCCTGTTTACCGCCATGCGGCTCGGCGCCCCGGCGGCGGCGCCCGTCCTGCCGGTGATCATGATCGCGACCGACCAGATCCGCTCCAGCCCGCGCGACTGGAGCGCGGTCTGGGACGTCTACCGGCCGGCGGTCGAGGGTACCGCCCGGCCAGGCAGCCTCATCGTCCTGCCGGAGAAGATCGCGCTGCTCGACGGCCCCGAGGCCGAGCGTGCGGCGCTGAGCGTGGCCGAGACCGCCAAACGCACCGGTGGGACGGTGATCGTGGGCATCGAGGTCAGGGATGCCGGCATCTACCGTAACCGCGCCCTCGTCGCCGCGCCTGATGGACGTCTGGCCTGGTACGACAAGCAGCGCCCCGTTCCCGGGTTGGAGGCGCGGGACGTTCCGGGCAAGGCGCCGCTTCTGGCCGACCTTGCCGGCGCGCATGTCGGCGTCGCCATCTGCAAGGACATGCATATTCCGTCGATCGGCCGCGAATATGCTGGCGGAGCCGCGCTGATGGCCGTGCCCGCGTGGGATTTCGGCCAGGACGGGTGGATGGGCGCCCGGATGACGGCGATGCGTGCGGTCGAGAACGGCTATGCGATCGCGCGCAGCGCGCGGAACGGCTTCGTCGGCGCCTACGACCGCACCGGCCGGGTTCTGGTCGAGAGGCCGACCGGGCAGGGGATCACGGTTGTGGAGGCCGCGCTGCCGGCGGTCGGCCATGAGACTCTCTATGCAAGGGTCGGGGACCTGTTCGGATGGGTCTCGGTCGCCGCGCTGGCGATCCTGATCGGCTGGCTCCGGCGGCCGACGATCAAGTGACAAATCCGCGGTATTTCGGTTTAAGCTGCGTACAGCCGACGACCGAACGACTCCTGAGATGGCCCGATGACCGCACCCGCCCGCAAATATCGCCGCGAGCAGCCTGACGCGCGGCGCGACAGTCTGGTCGAGGCGACCTTGCGGTCGCTGGCGGCCCACGGGCATGATGGCGCCTCGGTGCGCCGAATTGCGGCGGAGGCGGGGGTTTCGGTCGGCCTCATCAACCACCATTACGCCAGCATCGATGAGCTGATCGCGGCGGCCTATGAAAAGGTGGCGCTGGGGATCGTGCGGCAGCTGACGGAGGTGACCGAGGCTGCGCCGCCGTCGCCGCGGGAACGGCTCAGCGCCTTCTTCCGCGCCTCATGCTCACCCGCGATCATCAATCCCGACCTGCTCGGTGTCTGGGTGGTGTTCTGGAGCATGATCAAGCATTCGCCGATCATGCAGGAAACCCAGCGCCACACCTTCGCCGAATATCGCGCGATATTGGAGCGTCACCTGACGGACTACGCCGTCGAGATCGGCCTCAACGATACCGACATGCGTCTCTCGACGATCGGCCTTTCGGCCCTTCTGGACGGGGTCTGGCTGGAGCTCAGCCTCAACCCCAGCGGGTTCGCGCCCGAGGAAGCCGTGCGCCTCTGCGAAGCCTGGATCGACGGGCTCGCTGCCGGTGCCCACCGGGGCCTGAAATCCTAGCTCGATAGCTTCAGCGGTATGTGCTGCTTCGTCAGCGCCGAGACGATGGCGCCCTGCAGCTCATGCGCGGCGATGTCCTTCTCCAGCGCCAGCCCGCCCTGGCTGTGCCAGACCAGGTAGTCGCTGCTGGTCTCGTTGAAGCCCAGGGCCGGGAATGCGCCTGGAAAGCTCGGCAGGTGGTCGCCATAGAAGGCGCAGACGCCAGGCCCGCCGCGTTCGCCCAAGGCATCGCACAATGTGCCCAGCAATGCGTCGGCATTGCGGACGCCGTGCAGGAAGGCATTGAGTTCAGCCTTCTCCGGGATATCGGGCAGGGCGGCGGTGAGGTCAGGCATCAGCGGATGCTTCGCCGCATCCTTCCAGGGGCCGTGATTTTCCATCGTGATGATGAAGAGGAAGGTATGCGGCCCTTCCTCGCGCAGTAGTTCGCGCGCGACCTTGCCCACCTCCTCGTCGCGGATATAGCCGTCGGTGCGGCTGGCGCCGGCAAAGGCTTCCTCGCCGATGAAGGCATCGAAGCCCAGGAAGGGCATGACCCGGTGGCGATAGTAGAAAGTCCGGTCGAACGGATGCAGGCAGATGGTGCGATAGCCCTGCTCGCGCATGCGGGATGCGAGGGACGGCAGGGGCGTGCGGGCGAAGGCGTAATAGGGGTTGAACCGGTCGAAGCCGATCGCCTCGTCCGGCAGGCCGGTCAGCACCGAGAACTCGGTGCGTATCGTGTTGGCGCCCCAGGTATTCACCGACATCCGCCCGGATTGGATGCCGAACCGGCAGGCGGCGGCGAAGTTGGGAGCGATATCGGCCGGGATGCCGGGATGCAGGCGGCGCGGATCGAAAAAGGATTCGGACTGCACGACCACGATCGGCGTTGCATTGGCTGAGCGCGGCGTGACCAGGGCAGGGCGGGACTTGCGGAACTCCGCCCTGCGGGCCGGGCGTTCGTCACGGGCGATGAAGCTGTAGGTGAACTGCATCGCCGAAGGGCCGATATCGGCGGCGTCGCGGAACGGATCGCCGGTCGGCTCAAGCCGCCGGAACAGCTCTGCCGTCCGGTTGATGAACGGCCCATGGATCGCCCAGCCGGCGGCGCAGATCAGAAGCGGCGGCAGCAGGCCTGTCAGCGGCGTCCAGCCCCAGGCGGGGGTTTCGTAGATACCGAGGATGGCGAACAGGATGAATATCGCGATCGCCGTCCCGATCACCCGGGCCGGGCCGGCGAAGGGCAGATACAGGTCGGGATGCCGGAACAGCTCGATGAATTCGCCCAGATCCGAGAAAACGGCGGGCTCCAGCAAGGTGCCGCGCTTGACCCAATCGACGAAGGCGAAACCGATCATCAGCGACAGGATGATGCTGCCGGCCAGGATCGGCCGCGCCGTCAGCGATGCCAGCAACGCGAAGCCGATAAGCGACGGCAGCATGTCGATCAGGAGTTTCGCGGAGGGACGCAGCGGCGCCCGCGATACCATGCGCGGCACCAGGGGCGCGGCAATCGCCGTGACAAGACCGATCGTGAAATGCGTGAGCAGCATCGGCAAATCAGCCTGACACGATATGGAAGCGATTCGCCCGCATGATCGCGTCTCCGATCGGCGCGGGCAACAGGTCAGCTAGACGCAGGCCCAGAACCAGCAGGGAGGGGAAGGCCACGCGGGAGCGGCCGTTATCGATGCCGCGCTTCACGATGGCCGCGGTTCGCTCCAGCGTGAACAGGAACGGTGTGGGCCCCCTCCACCGGTCGGTCATCGGCGAATCGAAGAAGCCGGGGCAGATGACCGTGACCGGAATGCCGCGCGGCGACAGCATAGCACGGATCGCCTCGCCATAGGCGCGGGCCCCGGCCTTGCTGGCGCTGTAGCCGGGGCTGTAGGGCAGGCCGCGATAGCTCGCGATAGACGACACGATGGCGATCCGGCCCCTGCCGCGCGCCAGGAAACCCGGCAGCAGCGGCTCCACGGTGTTCATCACGCCCAAGAGGTTGGTCCGCACTTGCCGGGTAGCGAGCATCAGCCCCTCGGTCGCGGTCCCCGGAGCGGGCCCGCCGGAGGTTCCCGCATTGGCGATGACCAGATCGACGGGGCAGGCACTCTCGAACTCTGCGATCCAGGCGCCCAGCGCGTCGGCGTCGGCCACGTCGATCGCGGCGGCGTGCACCACGGCGCCCGAGGCCCGGCAGGCCTCGGCGACCTTGTCGAGCTTTTCCTGGGTGCGGCCGACAAGGCCCAAGGTCACGCCGGGCTTGGCATAGGCGCGCGCCAACGCGCCGCCAAGACCGCTGGATGCGCCGGTAATCAGGATGGATTTGAAGCGAGTACCTGCCGCCACGGTTCAGACAGCCAGGGAGGCGCTGTCCAGGTTCTCGGCCATCATCTCTTTTTCGGCACGCACCGCGACGGTCGACACCCTGCGGGCGCGATCCGCATTCTCCAGCGCCGCGACCGAACCGGCGACGGCAAGCTCAAGGCCGGTCTTGCTGAAGAAGCCGCCATTCACCTGGGTCCGCGCCGCGACGACGCGCCGGAAACAATCGAATACGGTTGCGTCGGGGGGCGCCGCCTCGCTCCAGAAGCGGTCGAGCGATGGCTGGAAGGTCAGCTCCGGCATGTCATAGACGGCGTCGCCCAGGGTCTTGACCGCGCGGCCGCGCGCCAGGGCGATCAGGCCGACCGTGCTGTTCACCGTGACCACGCTGATGCTCTTGGCAAGCATCCTCTCGAGATCGCCGCCTTCGACATAGATGACGCGGTCCTCAACCCCGGTGGCCGCGGAAACCTGGGCAACCAGCGAACGCCAATCGGTAAGGCAGTTATCGAGCGGGTGCTCCTTGATCACCAGCATCGTGTCGGCCGGCGCATGGTGCGCGAAGGAGCGGATGACATATTCGATCGACGGCATGATCCGGCCGAACGGCGAGTGCTGGCGTATCTGGGAATCGCAGTCGAGCTGCAACGGGAAGAGGTAGAACGGCTTCTCGCTGGCCATGACGTCTTTCATGGCACGGACCGTGCGGCGCTTGGCCGAGGGCTTGCGGGCGAAACGCTTCAGCCAGCCG
>Ga0105238_10004356_pt1 | contig 14044 bp, 13 predicted proteins | sample KBSC34metaG_FD_81526 | JGI IMG/M metagenome (GOLD analysis project Ga0105238, IMG submission 81526) | Corn rhizosphere microbial communities from Kellogg Biological Station, Michigan, USA - KBS C3-4 metaG | ecosystem: Host-associated > Plants > Roots > Rhizosphere > Soil | place: Michigan, USA... | reverse complement strand
GAACACGGCGCCTTCGATCTAGAAACCCTGCAAGACCTGATCCGCGCCGCGAACGATGCCGGCCTGTGCCCCATCGTCCGCGTGGCGGATCTCCAATACGCCCTGGTTGCCCGCGCCCTGGATTGCGGCGCCCAAGGCGTCCTCTTCCCGCGCGTCGAGTCGCCAGAGCTCTTAGAGAAAGCCATCAGTTGGACCCGCTTCCCTCCCGAAGGAGTCCGCGGCTTCGGCCTCCAGCCAACGCACCTAAGCTACGAGGCAGCCACCATGCCCGAAATCATCGCGCACATGAACGCGAACACCATGGTGGTGCTGCAAATCGAAACCCGAACCGCCCTCGATCGCATTGATGAGCTTTTATCGGTCCCAAAAATCGACGCCGTGATGATCGGCCCCGCGGACTTATCAATCTCGCTAGGAGTCCCCGGCCAGTTCGAGCACCCCAAACTAGTAGAAGCCATCGAGAAAATCCGCGACGCCTGCAACCGCCACGGCATCGCCCCCGGCCTGCACATGCGCTCCCTGAAACTCATCCAGTATTGGCGCGATCACGGCCTGCGCTTCCTCAGCTGCAACAGCGAAATCGGTTTCCTGCTCGACAAAGCCACCGAAACAGTGGCGGCGCTAAAGGATTAAAGGGGGCAGCTTGCCTGACTCCGTCTTCCTGGGCTTTTGTGCGAAGCGCAGGATGACAGCGCCGTTCGCGGGCCAAGTCCGCCAAATCGCCAGCGTAAGCGAGTGCCTTGCCAAACGCCCCGACGACTGGATCAAGCGCTGGGACTTCAACCGCGCCACCTGCTGGAACACCGAAGCCGCAGCCTGGGCCTGCGTGCCCGACGATGCAAAACCGGACTTCAACCTCTTCGCCTATCGCATCGTTCCGTCGCTAACGCTCGATGATCTCTTCCCAAAAGATCTTCCCGCGCTGCCACAGGAGCCAGACCTCCTCCCTTACGATCGGATCGGCTACGACATCGCGGAGCGAAATGCCGCGGAGAGCATCCCCGTGAACGAATTCTGCCTGCTAGACGATCTAGAATCGGCACTCTCAACCGCGCTGCGTTTCGGCATGGAACGACTGGAACCCGGACCCTACGTCGTGATCGAAGTGCTAGCAGCCCGCTAACCCCGCCCAATCAGCGGCATCTTAGTAGCCATCACCGTCATGAACTGGACGTTGGCTTCGAGCGGCAGCTTGGCCATGTAGAGAACCGCATCCACTACATGCCGCAAATCCAACCGCGGCTCCGGCGCCACGCCCCCGTAAGGTTGCAGCACCCCCGCCGCCATGCGCTCCGTCATCGGAGTCGCAGCGTTGCCAATGTCAATCTGCCCACAAGCAATATCATGGGCGCGCCCGTCCAACGAAATAGATTTCGTCAGCCCCGTGATCGCGTGCTTCGTAGCCGTATAAGGCGCGCTCTGCGGCCGCGGCGCGTGCGCCGAAATCGACCCGTTGTTAATGATGCGCCCCCCACGCGGCTCCTGCGCCTTCATGATCTTGATCGCCTCCTGCGCGCACAGAAAACAACCAGTAAGATTGACGGCTACGACGTTGTTCCACTGCTCGAAACTAAGCTCTTCCATCGGCACAGCAGGTGCGCTAGTGCCAGCGTTGTTGAACAACAAATCGAGCCGCCCATAAGTTTCCGCGACGCGCCCGAACAAAGCCCGCACAGCATCTGGCAGGCCGACGTCGGTGGGAACCATCAGCATCTCCGGCCCCCCGCAAGCGATCGACGCCGTCTTGTGCAGCTCCTCCGCGCGCCGCCCAGCGATAACGACAGACCAGCCATCTCCTCGCAAACCCAGCGCCACCGCGCGACCAATCCCGCTGCCCGCCCCCGTCACCACCGCGATCTTCATAGCGTCTTCGTCGAGCCGCCATCCATATCGATCATCGCCCCCTGCAAGAACCGCCCCTCAGGTCCCGCGATAAACGCCACCAGCGCCGCAATGTCCTCCGGCTCGCCAACGCGGGTAGTCTTCGACGCCGCAATCATCTGCCGCTCCGCCATAGCGAGATCCGTCCCCTGCTCCGCCGCCACAGCTTCCAGGCGCTTCTGAAAACGTCCAGTGCGGATCAACCCCGGATTGATGACGTTCACCTGCACCCCGTCTGCGATCCCCACCTCCGCCATCGCCTTGGTGAACGACTGCATCGCCGCATTCACCGACCCGCCAATCGCAAACTCCGCCCCCGGCGTCCGCCCCCCGCCTCCCGAAATATTCACCACCGACCCGCGCGCTGTCTTAAGATGCGGCCAAGCCGAGCGCGTCAACCGCACCGCCCCAAAGAATTTGAGCGCGAAGCCATCCGCCCAGTCATCATCCGTGAGTTCCAGAAACACCCCGCGCTTAGTAGCGCCAGCGTTGTTTACCACAATGTCGATACCGTCGAATCGCTTTGCCGCGAAGTCCGCCAACTCCGCCGGACTCTCAGGGAGCCGCAGATCGAGCGCAATCGAAGCGGCAGTCCCGCCCCCCGCTTTGATCTCGTTCACCCCGTCCTCCAGAGCCGCCACATCACGCGCGCACAGCACCGCCTTCGCGCCGTCCTTCGCCAGACGCATCGCGATCGCTCGTCCAATCCCCCGGCTAGCGCCCGTGACGATCGCAGTTTTTCCAGTAAGGCTCCCCATCACCCTTGCTCCGCCCGATTAATCATGAACGTCGACATCCCTTCGAAAAAATCCCGCACATATTTCTCAGCCTCCGCCGGAAACGCCGCCTGCTTGAGCGCAGTGTCCATGAATTGCATCCAGCGGTCCCGCGCCGCCTTGGTAACCGGAAACGGAATATGACGCGCCCGCAAACGAGGATGCCCGCGCTCCTCGATATACCGTTGCGGCCCTCCAAAACGATAAATCAAATAATCCCGCAGCCGCTGCTCCGCCCCCGCCATATCGTGCTTGGGATACATCGGCCCCAGAATGTCATCCCCCGGCACCTGCTGGTAAAACGCCGCGATCAGCCGCGCAAACCCCTCTTCGCCGACCACCGAAAACACTTCCATTTCATCCATTCAATGACGATGCTAGCAGCCGCGCGTGCTCTAGTGAAAGTCGTGCGACACTCCCGCCGCCGCATCCACCCGCAGCGCCTCCACGCGTGAAGCCTTCACCGACACCGACCCCCTCTGGTTTTGCAGAATGCCCTCAATCAACAAAAACGGTTCTTCCACAATCGTCAGCCTCTCCGCAGCAAATAGATCCGGCAGGACGATAGCATTAGCGACGCCAGTCTCATCTTCCAGACTCACAAATAGAAACCCCTTAGCCGTGCCCGGCCGCTGCCGGCAAATCACGCTCCCCGCGATCCGCACCAGCACGCCATCGGCAATCCCCCCCAGCCGCGCAGCCGGAATCACGCCGAGCCCAGCCATGTGCTCGCGATGCAGCCGCATCGGATGCATCCCGATAGTGAGCCCCGTCGAGCGGTAGTCCGCAAACAGCCGCTCCTCCGCCCGCATCACAGCCAGCGGCGACGTCTCCCCTTCAGCCGTTGCCGATTCCAGCAACTCCCCCACCGGCCGCGCCGCCAGTTCGGAATCCCACAAAGCCTCCCGCCGGTGACTCGCCTCCTCGCGAATAAAATTCAACGCCCCCGCCTGCGCCAGCGAATTCAATTCTTCCTTGCGGATCCCCGGCACCCGCCGCACCAGATCGCGAATGCTGGCGAACGGCGCGCGCCCCCGCTCCTCGATCATGCGCGCCGCAATCTCCCGCCGCAGCCCCTTAAGGTAGTTGAACCCCAAGCGCACCACCCACCCGCCAGCATCTTCCAGCGTGCACTTCCATACCGACCGCGTCACATCGATAGGTTTAAAGTGCAACCCATGCCGCTGCGCATCCTTCACCAGCGTCGCCGGATGATAAAACCCCATCGGCTGATTGTTCAACATAGCCGCCGTGAAAGCCGCCAGATATCGGCACTTCAAATAAGCGCTCGCATAAGCCAGCAGCGCAAAACTGGCCGCGTGCGATTCCGGAAACCCGTAAGCCGCAAAGGACCCAATCGAACGCACAATCAAATCCTGAACCTCCGCAGCAATGCCGTTACGCGACATCCCGTCGCGCAGCTTCCCTTCAATCTCCTTCATGCGTTTTTCCGAGCGTTTGAATCCCATCGCCCGCCGCAACTCTTCCGCCTGCCCCCCCGTGAATCCCGCGACAATCATCGCCATGCTGAGCAGCTGCTCCTGAAATAAAGGCACCCCCAGCGTCCGCTCCAGCACCGGCTGCAAAGCCGGATGCGGATACGTGACCGCTTCCAGCCCCTGCCGCCGCCGTAGATACGGATGCAGCATCTTCCCCACAATAGGACCCGGCCGAATAATCGCCACCTGCACCACCATGTCGTAAAACTTATCGGGCCGCAGGCTCGGCAGAAACGACATCTGCGCGCGGCTCTCCACCTGAAACATGCCGATGGTATCCGCCTTCTGCAGCGCCCCATAGACCAGCGGATCGCCCTCCGGCAAATGCGCCAGGTCCACTTCTTCGCCGTAATGCTCGCGAATCAGCCCAATCGATTCTTTCATCACCGCCATCATCCCCAGCCCCAGCAAATCCACTTTGACGATGCCCATATCGGCGCAATCTTCTTTATCCCACTGCACAACGAACCGCCCCGGCATCGTCGCCGGCTGCATAGGGACAATCGAATCGAGCTGCCCCTGGCAAATCACCATGCCTCCGGAATGCTGTCCCAAATGCCGCGGCAAATCCTGTACCCGCTCATACAGCGAAAGATATTTCCGCACCAGCGGCTGCTTGAGATCTACGCCCGCTTCGTTGAACTGGCGCTCAGAAGTATCCGCCGCATCATGAAAACCCCAGTGCGGAACCACTTTAGCCAGACGCCCCAACGTCTCCTCATCGAACCCCAGCACCTTGCCGATATCACGCGCCGCGGACCGCCCGCGATAAGTAATGACATTCGCAGTCATCGCAGCACCAAGCTGCCCGTAGCGCTGATAGACATACTGAATCGCACTCTCCCGTTCATCCCCGCTAGCCAGGTCCAGATCGATATCCGGCCACTCCCCGCGCTCCTCCGAAAGAAAGCGCTCGAATAGCAGCCCCATCCCCACCGGATCGACAGCCGTGATCTCCAGCGCATAACACACCGCACTGTTAGCCGCGGAGCCACGCCCTTGCACCAACAGCCCCTGCTCCTTACAGAACCGGACAATATCCCAAACGATCAAAAAATACCCCGCCAGATTGAGCTTCTCGATCATCGCCAGCTCGCGTTCAATCTGCCGCTGGGCTTTTTCGTAATAAGGCCGGTAGCGCCGCCGCGCCCCCTCGTCCGCAATCTTACGCAAGTAAGAATTCATAGTCTCGCCCGGAGGCACCGGGTACGCCGGAAACTCATACCCCAAATCGCCAAGCGTAAATTGCAGACGCGCCGCCAGATTCTGCGTGTTGACAATAGCCTCCGGCAAATCCGCAAACAACTCGCACATCTGCGCGCTGCTCTTAAGGTGACGCTCCGCGTTTTTAGCAAGCAGCTTGCCCGCTTCGAAAATAGTGGTCTTGTGCCGCACACAAGTAAGCGCATCCAGCAAATCGCGCTCGTCTTCCATAGCGTGCGTGACCCCATTAGTAGCCAGCAGTGGCAATTGCAGTTTGCGAGCGACAGCAATAGCGTCTTGATTATGATGCTCCTCCTCGCGATCGTAATGCCGCTGCACTTCGACAAAAACATTCTGCCGGCCAAAAATGTCGACCATCCGCTCCACCCGCTCACTGCCGATACAAACCAGCCCCCCAGCATGTTCCGCAACATCCTCAGCGCTCGCAGCAGCACTCTCCTGATCCCCATGCCCCGTGCGCATCTTGATTTTTGTCAGCAGCCGGCACAAGTTCTGATAACCCTGCCGCGACTCCGCCAGCAGCGCGTAGCGGAACCCCTCCTCCGCCACCACCTCAGCCCCGATAATCGCCCGCACCCCGGATTTCTGCGCCTGCTTGTGAAAGCGTACGACGCCCGAAAGACTATTGCGATCCAGCAGCGCCATCGCCGGCGAGTCCAGTTCCGCCGCGCGCGCGATCAATGCCTCCGGCAGCGAAGCCCCTTCCAGAAAACTAAACGCCGAGCGCGCATGCAGTTCGATATAAGTGGCGCTAGTCATACATCCCCTCCAGAAACCAGCGCTCTGAGGCCGAGTACACCCGATACAACCCGCCGTTACTCAACTCCACGTCCCACTCCTCGCGATCCCACGGCACCTCCGTCCACCAGTCGCCCGAAGCCCGCCAAGGCCCCGCGGCCGTCAGAACCGCCTGCGCATTCACCGCCACCGGCCGCTCCTCCTTCACCCGTACCTTCGCAGCAAGGGGAGGCCGGTAATATCGAAACGCAAATCGCAGAGCCACCGGCTCGCTCCGCCCCACCGCAGCCTCCGCGGAAAACGCCCGCATCACGAAAGCATCCGGCCGATGCGTGTCCAGCAACTCAGGCGAACCAACGTTGTCCTTCCCCAGCAGCGCCGTCAAACGCGCCAGTGTCAAATGCAGTTTTTCCGGAGCAGGCGCTTGCGGAATAAATAAACCGTGCTGCAACACTCGCGCCTCCACCGGATTCAACTGCACCTCCACACTAACGATGGCAGCCTGCGGCGAATGCGCTTCCAGGTCGAGCTGCAACTGCTTCAGCACCACTCTCGAGTCCCGCACTGGCACCGGAAACTCCAACGTGCGCGGGACTTCATTCAAGCGGAGCGTCACCCGATTGAACGACAACCCCTGCATCAGCTCATTCAACAGCGAGGAAATCACGAACAGCAGCGGTTCCAGCAGCCGTTGCGGATACTCCAACTCAACCCGGCGCTGATAATTTTCCGGAGCCGCCATCACTCGCAGCGACCGCCGCGTTTCCCCGCGCGCCAAGCGCAGCAGCCTCTCACCTTGATCGCCAAAGCGCGCAATGAACCCCAACTCCGGCAGCGCAGCAAGCTCAGCCAGCGTGCGGATGCCCCACCGGTCCAGCGTCTCGATCAACTCCGCTTCCGCCGGCAGCACCTGTACCGGAAGACTCCCCAAACGATCCGCTTCCCTACCCGGCGGAATCAGCGTGATCCCGCGCAGATGCTCGGCCGCGAGCATAGCGGTGTCGGGATCGGCCGAGATCGCAAGGTTGGCTTGAATGCCCGCCTCAGCGCCGCGACGCGCCACCACCGCAGCGATCTCCGGCGGAGTGCCGATCAGCCTCCCCAACCCCACGATGGAAAACACCACCATGCCCGGCGCCGTATCTTCCACCAGCGGTGAAAACGACGAAGCCAGCGCGAGCAAAGTTGCCTGCGGACACGCCGGCGCAAACACACACGCGAACATCGCTCACCCCGCCATTTGCATCATGACCCGCGACTTGCGCGGCGCCACTTCGCAATCGATCCCCTCGAAAACCGGCCCCCGCCACAGCAGCCGCTCGCGCTTCACCTCCAATTGCACCCGCGCGCAGGATTTCACCAGCGCCTGATCGCCGGTAACGATCAAACTGGTAGGCGTGTTTTCCACCGTGAGACGGAAGCGGTACCAATAAGACAGCGGAATGCTATTGAGGTCGCGCGGAGGCGCCTCGCACAGATCCAGTACGACTACGCCGAACCCCCCAGCGTGCAGAATCATGTCGGCCGCTTTGAAGGCGTGAGCGATGTGCCGGTTAGCACGAACCCACAGCAAGCGCCGCAAATCCACGCCCGCGCGGGAGGCAGAAAGCGGATCGAAAGCCCCGCGCCAATCCACCACCGCACAGAACTCCTCACGAGCGCTCGCAGCCGCCAGCAAACCATGCAAAAACATAGTTTTACCGGAGGATGCCACACCAAATACTTCGCTAATAGCACCCTTCGGAAGATCTTCCATATTCTCCTTTTGTTCGCCTATATATTATGCGAAATATCGGCCCGAAGGTCAAGACAAGTTATACTGAAATCTCTTCGCATGGATCTTTACCGGTACCAAGTCCGTGAGATTTCCGAATACGCGATGTTCACCCTGGACCCGCAAGGAATTCTCCAATCCTGGAATGCCGGTGTCGAGCGGTTGCTGGGTTACTCCGAACAGGAATGGCTCGGCCAGCCCGCCAGCATCATCTTCACCCCCGCCGAAAAAGCCATGGAGGTGTGTGAATCGGAGATGCGCAAGGCTCTCGAATCCGGCTCCGCCACCGACATTCGCTGGCATCGCCGCAAGGATGGCAGCGAGTTCTTCGCCAACGGATTCATGAACGTGATTCGCGATGATTCCGGCACCCTGCTCGGTTACGTCAAAATCATGAGCGACGAAACCGCACGTAAACAATTACAGGATTCGCTGTCCGAATCCAACGCCGCCCTGGAACAATTTGCATACGTCGCCAGTCACGATCTGCAGGAGCCGCTGCGGACCATGTCGAATTACGCCCAGCTCCTCACCAAGAGATATACAGGCAAGTTCGACGACGACGCGGACCGCTTCTTAGGCTTCATCGTCGACGCCTCGCAGCGCATGAGTACCCTCATTCAGGATCTACTCGAATATGCTCGCGCGGCCACCGAAGAGGAGCGTCCGGCCTCCGTCTCTCTTGACGAGGACCTCGAAGCCGCCCTCACTCACCTCACCCAGGCTATAGAAGAAAGTAGCGCCCGCATCACCCACGACCCCATGCCCACCATCGAAGTCGATCGCGGACAGATGGTGCGCTTATTCCAGAACCTGATTGGCAACGCTTTGAAGTATCGCAAGCCTGATGAAGCCCCGAAAATCCATGTCAGCGCGGAGCAAGCCAAGAGGGAATGGATCATCACCATTCAGGACAACGGCATCGGCTTCGATCCCCAATACGCTTCCAACATTTTTGCCCCCTTCAAGCGGCTGCACCAAGCGGGTGAATATCCTGGCACGGGTGTCGGCCTGGCCATTTGCAGACGCATTGTCGAAGCTCATGGCGGCCGCATATGGGCCGAATCTCACCCCGGTGAAGGCGCCACCTTCAGCTTTACCCTGCCCCTGGCAGGAAGACCGCCCAAAGCCCACACGCCCAGCGTAGTCAGTTCCGCGGATTTCAAAAAATCCGCCGCGCCCGACTTCAGCTAGCCCAAAAACAAAGGGCAGCCGCGAAAGCGGGAGCCTTGTGACCGAAATCACGCTGCCCGCTCAAGCGCCTGCCCTGAGCCGTATGAATGAGTTTATGAATCTACTGGCCGCCGGTGCTGGAAGCTACCGTCTTGCCCTGGCTCTCGGGAACCCATAGCTTCACTTCCACGCGCCGATTCATCTTGCGACCTTCGCGAGTCTTGTCGTCCGCCACCGGCCGCGCATAGCCCGCGCCCAGCATCGAAATGCTGCGCACCGGGATCTGATGCTGGTTCGCCAGATAACGCGCCACCGCCTGCACACGAGCTTCGCTCAAGGTCTCGTTGTAAGTCGACGAACCCGTCTTATCCGTGAATCCCTGCAGCTCGATAACGTAACGCTCCATACCGGCAGCCTGCTGCGCGATGTCGTCCAACTTCGCCTTGGCGTCCGCGGTCAGCGTGTCCTTATTGAAGTCGAACAGCACCGAGTCTTCCTTGGCGACCTGGTACTTATTCTGGGCTTGCATGGATTGATCCAGCTTGGTCAACCCCTGCTCGGCGAAAGTGCGTGCGCCATCGGCTGCCGTTTTCGCGCCATCAGCGGATTGCTGCGCCGCGCCGGCTTTCTGATCCGCCATCTTAGCGGCTTCGCCCGCCTGGGTCGCCTTGACATCCGTATCCCGCAACCGTTCCTTGGTCTGCGAAGCATCCCGGTCCAGATCCGCAATTTCCGTGGTGTGGCTGGCGAGTTGCTTATCCTGATCCGTGTTCTTGGCTTCCGTGCCGCTGACGCGCTGCTCCACCGGCGCAACCGTCTTCGCGACATATTTATGAGTGGCTACGCAACCCGTGCCTAGAAGGCTTAACCCGAGCGCGCCCACCGTTAGCAATGTAGTTTTCATGGTAATCTCCTTATCCTTTCCTTCCAGGCGGCGTAACGAAATCCGGTAACACTTCTTTGCTGAAACCAGGGAGTTTTTTCCGTTTTTCCCCGTAACTGATTGATTCCGCCAAGCCACGGCTGTTATATTGCACGTGAGATACCATGAAACGTCGGGAGGCAAGATGAAAACTTATTTGTGGGCGACGATATTGATGATGGCGGCGATTACGCCCAGTACCAGAGCGCAGCAACGCTCGTTCTATCAGCAAACCGATCTCAAAGGTCAGGAAATCGGCAAACTGACTGGCGATGTATATTATGCACGCATGGACGATTACGTTTCGGCGTTCATGGTCACCCCCGACGGCATTATTCTAGTCGAGCCCATCGGCGTCGAAATGGCCACCTGGCTCAAGGCTGAGTTAGACAAACGTTTCCACGTGCCCGTCAAGTACGTCATCTATAGCCATTCCCACTGGGACCACGCCTCCGGCGGCTCCGTCTACGCCGACACCGCGCGCTTCATCGGCCACGAAAACATGCTGAAGAATATCGCCATGCCCCCCGCCGGCACCCCGCTCCCGCCCAACGTGCGCGCCCAGGATACCAACGGCAACGGCACCATCGAACCCTCCGAAGCGCAAGGCAACCTGAAAACCATGTTCAGTATGTACGACGCGAACAAGGACGGCATGCTAAGCGGAGCCGAGGTCGTGCGCGGCCCCCTGCAGTTCGTCAGCGCCCCCGATCTCACCTACACCGATCGCATCAACATCAACCTGGGCGGCAAGCGCGTGGAAGTGATCCACATGCCGACAGTTCACGCTGACGACAACACCATCGTGCGCTTCCTCGACGGCACCAACGTGCTGTTCGCCTCCGATTGGATCACCGTCCACCGCCTGCCCTTCGGCCCCATCACCCCCGACGAAATGGACGCAGTTAAAAAAGTAGAAGCCATGGACTTCGAATATTTCATCTGCAGCCACGGCCGCCTGGGCAAGAAGTCCGACGTCTCCGCCAACCTGCGTTATCGCGAACAGCTTCGCGATGCGGTAGCAAAGTCCATCGCCGCCGGGCAGACGCTCGAGCAGGCGCAAGCCAGCATCCTCATGGACGATTACAAGGACTGGGAATTCTACGCCGCCCAGCGCCCGCAAAATATCGCCGGCACCTACAGAGCGCTAGCCAAACGGTAAAACCCGCAGAACGAAGTTTCGTGGACCTTCTGCAGCCACGGCTGCCCCTCGATGCATTCATCGAACGCGCCGTGGTTGAAGTAGATCACGAACAAGTCCCTCGGCTGCGCTATCCACGATTCGTGGATGCGCTCCACCACCTTCGCCAGTGTCGCGCCGGCAAACGGATTGAAAAAGAAAAACACGTTAGCGTCGTCCGGAACCGGAAACGCCGCCGCGTCCGAATGATGAATTTCGACCTGCCCCGCGCACCGGCGTTTCACGCGAGCAAGATTGCGGCGCGCGATCTCGACGAGCGCTCCCGAAATCTCCACACCAATCACCTTGCGAAACGGATGCATGGCAGCCGCCGCTAACGCGCGTCCTTTGCCCGCCCCATAGTCGACGAACACCACTTTATCGGGCGTGAACGGAATCGCCGGAAGCGCCCACAAAAGGTATTCATACTCCAGGGCGCTATAGCCGATCGCATCGCGATTCTCCACACCGAGATCCCGCGACTGGATCAGTCCGCCAGTAGAGACGCCAAATTTGCGCTCGCAATACCAGGTATAAAGATGATGGCGGGCTTCTCTGATGACGCGGGCGATTGCCGCCGTCTCCCAGTCCATAGACAAATCTTACGCGATCGCCGCGGACCAGCGGCCGCGGCCGCGAGGAGCGCCGGGGAAGTCGGCGTTACTTAGCTGCAGCCAACGGCGCGCGCTTGAACTGCTGAGTTTCCGCCTTGCCGTCTGGAACGATCGGGACCAATTCCACCTGCATGCTGTCGCCGTCTCCGACCAAGCTAAACATGCGCTTTAGGATCTGCTCCCCTCGCGTTTCCATTTGCACCAACTTAGGCCCGTTAAAGTACATCGAAATCGTGGAATCGTGACCGAAGGCTTTCACCTTGCAATCCCTTCCAGCGATATTGCATTCGAAATCGGCCAGCTTCTGGCCGCCTTCAATATAAAGGATGTGCAGATTTTCGCCCTTGGCCTCGATAGTCCACACACCGTTCTTGCCGCCGTTTCCGGGCGACTCCCAGACACCGATGAGCTTGGCGCGATCGGCCCGGTCATCGGCAAACGCACTCACCGCCAACAGCAGCAACGTGAATCCCGCCTTACAGACGTTCATACGTCACCCCCGGCATCATTAGACACCAAAGTTGCCCCGGTAGCAATCGCCCGCCCGTTTTGCGATACCGTGAAAGACGGCGCTACTACTTATGAATGACACTCCACGCATCGGGTTTATCGGCTTCGGCGAAGCCGGCTATCATCTCGCCAAAGGCTTGCGGCAGGCGGGCATCGCCCACATCGCCGCCTACGATATTCAGAACACCGCCCAGATCCGCCAGCGCGCCGCCGAAACGCAAACGGCATTAGTCGCTTCAAACGCCAACCTGGCCGCCGCCAGCGACATCATCTTCTCCACCGTGACCGCAAACCAAGCCGGCGCAGCCGCCTCCGCGACCGCTCCGTACCTGTCATCGCACCACCTCTACGCCGACCTAAACTCCGTCTCCCCCGGCCTAAAACAATCCCTAGCGAAAATCATCGATGCCACCGGCGCCCGCTTCGTAGAAGTCGCCGTGATGAGCGCCGTCCCGCCTCACGGCCACAAAGTTCCCATGCTCACCGGAGGCCCCGCCGCCAGCGAGTTCGCCGAACGCATGACCCCCTTCGGCATGCAGATCGAAGTCGGAGCCGCCCAAGTAGGCTCCGCCGCCGCCACCAAGATGTGCCGTAGCGTCATGATCAAAGGCATCGAAGCCCTGCTCACCGAATGCGTCCTGGGAGCCACCCGCTACGGCGCCGATGAGCGCGTCTTCTCCTCGCTCGGCGAAAGCCTCCCCGGAATCGACTGGGCCAAACTCGCCACTTATATGGTGGGCCGAGTAGTCATGCACGGCGAACGCCGCGCCCGCGAAATGGAAGAAGTAGCCGAAACCCTGCGCTCCGCCGGCGTCGACCCGATCATGGCCGAAGCCACCGTCCGCCGCATGGACTGGAGCGCCCAAATGAACCTGAAATCCCGCTTCGGCGGCAAAGATCCTGCCAGCTATCAGGAATTCGCCGAAGTAGTTAGTGAAATTGGTGTACGTTAAGTACACACATGACGCGCCGATCCAGCTTCAGTTTTCTGCTGGCCTTCGCCACGCCCCTCGCCGCGCAGTGGATCAACTATCCCGCGCCGGGCGTTCCCCGCACGCGCGATGGAAAACCGAATCTTGCAGCGCACGCCCCGCACCTTCCTGGCGGAAAAACGGACTTCTCCGGGATCTGGCAAGCAGAGAGTTCCCCAGGACCGCCCGAAGGCACCAACGGCGATCCTCTCCCCACGAATTTCTTGGATGTCACTCACGATCTGGCGCCGCAGGACCTCGTGTTCCAACCCTGGGCCGCCGCCCTGTTCAAACAGCGCACTGACGGTTTCGGCAAGGACGATCCCATCAGCCGCTGCCTACCCCTGGGCGTGCCGCGCCGGGATGCCGACGCGCTTCCTTTCAAGATCGTGCAGACACCCGGCTTGATGATCCTGTTGCAGGAAGGCGATGCCAGTTTCCGGCAGGTCTTCCTGGATAGTCGGCCTCTCCCCAAAGATCCGCAACCTTCCTGGATGGGATATTCGGTCGGCAAGTGGTATGGGAATGCACTTATAGTCGAAACCATCGGACTCCGCGACCAAGGCTGGCTGGACGGCCTCGGCCATCCGCATTCCGACGCCCTCCGCGTGGTGGAGCACTTCCGCCGCCGCGATTTCGGCCATATGGAAATTCAGATCACTATCGACGATCCTAAGACCTACCAGAAACCCTTCAACTACACCCAGCGATACCGTCTGACGCCCGACAACGAATTGCTGGAAAACATCTGCCTGGAAAACGAGCGCGACTCCAAGCACTTT
>Ga0105238_10004352_pt1 | contig 14054 bp, 13 predicted proteins | sample KBSC34metaG_FD_81526 | JGI IMG/M metagenome (GOLD analysis project Ga0105238, IMG submission 81526) | Corn rhizosphere microbial communities from Kellogg Biological Station, Michigan, USA - KBS C3-4 metaG | ecosystem: Host-associated > Plants > Roots > Rhizosphere > Soil | place: Michigan, USA... | reverse complement strand
GAGACCACCAGCGACTATGACAAGGAAAAGCTGCAGGAACGTCTGGCCAAGCTGGCCGGCGGCGTTGCGGTGATCCGCGTCGGCGGCGCCACGGAAGTCGAAGTCAAGGAACGCAAGGACCGCGTCGATGACGCGCTCAATGCCACCAAGGCGGCGGTCGAGGAAGGCATCATCCCGGGCGGCGGCACCGCCCTGCTCTATGCCTCCAAGAACCTCGCCAACCTGACGGGCGACAATGACGATCAGACCCAGGGCATTGCCATCGTGCGCCGCGCGATTCAGTACCCGATCCGCATGATCGTCCAGAATGCCGGTCAGGAAGCCTCGATCATCGTCGGCAAGCTGATGGAGCAGAAGTCGAACACGTTCGGCTATGACGCCCAGAACGAAAAGTATGTCGACTTCATCGATGCCGGCATCGTGGATCCCACCAAGGTGGTGCGCGTGGCATTGCAGAACGCGGCTTCGGTCGCCAGCCTGCTCATCACCACCGAGGCGATGATCGCGGACCGTCCCGAGAAGAAAGCCCCCCCGATGCCGGGTGGCGGCGGCATGGGCGGCATGGGCGACATGGACTTCTAAGTCCGGCGTCCCGCCGATCTGGAATGCAAAAGGCCCGGTGGAAACACCGGGCCTTTTTGTTTCCGTCAGATGTTCAAGGCTTCAGGTGCGACGAGCCCCAGAAGCCGTTCGGCAGCGCCATCAGGTTCGGCATGCCCAGGCGGCCGATGGCGATGTCGGCCTGCTTTTGCGCGAAGGTGAGGGATTTTTCCTCGTTCACAGTCAGCACCTTGCGGTCCCGCATCAGCACCCGCCCATCGACCAGAACGGTCGAAACATCCTCGCCATTGGCGAAATAGACCATGCGATAGACCGGCATGTTCATGGGCATCAGATGGGGCTTGAACCAGTCCACCAGAATGATGTCGGCCCGCTTGCCCGCTTCCAAAGAGCCGATCTCCTTGTCCATGCCGATCGCCTTGGCGGCGTCGATGGTGGTCATCTCGAGCACCTTGCCGGCGGGAAGCACCTTGGTGTCGTGGAAAAAGAAGCGGTGATAGCGCGTCGCCTGGAACATGTGGCGGAACATGTCGTAGCTGCGGTCCGGCGCCGAGCCATCCGATCCCAGCATCACAACCGCGCCGGCATCGATCAGTTCGGTGGTGGGATTGCGTCCCATGATCGAGAACACCGAGCTGGGATTGTGTGAGATCCGTGTTTCGGTCGAGGCGATCAGCTTGATCTCTTCGTCGGTCAGATTGGTGGCATGCGAGAAAATCACATCCGGCCCCGACAGGCCGAGCTCATCAATGGCGAATTTGACCGTGCCGCGGGTGTGCGCGTCCTGCATGAAAAGTACATGATAGCGTTTCGACAGGTCGCGCGCCGCCTTGGCTTCCCGCTTGATCTCGTCCAGTGCCGGGCCGACCAGCGTCTCGCTCGGCCTCACCAGGGGAAACACCACCGCCATTTTGATGCGGCCATCGGCGGCGCCGTTCCATTTGCGGATCAACGATTCGGAGACTTCCATCTCCCGCTCGAAGGAAACCGGAATGTCCTTGCTGGTGTTTCCGGTCCATTCGGTGAAGGTGTTGGGATAGGGACCGCGGCTGGGGCCGACGCCCAGAATCCAGCGCACGCCCACATCCTTGATGGCCCCGAGATAGGCGTCGCCATATTTGGGATCGTCCGTCCGGTGGACGTCGGAGCCACCGCCGAAGAAATTGACCGAGGTGGTGACGCCGAACTTCAGGCGTTCCAGTCCGGCCATCAAGGCATCGGCCTTCCAGGAATCCGGCGTGGTGGCATGGGCGAACATCTGCTCGGCGGCCTTACCCCATTGGCCGGTGTCGGTGCCCAGGGTCTTGAGCAGTTCATGCCCGGCATGGCCATGCCCATCGATCAGCCCCGGCATCACCACCTTGCGGTGGGCGTCGATGACCTGGCGCGGGCGGAATTGCGCCCGCAATTCCGCCGTGGTGCCGACCGCGGCAATGCGGTTTCCGATGATCGCCACCGCGCCATCGTCGATCACCCGTCGCGCGGGATCCATGGTGATCACCGTGCCGTCGGCAATCAGGATATCGGCGTCCTGCATGCTCGCCGCGATCGCGGCCGTGGAGGCGGACGATAGAATCAAACCGACGGCCATGGCCGCCAGCGCCCCGTTCAATGTGCCAGATATTTTCATGACGACGTCCTCACTCCCCTGCTTTCGCGAACTTTCGTCATCCTTCGCCGCTGGGCCTGCCTGAATAGCCATTTTTCGCCCCGCGCCCGAATATCTGTCCGAATATCGACACCGAATGCGCGCGCAACGCGCGGACGAGAATAATTCGGTCGGAACAGCCGAGCGGACTCACTAGTGTGAAAACACCGAGGCGCACCGCTCAAATCTCGTCATCACATGCATGCGCCTCCGAAAGATAAAATTCACGGGGAGAAACATGCGTAGTTTGAAGAGTTATATGCTGGCCGGCGTTTCCATTTCGGCGTCCATCATGTTTGCCGGCGCCGCGCTGGCGCAGCAGAATAACAGTTCCGATGAAACCGTGATCGTCACGGGCACGCGTGTTCAGGGCATGACGGCCGCCGACAGCGCCGCGCCGATCACGGTGCTGGGCACCGACGCGTTGACCAGGGGCACCGGCACCGCCGATCTTCGCCAGGCACTGGGCCAGGTGGTGCCTTCCATCACGGCACAGCAATATGGCTCCGGCACCGCCAACATAACTCTGTCCATGGCGCTGCGCGGGCTTTCGCCCAACGACACGCTGGTCTTGGTCAACGGCCACCGCCGCCACTATACGGGCAACCTGCACACGCTGGGCGGCGGCAACGATGTGGGCAGCTCCGCGCCCGATATTTCCCTGATCCCGAAAGCGGCCATCGACCATGTCGAAGTCCTGCTCGATGGCGCCGCCGCCCAATACGGCACCGATGCCATCTCCGGCGTCGTCAATATCATCCTGAAGAAGAAATCCTCGGGCGGCCAGCTGTCGGCGACCGCGGGCCAGACCTACGCCAATGAAGGCCAGACCTACGATCTGTCCTTCAACATGGGCCTTCCCTTGTTCGATAAGGGTTTCGCCAATGTCACGGTCGAGAAAGGCTATCATAACTACACGCAGAATGGCGGCGCCGATAACCGGCTTGCGAACGCCGCCGGCCTGGTCCCCTCCGCGACCGTCACCGGCTTCAACCCGGTCACCGGCATCGCCAATCTCTCCGCGGGCGTTCCGGTCCCGGCCGCCAACCTGGCCCTGATCAAGAATTATCCCAGGGCCAATCCGATCAATGGCGATGCGGAAACCCAGCTGACCCAAGGCACCATCAATGCCGGATATGATTTCAGCGACACGGTCAGGCTCTACGCGTTCGGCAGCCTGGCTCACCGCTATGGCAAGCTGTTTTCCAACTACCGCCTGCCCGATCAAGTCGTGGCGATGCCGGGTTCCAGCCAGCCTTGCTCGGCGACGAACCCCACCGGTTACAACACCGCCGCCAACGCCACCGGCACGCCGGTTTGCGCATTCGGCATCAATGGCGGCACCCAACCGATCACTGGCGCCGTCGGATTCACCGGCCTGGACAGCAACGGCATCATCAAATCATCGGGCATGGCCGGCAATCTCTACACCCCAGGCGTCCTGGTCATGTATCCCGGCGGCTTCAGGCCCCAGGTGGCGATGAAGGAAGACGATTATCAGTACAATGTGGGCCTGAAATTCGACGTTCTGGGCTGGGACGTGGATACCAATATCGGCTACGGCAAGGATATTGACCTGATCTACACCTACAACACGGCCAACCGCTCGCTCTTCATCGATACGCACACCTCGCCGGGCAACTTTTATGAAGGCAGCTTCACCGCTAGCCAGCTGACCGGCACCATCGATGCCACCCGCTCCTTCAATGTCGGTATGGCGTCGCCCTTGACCACGTCGGTCGGCGTGGAAGCGCGCGAGGACCTGTTCGGCCTGGGCGCCGGCGAGCCCGCGTCCTACTACAAGGAAGGCGCGCAGACTTTCCCGGGCTATCTGCCCAGCAATGCCGGCAATCACAGCCGCAAGAATTATGCGGCCTATGTCGACTTCGCCCTGGCCCCGATCGAAACCCTTCAACTCGACATCGCGGGTCGCGCCGAACATTATTCCGATTTCGGCGATACCCAGATCGGCAAGATCACGGCCCGCTATGATTTCATGCCGGAACTAGCCATCCGTGGCACGATCTCGACCGGTTTCCGCGCCCCGACCTTGGGCGAGGAATTCTACAGCTCCACTTCGGTGGCGCCCACCCGCGCGACCGTGCAGCTGCCGGCCAACTCCGCCGCCGCCAAGATACTGGGCCTGCCGAATCTGAGGCCGGAAATTTCCACCAGCTACAGCATCGGCTTCGTCGCCCACCCCTTGCCGGACCTTTCCGTCACGGTGGATGCCTACAGCATCACCATGGGCAGCCGCATCGTCTCGGCCGGATCGATCTTCGCCAGGGGCGGCACGCCGCTGGTGCCGCTGGCCAACACCGCGATCGCCGCCAACGGCAATCTTCTGGACTCGACCGTCACGGTCGCCGGCGTCACGGCCTTCCTCAACGGCCTGAACACCCTGACCCAGGGCGTCGATTTCACCGTCAATTACCCCACCGACCTGGGCGATGCGGGCCTGATCGATTGGATCCTGGCCGGCAACTTCAACCAGACCGGGGTCAGCGCCGTTGCCCCCACGCCGTCGGTCATCCTGGCCCAGAATCCATCCGCGACATTCTTCACGGCACCGCGCCTCTACGGCTTCGTGCACAGCGCGCCGCAGGAAAAGATCGGCCTGACCGCCAACTGGTCGCTGGACGAATGGGGCGTTACCTTCCGCGAGACCTATTATGGCCCGCAGCATGGCTATACCAGCCCGAGCGGCTGCCTGACCTTGTCGACCTGCTATGCCGTGAACCAGGCCGGCGTCGGTATCACCGACCTGGAAGCACATTATGACGTCATGCCGCAGCTTCAGCTGGCACTCGGCGGCAACAATATCTTCGGCATCCGTCCGGACGGGGTGGGATTTGCGTCACCGGTTGCCGTAGGCACCAGCGCCGGCAATCCCGCCAATGGCGGCAACGTCAACAACTCTCCCATCGGCGCGGCCTTCTCGCCGAATGGCGGCTATTACTACGGCCGCGTCACGTTCAACTTCTAAGCCGGTCCGATCGGCTTGGGCCGCCCCGCTCATTTTCAATCCCCTGAAATGAGCGGGGCGCCTATCGGAGGGACCGGTCTTCAGCCGGCCGTTTCGGACGGAAGCTCGCCGAACCGCGTCGCATAGGCGCGCGAAAATCTGCCCAGGTGCCGAAAGCCGCACGCTTCGGCAATGGCCGTGACGGTGCGGCTGGTGACATGTGTCTGCAGAAGCTTCTGGCGCGCCGCGTCCAGCCGGACCGAGCGCAGATATTCCATGGGCGTCTGGCTCCGGAACTTCTTGAATCCCCTCTCCAGCGCCCGCACGCTGACGGATGAGGCCGCCGCGATCCGGTCGAGCGTCAGATCCTGCTCGTAATGCGCCTGGATATAATTGACGGCGCGCTGAACGTAATAAGGGACGGCCGGCGATTGGAGCCGGCGCGACCTGTCATTGCGATTGTTCGGCAGGCTGTGAACCATGAGCGATGCGATCGAGGTCACCACCGATCTGGCCGCGTGCGGCGTCGCCAGCATGCATCCGCCGGTATCCAGATCCTCGCAAAGCATCCGGATATATCCGAACAAGGTCGGCGTTTTTTCCAGGCTGACGGTCTGGGGCTCGAACCGCACATGGCGGCAGGCCTGGTAGCCCTCGTCCACCCCCACCACGCGCTCAACCGCGGCGGCGCTTATCCGTATCATCAGCTGGTCCGCTTCGGCTTCCCATATCTTCGTGAACGCCTTGCCGGGATTGACCACGATGAAATCGCCGGGATTCGAAACCAGCTCCACGCCGCCCTCGAAGCAGGCGGCCGTGGATCCCCTGAGCGTCAGTTGCAGGATGTAGTGATTGTCGGGCGGAGACAATTCCAGCTTGATGGGAGCGCCGTAGCGCAGCCGATAAATCGACAGGCCGGGAATTTCGATGTGGCGATAAAAAACATTTATCGCACTCACGTCCCTGGGCAGAGGCGTTTTGTGCCTCGACAAAGCCTCGCTGAGGTGTCGAAAGGCCTCAACCGGATCCGTCGTATGGAACTCAGTCCCCGCTTCGCGGAAAATATCCAACGCAGACATCAATCACACGCCCCCGAGCAAACTCAATTCGCCTGCTACGACCTCATCAATTCCATTGGGGCTTGCCGGTCGCGATCCATCCCTATGCGCCCCGCTGCCCGGATGGGCAGGGACGGTCTGGTGACGGCAATGCGACAAGAGCTGTTTTTCACCGATACCCCTGCTCCGATGACCCCAAACATTATGGGGGTTCCATAACATTCTCAAATTAGATATTATGATTTATATTATTCACATTACGGATAATAGCGATGCTGGACCCCCGACTGCTCAAAGCCTTTGTTGCGATTGCAGAAAGTGGCTGTTTCACCGACGCCGCCGAGCGGCTGAATCTGTCCCAATCGACCATCAGCCAGCAGCTGAACCGGCTGGAGCAGGCCGTCGGGCGTGAGCTGATCGACCGGTCGGCCCGGCCGGTGGGCACAACGCCCAGCGGCGAGCGGATGTTGAGCTATGCGCGCCGGATCCTGTCCCTGCAGCAGGAGGCCGAATCCCTGCTGTCCGACCCGGAAGGAACAATACCGATCCGCATCGGCGTGCCCGACGATATCGCGGCGGCCGGCATGATCGAAACCTTCGCGGTCTTTTCCAAGCAGCATCCCCAAGTGCGCCTGGACGTCGCCACGGGCCTCAGCCGCGAACTCGTCCGCCGCTACCGGAATGGAGAATTCGACATCGTGGTGATCAAGGAAGCCAAAGCGAGCGCGGACCGGCGCGCATCATTCCCGGAACCGATGGCATGGTTCGAGGGCAACGCGAACGATGCGGAATGGCCCGATCCGGTTCCCCTGGTGGCATTTCCTCCAGGCGGTCTTTACCGCGATGAAATGTTCGCCCGGATCGAACGCGAATCCCGCCGCTGGTATGTCGCATTCACGGGCAGCAGCCTGTCGAGCGTATTGACCGCAATCGAAGCCGGAATTGGCATATCGCTCCTGCCCATCATTTCGGCACGCGGCCGTGCCGTCCGGCCCTATGCGCCGCTGGGCCGGGAGCAGCCGATCGCGGTATCCCTCTATTCTTGGGAGACAACCGGACCGATCAAGAACCTCGTCACGCAAATGACAAATGTCCTGCACAAGCGGGCCAATACCATTGCTGCGTAGCGCCGCCCTTGTTTCAAGTCCGGCACCTGGCCGTTACCCCGTGAATAAGAGACATCCGGAATTTTAATTTCGGATCGAAGCACCCTTGCGTTATTTATCGGGGACGCCGGCGGTTCGGCCGGCAAAGGGAAAATCGCATGAGCGACAGCCATCACTTCCTCCGCGAAGCCATCGCGCTCGCGCGCGCGAATGTCCAAAAAGGCGGGCGCCCATTTGGAGCGGTCATCGTCCGCAATGGCGAGATCATCGCGCGCGGGGTGAACGAAATCCTGTCCACCAACGATCCGACCGCGCATGCGGAACTGATGGCGATCCGGTCGGCAAGCCAGAAGCTGGGGTCACCGCATCTGCACGGCTGCGCGGTTTACGCCAGCGGGCATCCGTGCCCGATGTGCATGGCGGCCATGTACATGGCCGGCATCCGGGAAGTGTATTACGCCTATTCCAATCACGATGCCGCGCCCTATGAGCTCTCCACCGCCGCCATTTATGCCGAGTTGGCGAAGCCCTTCCCCGAGCAATCCATGAAAATACGCCATGTGCCGGTTCCCGCCGAATCCGGTCCCGATCTTTATGCCGAATGGAAGAAAAGGCAGGCCAAGCCCGCGTGACCGGCGGGCGGCGCCCGCCAGTCATGCGCAGCGATATCAGAAGCTGAACCAGACGCTTCCGCCATTATAACCCGGATAGCCGCGATAACGGGGATAATCGCGATAGGCGGGATAATAAGGCCTGTTCCAGTATCCGCGCCGATAGGCATCCCGGTCGCGGCGCTCTTCCCATCTGCGCCGTTCGTACCAGTCGCGCCGCCAATCGTCCCGGTATTCGTATCGGGGACGCGTATTCCAGCAATCGTCGCCGTCCCAATCGCACACGACGCGTGCCGAAGCCGGCATCGTTGTCGCGGCCAAGGCACCAAGGGACAATGTCGTCGCAGCCATCGCTGCAAAAGCAACCGTCTTCAGGTTCATGGTCATTTCAGCGCTCCCAAATCCCGGACATGCTCCCCATATCCGAGCACTCAGGGTGGCGAGAACGCGATGAACCGGTCCTGAATGGATCTGGACGCATTTGTGGCCGATCGGTGACCGACTCAGGATTCGCAATTTGGTTGGAATGTTCGATTATACAATTCGCCAACATTGCCGGGTTGGCAGCTGCGCACGGGCTTTACGCGGGCGCTATCGCCATCGCGACTGCGTCCTTGCGCGCGGCATCGCGCATTCCAACACGCACAGCCACCAGAGCGAGCGCGAAGACGGCGGCACCCGCGATCATATCGACCAGATAATGGCCTCCGAATACCGGAATGCCCAGAAGCAGAAAACCGTTCAGCAGCGCGAATACCCATCCGACAAAGCGCGTCCCGCGAAAGCCATAGATCATCGCCAGCGCCATGACCGTATGGAAAGACGGGAAGGTTATGATGCCCTGAAGGTCCTCCAGGGAAATATCCAGCCTCACCCCCGAGCGCACGCGAGCGATTTCCGGCAGGAAAGCGCCGCGCGATTGCAAATGAAAGATTTCGAATGGACCCATCGCCGGCATCCACCACGAAATCAGCATCGTGAGCATCAGCGCGAGAAACAGAAGCCAGAACAGTTCCCGCATGCGCTGGAAGGCAGCCGTTAGTCCCATCAATAGGCAAAAATACAATATCTGTATGGGCAGGGTGCTATAGAGCAACGACAGATATCGGTCCAAAATCGGATGCTGGGTCACGAAACGGAACCAGCCCAACCAGTCAAAGCCGAGAAAACGATCCGCGAGCAGAAGCTGATCGTCCTTCAGCGGCCAGGCCTGAGCGATCGCGATATAGGTGCCTATGGTGAGAAATGGCATCGCCGCCAAAATCAATGCAAAAAATTCCAGCGTGACCTGGATCCGACATGCGAGAAATTTTCGTGCCAGGAGCGCGCCGACCAGAAGCGGCCCCGCCACCAGATTTGCCAGATGCAAGCTGAAATGGAAATGCAGATTGGTCAGAGGCGCCAGGATGAAGTCGGCAATCGCCAATATCGCGATGCTCAGCCATTCCAACGGGAAGGCAAGCAAAGGCTGCGCCGCATTCTGTTTCGGAAAATGGGAAGGTACAGACATCGCCCGGCCTGGAACATTCCTGCCATTCTTTTCCGGCAGCCTTAATTCGGGGTAAACCCCCTATTGCAGCAAATATACCCCATCATTCGCCCGTTGCGCGGGGCGCTTCCAGCACCCTCACCGCCTGGCCGCCCTGCGATCCCTTCGGCGACAGGCGTAGTGCGCTGAGCGCCGCGCCGGCCAGCGCGAAGCCGACACCAAGCATCAAAGCGATCCGGGTTCCATTCAAAGGATCGCGCGCCAGGAGCATCGCCACCAAGGCCGCGCCGATAGTCTGGCCCAGAAGCCGCGCCGTTCCCAGCATGCCCGACGCGCCGCCGCTGCGTTCGCGCGGCGCCGCCGCGATCATGGTGCGGTTGTTGGGGCTTTGAAACAGGCCGAAACCCGCACCTGCCAGCGCCATACGCCACACAATGTCGGTGAGCGTGGGATGCGGCGGCAGCAACGCCAGTGCCGCCAGCCCGCCGCCGAAGATCAGCAGACCGATGCCGCCCAGAAGACCGGCCGGATGACGTTCGGCGAGCCAGCCGGCAATGGGCGCGGCAAAGCCTACCGCAATCGGCCAGGGCGTGATCAGAAGGCCGATCTGAACCGCCGAATAGCCGAACCGGTCCTGCAGATAGAAGGGCAGCGCCACAAAGGCCAGCATCTGGGCGCAGAAGGACGCCACCGAGGTGCAGACGGACAAGGCGAAGATGGGAATGCGCAGCAGATCCACCGGCAACAGTGGCGATGGGGCGCGCCGCTCACGCCGCACCAGAACGGCGCAGGCGATCGCGGCGATAATGAATTCCGTCAGATACAGATATGAAGCTTCACCATGGCCGAGGCTGTCGATGGCGGCGATGCCCACGCCGAATGTGATGGCACAAAGGACGGCGCCCCGCCAATCGAAGGCATGCGGCGCGCGCGGCGTCTGCGGCAGGGCGCGGCGGCCCACCATCACCGCGGCGATGCCCACTGGAATATTCACCGCAAACAGCCAGGGCCAGTTTCCCACCGACAGGATGGCGGCCGCCAGGGTGGGCCCCACCGCCGCCGAAACCGCCACCACCAAAGCGTTGATGCCGATGCCATGACCCAGTCGGTTGCGCGGATAGGTGAAACGCACCAGCGCCGCATTGACGCTCATGATCCCGGCGGCGCCAAAGCCCTGCACGATGCGCGCGGCGGTGAGCAGCACCAGCGTATGCGACAAGGCGCACAAAAGAGAGGCGAGCGTGAACAAGGCCAGTCCGGCCAGATAGACCCGGCGATAGCCGATGATTTCGCCCAGCGCCGCCAGCGGAAGCAGCGAGATGGTGATGGCCAGCTGATAGCCGTTGACGATCCAGACCGAGAAGGATGGGCTGGCGTTCAGGTCCTGGGCGATGGTGGGAAGCGCGACATTGGCGATGGCCCCGTCGATCACCGCCATCACGATGCCCAGCACGATGGTGAGGATCGCCCAGTAACGCTGGGGGAGCGGCAGGCCGTCTTCGGCGAAGCTGGCTGGCATGAGGGGGTGATAAACGTCCCTGCGCCTTATCGCAATTCACCGAAGGCACAAAAAGGGGGACGCCGCACCTATTCCGGCGTGCGCAGATAGGGCTCGACTTTTCCCTTGTATTTGACCGTCATCGCATTGCCGTGGCGGTCCACGGTCTTGCCCACCGCCAGCCGGACCCAGCCTTCACTGACACAATATTCCTCGACATTGGTCCGTTCCACGCCATTGAAGCGGATGCCCACGCCCCGTTCCAAAAGTTCGGCATTGTGGAAAGGGCTTTTGGGATCGGTGGAAAGGCGGTCGGGAAGTGCATCGCTCATGGCAAAACCTTGACAGGTACAGGGCTTTGATAGGCCGATCCCCTGCTTGATTGCAATGGCGTTTCGCGCTCAAGTCCGCTCGCACAAAATCCATCAGGGAGATACCTTTGGCCTTTACCATCTATGACGCGTCCGTACCGCCGCTGACCCATATGCTGGGCAGTTTCCACTCGGTCCTCACCAAGGCCGAGGCGCATGCCAAGGAAAAGGGCGAGGACGTCAATTCCTATCTCGAACTGCGTCTGGCGCCCGACATGCTGCCGCTGATGGCACAGGTACGCATCGCCACCGACATGTCCAAGGGCGGCGCGGCGCGGCTGGCCGGCGTGGAAATCCCCACCTATGAAGACAATGAGACCACGGTCGAACAGCTCAAGGCGCGGCTGCTCAAGACCATCGCCTATCTGAAAAGCCTGGATGCGGCCAAATTCGCCGGCGCCGAAGACCGCGCCATCCACCTGAAATTCCCGCAAGCCGAATTTCATTTCAACGGCAAGGACTATCTGAACAATTGGGTCCTTCCCAACGTCTATTTCCACATCACCACCGGCTACGACATCCTGCGCAACAAGGGCGTTGCCCTGGGCAAGCAGGATTTCCTGGGCGGCCAGAAATAGAGATTTCCGCATCGGAAATGAAAAAGGCGGCACATCGCGTGCCGCCTTTTTATTTGCACCGTCTAGCGGAGAAATTTCTTCATCGGCTCCAGATAGTGCTCATGCCAGCCGGAATCGAGTTCGGAATATTGGCCGGCGGGAAATCCGGTATGATCGAGCACCAGATGCGTTCCGGCCCCCATAGAGGTGAGTTCGAAATGCACGATGGAATGAATGCCCGGCGCCCATGCGGGATCCCGCCAGGCTTGCACGATGCGCTTGTCCGCGACCAGTTCGACATTGCGGGCCACGATCGCGCCGCCGAACAAAGAAAGTGCTCCGCCCTCGCTCCGATTGATCTTGGCGGGTGCGCCGGTGAAGCGGGAGAATTGCTTTTCATCCAGCAGCGCTTCGTAAACGCGATGCGGAGACGCGGCAAAGTCCGCCTCTTCCCGCAACGCCGTGAGGGATGCCGTGCCGGCCTTGCCCGGTGCCGCGATGGCGGGCAAGGCCGTGAAGCCGGCACCCAGGCAAGCCAGACCGCTCAGAACCGCACCCCGGCGGGTTACGGAATTTATCCATTTGCGAGGATATGTCATGTCGTCCCCCCTGCTCGATCGCGGCGGGCCGCAACGGCCCATGCCGGGTGAAACATCCGCCCAGGATATCATCTTTGGCGCGCAGGCGCCGCTATCGCCGCGGGCGCGCGGTGAATTTCTGCTCCTTGAGCGTTCCGTCCGGCTGCAGCACTTTCGCAACAAAATCGCCTTCATCGCTGTTCGATGGATCGGGCATCCGGATCGCTTTTGGGGTTTCGCGGACGGACCGCTTTTTTGCCAGGACAGGCACGGCAACGGGCCGAGGCGCGGTTGCGCCGCGCGGCTCCACGACAGGTGGCCGCGGCACGGCCGCAGGCGGCGTAGGATTATCGATGGTCACGACAGGCCGCGTGGGCACGAAATAATCGCGAATGCTGGAACTGTCCGGGAGATAAGCCAGTGCCTGCCGATAAAGGCCGGGATAGGCGATGGCCAATGTCGTGGCGCCCGCTGCGATCAGAACAATTACCAGGACGATCAGCCGGGCGCCGGCGTTTCCCGCGCTCTGGCTGGCGGTTTGCGCCTGCTGCATCGCTTCGCTGCTGGCTTCGATATTGGCAATGCTTTTCTCGTAAGCGTTGGCGATGCGCCGCGCGTCGCGCTCATGCTTCAGCTTCTCCTGCATCACAATGAGCGGATCGCCGTCGCTTTCGAAGCGGCTGGCCAGCGCGTCGCCCTCCTCCCGGAAGCGATCCGCCAGCGCCTTGTAACGGTCGCGCGCCTTGCGCAGCTCCACCAGCTGCTCGGCCGACGACATCTCTATGCGACCATGCACCATGCGAATATTTCCGGGCGCTCCAGCCGGCGGGATCGTAAACGCGATTTTTACCATCTTTGTGCCGCCCGCGCAGGCGCTATTGCCGGCAAACACCTGGTCTTTTCCGCGTGAACGCCCGCCGGAGCCGGGCAATGCTGCTTTTGCGATTGCCGGAAAATTGGCGCTCCCACGGGGAATCGAACCCCGGTTTCAGCCTTGAGAGGGCCGCGTCCTAACCGCTAGACGATGGGAGCGAGCGGTCCGGGGCTTATACGCGAGGCCGGTTCCGGGCGGCAAGTTCCATCGGAAAAGAGCCGGGCGAAAGATCGGGACCGGAACGCCGCGTTTCCCAGGCCGTTGGTTTTTTCGAAGACCCGGCGGATCAGCAAATGCCTCGATATTTCTTCCATGTCCGGGAAGCCGATGGCGACATCGGCCGCGATCTGGAAGGCCAGACCCTGCCCGATCTGGAAGCAGCGCGCCGGGAAGCCGCCAGCGCCATCCGGGAGATGCTGGGAGAATGGATGCTGCATGGCGGCGGGCAGCATCCACAGCAGATTGAAATCGCCGACGAAAATGGCGCCCTTGTCGCGACCCTGAATACCGCCGATGTGCTGTTCCGCGACGGAGAATTCCGTCGCTATTCCGACGATGTGACGAAATCGGCCCCGACCGGTCTTGCCAAGTCCAGGGGCCGAAAAGACATCGCGGAGTAGATAAAGGCCCCGACGGCGACAGGCCCGCCCGCCCCCGCCGGCGCGGCGATCAGCCAGACGAAATTCTCCTCCCCGCCGCCTTGCCGGTCGGTCTCGGACGGACGGGGCTCACCGCCCG
>Ga0105238_10004348_pt1 | contig 14056 bp, 7 predicted proteins | sample KBSC34metaG_FD_81526 | JGI IMG/M metagenome (GOLD analysis project Ga0105238, IMG submission 81526) | Corn rhizosphere microbial communities from Kellogg Biological Station, Michigan, USA - KBS C3-4 metaG | ecosystem: Host-associated > Plants > Roots > Rhizosphere > Soil | place: Michigan, USA... | reverse complement strand
CCCGCTTGCGCTAGGCTGATGAGAGCAATGAGCACATGCCCCATCTGCGATGGCATCGGTCTGGTCCGCGTCAAATCCGACTCGGGCCTATGGACATCGCGCCCCTGCGACTGCCAGCAATCTCAGCGTGAAGAACGCCGGCTTGGGGCTGCGCATATCCCCGAGCGTTATCGCCACTACACCCTCGATGGTTATGAAACTGACTTCCGCGGAGCCAACTCCTCTCTTGGCAAAGCGCTGCTGACGGCCCGCAGATTCGTAGACGAGTTCCCGCACGACACGGGCGGCAAGGGCCTGCTCTTCACCGGTTCCATCGGCGTTGGCAAAACCCATTTGGCCGTGGGTGTTCTGCGGCGCCTCATCCAGGAGAAGGGCTGCAAAGGCCTCTTCTGCGACTACCGCGAACTGCTCAAGAACATCCAGAACAGCTATAACCCGCAGGTCAACACCACGGAACTCGAGCTGCTAAAACCCGTCTTCTCCGCCGACGTCCTCGTCCTCGACGATCTCGGTGCGCAGAAACCGAATGAGTGGGTCTGGGATACCGTCGCTCTCATCCTCAACAGCCGCTACAACGACAAGCAGACCACCATCATCACCACAAATTACCTCGACCTTCAAGCCGGCGGCGGAGCACTCAGCAGCGTCGAACGCGCCGCCCGTGAGCAGACCCTGGGCGACCGCATCGGCGACCGCATGCGCTCCCGCCTCGCCGAGATGTGCGTAAAAGTCGAGATGACCGGCGAAGACTTCCGCCAGACGGTCAAGCGCGCCCGCTTCGGATGAAGCACCTAATCCCGGAGAACTCCACCGTGATTGGCAAACTGGAAATGATCGTCGGCCCAATGCGCAGCAACAAGACCGCGGAACTGCTCCGCCGCATTGAGATCCGCCGCCAGTACGCTCATCAATATGTCCTTTTGCTCAAACCCAATGCCGACACCAAAGCCGCCGCCGGCTGGGTCGAGAGCCGCAATCGCAAGGGTTGCGGAAAGATGGAAGCTGTCGAGTTTCCTTCCGCCAACCCCTGGTCGATTCTGCCCATCCTCGAAGCCACCGAGCAGCAGATCGGCAAACGCGTCGAGTGCATCGCAATTGACGAAGGCCAGTTCGTGAGCGATCTCTTCCTCTTTACCAAGCGCCTGCTGCAATGGGGACACGACGTCATCGTCTCCGGCCTCGAACTCGACTTCCGCGGCATGCCCTTCGGCGAAATGCTGCAACTCTCCTGGCTCGTCCGCGCCTACGCTGGCAACCTGACCGAGTTAGTAGCGTACTGCAGCTGCGGAGCCAAGGCGCTGTATCCGCAACGCCTCGTCGATGGAGAACCAGCCTCCTACGACAGCCCTATCATCATGGCCGGCGACAACTATGAGCCCCGCTGTGACGAGCACTTCGTCCTCCCGGGCCGCCCACACTAACTGACGTTACTCCCCGTCCTCTTTCTTCTGCTCCGGTGCCTTTTCCGGCGTAGTCAGCGGCTTGATGATGTCGTCCAGATACGCCGGCGTTCCCTCCACCCGTTCCAGCGCCGGATACCGCTCCCCGTCGTGATAGTCAATTTGCGTTGTCGAAACAAACGAGTCCGCCTGCACAATCACGCGGATCGCCTTCGACGAGTCCTTTGCGTCCTTCGTCTCGCGAATCGCCTCACGCAGTGCAACCGCGGAGTAGACCTTGTCGTTTACCGCCATGATCTTCTCGCCCGGCGCGAGCCCTGCCTTATCCGCCGGTCCGTTCCACAGCACATCCTCAATCGTCCCATCTGGGCCGAGTTGCAGCCCGATTGAATACCAGCAGTCAACACCGCTGCCCCGAGGTCCCTCAGCTGCCTCGATCATCCGTTTCGACTTCGATGACTTGTCGCGGTACACCAGCTTGTATCCGCCCTGCTCCAGCCCCGCCACATCTGCCCGCGGATTGATCCTGTCCACGCGATCGTGCAGGAATTTCGCCCAATCATATGGAACCACTTGATTGAGATCCTGCACCAGCTCATCAAAGGTGTACGTCACGATCAGCGGCCCCGTGTTGCCGCCCTTCCCCAGAAATATCTTCACAAAGTCATTCAGCGACTTCTTGTCCTCGGTCATCTTGCGGATCATTGTGTCCGCATCGAGCCACAGCAGTTCGCCCTCGGAGTAGTAATCCTGCCCACGCCGCCAGTTTTCCCACGCCCGATTGCTGCCCCGCAGGATGCTGGCCGCTACTGCCGTATCTTCCGTTGGCCGCCACTCGCGCCCGCGTGTGTAGTCCAGCTCTGCGGCAACCATCGCCAAACCGTCCTTGTACTCCTCTGCATTCTTCAGTCCCGAGCGCGCCGCCAGCACATCACCCCAATACTGCGTCATGCCTTCATAGACCCACAGCAGCGCTCCCTGCATCGGAGTCGCGAAATCCGGCTGATACAGCCCCACCGGCCTGCGATATTTCCCATTCCAAGAGTGGGTAAATTCATGCGACAGCAGGTCCGACTCCGGCAACTGATGCACGTCGTCCGCAAATCCTTTTTCTCCCACGCCGTTGTCCGACGACTGCCCGTGCTCCAGCCCCATGCCGCCCGCCACATCCGATAGCGTCAGCAGAAAGTGGTACTCGTTGTAGTGGTGCGATGCGTACAGCGCGTCGGCCTCCCGCACCAGGTTGGCAACTTCGGCCAGCACCGCTGGTCGCAGGTTCGCATCCTCCGACGCATCCGCCGCCACATCCAGAAAGTGCTTCGGCGAGATCGTCGGAGCCAGCGGATACTCATGGAAGTACAGCCCGGTCAGAATCGGCGAGTCCTCAAGCTGCTCCACATTCGTTGCCGCAAATTTCGTTACAGCACCGGCCGAGGGCACCGGGTACGATCCCCCGCTCACCGGCTTCAACGCCGTTCCAATACCCCATCCCGCAGGCACCTTCACCGAAGGCTGAATGGGGATGTCGCGCACCGGCACATGCGCCGGATACAGCATCAGCGCCTCCCACTCCAGCGCAGCCAGCCTCTGCGACACACGCCGCGTCACAATCGCGTCCACATGTGCGTGCAGCGTGGTCACTCCCGCCGGAATGGTCAGGTGAAATTCGTACAGATTCACATCGTCACGCCGCCACTCCAGCGACTTGCCATTCGCCGTGAACACCACTCCCGTAATTGCCCCCGCCGGCCCCGATGGCATGTGGTGTCCGGGAATCCATTGCGGCGAGATCAGTGTCAACGAGCCTGCCGAAACAGGTACATCAATCTCCGCATGGAACAACTTGCGCGGCGCATCCGTAAGGTCGGCCGTAATCTCGATCGGCGCCTTCTGCGCATCTCCCAGCGAAACGCCTAACGCGAGCAACAAAAGAGCAGGGAATCGCTTCAACAGCAACATCGGAACCTGAGCCTCCTCAGGAGATCAGGTTATCCCAGGCGCCTCGGCGCAATAAACGCGCCGGCGTCTCGATTCGCTCGTCGCTATTCGAAATTCAGAAAGCTTTTGATCCGCCCTGCAATCGTCGGCGGTCCCTTGTCATGCGCCAGCGTCATCCGGCCCTCTTCGGGTACCCAGACCTCTTCGCCCGTTGAACTGGCATTGAAAAGGCCAAGCCAATGCTTCTCAGCGAGGCGCGCCACTGTCATGTATGCCGCTTCGGCCTTTGACCATGCGAACGAGGCGTAGATGAAGTTGCTGCCAATTGCGTAATCGGTGCTTGAAGCCTCGTCCCCACGCGGCTGATCGAGTGAGGCCGGTCGGTTCATCGGCGGAAAGATCTGGATCATATCGTGGAACCACGCGCGCAGATGCTCCGATGTAATCGCCGGATTGTCATACCCATGGTCTTCGCTCCATTTCGTCTGCCGAGCGTACCATTCCAGGAACTCATCATGCCCGGCTGGAACCGCTTCTGGCTCGAAGACCATCAGGTCATAGCTCATGATCAGATGCTATCCCGTTACCCTGCTTTATGCCGCGCAAACAGACAAAATCCGACCTCCGATAGCCGGGCAGGCGTTTCCCTGATTGTGCCCTTACGCTCCGCATGTTACAAGCTAGAGAACAAGGACAGAACATTGGATTCTGGCAACTGTCGTAATCTGCAGATGCCGTCAAATACGAATTGATTCGATATGGGAACTGTACCAGGAGCATCTAGAGGCGCATGAACTCCGGGCCTGCCGTGGAACTGCAAGAACTATACGGCGACTATCCGCTCGACCACGCTTACGATGAGATGCGTGAGCCGTCAGGCGATGTTCGCCCGGCATATCGAGCGCTTGCCGAGGTCCTGTCACGTCTGCCACAGGAGGAATTGCAGCGGCGAAAGCAATCGGCAGAACTCTCATTCCTCACGCAGGGCATCACCTTCACTGTTTATGGTCGCGACGAAGGAACCGAGAAGATATTCCCTTACGACCTGCTGCCGCGACTTGTGACCTCTCAAGAATGGGACCACATTGAGCGTGGTCTCACCCAGCGCATCACTGCCCTCAATCTCTTCCTGCGCGACGTTTATTCCGAAGCGAAAATCCTCAACGACCAGGTCATACCGCGAGATCTGGTCTACAGCTGCAAGCATTACCGTCGCCAGATGCGCGGCCTTCAGGTTCCCCGCAACGTATACATTTCCGTCGTCGGCTCGGATCTCCTCCGCCTTAACACCGGAGAATTTGTAGTACTCGAAGACAATCTCCGAGTACCTTCGGGCGTGAGCTACATGCTCACCAACCGCCGCGTCATGAAACGCACCTTTCCGCAGTTGTTCCACAGCTACGGCGTACGGCCCATCGAGCACTACCCGCAACTGCTGCTCGCTACTCTCCGCTCTCTCGCTCCCGAGGGGCGCCCGGAGCCGAACATCGTTCTGCTAACTCCCGGAGTCTTCAACTCCGCCTACTTTGAACACACCTACCTCGCTCGTCAGATGGGCATCGATCTCGTCGAAGGTCGTGACCTTGTCACCCACGACAATATTGTCTACATGCGCACCACTGACGGCCTCAAACGTGTCGATGTCATCTATCGGCGTGTAGACGACGACTTCAGTGATCCGCTTATCTTCCGCAACGATTCGATACTCGGATGCACCGGATTATTCAACGCCTATCGAGCCGGCAACGTCACCGTGACAAACGCTTTCGGAACCGGTCTCGCGGATGACAAGGCTCTCTATGCCTATGTCCCTCGCATCATCCGCTACTATCTGGACGAAGACCCGATCATCAACAACGTTGAAACGTTTCTCCTGACTGAGGACAATGAGCGACAGCACGTGCTTGCCAACCTCGACCAGCTCGTGGTCAAGGCTGTTGGCGAGAGCGGAGGCTACGGCATGCTGATCGGTCCGCACTCCACCGCGCAGCAACGCGAAGAGTTCGCCGCTCGCATTCAGGCCAATCCCCGCAATTACGTCGCGCAGCCCACTCTGGACTTCTCCCGGGCGCCCTGCCTTATCGGCGATCGTCTCGAGCCGCGACACGTCGATCTGCGGCCCTACATACTCTACGGAGACAAGATCAACATCGTCCCCGGAGGACTGACACGTGTCGCCCTTGAAAAAGGCTCGCTCGTAGTTAACTCTTCGCAGGGGGGCGGCAGCAAGGACACATGGGTTCTGGAATAACCGTTCATCAACGATCACCGGAGACCACAAAGATGCTATCGCGCGTTGCCGACAGCCTCTACTGGATGAGCCGCTATCTTGAGCGAGCCGAAAATACCGTGCGCCAACTCGACGTCGCGATGAGCCTTATGCTCGACTCAGGCGGAGCGAGCGCGGAATCACACTGGCAGCGTCTCCTTGCAGCTTTAGGCAACCCATCTGGACTGGAGTGGAACGGCGACGCAGCTTCCAACGCGCAAAAACTCGTTTTCGACAAGCATCATCCAGCCTCCGTCACTTGCTGCATCGACGCAGCCCGGGAGAACGCCCGCCAAATCCGCGAAGAAATTTCCACGGAACAATGGCAGCGTCTAAACCGGCTCTATCACCAGATGCACTCGCCGGATACTGAGAGCCAATTTCCTTCAAACATCAACGACGTGCTCGCAACCGTAATCGACGCCATTCACCTCTTCAAAGACGTCAGCGATACGACAATGATTCACGGGCAAGGCTGGCATTTCATCCGTCTCGGCCGCTACCTCGAACGCGCATACGCGATTGCTACGTTGCTCGAGGTCTATCAGCCGCACCTTCTCCACGCACCCGAAGGCGAGTATTCCGGCTATGAGTACCTGGAACTCGTCGGTCTGCTCCGTTGCTGCACAGCATTCGAAGCCTACTGCCAGGTCTATACAGCAGATCTGAGCCCCGACCGTATTCTTGAGTTCCTGCTGCTCAACCGCGACTTCCCCCATGCCATTCGTTACTCAGTCGATGGCGTGCGCCAGGCAATCCAGTCCATTCAGCACACCGGCGGCCGTCGTCCTCCCGATCAGCTGACTGCAAGCATCGGCCGGCTCCATGCCATGCTTAGCTTCACCTCCATCAGCGAAATCGTCGCCGGAGACGCCGCAGCTTTCCTCCACATCATTCGTCAGCAGTGCATGGGCATTCACGACCTCATGTATCGCTACTACATTCAATATTCAATTCAATCTGCCCTGGCGATCTGAGAATCGACGCGATGAACTTCTATTCAATCCGGCACCTCACGCGTTATCGCTATTCGCAACCGGTGAGCGAAAGCATTATGGAAACGCGCATGCATCCCCGCTCCGACTCGCAGCAGCATTGCCTTACCTTTTCGCTTTCGGTCAGCCCGCGCTGCCGCGTCTTCACTTACCGCGACCACTTCGGCAACAATGTTCATCACTTCGACATTCCCGGCGAACACAATCAACTCGTCATAGTCGCCGAATCCGTTGTAGAGCAGCAACCGATGCCCGAAGTCCCTGCCTTCCTTTCCTTCGACGCCTGGCAGGCTCTCGATGCCATGGTCAATTCCGGCGATTACCGGGAGATGATCCTGCCCAGCCACTTCGCAGTCGAGACCCCGGCGCTCCTCAATCTCGCCAACAGCCTGGGGGTGACCCGGCGCGACGACCCCATGATGCTCGTCCAGGAACTCAACCGGCGCTTATTCGAGTACTTCGAATATGTGCCCCGCTCCACGCGGGTAGACTCTCCCATCGACGACGCCATCACCAACCGCCGCGGAGTCTGCCAGGACTTCGCCCACACCATGATCGCCTTGCTGCGCCTCGTGCGCATCCCCGCGCGGTACGTCTCCGGCTATCTCTATCGCAGCCGCGAGGATCACGACCGCTCCACCCCAGACGCCAGCCACGCGTGGATCGATGTCCTGATGCCGCACCTGGGCTGGGTTGGTTTTGATCCGACCAACAACCTTATTGCTCATCAACGGCACATCCGCACGGCAATCGGCCGCGACTACGCCGACGTCCCTCCCACACATGGCATATTCAGGGGCAAGACTTCCAGCGAACTGTATGTAGCTGTCCACGTTGAGGCCAGCGACGCCCCACCTGCTCTTGACCGCAAAATGCCCATTCCAGAGGATTGGTCGGTCCTGGTTGAGCGCGCGCAGCAGCCTCCGGATCCTCCCGTGCCTCCGATGGACCTCCAGCAGATGCAACAGCAACAATGACATCAAACGCCTCTTTCGCGGTACGAATGCCGTCTTTAACGGGATAAACTACATTTTTTATTGAATCTTGATCGGCTGACCGAATAGATTATTTGAATCCCCGACGCGGCGATCGATGCTGGCGTCGTTCGAAACGCTTTGAAATCGGCCTCATTTTGAATCCCGCGGCCACGCTCTCCAGTTCGACGAGCGTAGATTCTTCGGCATCACTTTGGGCTCTTACGCGGGCTTTGGTTTCAACGGTCTTTTGCAGAGAAAACAAATTCACACACGTAGTCCTTTTTGGAGGAACAGCCGTGAAGAAAGCCCTGGTGGGATGGATACTCCTGGGTATCCTCTCCCTCGTCGTCCCCTCATTTGGCCAGACCGCAACCACCTCACTCCGCGGCACAATCAAAGACCCCTCCGGGGCGCTCGTGCCCGGCGCGAAGATCACCATAGTTGATAACGCGAGCGGGAACTCGCTTTCGAGAGTTGCCGACAGCTCTGGTTCCTATGCTTTCGCGCAACTCCAGCCTGCGAAATACACGATCACGGTTACCGCCACGGGCTTCGGAGATCAGACCAAAACAGCGGAACTTCTGGTGAACCAGCCCGCAACCATCGATTTCGCCCTGTCCGTGCAATCCAGCACGGTCACAGTCGACGTATCGGCCGAAGCTCAAACACTGAATACGAGTGACGCCTCTCTCGGGAATTCTGCCGACACAGCGCAGATTCAGGCCCTACCCAGCGAAACGCGCAACGTACCCGATCTTCTCTCGCTTCAACCCGGAGTACTCTACCTTCCACCAAGCATTACTGACAGCCGTAGCGGCGCAGTGAATGGCGGACGTTCTGATCAGGGCAACGTTACGGTTGATGGTGTCGACGACAACGACCAGCTGGGGGGCTTCGCTTTCTCCGGAGTGCTGCGCGAGACGCAGGACTCAATCGACGAATTCCGTGTCACGACAGGAATGTCCAATGCGGATCAGGGGCGTTCGTCTGGCGCTCAGATCAGCATGATCACCAAAGCCGGAACAAACAAATTTCATGGTGCTGCGTACGAGTACCACCGCCCGACGATTACGGTTGCAAACGACTGGTTTAATAAACAGGGCGAATTCAATCTCGGGCAAGCTAATGTTCCGGGAAAGCTCGTCCGAAATATCTTCGGCGGCGCCCTCGGTGGACCGCTTCTAAAGGACAGGCTCTTCTTCTTCGGCAACTATGAAGGAAGCCGAATCTCCGAAAACAGGCAGGTTTCGGAGACTTCCCCAACAGCCAGCTATCAGGCAGGCGAGCTTTCCTACCCAGATGCCAATGGAAATACGGTCACCATATCCAAGGATCAGTTTGCCACCCTCGATGCCGGTTGCCAGATTTGCAATACCGCAACCTACCCGGAAAATCCCGGGGCGAATCCAAACGTTCTCGCGATCTTCCAGTCCGTGCCGGCCGCCAATGGAACAAACCTTGGCGACGGCTACAACACAGGATCTTTCACGTTCTCCTCACCCAATCCGATCAGGCTCAATACCTCGATCGCCAGGTTCGACTTCGTGCCGAATGATAAGCACCGCATCTTTGTTCGCGGAAATCTGCAGGATGACGTAGGCAGTTCACTCCCATCTGCGGATAGCACTGAGCAGTATCCAGGACAGGGACCCTCGCACATCACCCAGGACGACAGCAAGGGCTTTACCGTCGGCGACACGTGGACCGTAAATTCGAACATCATCAATGACATCCGTTATGGCTATGTGCGCCAGGGATTCAGCACGCGCGGTGTGGGAACAGGTGATTACGTCAACTTTCGTTTCATCTCTAATGCGACGGCCGAAACGAGGAGCATCGTCACCAGCATCCCCGTCAATAACGTGATCGACAATCTCAGTTGGACCGAAGGGAAGCACTCGTTCCAGTTTGGCGGAAACTGGCGCCTCGTGCACCAGAACCATCTCTCTGACGGAAACTCTTATAACAGCGCAACGACTAATCCGTACTGGCTGGGTGGAAGTCCGCCTCAGCCAGAAGACATTGGCTTGCCCCCTGTTGACGGCGGCTTCGGCAATTCCTATGAAATTGCCTATGCTAACCTCGTGGGCACTGTCCCCGAAGTTGACAATGTTTTTAACTACAAGATCACAAGTGCGACCAGCGGAACGGCTCTTCCCGAAGGTTCATTCATTCCGCGACACTTCAAGGCAAACGAATTCGAGTGGTACGTCCAGGATTCCTGGCGCGTAAAGCCGAACCTGACAGTGACGTTTGGTGTTCGACACACAATTCTTCAAACTCCCTATGAGACTGCGGGACAGCAAGTCTCCCCAACCATTGATACGCATACGTGGTACCAGAAGCGCGAGACAGCAGCGCGTGCGGGCCAGGTTTACGAAGAAGATCTTCAATTCGCGCCTTCCGGGCCTTCCTATAACAAACCCGGATATTGGCCGATGTCGAAGAAGGACTTCGCTCCAAGATTGGCCGTGGCCTACTCTCCCGATACCAAGACCTCCATCCGAGCCGGCGCAGGTATCTACTACGATCACTACGGTCAGGCGCTCGTAAATACCTTCGATCAGAACGGGTCGTTTGGTATGAGTTCGCTCATCAACAATCCCGCAGGCGTATACGGAATCACGGGAGATTCGAAGCATCTGCCCTCGCCCAGATTTATTGACCGCAGGACTTTCCCGCCGATCAGCGCCGGATCTGCGGCCGATCTCACGAGCTTCCCGTATTATGCGCCGCTGTATAACTTCGCCATTACCTGGGGTTTGGATAGCAAGATTAAAACTCCATATTCCGAAGCCTTCGACCTCTCAATCCAACGTCAACTGCCTGGTGGATTCACCGTTGAAGCCGCCTACATAGGCCGAATGGGCAAACACCTGCTCCAACAGCTTGACCTTGCTGAACCCGTGGACTATGTCGATCCGGCTGGTGGTGGCGACTACTATGCTGCCGGTACGGCGCTCTCCAAAGCTGTGGACGCCAACAATGGAGATTCTTCCGCGTCAGTCGATGCTATCCCATACTTCGAGCATGTGTTTCCGTTCATGGCCAATCTAGACTACGACGGAGAGAGCGCGACTCAGGCCATCTATTCCAACGAATGGGCGCCCTATCGCGCCCAGTACGGGGCCACATCGGCATTGGCGGACATTGACTTTTATTGTTCATACCTGTCCGATGCCGAATGTGCGACCTACCAATCCAAGTTCTGGCAGGATCAATTTTCCTCCCTCTATGCCCTTTCGAGTATTGGCTCGAGCTACTACAACGCGGGTCAACTCACTCTGCGCCACCCGATGAGCCACGGATTTCAAATGGACTTCGGCTACACGTGGTCGCACTCGATTGACATGGGTTCCGATACAGAGCGCAGTACTGAAAACGGGACCAATGGCAGCAACACTGGTGCGTTCAGCGAAATTCTCAACACCTGGAAGCCCGAACTGAACCGCGCTTCATCAGATTTCGATACGCGCCACCTGGTCACGGTTGACTTCGTCTACGTATTACCGGTGGGCCGTGGCAAGGCGGCATTCGGTGGTGCAGGTGGTCTGTTGAACGCGTTCATCGGTGGCTGGCAACTCTCCGGAATAAATCGCTGGTCAAGCGCCCTGCCCTTTTCGTTTTTCGAACCCGGTTGGTCGACTAACTGGGAAATCGAGAGCTTTGGCGTCGTGACTGGAAAGGTGAAGATGCGCCGGCACTTCGATGCTGCGGGCAATCCGCAGTTCTTCGATGATCCAAGCGCAATCAACGAGGGTATCGCCAGCGGTGGTCCAGTTCGTCTCCCATATCCCGGCGAGGCAGGACAGAGAAACAACTTCCGTGGCGATGGTTACTTCGACCTCGATTCCGGTCTCGACAAAACATGGAAGTTGAGGGAACTGGGCTCATTGAAATTCGCATGGGAAGTTTACAACGTAACAAATACCGTGCGATTCGACCCAGCATCGATCGGTTCTGGGCTCACAGGCGGAAATCTTGGCGTCGCGAGCACATTGCTCACGGTTCCCCGCCGTATGCAGTTCAGCCTGCGCTACGACTTCTAACCAACACTCAACAACAAAACGCCGGAAGAGCCTCACGCTCCTCCGGCGTTTTCTTTTGCCCGAACAGATCCTCCACCAGACGCTACTGGCCAGCCGTTGTGCCCGCCGCTCCCATAGCCTTCAATCGGTTCTGCGCTAGCTGATAACTCGAAGTCGGGATCGCCATCGCGATCTTCGGCTTCTGCAGCTTCCCGTAATCCGCGATCGCTGTTTCCCGGTCACCGAACTGCTCCGCAATGCGCCCGAAAGCATACCAATAATCATCATCAGGTTCGTCCAGGTTCAACTCGTCCATCGCGCGCAACAGCAGATCGTGTGCCTCTTTCGTCTTCGCCGTCTCGGCATAGAGGCAAGCCATCGTATGCAGGACCGCCGGATTGTCGCGGTCCATTTGCGTCGCCTTGGTTGCTGTCGCCACATCGGCTGCGTCCGCTTTGCCCGTGTACAACGCGAACCAAGCCATCGAATTCAGCAGGTTCCCGTCTTCTTTTCCCTGATCGATCAGCTTTTGAATCAACCCGCGTGCCGCGACGTAATTTCCCCGGCTCGCCTCAATCCGCATCTTCTCCTGTATTGCGTCTTTATCGCCATCCAGCAGCTTCAATCGCTCATCAGTCAACGCTAATGCAGCGTCGTATCGATTGAGCCCGATCAGGGCCTCTACGTTGCTCATGAATGCGCTCCTGGACTCCGGCACGTTCTTTACCAGGTCAGACGCAACCTCCAGCAGCCTCGCGTAGTCGTTCAGCTCCGAATAGCCCTGGGCCAGTGCAATCTCAATATTCGTTCTTTCCCGATCCGTCGCCGCGCTCTCGCGCGCCTCTTCCAGCAGCTTCACGCCTTGCGCCGCCGTTGTCTTCGAGCCCATCATCAATGCCGAAGCAGCCACCGTCATTTTCTGCGGATCAGGTGTTTGTCCCTTGATCCAGAACCTCGGAAATATCGGGCCACCCAGCGGGTCGTCTCCACCGCCGAGATGCTGATCCTCTCTCAGCCAGTCCAAAAGCACCTTCGCCCCCTTAAGATCGCCGGCTCTGATGCGGTCGAGCATCTCCAGCGCCACAGCATTGGGCCTGTCCGTCGAGTCCAGCAGCTTGTACTGCCCACCTTCTTTCACAACTAAAAACGTCAGGCTTGGTCCGCCAGGAATTTGGATCTTCTCGCGGTAGCCCGTCGCATCGTCTCCCTCGCCCTTTGGATCGAAAGCTTGCAGCATCATGTCGATCGTCACATCCAGTGAACTACCTTGCCTTGCAAGCTGGCTGTTCACTTTTTTGCCCGCGTCTAACTCCTTCTTCAAATCATCGGGATCCTCGGCATTCATTACCGCGACGCCGTTCTTGCTTGTGATCGCTTCCATCTTCGCAAGTGTCAGCCCAGGATCCATCGTGAGCAGAAACGCTCTCTTAACCAGGTCTCCCGGCGTATTCGCAAATTTGAGGTCTTCGTGCCGCTTCGCATCGCGCAGCAGGCTAGCAAGCCCCATCGTCTGAGCCGCGCTATCGCCTGATGCGCCTGCCTGAAGAAAATCCGCCGCAAGCGCGTAATGCCGCGTGTTCATCAGCATCTCGCCGGCGGTTCTTGCCGTTTCCTTGAACGCCGAATCGTTGTTGGTGAGCTTGTTGATCTGCGCCAACCCCTCCTTGCTGCCTTCGATCAGCGCGTGACTCGCGGCCAACAATGCTGTCGGCTGCGGATTCAGCGTCTGCGCCGCCCTCAATGCCCCTGCCGGATCGCCGCTGTAAAAAAGCGCGTAAGGAAGGTTGTTGGGAATCTCGAGTTCGCGAAGCTTGTCCTGCCCCAGCTTCTGGTACTCGGCTACAGCTTCCTTCAGGTGCGCGTCTCCGCCATAGCGTTGACCAGCCGCGTCATACTCGAGCAGAATCGCCAGGTTCCCCTCCGCAGTGTGATCGTCAGGATCCAGCCGAGTTGCCGCACGGTATGCCTCGGCAGCTCCGGCCCAATCCGATCCCGGTCGCAGGTCCCGTCCCACGAGATCGTGCTTCAGAATGTCCGCCACTGTCCTCTGTGCCAGTGCAGAGTTACGATCAAGCTTCACGGCCTCCCGGGCCTGCGCACGAGCCGCCTCTCCCATCCCCGCTTCCAGCAAAACGCGCGCAACCTGCAAATGATGCACCGCAGCATTTGGATTCGCCGTTATCAGGCTCCGGTAACTCTCCAGCGCTTCTTTCACCTTGCCGTCCCGCAGCAGCGCCTCGCCCTCGGGTTCGAAGTTCACGAGGATAGCCGGCCCCGACGTCAGCTCCGCGACCTTCGTGCGCAGTTCTGTCGCTTCGGCCACTGTGTATCGCCGCTTGCCGGAATCGAACGCCACCTCAGCTTCCACCGTGCCGTCCTGATCCTTCAGGAACTTCTCGCGCAGAACAGCCGGCCCGATCGCGATCGTCTCATTCTTGGGCAATTCCTT
>Ga0105238_10004347_pt1 | contig 14057 bp, 36 predicted proteins | sample KBSC34metaG_FD_81526 | JGI IMG/M metagenome (GOLD analysis project Ga0105238, IMG submission 81526) | Corn rhizosphere microbial communities from Kellogg Biological Station, Michigan, USA - KBS C3-4 metaG | ecosystem: Host-associated > Plants > Roots > Rhizosphere > Soil | place: Michigan, USA... | reverse complement strand
TATTCCAACGCCGGACCCTGACGCCGTCCAGAAGCTTCGCGTCGTAGATCAGCGCCCGATCTTCAAGGATTTGCAGGCGCAAATTCAGGCGACCACGTCAGTCAAGCAGCTTCAGGAGTGGGGCGCAGCCAACAAAAACGCCCTCGGGAAGCTCAAGGCCGACTGGCAGGATTTCTTGCGTGGCGTCTATTCGGACCAGCTCGACGCCCTGCGCAACCAGGAAGCCGGCGACGACGCGAGGATGACGGGGTGAGCCGCGCTCTCGTCATCATCAGGAACACGGCCGAACGCGCGAAGGCTATGCGCTGGCTCGCTGCTGCTCCGTGGGGAACGCGCGTCGAGTTCAAGTCATCGAAGCGGACGCACCCGCAGAACGATCGCATGTGGGCGATGCTGACCGATATCGCCAGCCAACTCCCGTGGCACGGCCAGAAGCTTCGGCCCGACGACTGGAAGCTGATCTTCCTCGACGCCCTGAAGCGCGAATTGCGCCTCGTTCCGAACCTCGACGGGCGCGGCTTCGTCAACCTGGGCCGGTCGTCGTCGGATCTATCGAAGCAGGAAATGTCCGAGCTGATGGAGCTGATCGCGGCCTTCGGCGCCGAGCATGGCGTCAAGTTCAACGATCCGACCGAAGCGGAGGCAGCATGAGGCGCGAGTTCTCCAAACAGGTCAGGCGCGACGCATTCATGCGCGCCAGCGGCAAATGCGAGAACCCGCGTTGCGGCGCCCATTTGTCGGTCGGCAAATTCCACTACGACCACGACCTGCCGGACAACCTGGACGGCGAGCCGACGCTTGAGAACTGCGTCGTGCTTTGCGTGACCTGCCACAAGATCAAGACGCGCGAGAAAGATCGGCCGGCGATCGACAAGAGCCGCCGCATTGCAGATCGCGCGATCGGCATTCGCAAGCAATCGACGCTGAAGTCCCGCGGCTTCGATCGCGCGCCGGCACAACGCAGCGCGTCGCGACCGATCGAACGACGCACGCAGTTCAACTGAGAACAGCAGCCATGGATGAAAAGCTTAGCATTACCTACAAAGACAAAGAGATCGAGAACAAGCTCGCTCGGGCGCTCTGCATCATCTTTGCCGTGCCCATTGTCGGGTTCTTGCTCGTTGCTGTTGTCGCAATGATGCTCATCGCGATCCCGCTGATGTGCCTGATGGCGATCATCAGCTTGCCTTTGCACCTCGCGCTGATCGCTGCTGGCCGTCGTGGCTTTGTCGAACACACAGACGACGGTGGCCTGAGCTATTCGGTCGCGTCGAAGGGGTTTGAGCGCAAACCTCACTCTCGCTGAGACAGCGCGCTGAAAACATTAGCGAATTTGGAATTCAGACTATGAGCCAACGAGACAGCGGCTACGAGCGCAAAGAGCGCGACCTGTACGAGACGCCCGAGTGGGTGACGGAATGCCTGTTGCCGCACTTGCCGAAGTTCCTGAACATTTGGGAGCCAGCCTGCGGGTCAGGGAAGATGTCCCGCGTTCTAGGTTGGGCCGGACATCCCGTCGTGGCCACCGACGTTGATCGCGGCTGGGATTTTCGGACCTGCAAGGTGCCAGAGCAATTCTTCAACGCCATCATCACCAACCCGCCATACGAACTCGCAACGGAGTTTATCGTCAGATCCTTGGTTCTCACGGAGCCGCTTGGCGGGAAAGTGGCGATGCTGCTGCGCACCGACTTCGACCACGCAAAGACTCGCGCGAACCTCTTTGCGAACTGCATTTCGTTTTCGAAGAAGATCGTTCTGACGAAACGCATCAAATGGTTTGAGGATTCCAAGGGGCAACCGAGCTTCAATCACGCATGGTTCGTGTGGGATCACAAGCACCAGGGAGCGCCCACGCTGGCGTATGCGCCATGACCGCGCCTCACACAAAGCCCGAGAGCGAGCAGCCGTATCGGCCCCTGCATGTCATCGAGGGCTATCGCCTGCCGTGGGAGCGATGGTTCGCATGGTATCCCGTCCGCTCCGAACAGGGCTATCGGGTTTGGCTGCGATGGACATGGCGCAGCCGCTTCTTCGCCGCGCTGTGGTTCGATCCCGCGCCTTACGGCGGATATTTCCAATACTCGGACGAACGCAAAGACTTTTGGGAGTCGCGACCATGACGCGGGTGACACGCGATGAACGAGTTGAGACTGCCTGTGAGGCATATGCGGAGGCGACCGGCTACTATGTGCCGTTTCATCGTGGGCTGTCGTCCGAGAGCGCTGATCGAATGCGCAAAGGAATGCGCGCAGCACTGGATGCACTAGACGCCATTCCTGCCCAAGAAGTCGGCTATGTCGAACCAATCGAGCCCGGCGAACCCACCTACGCTGATCCCAGCATTCCGGCTCACGTCGCGATCATCAAGCTGACCAACGCGGCTTACGGCGCCCTTGAATACCTCTACTCGCATCCAGGCGACTACGCAGAGTTTCGCGATGCCTGCAAGATGGTACGCGACGCAGAGCATGCTGCCATCGTTGCCATGACGCCGGTGTCCAGTGGTGAACAGCCTGCCGATGTTATCGATCATTGCGCCAAGATTTGCGATCAAGTCGCGATTAATGCCGATCGACGCGCCGCAGATCATCTTGCATCCGGCAACGAGGCGGCGGCGGTCGCTGCCCACGAGGCAGCATTAAACAAAGCCGAAGGTGCAAGGGATTGTGCCTACGCGATCCGCGATCGTGCCGCGCGCAGGTATCAGGAAGCAAGCGAGGCCGCGCCGTTTCAATGCCGATGCCCGCTTGAACTTCGCGAAGCATGCTTCGACCCGCGCTGTTCAAAATCGGCGCGCTAAGGCCACTGTGGAGGGCAGAGTCATGAAGAAGAAAGAAGAAATGTTGCCTTGTCCGTTGATGGAACAGACGCACGAGGCCCTTGTGCGTCAGATCCACGAGCTGCGCGCTCAGGTCGAGCATGTGGCGTCTTGGCAGCCTTGGGATTCGGCACCGAAGGACGGGAGCTGGATCATCGCTCGATGCAATGACGGCACGAAAGTCTATCGCCTTTCATGGAGCATCGATCGCGAAGGCGCGCATCGCTGGTGCAGCTCGGTCGGCGGATACTTTGGCGACGGCCTTTTCAACGCTGGCGGCGGCTGGATTCCATGCCCGGTCTCATCGACGGAGCGCGCATGAGCAATCAGGACTTCGATTTCCTTTTTCTGATCGGCGTTTTCTGCTTCGGCCTTCTGGCGTTGAAGCTGATCGGATGAACTCACTATCTCGCCATGAGCTTGCAAAGGACTGAACATGAAACTCGGTGCTACAGGAAAATACCCGCACGGCACGCTCGGCCCGCACGACGAAGGCGCGCTTCAGATGGCCGTCGCCCATGACAGCACGGGCAACGTGCACGTCAACTTCGGCAAAGACTTGTCGTGGTTCGCGATGCCGCCTGAGCAAGCAATCAATTTCGCAAAGCTGATCCTGCGCCATGCCGGCGCGAAAAAGGTGGAGATCGAACTATGAGCAAGCCAATCCTGTGTCTCGATTTTGACGGCGTGATCCATAGCTATTCGAGCGGCTGGAAGGGCGCCGATGTGATCCCCGATCCTCCCGTTCCCGGAGCGATTGCCTTCATTCGTTCGGCACTGAAGGATTTCCGCGTTGCGATTTTCTCAAGCCGCAGCAACCAGCCCGGCGGCCTCTCCGCGATGCGCGAGTATATCGGCTATCACGTCCTCGATCAGCGCCTTGCGGACGACGAAGATTTGGCATGGGCCAGCGAGATCGAATGGCCGCTTGAGAAGCCTGCGGCGATGGTGACGATCGACGATCGCGCGCTGACGTTCGACGGGACGTGGCCTGCTCTTGATGTCCTCAAGACATTCCAGCCTTGGAACAAGAAGGCGAAAGCGGCTTAGGCCGTTCACACTCCCGGAGCGGCCTAAGCCCATGCGCGTCCTGATCGCCTGCGAATTTTCTGGAGTTGTGCGCCGAGCCTTTGCGGCCCGCGGCCACGTTGCCATGAGCTGCGACCTGCTGCCGGCAGAGGATGGCAGCTTCAATCACCATCAGGGCGACGTGCTGGACCTGATCCGCAACGGCCCCTCCTGGGATCTGATGGTCGCCCACCCGCCCTGCACGCACCTGGCGGTCTCAGGCGCCCGCTGGTTCAAGGACAAACAGCACGAACAGGCCGAGGCCCTGATCTTCGTCCGCAAGCTTCTGAACGCGCCAATCCCGCGGATTGCCCTTGAGAACCCGATCAGCATTATTTCGAGCCGCATTCGCAAGCCTGACCAGACCATCCAGCCTTGGCAGCACGGCCACGGCGAGACCAAGGCGACGTGTCTCTGGCTGAAGAACCTGCCGAAGCTTGTCCCGACAAACATCGTCGAAGGCCGCACGCCGCGGGTTCACTACGCCTCACCCGGCCCCGATCGCTGGAAAGAACGCAGCCGCACATTGACTGGAATCGCTGAAGCGATGGCCGACCAGTGGGGTTGCCTGGATCAACTCGCACAGGCGGCAGAATAGCCGTTCCCGCTACGTCAGTCGCGCCCTTGAAGGATTGAACGCGAATGCCTTGGATCGACCCCAGATGGTTGGACCGCAAAATGGAGATCGCTGAGAGCCGCGACAACCGACGGCGAGCGGCGTGGAATGCCGCGACGTGGTGGCGGAAGGCTCTGATTTGGCTGAACGGCGACAGCCCTAACGGCGCGAACCATCGGAGGGACTGGCGATGACCTTACCCAAGTGCATGAGGCCGGACGGCACTGATCCTTGCGAGGGATATCTCTATATTTTTGACAAGTTCAACGAGGTTTGCGCCGAACGTGATCGCCTGCGCCAAGCGCTGACCGATGTAGTCAACCCTCTCGGCGCTCTAAAGCGTCATGCCGATGCTCAGGGCGGTCGCCTGAACGAAATGGCGCATTCAGTCGCCAACAACCTCGGCTACGTCCAGGACATCGCGAAACGCGCGCTTTCGCCTTCAGAGTGAACAATGGAATGCATCCCGAAACAGCGGCCCGCTTCGTGGATGTCCCGGTAAGGGCCAACAGACCAGGAGACTAAAATGGAAAAGCAAGCAACGGCGGCCCCTGTGGTTCGCACTTCGGCAGGACTTCGCGATGCGCTCTTTGATGCGCTCGACGGATTGCGCAGCGGCACGACTAACGCAGCAACGGCAAACGCCGTCGCCAAGCTGGCCGATCAAGTCGTTCAGACGGTCCATATGGAACTGGCCGTCCACAAGCACGCATCGACCGCCAAGGCCAGCGAAAAAATCACACCCGCGCTCGCGGCGCCCGTTCAACTCGGCGGCGCTGCGTGACGTTGTTCGTCAACCATACGGTGAGATCGTCCGACCAGTTGTTGGGCGATCTTGCCGATTGCCGTCAGTTTCGCCATCTTCGGGCCGAGCAACTTCAGCCCGTTTTGGACGAGACCGCAGAGCGACTGCGTAAGTCTCGCGACAAGCTGACGCTGAAGCACCCGGACCCTGAGAATCCTTGCACAAATTGCGGTGAACCTCGCAGCAAGATCAACATGGGAGCGCCGGGATTATGTTGGCGCTGCTATGTCGGCAAGGTCTGTGACTTCTGGGTTGAGGATGTTTTCTCGGTCGCTATCGATCTGCATGGCCTGTCCTGTGATGCCTGCGGCACAACCTTTGAAGTCGATGAAGGCTATCGACGGCAGGCGGCGATGCGCTGCAACCACAACCTTGAAGGATCGGTTAGGCCCGTGCTCTGCCCGTCCTGTACTCAGGACTTTAAGGGTTTCATGTCGCGCAACTTCGGTCGCGCGTGGCGTCGGGCAAGCTCTGGCGACCAAGATAAAATGGCACTCGCTTGGCTGGCGCAGAAGGTCAAAGTCCTTGCTGAGCGAGTAAAGCGAGAGGCCGCTTAATGCCCGCTCTCGACATCACAGTGAGCAGGTGACGCAAGCCGTTGATATCTCTCGCTGCGATTTTGAAATGTCAGTCATTCACTTAGTTGAACCGAAACGATAAATTCGACACATGCCGACCGCGTACACCATGAACGAAGCCGCTGCTGAGTTGCGCAAATCGCGCCGCTGGCTTCAGGACTGGCTTGCGAGCAATCCTGTGGATGCGATGGGCCGACCGTATTACAGCACGCTCGGCAGGTCCAAGATGTTTCGCCCCGCCGATATCGAGCGGATCCTTGATGCAACGAGGGTGCAATGCCTCTCAAACTCAGACCGCCGCGACCGGGTAAAACGCCGTACTACGGCATCCGTGGCACGCATCTCCGATTCCGGCTTGCTGAAGTTAGCAGCGGAACTGACAAACGATCCCTCGCTCTTAAAGAACTCCGTCGCATCGAGCGCGTCATCGAGCAGCACGGCCAGTATCCAGAGCCGGAAGCCCGAATTGAAAGTGCACCAGGGGGGCCGACCTTCTTGAGCGCTGCGGTTGCCTACATGCAGAACGGCGGCAGCCGGCGCTATGTCGCGGCGCTGATCAAGCATTTCGGCGAAGCCGCCCTGCCGCTCGAGCAATCGGCAATCGACGGCGCTGCCGCGACGCTCTATCCGTCCGTCTCGCCCCGGACGCAAACCCTGTACGTCTACACGCCGGTATCGGCGATCCAGCGCCACGCCCTAGGTGACGAGGCTCCGGTCGTCCGGCGCCCGAAGGGATCGAAGGGCCGCGTCATTACCGACTTCATGTGGCCCGACGACGCTTTTGCCGTGATCGACGCGGCCGACGAGATCGACGCCGAGTTCGGCCTGTACCTTCGTCTGCTGCTCTATACGGGCATCCGCAAGAGCGAAGGGCTTGCGATCAAGCTGGAGGACGCCAAGCCCGAGGAACGCGCCGCATGGCTGCGCAAGTCGAAGAACGGCAATCCGCGCATGCTGCGCCTCCGAGACGACATCGTTGAGCCGATCGCGCGCCACCTCGAAAAGCACAAGGGCGAGCGCCTATTCCGGTTCAAGGACGGCGGCCACTTCAAGCACCTACTGTTGCGGGCTAAGCTGAAGGTCTGCGGCATCCTCTGCCCTGTGCGCCGGCCGACGCCGTGGAAGCAACCCGAGCATCGGCTGTCGTTCGTAACCTTCCACACCTTCCGACACACCTGGGCGAGCTGGATGCGGATCTACGGGGGCGCCGACGCGAAGGGCCTTGCCGGCACTGGCAATTGGGAGGACGAGCGCAGCGCCTCGCGCTACGCCCACGTCGTCCCGCGGCAGGAATGGGATCGTGTGGATAGCTTACCGGCGATGGGGAAAATCAGTGGAATCAAGGTGGTGAAATGAAATTCGCCAGCACAATCAATGGCGGGACAACGCTCCCCCAAGCGTCGGCCGCACTTTTTTGCGTGCCTGTAAAGCCTAGTTTTATTGGGCTTCTCGCAACCGCATCCAGCATCAATCGGCAGAACGAATCACTAACCGCGCAAGTCCAAGTGGGGACTTTGCGGGGACTATGTTCATGGGAGGTTCTTTGATGGCCCGCACTCAATTCCACGCCTATCGGCTGTTCGCAATCGATCCGAACGGCAAGGAGATTTGGTGCTGCGCTGATGTCACCCGAGAGGGTGCTGAGGCTTCATACGAGGCAGCCAAGGCGCGCGGTGAGTTCGCCGGCCTCACCTCGCCCCGCGTCGTGAAGATCAAGCAGAAGGAATTGGGACAATGACCGATACGGGAACCGAGCAGGTAAAGCAGCGCGAGAGTGTGACGCTCTTGCCGTGTCCGTTTTGCGGCGAGGATCAGCCGTCGCTCAACGAGCCATCTCAGCACTGGCCGCGCGGGACCATTAACTGTCCGGGATGCATGGCGATGCTGCCGGGAGAGATTGGTGGTCCGGCTCGCGAGCAAGAACTTGTCAACTGTTGGAATACCCGCGTCCCGAAGTGGGAGCCCGTCGAAGTCGATGGCGAGTTCGACGTTCCGATGGATACCGAAGTTTTGCTTGGGTGGTTTGTTGAATGGCCCGAGCGCCGCTGGCAAGTCGCCGCTGGTCTTTACGGCAGCACGAAAGGCGGCTGGGTCCACGGACAGGCAACGCACTGGCAGCCCTTGCCTGCACCGCCGAGCAACGGGCGCTGATTTACCTGACATGAGCACCCACAAGGGAGCGGGACTTGTCCCCATCTCACATCGGAAGAAGCAGGGAGCGGCGTGATGAACCTGTTCGTGGTCGAAATGAAATGGCTGGCCTTCCGTCGCTGGCTGGCCGCGAACGCATATTGGCTCTTGTCGCCTGATGGCGACGGCCGCGCTGAGATCAGACCCAACCGCGGCAAGACGCTCACCGACTATGGCCGCTGCGAGGATACAGACGAAGTCGTTGGCTTCGGCTTCCTGCACGTCGAGCAGATGGACAAGAACCAGTTTTGGGCGAGGCTCTACACGCCGAAGGGCGATGACATCGTGATGTGGTTCAACTCGAAATCGCCAATCAAGCTGACCGCCGAACCGGATTGACCCGAGTCACAACCGCAGAACAGCGTGGAGGATGAAATGAACCACGGACCAGAGCAAAAGCGCCTGACGGATCGCCTATTCAACGATCCGAGGCGAAAGCTTGTGAATTTCCATATCGACCGCGGCGACGGCCCGGCGACAGCCGAGGAGATTTGCGCAGAGGTCAACAAGGCGATGGATCAGGTCGAGGAGCGGCGACGCGCCCAACCCATCGTTGGTGACGTACTGCCGCCCGATGGCGAGTCCTTGATCCCCAAGGCCGCGAGGATCATCTGTGGTCACGACTTCGTTCAGCGCCTGGATGAAGTCGAACAAACCACCTTTGAGATTTTCATTCGCGAGGTTTTGACAGACCTCACCACGAACCGCCTCTAAGGCGACTCCTCAATAGACAGCGGTGATACCCCATGAGCATTCCATACCTTAACAAATCCAGTTCCGATCCGTCGCTCCCAATGAACAAACCCACCGAGCCAGAAAAGCCGGTCGCATGGCGTTCGCGAGAGAAGGGCACCGAGCGATGGCGGGTTCACGAAAGCGACCCGACCGAGAACCTGAAGATGTATGCGCGCGGAGAATATGAGGTCGAACCGCTCTACACGCGATTCTCGAATGGTGAACGGGCATGAGCAAAAGAAGAAACAACGCACTTGATGGTTTCGGTTGGACGTTAGTCATTGTTCATTCGTTGCTTCTGCCGATACCGTTTGCCGTGGTCGCGATGCCGTTTGGTGTCACGGTTGGTCCGTGGATTTGGCTCGCAATGACTCTCAGTTGGCCGATCTGGGAAATCTGGTATCTGGGCCGAGACTTTGACCGCCATTAATGAACCGACGACGAATGGAGAATCGACCAATGGATGAGTGCGGACACGTCCGAGTGCAACTTTGGTCGGGCGGCTATTATCTCGCCTGCGGCGACTGCGGCAAGAAATGGGTTGCGATTAAGAACGAGGGCGACGATCACGACACTGATCATGCCCCGAGATATGGGTCGTCAATTCAGGGTTACTTTGAGTATCAATTATTGCCAGTATTATTGCGGCAGAACGATTCATGACCGAGGAATAGCCATGGAAGAGATTGAGGCGATGGTGGCCGAACTTGGCAAACGGCACGGTCAAGACGGAATGCGGGCAATCGCTACCATGATGTACAGCCTGGGAAGCGACACGATGATTGCGTTCTCGGATGGGACATTTGTCCCGTGTGATTTCATAATGCAGATGGCTTGGGCGAACGGCGGCGAGCCCGTTAATGAGCAGGAAGCGAACCGATGAACATCTATCTGTTCGGAGCTGTTGGATTTACCGTCTGTGCCGTCGTTTGGTGGCTCGGTTGGTACAGCAGCTTATAAGCGAACAGCGAGGATACCATGAACAATCAATATGCATGGCGGCTCGGAGAGGCTGCGCGAGCGGCAAAGCCTGGCGGTGACCTGATCGACCTCGGATGGTCGCTCGCTCGCGAGTTACACGAACGGGGCTTCGATATTGTGCCGCGCGACAGGGGGCCGGCTGGTCTCAGCCCGGCGGCAACGATCAATGAGATGTGCCATTTCCCAGCCGCCACTGCTGGGCAACAAACGAGCAAGGAGGGATAGATGGACATCGTTGACAAGGTAGCCGAAGCAATCGAGGACATTCCTGGCAATCCGACAACCACGGAGATCGCGCGGGTAGCGATCGAGGAATACCAGAAGGCGCTCTGGACGCCGGCCTTCAATCCTCACACGCTCTATCCCGAACTTCGGAGAGCCCGCGCCAATGCCCTGACGGCTCATATCATGCACCTGGTCGGCAAGTACATCTGTGAGCATGGCGAGCAACGAAACCACAGGGACGCCAGCGAGACGCTATTCGAGGCCATCTATGAAAGCGGCGCGGAGATCGTCACTGATCTTGACCGCCGCAACGCCGGCCTCGAGGAGCGAGGGGCTTACGGCCTGACCCGCGAGCAACTGCGCATCTTGGAGATGAAGCGGATGGAGGCCATGCTTGCGCCCCTCCCGTCGATCGTGCTCGCTCATAGATGAGGAGTCAGGCCATGCAGCACGACGAGCACATTTGGACTTGGCGGAAAATGCATCAGCGCTACATGAGGAATTTTGTCGCGGCTCTGGCATGGCGCAACGGCCCTTTGGGCTGGGACCGTTAAGGCGAGTCACAAGAGAACAGCACTGATGCGCAACCGCTTCCAGACCATGATCGACAAACGGCACGGCCATAAACCGTCGCTGGTTGGCCTGCACAACTTCGTCGCTGAATACCAGCGGTCTCAATATGACGCGCTGCTGGCCGCTCCTGAGGGCTCTGAGGAACGCAAACAGCTCGTGCTAGAGCAAGCCGAGATCAAGGAAGCGCTGGCTCGGATTGATAAGCTATGCGGATGGTGAGGAAGGATTGGGACAATGACCGCTCTGGAATCTCGACTGGTGATCAGAGGCTGTCGATGACGAACTATCGCTTTGGCTTTACCGGCACGCAGAATGGCATGACCGAAGCTCAGAAGGCAGCGCTCCGCAATTACCTCAATGGCGGCGAAGGTGAGTTTCACCACGGCGATTGCATCGGAGCCGACGCCCAAGCTCACGAGATCGCGCAGGAGTTCGGCTATTGCCCCGTCCTGCATCCGCCGACGAACTACTCAAAGCGCGCGTGGTGCGAAGTACCAAGTCACCTCATGCGGCCCGAAAGATCATATCTTGACCGCAACCGATGCATCGTGGACGCCACTATTGCCCTAATCGCTACGCCGGCCGAGTTTGAGGAACAACCTCGTGGCGGCACTTGGTATACGGTCAGGTATGCACGCAAGCAGGGTAAGCCTGTGGTGCTGATTTTGCCTGACGGATCAATTCAACAATCGAGCAACGGGCGCTGATTTACCTGACTTGAGGCTCAACAACGGAAGCGGAACTTGTCCCCCAAGAAACAAATCACATGGCCTGAGCGCTGTCCTCGTTGCGGGAAGAAGATGACGCCTGAGGGATGGATCAGGGCTGAGGGCTATATCTGCTCGAGGTGCCACGAGGCGGAGAAGGGCTAGCCTACGATCAGCCGCGCCAGTTCCGGCAAATACCCCGTCGCCCATATCATGGCCAAGAGGGCCAGCAGGAGAATGAGGGCGGTGCGGATCATGCCGGCGCCAACAGTCGATACTCGATCGGAACGCCGTGAAGTTCAGCCGTCGCAATTCCGGCTCTCATCCCCTCGCTGATTCCTAGATCCGTGTAGACCACCACCGCATCCGCTCGATGCAGCCAAGCATGGCCCGCGTTGATGCCAGCGGCTCGTTCGTCTCGATCGCTATCGTCCAGGACCTGCGTATAGAGCAAATGCGAGGCCATCGGCGCTTCGCCGCGGTCAAGGCTGTCACGGAGGCATTGTTTGGCGAACGCGACGTGCGCGGCTGTCTCGCCTGCGTAGGGGCTTTCCAGCACCACCAGGCGCTTGCGTTTTGGGTGGGTGCCGACGATGGAGGGATTGGAGAGCGGTTTCAAAGCACCTTCACCCAATACAACTGATTGTCGAACGACCACGGCCATTTCGGTTGAAACATGAAGTAGCCCGAGGCAATGAAGTTGTTCGCGCTGGGGAAGTTGTCGGGCGAGCAATCGCTGATGATCTTGTCGTAACCCTCGCGGAAGGCATAAGCCTCTAACGCGCGCATCAGTCTTTTACCAAGATTTTGCCCGCGATGCGCGTGCAGCACGCCAACCCGGTTGAAGTATCCCGCGTTAATTTCGTGTGTCGATCGCTGCAGGCCGGCGAACGCAACTGGCGTCTTGTCGAGATAGGCAAACCACCACGCCATGGAGTCGATGCCGTCGGGGATTTTCGCGCTGTCAGCGAACGTTAGCAGGTGCAGCTCTCTGATGTGGTCCGCAATGTCGTCGTCCTCGGGATCGACTTCACGGATGCGGTAGGTCATACGCGGACCAGATCGCCCTTGAACTGCATCGTCTTGTCGTCCCACTTGGTCGCGAGTTGCGGGGCAAGATGCCGCTTGCCGGAATAGGTCATCTCGACAAAGCCTGACCTCCAGTTCTTCGGGCTGTCCTGCGTGTACTCGAACGCCGCATGCTCTTTGTCGCCGATCATGCCGCTATCGACGCCGTACAGGTCGAAGTGGCGATAGTCGGATAGCTGCACGAGGTTCTGTCTGTGCGCGTGATTGTTGACCACGCTGATGCCGGACTTCCTGACGTTCAACAGCAGCGAGTTCTCACCCATGGAAACCGGGATATGCTTGACCATTGTCGCGCCGCCCTCGACGCGATCATTGATCAGGCAGCTCCAGCCCTTTTCCCAGAGGCCGAAGTGATCTGACAGATGCACGCCGTGGATTTTCTTGAACTCGGGCGCCACGGTCGCAAGCCGGGTCTCGAAGCGCTGATCGTGATTACCGAGAAGCCATATCTTGCGCGCGCGACCCGCTGCCTTGGCGATGTCGTTCAGATGGTCCTGCGCGGCTTCCAGTTCCTCATGCAGAGCCGGAAGGCTTTCCCAGCTCATGGGCGGATGCCGGCTGATCTGCGGGCAGTCCATGATATCGCCGTTGAGAATGACGGCCTTTGGTTTGGTCTCCGCTACCAGCTTCTTGAAGGCCCGCAGCGCTGTCGATTCCGGTCCCGGCCAGATATGAAAGTCGCCGCCGATCAGGACGCTGCCGTTTTCGACTTCAAGATTGAGCCTGCCGGGGTAAGTCTGTGTTGGCGAAAACTTGTTGTTGGGGCCTACAATGCGGATTTTGAGGCTGCGCTCAAGATTGCGAATGCGCTTGTGGACGTTGCGTTCGGAACCTCCCGAGCGGCGTGCGTATTCTGCTGGTCCAAGCTCCTTTATGTATCGCAGGAAATCGTCATCGCTACACAGCTTACCGGGTTGATTGTCGCCCGTTGGCATTCAGCCTCCTGTGCTGGCTACACTCCGCCCGCTTGGACGAAGCAAAAAACATCGCGGGCCGTACTCAGAAAAAGGATGTTGTGGCCGGTCGGGTTCGCCCGGTCGAATTTGTATTTGTGCGGCGGGACTTCGATCTTCGTGCCGACAGGAACGTGAGGCCGATGCAGCGGCGCGTCGTCGCGATCATCCGTCACAACGGCGAACACCTTGTTGCCTTCGACTGTGATCTGATCGGCCCAATAGGCGTCGGCCTCGCCACAACAAGGCACCGTTGGATTGTCCGGCTGCTTCAGTTCGCGATACCATGCGGAGATGGCCGGGTCGTTGTTCTCCCACTGGCCGAGATCACGGGCCACTGTTCGGTCAAAGAACCCGAACATTGTTGCGAAAATGATCGCCCATGTTATCCAGTCACGCGGGCGCTCAATCATGCCTTGCGGCCTTTGTAGAACGTCCACACCTTGATGGTGATCTGAACGATGAGCCAGACCGCGCCGAGGATCGGCAGGACAAGTGCGGCGAGTTCGGAGACTTCGTGGAGCACAGGGAGCCAGACCGGAGAGATGAGAGCAGCGACCGCGCCAGCGTCGGCCAAGGTTTCGTTGTGGGTCATTTCTTCCTCGGGAGAACGCTGATACCCGTGTCGGAAACGCCCTTGATCTTCTCCATGGTTCGCATGCCACCGAGGCCGAGCATGCCGCCCAGAATGCCAATCAGTGTGTTTGTGTCGCCCG
>Ga0105238_10004346_pt1 | contig 14059 bp, 9 predicted proteins | sample KBSC34metaG_FD_81526 | JGI IMG/M metagenome (GOLD analysis project Ga0105238, IMG submission 81526) | Corn rhizosphere microbial communities from Kellogg Biological Station, Michigan, USA - KBS C3-4 metaG | ecosystem: Host-associated > Plants > Roots > Rhizosphere > Soil | place: Michigan, USA... | reverse complement strand
CTCGGCCAGCGCGCGCGCCGAGAACTGCCTGCGGACCACGAACTCCTCCAGATCGTCGCCCATCTCGCGGGCGCTCTGGTAGCGCTTCGCGGGATTCCGCGCCAGGCCTCGCATCACGATCTCGTCGAGGGCCGCCTTCACGGCAGGATTCCGCGCCGACGGCGGGTCGATGGGCATGTCGCGCACCAGCTTCAAGGTCTCGAGATCATTTTCGCCAAGAAACAGCCGCTGGGCGGACAGCAGCTCGTGCAGCACCACCGCCAGCGAGAACACGTCCGTGCGCGCGTCAGCGGCCTGCCCGTCGAGCAGTTCGGGCGCGACGTACGACATCTTGCCCCGGATGGTCCCGGCCTCGGCGGCGGTGGCTCGCAGATCCTGCATCGCGCGCGCGAGCCCGAAGTCGAGAATCCGCACTGTCCCGTTCCAGTCGACCATGATGTTGGGCGGCGTCACGTCGCGGTGAACCACCCCCGCCGGCTGACCATCCGCCCGCGTGAGCGCGTGCGCGAACTCGAGGCCGCGGCACACCTGGCGGGCAACCTCGGCGCAGAACAGCGGGGACAGGCGCCCCTGCTGCTGCGCCATACGCCGGAGGACCCGGCCCATGTCGACACCGTCCACCGGCTCCATGACGATGTAGTAGACGCCGTCCTGGTGCACGAACTCCAGCACCTGGACGATGTTCGGATGGACCAGACGGGCCGACAGCCTGGCCTCGTCGACGAACATCCGGATGAACTCGGGCGCTTGGGACAGGCGGGGATGAATTCGCTTGATCACGAACGGTCGTTCGAAGCCCTCCGGACCTTCGCCGGTGGCGCAAAAGACCTCGGCCATGCCCCCGCTTCCGATCTTCTCCAGCAGCCGGTATTTCATCGACGTCACCCGTTCTGGCGGGTCTGAACCGGTTCGTCAACCGAGATCGCGAAGAGGCGAGTCCCTCCGTCCTCAGGGCAGCGAGAATTGCTTGAAGAACGGCCATGCGGTGTCGGGGACCCGCAGATCATCCGGATTCGTGGCGTAGAAGAAGTCGTGGTCGCCGTGGGGATGACACTCCGACACCTGCGTCCCCTGATCGCATGAGGGGTGCACGGTGCAGACGCCGTTCTGGCTCGAAGCTACGCGCGCGCTGGCGCACAGGTCGAGCCCGAGCCAGAGGTTCAAGTCAGACGCCGCGCTGGTCGCGATGCCGCCGCCATCGTACGGCACTCTACCGTCGTCGAGCGCCCGGATCTCCAACATCGCGACCGGTCGGGACGGCTTGCACGAGTCAATCCCCATCCACCCGCAGACCGGGCTGGCGGCCGCGAAGATGTCAGCCGCCTCGCAAGCCAACCTGTACGTCATGGCGCCGCCGTTCGAGTGGCCGCTCACATAGACCCGTTTGCTGTCGATGCAGAGGTCGGCCGTGGCCTCCTTGACCATTTCGCGAAAGAACCCAACGTCATCGACGTCGTTACCGCCGCAGCAGTTGCCGGCATTCCACGACTGGTTGATGCCGTCGGGATCGATGAGGATGAAGTTTTCCTTGTCCGCCATCTGGTCCCATTTGCTGCGCATCAGTTGCTCGGTCGCAAACGAGGTGTATCCGTGAACGTCGAACACCAGCGGCAATGGTTCCGTGCCATCGTAGGCAGGAGGGATGTGCAGGACGTAGTCGCGTGTCACGCCGCCGTATTGCATGTTGACCGTGCTCGTGCCTGGTACGTGCGCCCGGGCAGGGGTACATGGCATCACTGTGCCGCCGTCGGAGGCATCCCCGCCCGTGGCCGATCCGGGCGCGCCCCCACCCCCTGCCGCCGCCGGGCCGGGCGCGGCGGGTCCGCTCGACGACGTGCAGCCGACGACGAACAGCAGAGCTGTTGCCGCCACCCGCGCCGCTCCCTCGAGCGCCGCCCGGTATTGCGTGTTGCCGTTCCTTCTACTGGTTGTCACATCGCCCTCCTCAGAAATCATCGCCGTTCGTCCACCCCGAGGGAAGGCGTGCGGGTTCGGTGAACCGTGTTTCAAAGTCACGCGAGGGATAGAGCATTCATCATGTTGAAACACTGTCCGCACGCTCCGGCAGAACGCACCTTGCCTCTCGCCACCGGCGGCACCATAGCGCTTTCATCGGTCGCACCGGGATAGATCGGGCGATTCATTCAACGCCAGATGGAGCGAGACCATGGCAGAGCTGATCGTCGATTTCATCACCTCACTGGATGGGTACGCTGCAGCCGAGGGATGGCCCGGGCTGTGGGGAAAAGGAGGCCCGGAATATTCGGCCTGGCTGGAGAAGCAACCGGAGGCGGATTACACCATCCTGATGGGCGCGAACACCTATCGGCTGATGTCCAAGTTGACCGAGGCGGGCGAGCCCGGTACGGACAACCTCACCAAGCTGTCGACGGTCGTATTTTCCAGCACGCTGCCTGGGCCGCTGAAGTGGCCAAACGCCAAGCTGGTGTCCGAGGATCCTGTCCGCGTCGTCAGAGAGATGAAGGCGACGGCGAAAAAGTCCATGCGCACGCTGGGCAGCCTGGCGCTTTGCCGCTCGCTGCTGCAGGCGCGCCTCGTCGATCGCTTCAGGGTCGTCGTGTTCCCGGTGATCACGGGCAGCAGCGGCCGGCAGAGGATCTACGACGGGTACCCGGATGTCGACCTCCGGATGACCGCCTCGCGCACGTTCGACGGACGATTGCAGCTCGTCGAGTACGTTCCGACGACCCTGACCGGACCGCCCGAGCAGAAGAAGGCAAGTCCCTGAGGGTTCCCGTCATGAGCGCAGGGAAGCCGAGCTAGCGGGCGGGCCCGGCAGAGTTGCTGCCATCGGATCCTGTGGCTGCGGAGCAAGTGCGTCGGCGTGACTTCATCCTTGGCGCGAGCGCGGTGCTGGTCGGCGCTGGCCTCACGGATTGTTCGAGAAGGCGACCCATGGATCCTTCCACCAAGAAGCAGGAACGCATGGATCAGGACGGGGCAGCGAGCGCCTACGCAACCCCTCCTGTCTTCCCATCGGGGGCCGCTGGTCTGGTGTCGACGGTGGACGACTATGCCGCGTTTGCCCGCACGCTTCTGAATGGCGGTGTGCACCAGGGCCGCCGCATCCTCTCCCAGACCTCGGTTCGCGCCATGACGACCGACCGCCTGACCCCTGGACAGAAGGCCGCTGCCAGATTCTTCCCCGGATTCTTCGAGAAGAGCGGCTGGGGTTATGGCATGCGTGTCAGCACGGCTCCGGACGCCGTCGCCTCCGTCCCTGGCCGCTACGGCTGGGACGGTGGCCTCGGCAGTTCCTGGATCAACGATCCCACCCGGAAGGTCATCGCCATCGTGATGACCCAGTCGTCCGATTTCGTATTCAATGGCGGTCTGGATGAATTCTGGCGTGGCGTTTACGCAGCCACTGCTCGAGCTGCGTGAGGGCTCGACAGCGGTTCCGGCGGGCCTTCGCGACCACGTGGCTGGTATGGCAGCTCACCGAACCCGACAGCGGATTGGGAACCTCGACCGTCTGGACCCGCGCCCCGTCGCTGACGACCCCAGGGGCGACTTGCGCCATCACGTTTTAAGCTTCCCGAAGTGTGCCGAATCGGCGTTGTACGCTCGTGCCGATGAACGATGAAGGGGACCTTCCCGTGGTCAGGGCAAAGTTGGAACAGAGGAACATTGAACGCAGGCTGTCGCCGCCCATCCGGTGGGCGCGGAGCATCGTGTTCGGGGCGGTTGTCGCGCTGGCGTCAGGTTGCTCGACCCCGCGCTCGTACAGTCTCGGCACCGGCGGTCAGGGGGGCGTCATCGCTGCGGGCGGGGGCAGGCCGGGGTCTGGCGGAGCAGGCGACGGGGGAAGCGGAGGGATCTCGGGAAGTGGCGGGCACAGCGCGGGCGGCGGCGCACCAGGATCGGGCGGAGCGCCGGGTGGCCTGGGCGGTTCCAGTGTGGGCGGTGGAGGCGGACCAGGGATGGAAAGTGGCAGCGGTGGAATCACCGGGACCGGGGGGCGCACCACGGGCGCCATCGGTGGCTCCGTCGGAGGACAGGGTCCTGCCACGGGCGGCGCGAAGGGAGGCCCCGGTGGGGCCTCGACCGGAGGTACGGGCGCTGGCGGCCGTTCTGCGGGTGGACAATCGGGCGGGACATCGACCGGCGGAAATAGCACCGGCGGTGCTACCGGCGGGTCGGGAACCGGCGGCGCCAGCGCGAATGGATGTACGAACAATCCCTGCCTGAATGGATCTTCCTGCACGCCCGGCGGCGGGCTGAGCTTCACGTGCAATTGCCCGAACCGCTTTGTGGGCACCAACTGCGAGATCCAGAAATTCTTGCCCATCAGCGCGTGGCCCACAGGGCTCAGCGGCGACGGTTTGCTGGTGGTTGGCCAGGCCTGTAACGGCGACAATCTGAATTGTCCGCCTGTCAAAGTCGCGAGCACGGGCGGCACGCCCACTCCGCTGGCTCTGCCGACGAGTCTGCCAGCGGGCTACGATCTGGCGGATGGTTGTGTGATCCATGGGGTCAATCGCAACGGCGCATGGATCGGGGCGCAGTGCTCCGGTGCCCAGGGGCTGTCCGCCGTCGAGTGGAAGTCGAGCAATACGGCGGTGTTCGTACCCGGTCGAACCGCGGGAGAGCTGGTCGACGATCTCACCGGCGCCAGCGCCGACGGCAGCATCGTGGTCGGTTCGATCTACCAGTCGGCCATCGGAGATCGCTGGTTTCGCAGGGTCCCCACCAGCGGCATCGTCTTGCTCAACCAAGACGTGTCCAGCCCGAATGACGACACCGTCGCCACCGCAACCAGCAACGATGGCCTGGTCGTCGCCGGAACCAGCTTCAATCATGCCGTCCGCTGGGACCCCACCTTCGCCACCAGGCCCCTACCCGAGATCGCCGGCCAGGAGTCGGATTCAGGATTGTTCAGCTACCGCCCGACCGACGTCAGCGGCGATGGCTCGGTGATCGTGGGATATATCGCGTCACGCGCCGGACCGACGGCGCTCCGCTGGAACAGCCCCACCTCCGTCACCGCGCTGGGCAATGGATTCGTTCACGCGGTGGATCTGACCGGCAGCCTGCTGGTAGGCGTCAACACCGCGGCGCCCGATAACGCCGCCTGTCTCTGGGACTCTACCAATACCCAGCGCCGCATCATCGACGTCATCGGCACGAACCCCGACACGACCGGCTGGGACTTGCACGAAGCCATTGCCGTCGCGGACGACGGCAAGACAATCGTCGGCACCGGCACCAACCCCTCGGGCCTCCCCCAAGGCTGGGTCCTCCACCTGCCCTAGCGAGCCTGCCGAAGAAGCGACCGACCGCCCGTTCCTGCGCCATTCCGCCGTGAGCGCGATCATCGCTACAGGCAGGGTCATGAACGGGCGTGAGGGCATCGTCTTGTCAAATGCGATTGGCACGATGCGGCTGCGTGGCGCGGGCACCGCTCATCTGCACTCTGTCGGCCAGACCGAATGTGTCGGGCTTTTTTCGAACCCGAATCCCGCTCTAAATTTTCGCAAGATCTTCACGAAGCCTCGCCACTTCCGACAGTAGAGACGTGATGCATCGCCGATCACCGGTATCCTCGGCCACTCGACCACGCTTTGCGGGCGCCTTGGTCGCGGTCATTCTCCTTTTGCCGGGCGTCGCCGCCGGCCAGACCAAGAAGACGTTCATCGATTATTTCCAGCCCACGCCTACGGCCTGTGCGGTCACCTCGCAGACCTGGGGCGTCTCGGGGGTGCTCCCGCGCGACACCTGCAACGGGATCGAGAGCACGAAGATCCCGCCCGCCTACTATTACTGGGACGGCAAGATTCTGCGCGCTGCCGACGGCAAGTATCACCTGTTCGCCGATCGGTGGCCGAACTCCGCCGGCTTCGGCGGATGGGTGAACTCCCAGACCATTCACGCCGTCAGCGCCACCGCGCTGCTGGGACCCTACATCGACATGGGGTACGCGTTCGACAATGGCCCGAACGCGCAAGACCCACACAAGGGACACAACGCCTCCGCCTGCGCCCTGCCAGACGGCACCTACTGCCTGTACGTCAACGAGATCGTACCGTTCACCATGTTCACGGCGTCGTCGCTCGACGGTCCGTGGACGAACAAAGGGCACGTCCAGATCCAGACCAACGGGGTCCCCGTCAATTTCCCGGCTCCCGGCGACACCAACATGGAATCGAACGTCAGCCTGGTGGTACGGCCCGACGGCAACTTCGAGATCATCCAGCGGCATGGGGTCATCGCCCTCAGCACGACGGGACTGATGGGCCCGTACAAGGTCCAGCAGCCCACGAATACCTATCCCTCGTCGGAACAGCCTCCCGCGAACCTGGCCAGCATCTACCCGAACAGGCAGAAGCATCTGGACCCGATGGCGCCGTCGACGCTCGAGAGCACCTATGTCCTCGCCGAGGATCCGCTGATCTGGTACAGCGGCGGGCAGTATCACGTGCTTTACGACTATCCGGACGACCGCGTGGGGTACCACCTGACGTCTCCCGACGGCATTCACGACTGGACCGATCAGGGCCTGGCCTACGATCCCCGGATGGCCAAGCAGCTGTTCAGCACCAGCGACGGCACCGTCGACAACTGGTTCAAGATGGAGCGGCCCGGCGTGATCATGGAGAACGGCCACATCACGCACATGACGTTCGCCGTCTCGGACGTTGACAAGAACAACCAGATCCCGGCTGGCTCCAACCATGGCAGCAAGGTGGTGGTGATGGCCTTCGACGGCGTGGCCTTCGACGCCGACACGGGGATCGGAGGGAACGGAGGCGGCGGGGCCGGGGGGAGCGCCGGAGCGACCGGGGCTGGCGGCAGCGCGGGCCACGCCGGCGCATCCGGCTCTGGAGGCGGGGGCGCGACGGGCACCGGCGGTTCCGGTGGCCTTCGCGGCAGCGGCGGAGTCACGGCAACGGGTGGTTCGCATGGAAGCGGTGGCGGGACGGCGACCGGAGGTGCCCCGGGAAGCGGAGGGGCTCCGGCAACCGGTGGCGCGACCGGCTCGGGCGGCACCGAGGCAAGTGGCGGCGCGACCGTCAGCAGCGGCGGGGCGACGGGGTCGGGAGGTCGGGGCACCGGCGGTTCCGCCTCCGGGGGAAGCCCCGTGCTGACCGGGGGTGCCCCCGGGGTCACTGGCGGCTCGACCGCCGGGTGCTCCTGCGACACCCCTTCCCGCGGCACCGCGACAGGACCCGGGGTTCTGCTGCTTGCCGCAGGCCTGGGCGCGTTCGCGCGGCGGCGTCGCCGCTGACGGTCGGAGGATCGGCGCCCTTTCTCGCCGTCGGTCCGCCATGCGTCACCCGCGTCGCCTGATCGCATGAGAGGTGCACGGTGCAGACGCCGTTCTGGCCCGAAGCGATGGGCGTGCCGGCGCACATGTCGACCCCGAGCCAGAGGTTGTCCGGCCCGAGGTGGAATGGCGGAAGCGGATCGAAAGAGTCGGACACTTTTTCACCGCGTCGAACAGTCCAGGATGGGGTGGGTGCGGCGCGACGTCTCGCGCTGCGCTCCCAGAGGTCCCAAGGGGGCCGATAGTTACGGTAATTAACTATTAACACTCGTCCGCGCTTCGACGGCTGTCCTACAGAAGGTGCCGGGGAGCCTCAGCTTTCACGGAGGATCGCATGTACATGAAATGGCTACCGACACTGGTTTTCGGATTGTCGCTCGGAATCGTAGGCTGCGGAAGTTCGACTCCAGGGACGTCAGGTTCGGGCGGTAGCGGCGGGGCTACGACGGGCACGGGGGGCAAGGGCAGCGGGGGCTCCGCGACGGGTGGCTCGGCAAGCGGCGGAACGACGGCGACCGGCGGGACCGCGAGCGGCGGGCACGCGAGCGGCGGCGTTACTGCGACCGGCGGGACGGCAACCGGCGGGACGGCAACCGGCGGGACGGCAACCGGCGGGACGGCGACTGGCGGGACTGCGACTGGCGGGACTGCCAGCGGGGGAGCCGCGGGGGGCTCGCATGGGGGCGGCGGCCAGGCGACGGGCGGTTCGGCTGCTGGCGGAAAGGGCACTGGCGGCGGCACCGCGGTTGGTGGGAGTTCGGGCACCGGCGGAGCGGCGGGAGGTTCCGGCAACGGCGGCGCTCCGAAGCCGAGCGCGGGATGCGGCAAGACCGATGGCTTGAAAACCCTGACCACCGGCGGCTCGTCGGTTGCGGGCGCTCCTTCCACGTCGATGAGGCTCAACGGGGTCATGAGCGGTGGCAAGAGCCGCCTCGTCATCATGGACGTTCCGGCGGATTACGATGCGACGAAACCCTATCGCCTGATCTTTTCCTGGCGCCAGCTGGGCGGTTCGGACACTGGCAATGCGACGGGTCTTCATCCCGCCGGGGCTGGGCCCAACTTCGATGCAGAACACTATGCGTATTTCGGTCTTCGCCGCGAAGCGCTCAATGCGAAGCAACCCGCCATCTTCATCGCTCCCGACACCGACCCCGCCGGCGCGCTATGGGATTACAACAAGGACAGCGTTTACTTCGAAGACCTGCTCAAGCTGGTCACCGACAACCTGTGCATCGACGAGAGCCGGGTCTTCACCACCGGCTTCAGCTACGGAGCGATGATGAGCTTCGGTCTGTCGAACGGGAAGGCCTCGAAGCTGCGCGCCGCGGTCACCATGGCACCGAGCCAGTTCGGCCCGAGCGCCGCGTCTGGTCCCATCGCCTACATGAGTACGACTGGCATGAGCGATGGTACGTGTGTATGGGGCAACGCAACGAGCGGCGGGGAGGGCTGCGTCATGACACACGCCAAAGCAAATGGCTGTACGATCCCCTCGACCTTTCCGACCGCGGCGGTGGGCAGCAAGAAATACGTCTGCTACGACTTCCAAGGGTGCATGCCGGGCTATCCGGTCAAGGTGTGCACGTTCGACGGCCCGCACACCCCGTCGAGCGTGGATGACGGGACCCAGGTCGGGGAAGACGGCCTGAAGGCCTTCATTCCACCGCTGGCCTGGCAGTTCATATCGCAGTTCTGAGCAAGCCGGCTTCGCGCAGGGGATGCCGACATGAAGTCGGCGCCGGACCGGTCAGGGCTTCACGAAGGCCAAGCGATCGGTCTCGCCCTTGACCGAAGGATCGAACGCCTCGTTCGAGCTACGTGGCGTTGACCCTGCTGGCGCGGTGGCCACGCCGCCCCGTCTTGGGGGGTACCAGCACCAGGCCTGTCTTGACCAGGTCCACGAATGCCCTGACCTTCGGCGGAACAAATCGCCCTCCACGGCGCAGCATGTACAGGTTGGAAACTGGACCGACCACGCCCGGCAGGAGATGTACCAGCCGTCCATCATCCAGGTAACGTTGCACGAGCGCGCGCGGAAGGATGCTCAGGCCGACGCCTTCCAGGGCGACGTCCCTGACCATGACGATGTCGGCGCTCGACATTGCATGAGAGAGGCTGACAGCGACCGGCACGTCCTGCCCCTTCTGTGTGAATTCGACCGAGGAAATCGCCTCGCATTCGGGGTGCCCAAGAAAGCGATGAGAGGCGAGGTCCTCGAGCCCCCGCGGGGCAGGGTGCGCCTTGAGGTACGACGGCGCAGCCACCAGGATCCGTTCGAGTTCCACCGCCTCCAAGCGATGCGCGACGAGAGTCGAGTCGACCAGCTTGGCCGTAGCCCGAAAGGCCACGTCGAACTGTTCGGCGTCGAGGTCGACAAACCTCGTCCCCACATGCACGGACACAGCCACCTGGGGAAAGGCCGCGCAAAACCGGGCCAGCACCGGGGCGAGGGCCTCGCTGAACCCCGGTGGAGCGGAGATGCGCAGCAGCCCGGACGGGATCGCGCGCGTCCCCTGCGCAGCAGCGTTCGCGTCTCCGAGGAGTTCAAGGATCTCGGCCACGCGCGCACGGTATATAACGCCCTCGTCGGTCGGCTCGATGGCACGAGGCGAACGGCGCAAGAGAGCGGTGCCAAGGGCGGTTTCCAGTCGGGTGATTCGCCTGCTGGTCGTCGCCTTGCTCTCGCCCATGAGCTCGGCGCTGGCAGTCAACGACTTGAGATCGCACGTGATGGCGAATGCGCGCAGATCCCTGACGTCGTCTACCAGGGTCTCGTAGTCCGCGACGCGCGCCTTCACGCGACCCATTATTGCACCAGGCTGCGACTCCGCTCCCCAAGAAGGCCAAAGAAGCCTAAAGAAGGCTGCGGTGTTCGAAGCTGCAGTCGCTCCGCTCTTCTTCCCTCTCCGATGTAATCGAGGCTCCGCTGGGGCGCCGATTTCGGAGTTGCTCGAAGGGTTCAGCCGTACAGTTCAGTGACGCCGAGGGAGAAATCGTAATTCCCCACCCCGTGGCGGGCGAGGCCCATCATGAGCAGACCCGCCCCCTCCAGCCAGTGCGCCATCTTCAGATCGCCGACATCAAGCGGGCGCAGCCCGATGCTCTTGATGAACGCCTTCACGCTCGTCTTGGCTTGCGCATCGTCGCCAGCGATGAAGACGTCGGGCCGGCCCTTCTCCAGAACAGGACGGAAGACGGTGTTGAATGCCTTCACCACGCTGGCGCCGGCCGGTGCTGTCTTGGCAACCTCCTGCGCGATCGAGGTGACCTCGCGGTGGGCCAGCCCGTCGAATGTGGAATTGAACGGGTTGCTGATGTCGACGATGACCTTGCCCGCGAGGGCGTCGCCGTACTGGGAGACGACCGGAACGACTCCGGCGTACAGGACGGCCACAATGACGATGTTGCCGGCCGGGACGGCGCCCCACTCTCCCGAACTCGCGCCCTCGCCGAGAGTCTTGGCAAGGTCGGCGGCCTTGGACTGATCGCGACTCACGACCTCGACGGTGTTGCCCCCCGCTACCGCCAGCGCGCCGATGGTGCGCGCCATGTTCCCGGCGCCGATGATGGTGATGCTGCTCATGTGCTGTGCTCCCTTACTGTTCTCGAACTTTTGCTCTGTCTCGGACGTGAACCCGGCGCGGCAGGGCAACCCGCGCAGGCTGGCGTGAATTACAGCTCGGCGAGCGCGCGGTGTAACAGTTGAACGCACATCGCGCCCTCCCCGACGGCGGAGGCGACCCGCTTCGTGCTGCCCGACCGCGCGTCGCCGACCGCGAACACCCCGGGGATGGTGGTCTCGAGGGCGTGGGGCGGGCGCGGGAGCGGCCAGTGCCAGGCCATGAGGTCCTCCTGGTGCAGGTCGGCGCCTGTTTTTATGAAGCCCTTATCGTCGAGGCCTACCGAGCCTTCCAACCACTTCGTGTATGGGTCGGCGCCCGTCATCATGAAGATGTGGCGCACGGCCAGCGTCGTGACGAGGCCCGTGTCGAGTTGGCGGCAGCGCACCGACTCGAGCTGCCCATCCCCCTCGAGCGCCTCGATCTGCGTGCGCAGCATGACGTCGACGACCGCGCTGTCGTCGATGCGCTGGATGAGGTAACGCGACATGCTGTCGGCAAGGCCCGGGCCGCGTACGAGTACGCTCACGTTGGAGGCGATGCCCGAGAGAAGCACAGCCGCCTGGCCCGCCGAGTTGCCGCCGCCCACGACGACGACGGGCTCCTTCTGGCACATCTGTGCCTCCAGGTGCGTCGCGCTGTAGAAGACGCCCGTGCCCTCGAAGCGCACGAGATCGGGCAGCGCCAGCTTGCGGTACTTCACGCCCGACGCGATGATGAGTGCGCGGCTGCGCACGACCTCGCCGTCCTCGAGGATGATCTGGTACGGCTTTGAGTCGCAGACGATGCGCGCAGCTCGTCGGCCGATCGCGAGGGTCGCGCCGAACTTCTCGGCCTGCGTGAAGGCGCGCCCCGCCAGCGCCTCGGCTGAGATACCGGTGGGGAAGCCGAGGTAGTTCTCTATGCGCGAACTGGTACCTGCCTGGCCGCCTGGCGCCGTCGCCTCGAGCACGAGGACGTCGAGCCCCTCCGAGGCAGCGTATACGGCGACCGCGAGGCCCGCGGGTCCGGCGCCCACGACGACGACGTCGCGCACGATTGCGGCGGGGTGGTCGGTGTCGAGGCCCAACGCCATGGCGAGGCTCCCGACCGACGGGTTGCGGTGCACCCGCCCGTCGGCGCACAAGACGACGGGCACCTCCTCGACCTTGACCTGGAATCGATCGAGTAGCGCCTGCACCGCGGGGTCGGATTCCACGTCCTCGTAGGTGAAGGGCTGCGCGTTGCGCGTGAGGAACGCCCGCAAGGTCATCGTGCTCTCCGAGTGGCGCGAGCCGATGAGGACGAGCTCGCTCGTCCCCGCCGCGACCAGCCCCATCCGCCGCAGGATGAAGGCGCGCATGAGGATCTCGGAGATCTCGGAGTCGCGCTGCACGAGCTCGCGCAGGCGGTCGCGGTCGACCTCGATGAGCTCGCCGTCCTGCGCGACGCGACCGCGCACGAGGGCGGGGCGCCCCGACAGCATGTTGATCTCGCCCGCTTTTACTTTGCGCCGCGTACCGAGCTTCGCCATGCGCTCGATCTCCGCGGGCGTGAGCACGGGGAACATCTGAGCGCGGCGGTCGGGTTTGATTTCAGGCATGGTGGCGTCTCGAGTCGATCAGTCGGCGCGCTGTCCGTGGGTATTCTTCAACCGAGGGGGCGTTGAACACATCTCCAGCTCGGCGGCGCGCCCGCGATGAAAGGCCCCGTTAGCTCGATACGAAAAAGATGAACGCGAGCGGCGTCTGCCCGCCTGCGGGCCCTGGTTTTGATGGGGGCAACCTGGGGTGTTGTCGGAATTCGACAACCGAGCGTTTCGTAACGTGACATGGCTCTGGCCTCGCGGCGCCTCCGGGCGACGTCCGGGTGCCGTGACCCCGTCGTCTCCGCGCCGCTGCCCATGAAATCGGGCATCTGCGGACACCTGACGGAGGAGATGACCGCGCGCCCCAGTTCGATCGGGGCGCCTGCCGAGTCGCCGAGCCGCGGCTCGCTATTGGACCCAGTCGCTGTCCACCGTGGTGGCGAGCCACGTCTTCACCTGCGTGCCGAAGCTCGTCAGCATGGTCAGGTTGGTGTCGGAGAAGATGCTCGGCGTCCAGGCGTTGTCGGTGACCCAGGCCGTCCAGCTGGCACCATTTCCATCCAGGACGGTCTGCAAGGACGCCCCGAACGACGTGGGGTCCGACGGTCCGAAGCCCCATTCCGAGACGAACACCGGCGCCTTGGTCACGGCCAGCGCCACCTGACTCTGAAACGCGCTGCTCCAGTTGCTTCCGTAGATGTGCGCGGTGTAAACCAGGTTCGTTCCGGCGGGGGGATCGCTGGCCGCGTCGCCCGGGTGCTGGTCCCACGCGTTCGAGGGGACGATGACGACGTTCTTCGGCGCGCCGGCGCGGATGGTATCGATCAGTTGCTGGACCGCCGGCTTCAACGTGGACCAGGGCACGCTGTAGTCGATCGGCTCGTTGAAGGGCTCGAAAAGGACGTTCGAGTAGCCCGCGAACTTCGGCGCGATGTCCTCCCAGAACGTCATGGCGTCTGCGGCCGAGGTTCCGGTCGTCAGGTTGTCGATCTGGTGGTAGTCGATGATCGCGTAGAGATGCTTGCCGGCCGCGTAGTCGACCGCCGGCTTCAACACCTTGGTCACGTAATCGTCCGAGGACAGAGGAGAAGTCGGGGTGCAACTGGCCGAAGGACCTGTGCCGACCGGATAGGGGCAGGGCGAACAGGTGGCGCCGCCGCCGGTGTTGTAGTCAATCTTCGGGTAAACGGGCAGCCGCACCACGTGCCCTTGCACACCGGCAGCCGCCACCTTGTCCATCCGGGCCGTGATCCCGTTCGCGCTCTGGCCTCCGTACCAGTACAGCGAGCCGATGTCGATCAGCGAAGAGCCCCGCAGGACGATCGTCTTGCCGCCCGGGTCCTGCAGATGCGTTCCGCTCACCGTCAACCAGGGGAGATCCCCGGCGCCGGCCGTGCCGCCGGTGGTCGTCGCGCCCGCGCCGCCACCACCCGGCGCGCCGGCCGTTCCCCCTGCGCCCGCTCCCCCTTGCCCGCCGCTGCCCGCGCCCGCTCCGCCCGTCGCGCTGCTGCCACCGGTCCCCGGGGTGCCGCCAGTCGCGCTGCTGCCACCCGTGCCCGGGTGACCGCCGGTCGCGCTGCT
>Ga0105238_10004341_pt1 | contig 14067 bp, 18 predicted proteins | sample KBSC34metaG_FD_81526 | JGI IMG/M metagenome (GOLD analysis project Ga0105238, IMG submission 81526) | Corn rhizosphere microbial communities from Kellogg Biological Station, Michigan, USA - KBS C3-4 metaG | ecosystem: Host-associated > Plants > Roots > Rhizosphere > Soil | place: Michigan, USA... | reverse complement strand
TCGAAATTGACGCGATGGCGGACGGTCTCGGGATCGTCGAAGTTGATCGTCGTGACCCGGGTCAGCGCGAAATAGCGCTCACCTTCCTTGGGCCCCCGGATCTCGCCTTCGACCGTGTCACCGGTGCGAAGCCCGAATCGCCGCACGATCGATGGAGCGACGTAAATGTCGTCCGGACCGGCGAGATAATTGGCTTCGGGCGAACGGAGGAATCCGAAGCCGTCGTTCAGCACCTCGATCGTGCCGGAGCCCATGATTTCGACCCCGTTCTCGGCCTGGACCTTCAGGATCGAGAACATCAGGTCTTGCTTGCGCATCGTCGATGCGCCTTCGATGCCCATTTCCTCGGCCATTGCGACGAGGTCGGCGGGCGTTTTCTTTTTCAGTTCTTTCAAGTGCATGAGTTTGTCTTTTCTTGGGGAGTTGTTCTCGAGCTCGTCAGATCAAAGCCGGAGGACGACAGGACGTCGCCATGAGGAAGCGGGGCCGGCGAAATTAGGAAAACTGGCCGGAGCCGCTTGCGATTCGAGGTATGTCTGACGCTCGTCGCTGTCAATCAGCCGCGAACGGCCGGCGCGATGAATCGACTAAAAGGGACGAACGATCACCAGTACGATGATGATGGCGACGGCGACGCCAGGGATCTCGTTGATCGCCCTGACGGCCTTGGACGAAAGCGGCCGCTCACCCTTCGCCAGCTTCTTGCCATAGAGGTCGAGCCAGCCCTGATATGCGCTGAGGCCGACGACGAACGCGAGCTTGGCTTGAAACCAATGCTGGTTCCAGATGTCGAGATGGGTCGCAAGCATCAGGCCGAGGATCCAGACGAGCGCGATTGCCGGCCTGAGAATGATCGACCGGACGCGGGCTTCGCGCTCGATCCAGGCGCGGTCCTCCGGCGAACCGACGGCCGTTTCCTGGTGATAGACGTAGAACCGCGGAAGCAGGAACAGCCCCGCCATCCAAAAGATCACGAAGGTGACGTGCGCCGCCTTGACCCACAAATAGGCTAGCCCGAGCCAGCCTGCGAAGTTGCTCACCTATCCCCCTTCACTTCAGCGATCAGCTGCTCGACATGGTCGATCGGCGTGTCCTGAAGGATGCCGTGCCCGAGATTGAAGATGTGAGGGCGGTCGGCGAAGGCGTCAAGGATTTGTCTCGTCAGTCGCGTGAGCTCCTCACCTCCTGCAGCGAGCGCCAGCGGGTCGAGATTGCCTTGCACAGGCAAGCGGGTCGGCAATTCTTTCGCGGCCCAAAGCGGATCAACAGTCTCATCGATGCCGAGCGCGCTGACCGCGGTCTCCCGGGCATAAGCGCCGAGCTTTCCGCCAGCGCCTTTCGGGAAGCCGATCACTGGCACCTCGGGATGGCTCTCGCGAAGCGCCGCGATAATCCGCGCAGTCGGTGCAATCACCCATTGCTCGAACTGAGCGGGAGAGAGGCTGCCGGACCAACTGTCGAACAGCTGCACTGCCTCGGCGCCCGCGTCGATCTGATGCGACAAATAATCAATCGTGACCTTCTCGATCCTTCCAATAATCTCGCCGAAACGGGCCGGATCCGCATAGGCCAAGCGGCGTGCTTCGCTCTGGTCACGGCTGCCCTGCCCCGCGACCATGTAAGTCGCGACTGTCCAAGGACTTCCCGAAAATCCGATCAGGGTCTTGCCGGGATCGAGCTTGTCGCGGACCTTTGAAACGGTCTCGTAGATCGGCTCGAGCCGGGTCAGGAACGGTGTCAGATCATCCAGGTTCGCATCCGACAGCGTGGGGGTGAGCTTGGGGCCTTCCCCGGCGACGAAGGTCAGGTTCTGCCCGATTGCGAAGGGGACGATCAGGATATCGGAAAAGAGGATCGCACCGTCGAGAGCGGGAAAGCGTTTCAGTGGCTGGAGCGTAACCTCCGCGGCCGCCTCTGAATCATAGACGAGATCGAGGAAACTTCCCTTATCCTGACGCAGCTTGCGATATTCAGGGAGATAGCGCCCCGCCTGGCGCATCATCCACATCGGCACGGGATCGCGCCGCTCCCCGTTCAGCACCGCAAGCAAAGGTTTGTCGGCACGCGACGTCGGAGGGACGGAAGCCACCCTTCTTATTCTCCTTATATATTTAGATTCTAGGATTGATGATGTGATTGGGCGGGGGGTTGCGGGATTTAGGCGCGGCTCCCGGAATTGCCAACAAGGGTGGGATAAACACGCTCTCGTGAAGTTCGCGAGTCGAACGATTCCTACCCGTGATTCACAAGCTGGTGATGAATTTTGTCCCCGTGGATGAATCATCGAAACAGGCGACAGGACGGGTCTGGAAATGACCAGTTGAGATGCTCCCCAGCACCGCGCTAGCCTTGCTTCGCGGCTTTTCCACAAGGTTGTTCTTTTGGCCCTGATTCTCGCTTCGACCAGTTCTATCAGGCGGCAGATGCTCGATGCTGCGGGTGTCGAATATCGGGCGGCGAAGCCGCAAGTCGACGAAAATGAGCTGAAGCTCGGGCTGACCGAGCCGCAGGAGATGGCTTTGCAGCTCGCGATCGCCAAGGCCGTGAGCATCCCAGGAGAATGGGTGATCGGAAGCGACAGCGTTGTCAGCGCCGGCGGCCGGGTGTTCGACAAACCGCGCGATCGCGAAGAAGCTGTCGAGCACCTGCGCTTCTTCTCCGGGAAGACCATGCAGCTGACCAGCGCCGTCGCGCTTGCGCAAGGCGAAACGCTCGACTGGTCGCATGTCGAGACTGCGATGCTCGAGGTCCGTCCGTTCTCGGATGACTTCATTGCCGATTATCTCAATGCCGAATGGCCCGAGGTCGGCTACACTGTCGGCGTGTTCCGATTGGAAGCCCGAGGCGTCCAGCTGTTCGACCGCATCGACGGCGACCATTTCACAATCCTGGGCATGCCGCTGATTCCGCTGCTCCGCGCTCTGAGAGCGCGGAGATTGCTGCCATCATGATCAAGATCGCGCTGACCGGATCGATCGGAATGGGCAAGACGACCGTCGCGAAGATGTTCGAGAAGGCCGGTGTACCGGTCTTCGACGCCGACGCGGTTGTCCGCCGTCTCCAGGGTCCCGGCGGCGCATTGGTCGAAAAGATCGGAGAGCTCTTTCCCGGAACGGTCCGCTGCGGAACTCTCGACCGCGAATGTCTTGCTCACATCGTGCTCGCTGACCCGTCGAAGCTCAAGGCGCTAGAGGGCGTTGTGCATCCGACGGTACAAGCCTGGCGCGAGGCGTTCATCGAAGAACATTCGACGTCGCCTGCGCTGATCTTCGAAATTCCATTATTGTTCGAGACCGGAAGCGAAAAGCAGTTCGACAAGGTTGTCGTGGTTTCGGCACCGGCTGAAGTTCAGCGCGCGCGTGCACTGGCCCGCCAGGGAATGAGCGAAGCCAAGCTCGACTCGATCCTCCAGCGCCAGATGCCCGACGAAGAGAAAAGGCGCCGCGCCGACTTCGTGATCGATACGGGCACCGACCTATCCACAACTGAAGCCCAGGTGCGCGACATTCTCGCTTGCCTCGGAATCGCGGCGAGTGGATAGATTCGAGCGTGCGTGAAATCGTCTTCGATACTGAAACCACTGGTTTGAATCCCGCCGGCGGCGACCGGATGGTCGAGATCGGCTGCATCGAAATCTACAACCGAGTCGAGACCGGCCGGCATTTCCACGCCTATTTCTTTCCCGAGCGCGACATGCCGCACGATGCCGAATTGGTGCACGGCCTCAGCAGTGCATTCCTCTCGGACAAGCCGCTTTTCTCGGAATCAGCAGAGGCGCTGCTCGACTTCCTCGAAGATTCGCCTCTCGTCGCGCACAATGCCGGGTTCGACTTCGGCTTCCTCAACTTCGAGCTCGAGCGGTGCGGCCGAACTCCTGTGTCGATGACCAGGATGGTCGACACGCTAACCTTGGCGCGCTCCAAACATCCCGGAGCCAAGCACAGCCTCGACGCTTTGTGTATGCGCTTTGGGATCGACCGCAGTCATCGGATCAAGCATGGCGCGCTTCTTGATGCGCAGCTTCTCGCACAGGTGTACGTCGAGCTCACTGGCGGACGACAGATCGGGCTCGGCCTCGTTGCCGATACGACCCGGGTCTCGGTCGCAGCGTCCGCAGGCCCCGTCACCATTCGTGACCCACGTCCGCCGCGTCCTCACTTCGCTGCGGCGGAGGAACTGGAGCGCCATCGCGCGTTTATTGCTCAACTCGTCAATCCGCTCTGGGCGCGCTTCGCCGTTAGTTGACGGCGGCTTTTGGCGGGTCCTAAGCGGCCGCCGGTCGGAAGGAGCAGGTAAGTGGACGTTCGGGTCGCAGACCATCAGGTCGATACCAGCGAAACGGTGCATCAATATGCGCAGCAGCGCATCGAGGAGATCACCCAGAAATATTTTTCGCGAGCGGTCGGAGCGAACGTCACGTTTGGAAGAGCGGCCGATAACGGATTCACCTGCGACATTGTCGCGCCGGTTCTGCAGGGCGTCGTTCTCAAGGCCTCGCACAGCGCTCGCGAGCCGCAGATGGCGTTCAACGGCGCGGCCGATCGGATTGAGAAGCAGCTGCGCCGCTACATGCGCCGGCTGAAGGACCGGAAGGCCGAGGACAATAGCCAGGCCTATGTCGAAAACGCGGCTTACACGATCTTCTCGCCGGCACCGTCCGACAACGACGAGGAAACGGGCCACGCCGCGATCGTCGCCGAAACCCGGGTCGATATTCCCGAAGCCAGCGTATCCGACGCGGTCATGTTGATGGACCTTCGGAACACCAACGCCCTGATGTTCAAGAACAGCGGCACCGGCGAGCTCAACATGATCTATCGCCGTGAGGACGGAAACATCGGCTGGGTTGAGCCGCACGCGCGCTAAACCATCTTCTATTTCACGTGCGGCGGTGCGACAGCCGCCGCGACAAGAATTGAAGTTTGATATGCAACTTGCAGATTTTCTCGATTTCGACGCGATCAAGACTGCCCTGCCAGGCGGCAGCAAGAAAGCGCTGCTTCAGCAGCTTGCGAATCTTGCGGCGCAACGACTGGGGCTCGACTCAGGGGCTATCCTCGCCAGCCTTTCCGAGCGCGAGCAGCTCGGATCGACGGGATTCGGTCACGGGGTCGCCATTCCGCATGGCAAGATCGACGGGCTGAAGCAGATTTACTGTCTGTTCGCCAGGCTGTCGGAGCCGCTCGACTACAAGGCGATCGACGGGCGGATGGTTGACCTCGTTTTCCTGCTTCTCTCCCCACCCGATGCCGGCGCCGAGCATTTGAAGGCGCTTGCGGCGATCAGCCGGGTCACGCGTCACCCTGCTACGCTCGAGAAAATGCGTGGCGCTCGCAGCCGCGATGCCCTTGCCGCCGTGTTGATGGGCGCCGACGAACGGGACGCCGCCTGAGCGACCGGCTGCCAGCGCACGTCGAGATCGCGGGCATTCTCAGGCGTGCCACTGCCTCAGGAGATTTCGCGGCAGTAATGAAGAAGGGCGATCCGGATCGCGGATCGCTGCTTCTTCTCATCGCCAGCAGGGGCCGCCACGTGGCCTGCCTGGAACGCGTCCTCAGCCTCGATGGGAGCTATGCCTGGCAAACCACGGGGCCCGGCGATTCGGCGAGTTCCGTTGAGGTGGCTGAATTCGTCGGACGTCGTGCACGCTTCGACGAAGACCTTTGGGCAATCGAACTGGATATCGCAGAGCCGGAACGATTCATCGCTGAAACGACCCGTTTGGGTTGACCGCCGCCTCGGGGCGGGTGAAACCCTTGCGTAACAACAAGAGCGGGGGGCATCTCTCTCGGCAAGAAACGCCAAGGATGCCACGCGAGACGGGGAATCGCAGCAGGCGCAAGCGGGAGTATTCGCAAGTAATTCGCGCCTGATATTCTACGGTTTTCCGCACTTTCATGGATAGACTGTTGGCTTCTTTTCGCACGGCGTTGCTGATTTGTGCTGCGCTTACCGCAACGACGATTGCTCCGGCCGAAGCCGGACCTGCCAACGAGACTTTGGTCTCGACTGCCAACGCGACTCTCGCGAAGGCTTCAATTCCTGAATTGATCGACCCGAACGGCCAGCCTCAGCTGGCACAGCCCGATGCTGACACACCCGAGACGCCAACGGACGAAGATACCGTGCAATCGGCGATCGACCGCTCGGAAGACCTCTCCGCGATGGTCGCGGATCTGCGCGCGCCCGAGACCGGCAGCCACGAGTTGGATTGCCTGGCGACCGGCATTTATTTCGAAGCGAAGAGCGAGCCTCTGGCTGGACAGCTGGCAGTCGGCCAGGTGATCGCGAACCGCGCCGATAGCGGCGGCCGCTTCCCTTCGACCTATTGCGGCGTGCTTTTCCAGCGCGGCCAATTCTCTTTCGTCCACGGCAGTTCGCTGCCGCATGTGGCGCATAGCAATCGCCAGTGGCAGACCGCAGTGGCGGTCGCGAAGATTGTCGACCAGCATCTCAAGGACTCGCCAGTAGGCAATGCGCTCTTCTTCCATGCGCGCTATGTTTCGCCGGGCTGGCACCTGAAGAGGGTGGCTTCGATCGGCAACCACGTCTTCTTCCGCTAAGATAGTAGAGTTGCGGGCGGGCTGGCGGGCGAGTTCATTCTCGCCCGCCTTTCCTTTTGTTGAAGCGCCAATCCCGCGCATTGGCTCCGTTGCCGCTTTGTTCTAGTCATCGGGCATGGCGAGTCAGCTTGAGTCCCTTTGCTTCACCGATGAGCCCCCGATCGCGGTCGACGTCGCGCGCGGAGTCACACGCCTGTTCTGTCGTCAGGATCTGTTCGCGATCTGCGAGATGCCGCTTCCCAACGGTCGCCGCGCCGACTTGATGGCGATCGACGCCAAGGGCGGGCTGACGATCGTGGAGATCAAGGTCGCGAAGGCGGACTTGGTGGGCGACTGCAAATGGACCGATTATCTCGACTATTGCGACCGCTTTTTCTGGGCGGTGCCGCCCCATCTCGCGCATATCCTTGAGGAGGATCGCTATCTTCCCGGTGACGCGGGTCTAATCGTTGCCGATCGATACGATGCGGCGGTTATCCGCCAGGCCGCGCACCGCCCGCTTGCTCCGGCTCGGCGAAAAGCCGAGCTGTTGCGCTTCGCGCGACGGGCGGCGAGGCGCCTCGCAGCGCAGATCGATCCGTCGCTCGGAGAAGCTAGTTAGCGGGCTTGGAGCCCTTGGGTTTTTTCTGGTCGAACAGCTGCACGATGTCGCGCGCATGGGCATCTCGCGCCGCGTAATCGCGTGCTGAGTATCCCGCCGCCGAATCTGTATGATCCGGATTGGCGCCATGGTCGAGAAGCAGTCTGACAAGTCGCAAATTGTGCTGTTGAACCGCGACGATCAGCGGCGTCTCGCCCGCCTTGTTGGTTCCGTCGACTTCGGCGCCCAGAGCGATCAGCCAGTCGGCTGCCTGGTCGAAGCCGGACCTGGCCGCGGTGATCAAGGGCGTGTCGCCGTTGGCGCCGCCGAGATTGGGATCAGCCCCCTTCTGCAGTAAGAAGCCCGTCCAGTCCTGATCGTCGTTTCGAATGGCGATGATCAAGCCGGTGTCGCCATCTCCATCTTTCGCGTTGATGAGCGTCGGGTGATCGGTGAGGAGCTGAGTCGCCTTGTCGCCGTCGCGCTTTTGAACCGCATCGATAAACTGGTGACTGTCGGGTCCCAATTGCGCAAATACAGGAGTCGAAACGAACGCGATTGCGGTCGCGGTCAGGACGATCTTCAACGACTTCATGGGCTTAGCCTCTTGCTTCCCCGCTTGATTGGTCGCGATTAGCAGAGCAAGGCACGACTTGTCATGAACAGCCAGGCACCATTTTGGGAAAAGCCGCTTGTCGCGCTCAACCGTGGTGAGTGGGAAGCGCTGTGCGACGGCTGCGGACGCTGCTGTGTGCACAAGCTGGAGGATGAGGAGACCGGGCTGCTCTACGCCACCAATGTCGCGTGCAAGCTCCTTGATCGGAGAAACGGGCGGTGCCTCGACTATAAGAACCGCATGAAGCGCGTGTCCGATTGCGTGAAGCTCGACCGCAAAAACCTCGCGAGGCTCGACTGGCTTCCGGATACCTGCGCCTATCGCCTTCGCGCGGCGGGCAAATCGCTGCCGGAATGGCATTATCTCATCTCCGGAAGCCGTGAGACGGTTCACGAAGCGCACCAGTCGACCCGCGGCTGGACAGTCAGCGAGGACGATGCGGGCGAGCTCGAATATCATGTGGTCGAGCGCCCGCTCTGAAGCCTCGCTCGAGGCAGCGCTTCCCGTTCCGATCGAGATCAAGCGGTTGAGGAACGCGCGCCGGCTGCGGCTACGATTTGACGAAGCTGCAGGAAGGCTGAAGCTGACCTGTCCGTGGCGGACGAGCCGCCGGTCCGCGCTCGCCTGGGCGCTTGATCAGCGCGAGTGGATCGAAGCGCAGATTGCGAGAGCCGGTCCCGCCGAGCCGTTCGTGCCTGGGGCATCCATTCCGCTGGAAGGACGAGAGGTCCGCATCCTTTGGCGCGAGGAATGGCCGCGCACGCCACTGCTGGTCGCGGACGAATTGCGATGCGGCGGACCCGAATCTGGCATCGGCCGGCGGATCGAAGCCTTTCTCAAAAAGCGAGCCCGGGACGCGATGTCGAGCGATATCGCCGAATATGCCGCGGCCGCTGGGGCTTCTCCTCGATCCGTCACCATTGGCGATGCGGCGACGCGCTGGGGTAGCTGTTCGTCAGAAGGGCGAATTCGGCTGAGCTGGCGTCTGATCCTGGCACCCCCGGACGTCCGTCGTTATGTCGCGGCGCACGAGGTCGCGCACCTTCTGGAACTGAACCATGGAGCGGAATTCAAGGCGCTTGAGGCGCGGCTGTTCGGACCCGGCGTTTCTCAGGCGAAAGCAGCGCTACGTCGCATCGGGCCGCGGCTACGAAGGATTGGATTGCGACGCTGAATGCGGCTCGGGCTGCGGTGGTGGCGGATAAACCGCCCGCGGCTGGGGCTGGGGCGGTGGAGGCAGCCGCCTGACGGGCTGCGGCTGTTGCGGGGGAAAAGCCTGATCGAGCTGCTGCTGTGTCGGCTCGCCGTTCGGTCCGACCATTGGCTGCTGCACGGGATAGCCGGGTTGCTGCGGCGGGGTTCCGAGAGGCATCCCGTTCTCGTCAACCATCGGCCCGATATCGTTCATCTCCGCCGCTTGGTTGGCGTCTAGCTCCTCCTCGGGAGACAACTGCCAGTCGGGCAATGGCACCTGCGTCTGGAACTGTTCGACCGGCCGGTTGGCAACGGCGATGCTCATGAAGTCGTGGAAGGCTCGCGCGGGCGCCGTCCCGCCGTAAAGGCCAGCGATCGGCTTCGAATCGTCGCGCCCCATCCACACGCCGGTGGTGAGCCCACTCGAGAAACCGATGAACCAGCCATCGCGGTTCGACTGCGTCGTTCCGGTCTTGCCGGCGACAGGACGGCCGATCTGGGCCGCGGCACCGGTGCCTGACAGGACCGCCGATTGCAGAAGATCGGTCATTTCGGCCGCAACCCACGGTGCGACGAGCACCCTGCTCTCATCCGCATCATGCTGATAGAGCAAACGTCCGTCGGCGGTGACCACGCGGCGAATGGCGTAGGGCGTCACCGCCACGCCGTTGTTCTGGATCGAGGCAAAGGCCCGCGTCATCTCGATTAGCCGCACATCGCTCGTTCCGAGCACCATTGAAGGATAGGTCGAAATGTTCGTCGTAAGGCCAAAGCGCCGCGCCATGTCGGCGATGGTCGAGAATCCCACCTGCTGTCCGATCTTCGCGCTGATCGTGTTGATCGAACGGGAAAAGGCCTCGCGCAGCGTGACCGGTCCCGAATAGGTCCGTGTGTCGTTTCGCGGACTCCAGCCGTTGATCGTCACTGGCTCGTCGACAATCGTATCGGTCGGCTTCATCCCCGATTCGAGTGCCGACAAATAGACGAACAGTTTGAATGCCGAACCGGGCTGGCGTTCGGCCTGCGTTGCCCGGTCGTAGATCGAGGAAACATAATCCTTGCCACCGACCAGCGCGCGCACGGCTCCGTCGCGATCGATCGCGACGAGCGCGCCCTGAGCGCCGTCAGGGGCATGTGCGCGGATCGCCTTGTCCGCGGCGACCTGCATGCCCGGATCGAGGGTCGTCCACACGTCGATCGGGTCGGTGGTTTGATCGATCAGCGTATCGAGCTGGGGCAGCGCCCAGTCGGTGAAGTAGCGGACACTGTTGTTGCTGGTCGTCTGTTGGATCCGCACCTCGGCGGGGTTTGCAGCAGCGGCCTCCCCGGGCGTGATGAAACCGTTTTTCGCCATGGTATCGAGCACTACACCCGAGCGGTCCCGAGCCGCTTCGACGTCCGCTGTCGGTGAATAGTTGGAAGGCGCCTTCACCAAGCCCGCCAGAATGGCCGCTTCACCGAGGTTCAAATGGTCGGCACCATGTCCGAAGAATTTCCGCGAGGCCGCGTCGATCCCATAGGCGCCGCCGCCAAAGTAGACACGGTTGAGATAGAGTTCGACGATTTGGTCCTTGGAGAATTTGCGTTCGAGCGCGAGCGCCAGGATCCCTTCCTTGATCTTGCGGACGAAGGTCCGGTTGTTCGTGAGAAAGATGTTGCGCGCGAGCTGCTGGGTGATCGTCGATCCGCCCTGTCGCCAGTGGCCGCTCGAAACCCGGACCTCGATCGAACGTGCGATGCCGATCGGGTCTACTCCGATATGGCTGCGGAAGCGCCGGTCCTCCGTTGAGATGATCGCTGCGCGCATTTCCGGCGGTATCTGGTCGTAGGGCAGCCATTTGCCGAAGCTCGGCCCGAGCGAGAGCAGCACCTGCCCGTTCGCGGCCCGGACCCGTATCATCTGGCCAAGATCGGAACGCTTCGTTAGCTCGCCGTAGCTCGGCAGATAAGCGGCGGCGACTGCGACTGCCACAACCAGAGCGAGAAGGCCAACGAGCGCCGCATAAGCGATGCCCTTGAGAACGCCCATCAGCGTCGAGCCCCTACGGGCGGGTTCGGAGCGCTTGCGGGCCATTCAGGGTGAGGGGATAGAAAGCTGCGGTTCGTGGGACAATAGGGGTGCAGGTCAACGCTCCTCATTCACAATCGAGCCCGCGAAATTCCAGAGGGGAACGGGGTGGGCGACAGAAGGTTAGCCGCGGATTAACCCTGTCTTAGCTCGTCTCGGCGTAGGGCGGTCCTCATGGGCGGTTCCAAGCCTTTTGCCCTGATGGTTGCGGCACTGGCCGTTGCCGCCGTCGGCATGTCTCCGGCGCGTGGCCAATGCCGCCTGTGCGAGACGCCGACCACGCTTCCGACGGACTCTTCCAACGGTGAGCAAATCCAGCTCCAGATCGAAAGCAGCCTCAATTTCGATCGGCTCGTGCTTTCGACGAATGGCAACGGTGCGGCAGTCATTCGACCGGACGGATCGAGCGCGGCGGAAGGCGCGCTGACCGCGGTCAGTGCACGCGCGATGGTCGGATCGGCGCTGGTTCACGGGGTTCCTGGCCGCGCGGTGAGAGTTGACCTCCCAAGAAGGATCGATCTGTATTCGCTGACCGGCGGCCGGATCACGCTCGACAATGTGGTTAGCGATCTTCCGCCGCTGCCGCGGCTCGATTCGGCCGGAAACCTCAGTTTCAGGTTCGGGGGCCGCGTGACAATTACCGGCGATTCAGAAGGCGATTATCGCGGCGATCTGCCGATTACGGTCGAATATCAGTGACCGCGCGCGCGTAGCTCGAAAGCCTAATGCGCCATTTACCATTCCCTTGAGGGAAGCCGTAAGCGGGGAGGGTTAATAGCGGCGCCACGGGTGACGGGTTTAGAGCTCGGGCAGCCGGACTTTGACCAGTGGGGAAATCCGCAATGAAGAAGCTACTGATCTCCGCCGGTGCGCTCGCCGCCCTGGCTCTTAGCACGCCGGCCTTTGCGGCCAATACCGCGCCGGCGACCGCAACCGTCAACATCGTTTCGCCGCTCACGCTGACCAACAATACGGCGCTGAACTTCGGCACGATCGTCGCCAACTCGGGCGCGTTCGCGGGCGAGGTCGTTCACATGGACATGCTGAACAACCGCACCTGCCCCGCCACGCTAACCTGCTCGGGAACCACCGTTACGTCGGCTGGATTCACGATCAGCGGGACCAAGGGTCAGACGGTCGTCCTGACGATGCCCGCCGCTGTCACCCTGAACGGCCCTGGCGGCGCCACGCTGAACGTCGACCTCAGCGGCGACGAGCCGACGACCAACCCGGTCCTCGACGCGACCACTGGCCTCGCCACGTTCGCGATCGGCGGCAAGCTGACGATTCCGGTTGGAACCGGCGACGGTGTTTATTCGAACACCTTCAACGTCACGGCCAACTATCAGTAATCGACCAGAGCCCGCGGCTTAGCCCGCGCGTTCGAGGAGGGGTCGCCGGTCTTCGGCGGCCCCTTTTCTTTCGGGTTGACCGGAATGGTTGACCGAAAATCAACCATTCCGGAGCAAAAGCGCTCGCGGGAGCCCGAAAGCGCGAGATGGCCAGCCAAATTCGCCTTGCATTGCTGTCTCTGTGCGCTGCGTGTTTCGCGGCTCAGGCGAATGCGGCCTCGCAAAACGCATCGGTCAAGGCGACCGTCGTGAAGCCGCTGACGCTGACCAAGACCCAGGATCTGAACCTCGGCACCGTGACGTTGCAGACGGGAATCTGGGCAGGCGCGACAGTATCCGTATCGCGCACGGGCGTTCGCACCTGCGCCAACCCCAATACCATCTGTAGCGGGACCGTTCTGCCGGCCCAGTTCAATGTCGCGGGAACCAACAATCAGACGATCAAGGTGACCGCTCCCAACGTCACCCTTGTCAATCAGTCGAGCCCCAGCAGCACGCTGATGCTAACGGTCGACGCGCCTGCGACGGTCGCCCTACCAAATTCCGGCAGCAAAGGCGTGGACTTCGGAATCGGCGGCTCGATCACGCTGACTTCCACTACAGTGCCTGGCACTTATTCGGGCACCCTCAACGTCACCGTCGATTACCAGTGAAGCGATAACCGAACATGGTTGACCGAAAATCAACCATTTCGGAGCAAAGACAAGGCGATTGATCCAATCGGATCCAAGTGGGGGATCGCCAGGTGTTCGCATTGACCAGGAAAATCGCGCCGACGGTGCTTGCGGCCGCGCTGCTTACGGGACTCCCGGGGCCGGCGAGTGCCGGCGTCGGGGATCTGCTCGTTGCTCCGACGCGCGTCATCCTCGATGGGCGCAGGGGAACTGAAATCCTGCTCAACAATATCGGTGATGAGCCGGCGACCTACCGGATTTCGGTCGAATTCCGGCGCATGACTGCAGATGGAAACCTTGAAGACGTGGCCGCGCCGACCCCGCAGGAGCAGGCGGCGGCCGATATGATCATCTACGCGCCGCGCCGGATCACCCTTGCGCCGAATGAGCCGCAATCGATCCGTCTCGCGGCGCGGCCGCCTTCAGGCCTCCCGGACGGCGAATATCGCGTCCACCTGCTGTTCCGGGCCATTCCGCCCGCCAATCCAGTAGCCGTAACCCCGGCGGAGCAGCCCAAGGGGCTGCAGTTCCAGCTGACACCCATCTACGGCGTCACGATCCCCGTGATCGTCAGGCTCGGCAATCTGCAGGCGACAGCCGCCATTTCCAATGTTGCCCTCGCGAAGAGCGACGGAAAAGCGACGATCGATCTCGACTTGACGCGTTCGGGCACGCGCTCGACGTTCGGAGAGGTCCGCGTGCTGAAAGCCGGAGTGAAGGACCCGATCGCCGTCCAGAAGGGCGTCGCAGTCTATACCGAGCTCTCGACGCGCCATATCTCGATTCCGGTCGACGACGCCTACAAGGGCGATGTCGCCGGGCCCGTGACCGTCCAATATATCGAGACTTTTCAAGACGGTAATGAGAAGCTCGCGGAGACTCAGGCGGTCCTGAGGTAGGCGCCGGGCGGGCGCAGGGACTTAAGCCATGCTTTTCGGCCGCAAGTGGCTGCGCAGGGCCACGGTGTTGCTGGCGCTCTGCGCCGGCAGCGTCGGCGCCTCTGCGCCCGCCCCCGTAGCG
>Ga0105238_10004339_pt1 | contig 14072 bp, 12 predicted proteins | sample KBSC34metaG_FD_81526 | JGI IMG/M metagenome (GOLD analysis project Ga0105238, IMG submission 81526) | Corn rhizosphere microbial communities from Kellogg Biological Station, Michigan, USA - KBS C3-4 metaG | ecosystem: Host-associated > Plants > Roots > Rhizosphere > Soil | place: Michigan, USA... | reverse complement strand
GAAGTAATTGGCGACGTAGTTCAGGCGTGTCGTCCCATCCTGATTTTTCTTCGATCACTCGTAACAGGAATTCTTGATCGTTTTCACTATGGGCCAAAGCGCTCGAACCTCATCTCAACCGAACATAGTATTGTTGAGTAATTCCCGAACAGGCAGCCTGATTCCTTGCGAAATCGACCTGGCAATGACAAAACTGCTATGGTGGAGCAGGAGCAGCGTTCGAACTTTCGAAGGGCAGCGTGACCAATGTCTGAGAGCCCGCCTTGAATTTTGAGACATCTGGGGCCAAACTATCAGTACTGATATATTGCAAAGAAAGGAGCCCAAACCATGACCTTAAATATTGACGTCAGCCCACAGATTGAAGCGCAGATTTTTGCTGCAGCACGGTTGAACAATATTGCTCCCTCAGAAGTGGTCGCGAAAGTATTGACGGGAGAGATGCCTCCCCTCCAGTCCTCAAACAAACCCAATGGAGCCGAACAGGCTATTGAAGCTCCAACTCTCGACCCTAAACAAGCTGCTGCGATTGCTATGCTTGAGGGCTTTCTGGAAGAAAGCCCCACTGATCCCGAGGAACAACGGCAAGCTGAAGCTGATTTCGAAGAGTTTAAGAACAATCTTAATGCTAACCGGATTACGGCGGGGGAGCGTCCGCTTTTCCCATGATCAAGCATATCGTATTGGATTCTTTTCCTTTAGGGGCTATTTCTCATCCTAAGCCTTTTGCAGAAGCTGCAAACATTACAAAGTGGGCGACTGCTTGCGCAATGGCAGGCTATAAACTGTATATTCCTGAAATCATTGACTACGAACTTCGGCGGGAGTTAATCCGAGCAGGCAAAGTTCGAGGAGTTGCAAAGCTCGATAGTCTCAAAACGACTTTGCAATATTTGCCTGTTACGACGGCAGCCATCCGTTTAGCCGCCGACCTTTGGGCACAGGCCCGAAGCGGTGGATATTCTACCGGCGATCCTAAGAAACTGGACATCGATGTTATCTTAGCCGCTCAGGCTCTCACGCTTGGGCTTCCAAGGGACGAGTTTGTTGTTGCAACGTCAAACGTCAGTCACTTATCCCGGTTTGTTACTGCCGATGAATGGCAGAACATCAAACCATAATCGCTAAGGCGATCCTTCTGGCTCTCGTTTCTTGCCGCCGTTTCCTCCAACTCCTGCACATCTGGGTAACATTGCTCGTTAAGCTTTTTCAAGCCATTGGAGGCATCAATGCGCGTCGTCGTTATTGGGGGCAGTGGGCATGTTGGGACTTATCTTGTGCCGCGTCTGGTGGCCCTGGGGCATGAAGTCATCAATATCAGCCGCAAGCAGCGTGAGCCGTATCAGGCTCATGGGGCGTGGGACTATGTTCAGCAGGTGCAGTCCGACCGTACTGCGGAGGAGAAGGATGGGAGCTTCGGCAAGCGTGTTGCGGATCTGAAGCCGGATATCGTGGTGGATATGATCTGCTTCAAGCCGGAAAGCGCCGTTCAACTTGCGGACGCCATTCGCGGGCAGGTGCAGCACCTTTTGCACTGCGGCACGATCTGGGTTCATGGGCATTCCGTGCAGGTGCCAACGACTGAAGAACAGCCGCGGTCGCCGCTGGAGGAGTATGGCCGGAATAAGGGGCTGATCGAGGCGTATCTGCTTGAGCACTCACGCATGCATGGGCTGCCGTCGACGATCCTGCATCCGGGGCATATCGTCGGGCCGGGGTGGCCTCCGGTGAATCCTGCCGCCCACTTTAGCCCTCACGTTTTTGAGAAGCTGGCTCGTGGGGAAGAACTGGCGCTGCCGAATTTCGGACTGGAGACGGTCCACCACGTCCACGCCGACGATGTCGCGCAGTCCTTTGTGCAGGCGATATCGAACTGGGGCACATCTACGGGAGAGAGCTTCCATGTGGTCTCCGCAGCGGCCCTGACTCTACGCGGTTATGCGGAGAGTGTCGCGGGCTGGTTTGGGAAGACGGCGAACCTCAAATTCCTTCCCTGGGAAGAGTGGAGCAAGACCGTCTCCAAATACGAAGCCGAGACCGCATGGTCGCATGTTGCGCACAGCCCGAATGCGTCCATCGCCAAAGCGCAGCGATTGTTGGATTATAGGCCCCGGTATTCGTCACTGCAGGCCGTTCGTGAGGCGCTCGACTGGATGATCGCCGAGGGCACGGTGAAGGTGTGAGGACTCGTAAGCGCTCACTCGTTTGGACCCCTCCTTGCGTCCCCCCCGCCCGCCAGCGGGTTTTTAATGGGGAAGGCGCGTTCCGGTTTACATCGCGTTTGTACTCTTTGGCGCATGGTCAAGAAGATGCAGCCATTTCGAATTGGCGAACGCGCCCTCCACGCCCAGAGGGCACCCCCGGGAATAAGGGTGGGTCCTAACGAGGGAATGCCTACTCCCCCTTCAACTGCTTGCTAAATCCCAGCCCGTCGAACTGGATCCACAAATCGGCAATGCGGTCTTCCTTGAACCGAAAGATCACGTTGGCGCGATTGACGACTTCCTTTCCTGTTGGTGGGTTGCCCAGGAACGTTCCGGTATGTTTGCCATCCATCCTCCAGCGAACTGCGATGCGGTCGCCTTCTCCGAATAGGTCCTCGACGGTGAAGCGCAGGCCCGGAAACGCCGCATGCAAATCGCGGGCGAATGCGATGAGCCCTTCCGCGCCTGATCCATTGGCATGATTGACGAAATCCGGCGTCAACAGCTCATCCGCGAGAGCGAAATTGGCCTCGTTCAACATCTCATCGTAAAATCGGTGCGCCATTTTCTTGTGCGACGCAGTAGAATCTGCAATAGCAACAGACATGATCGGTCTCCGTTCAGGTTATATTGATTGGGTGTATTATACTATATCCAATATATGAAAGTATATCGAATTTGGAAAAACCTCCCAAAATTTTGGAACCCTCCAGCCGTTCCTATCAATCGCCGACAAGGCAGCGGCAGGCCGATGAGACACGGCGGCGTATTGCGGCGGCTGCCCGGGAGTTGCTGGTCGAACATGGCTACAACGGTATGACGATCGATGCGGTGGCCGGGCGCGCAGAGGTTTCGGCGCAGACCGTATATGCCATATTTCGATCCAAGCGGGGCATTCTTACAGAGCTATTGGATGAGGCGAGAAGGGGACCTCAGTTCGTTGAGGCCGTTCAGCAGACGATCGAAGCTGGAGATCCGGAAACGCGGTTGAAGTCTGTGGCAAGGATTACCCGCACAGTCTATACTTCGGAAAACGAAGTGATGGACCTTTTGCGTGGGGCAGGGGTGGTTGCTCCGGAACTGGCGGCCCTTGAGCAGGAGCGGGAGTGCATGCGGTATGAGGGACAGAAACACAATATCGCGTTCATCATCGAGTCCGGCCGGTTAAAGGCCGGTCTCGACGAAGCAATGGCGCGCGATATCCAGTGGACATTTACCAGCCGCGACATCTACCGAATGCTGGTAAAAGATCGCGGCTGGCCGGCCGATCAGTACGAAGCGTGGGTCGCAGAAATGCTGATCGCATCTTTGCTTTCCTAGGCTCCCGGCGATTGAAACTATAACTGTCGAAAGTCAACTCAGTGATCGCCTGCCTGCCCTGGCGGCCGGATACCCTCCGGGTGGCACGGGCTAAAGAGTACACATGTCCGCCTTCGCGGACTAAGAAATGCAGCTTATAGCTGCTCTTTGTGTCCGAAGGGACACTGTTGTTCTCTCCAGGCGCGGTTTTAACCGCCAGCCTAAGCGACCTACTCCAGGTCGAACCCATACTTCCCGGTATGGGCTTCCTCAAGGTACGCCGCCAGTAGATCGACGCTGGCTTGCAGGTCGTCGACGTGCGCCATCTCGTTGACTGAGTGGGCGTATCTCGTTGGGATGGATAGCGTGATCGACGGTACGCCGCCGCGGGATCGCTGGATACCGCCGGCATCGGTTCCGCCGAACGGCAGCATCTCAAGCTGGTACTTGATGCCCTTGGCTGTGGCGATGTCGCGGAAGTGGCGGACCAGTTTGGGATGGCAGATCAGCGAGCCGTCCGAAATCTTGATAGCAGTGCCTTCGCCAAGTGTCGTTACGCGGTCTTCGGCAGCAGCTCCCGGAATGTCGTAGGCGATCGTGATGTCTACCGCGATGCCGATATCCGGGTTGAGGGCGTACGCTGCCGGTACTGCGCCGCGCAGGCCGATTTCTTCCTGGGTTGTGGCCACGGCAAGGATCGTCGATGCAATGTTCTTGCCCTGCAATTGCTTGAGCGCCTCGATCATGACATAGACGCCGATCCGGTCGTCGAGCGTCTTGCTGACGACCATATCGCCGATCAACTCCGATGACCGCTCCATGGTGACGGCATCGCCGACTTCGACGAGTTCCTTCACCTTGCTGCCAGGCAGGCCAAGATCAATGAAGAGCTCTTCCAGTTTTGCGCCCTTGGATGCCTCATCGCCCGTCAGCAGGTGCTTGGGCTTTGCGGACGGACTCAACGTACCCTTGAGGGATTGGCCGGCGAAGCCATGGACGAACACTCGCTGAGAGACGAGATTGCGAGCGTCCCAGCCGCCTACGGGGCCGATCCGGATAAAGCCGCGATCATCGATATGACGGACGCGAAAACCGATTTCGTCGATATGCGCGGCGATCATGACACGCGGGCCGCCTTCCGCGCCCTTCTTTGTTCCAATGACACTGCCCATGGCATCCGCTTCGAGTGAATCCACTAGCGGTCGCAACTCGGCTGCCACCACTTTACGAATGGCATCCTCGCTGCCGCTGATACCCGGAGTTTCACACAGTCGTTTCAGCAAATCGAAGTTCATGAATTTCCCTTTTGGAGCCCTGAGGCAGATCCTGTTCTCACGGAGTGAGCGGACTGGTGGGCATATTAGCACATGATACCGGCCCAGCGTCAAGAGACTCTAAGACAACTATATGGAGGATATTATCCTGACCCTCTCCGCGGCTTTAATTATCCGTCACCAGTTTAACGTGCCCATCGAGATAAAGTATCGCTCGCTGTCCTGTTGAGTGCGGTACGGCTTCCTGCGCCAGCATAACGGTTTCCGGGTGGGCAAACTCGGCGATAGAATGCTTTGATACCTTCGGATTTACCACATACGGGACATCCGCTCCCGGCTCGATGAACACCTGAGGCCCGGCCCCGCGGAGGTACGGGCTTACCGCGCCTTTGAAGTGCTCGAACGTATCGGTGGGAGGAAGCTTCTCGTCATTATCCTGGGCAAATTGCAGAGACGCCAGGCCAATCTGTTTGAGGTTGCTCATTGAGCTGGTCATCCGCGCATTTTCGCGCGCATGCGCGAATACAGGAAACAGGATCGCGGCAACAATGGCGACTAGCGGCAGGCAGCCGACTGCGCCGATCATTTCAAGGCCGCTGGATGGTGTTGATTGCATTGTTCGCTTTCGGGTAGGGCATAGGGACCAGCTGCTTCTTTGGACGCCGACGGGCCGTCAATGTGGGATAAATCACATCTATGCTACTGGTTAGCAAGCGGCATGTCAAGTATGTGCCGTTAATCACATGCGTTACGCATTGGGCAGGCGTGCTGCGAGCCAGAAGAGGCGCGCTGCGCCGGCGTTGGCGAGAAGTGTTTTCACCAGCGGACGATCTTTTACGGGAAGCGATTGGTATTGCTTTTCCTGTGAACGTTCGGATGCATCAAACTCTGCGGCGGCTGTCTGTCCCGTCCATTTTTGCCACATATTGAGCTGTGTTTCACCGATCGTATAGAGCCGCCAATTTCGCCAGTACAGGCCGTCGGCGGGATCTTTGAGTGAAGTCATGGCATACTCTGCGTTCAGCACAACCGTATTGACGATCTCCGATGCCAGCTTTTTGTCCGTTACGGCCTTGGCGACCTGCAGTAAGCCATCCACAAGATACTGCACGAAGTAGGTCGAGTCCCAGTAGAAACGCTTTCCCGGATCGTGTGGCATTTGATCGAACAGGCCTCCGCTGCGATCGATGGCGGCGCGCGCCAGCTTTGATGCCATCGACAGGCTGTCCGCGTTTTTCGTCAGCCGGTAATGCTCTACATAGGCACGCATCGGGACGCCCGTATTATAGGTCCATTTAACGGTCCGCACTTTCCAGCCTGGCTCCTCCAGCGCGTCCATTATGAGGCCGTCTTTGTCCAGCAGATTGCCGGTGAGCCAGGTCAGGAGTTTCTGTCCCCACTTTGTGTAAAACTCCCTGTCGACTCCTGCCTGCGCAAGAACCATGGCTGCCAGGGCCGCTCCGGCCGTCGATGACGTGCCTCGATCGGTGACACCTGCCTTTGAGGGATCGTAGCCCCACCTCAGCCCGCCGGGATGCCCCGTGTCGTCATAGCCCTTTACAATAAAGTTAGCCATAACGCTCTTTGCACTATTGAGATAGACTGCGGAATTCTTCGGATCGCTCTTCCGGCAGGCCATTGCTGCTTCGGCAAGGACGATCACGACCCATGAGTTGTCATCGTAGTAGGCGTCGGTGTTGCCCGGGAAGTGTACCCATGACGTATAAGCGCTGAGGTCGGTGCTGTAATACTGGCCGAGACCATTGTAGACTTCCGCGATCTGACTGGCGTATGTCCCGGGATGCTGCTTCTCTCCTTCGATCAGCGTATGGATTGCAATGAGTGACGGCCACAATGTATAGCCGCGGTCATGGAGGGCATCGCTGGAAACGGTCTCGGAACTGAGAACGGGAGCGCGGAACATATGGGATTTCGAATCCCAGAACTCGCTCATGCAAGCCTCTGTCAGCCTGGCCCCCTCTGCGGCATAGCGCTTTGAGCGCTCTTGCGCAGGATTGGTGGCTTTGCTCCGTCCTTCGGAGCGACTGCCCAGACTCAAGGACATGCCGGACACGGTCAGCATACTCAAAAACTCTCGGCGATTAAAGTACATGTTGCTCATCGAATAGCCATACCAGCTGCCTGGTCGTTTGGGGTCTTCGCCATAACGCTGTCGCTGGGCGTAAATGCCTCGAAAAGCGGGAGTGTCGCCGCTCCGAGCGCTGCGGAACTGTCGTCGGCATGCATTCGCAGCAGTCGTGGATGCTGCTGCAGGCCGCGCATCTGAACATCGGGAAGTCTTTTACTGACCCTGGCAAGCAGATCGTCGAGGATGGGGGCGGGGAATCGTCCGCCGAATATGATTGCCTCCAGGTTCAAGAGGTTCTCAAGTGTGACAAGCGCGGGCGTCAGGCGGTCCGCGGCCTGATCCAGCCACGCCATCAGCCTTGGGTCCTTGTTTTCGAAGCATTGCGCCACCACATTTGCCGATTCCTGGACGCTGTGCTGAGGATTTACCGTCTCGTAGAGCGATGCCAGGGATATATACAATTCCAGGCATCCCCTGCCGCCACAAACGCAGCGTTCGCCATTCGGTTCCGCCGGAATATGTCCGAACATTGCCGCCGTATTGAATGCGCCCCGGTATGGCTTGCCATCCAGGATCATCCCTCCGCCCACACCCACGCCGAAAAAGATGTAGAAGAAGTCCTGCATATCTCGCCCATGGCCGAACCACCGCTCGCCCACGGCCGCAGCGGTGGCGTCGGTTTCTAGGTAGACAGGTAGGTTGACTCGCTGAGATAGAGTATCGCGTATCGGGAACTGGTCCCATCCGGGAAAGTTCGGAGGCGCCATCATGCTGCCTGCCGCCACATCCAGCGGCCCGGGAAGTGCCAGACCGACCCCCCAGATATCTTCCGCCGTCACGCCATGTTCCTGAATAAGGATGTTGATCGCATTGACCAGATGGGGCAGGGCCTCATCGGGAGTCGGGAAATCCCATTCGAGATTGATTGTCTGGTGCGGCGTTCCGGACAGATCCAGCAGTACGCCCGTCATGTGGTCGCGATCCAAGTGCAGGCCGATGGCATAGCCACCGCGAGGGTTCAGATCGATCTCGACTGCAGGTTGGCCACGCCTGCCGCTGCGCCTCTCGCCGACCTGCAGCACACCACGGTCAAGAAGCTGCTCCACGATGTTGGATACCGTCTGTGTCGATAGCGCCGTATGGCTGCTGATCTCAACACGAGATAGGGGACCACGCAGACGCACCGTCTCAAGAATTACCCGCTGGTTGTACTGATGCGCGTACTTGAGGTTCGTCCCCGAGAGAACACGCAATTGCTGTCTGGACTCAACATCTGAGTTTTCCACATGTTTAGACTTCTTGTCCTTAGCGGCAGGAAGTAAAGGCTGATTTTGTCGGCGAGCGCTTGACATTTTGTCCATCACAAACTATGATAAATCTAATTGTTTTGTTTATTCTGACTTTATGATAGTGTGAATGAAGATACCCGTCAAGAGACTGCACACTATTTTAGTCATTGTACCTGGATCGTGTTCGGAGTAGACAGCTTGCTTATTGGCGTCAGTGGCGGGAATCAAAGATGAGGTACGACTAATGGCCATGACTATGGCGAATAACTCCGTGGGCATGACCGATACCAGCCGGCGTTACTACCTTGGTATCGACAGTGGCGGAACGAATACGCGCGCCCTGCTTGCCGATGAAAGCGGGGCTATCTGTGGCTCCGGTTATTCCGGATCGGCCAATCCCAATCACTATACGCCTGCGCAGATCGGAGAAAACCTGCGAAGGGCTATCTGCGCCTCCATGGATGGGTTGCCCAGGCCTGTGGAGCTTAAGTCCGTCTTCATGGGGTCGAGCGGCATCTCCACCGACGGAGACCGCTCCGCGATGCTCTCGATCCTGCGCGGCGTGCCGGAGATCGGGACGGAAACGATTGCTGCTGTTGAGAGTGACACGGTGATCGGGCTCACCGGCGGTTTGACGGGACGGCCCGGGATTGTCCTGATCGCCGGGACAGGCTCAACAGCCTATGGGATCAATGCGGATGGGGAGCGTTATCTTTGCGGTGGATGGGGCGCTGTTGCCGACGATATCGGCAGTGCTCCATGGATTGGCGTCCGGGCGATACAGGCGGCTGTCTTCGCCCAGGACGGCCGTGGGCCGGCAACCATTCTTCGTGATATCGTGTTCGATTTTCTCGAACTGACGGAGCCCAGGCAGTTGATCCATCGCCTGCATAACCAGGGATTGGAACGCGCCGATATCGGACGCCTTGCGCCGAAGGTTATCGATGCATACAGCGCGGGCGACGCCACCGCCGCTCTGATCGTGCGCGATGCGGTCGAAGGGCTTGCGGATCTCGTGAGGGTTACCAAAGAAAAATTGTTTGGAAGCAGCGGCTGCGAATTAATCCTTGTTGGGGGACTTGCTCTATCCGGCCCACCATTTCAGCCTTTGCTTTTGGAGAGGATACGACAGGTTGCGCCGGGCGTTGAGCCGTCCGAACCGGAGTTGACGCCGGTGCAGGGGGCCGTTCTTGAGGCGATGCGCGCTGGGGGAGCCGCCTGGAATAGCGAGACCGTTGCACGCTTGAAAGCAGGAGAGTCGAAAATTTCACATGTCTAGATCCAATTACGACAAATCGCCGGTTGTCCACGCTGTGGCGTTCCTTGATGAATGCTGGCGAGGATGGGACGATATCATTGCGCTGATCAACTGCAATGTAAATGAGCGCCGAAAGTCGGGGCTTCCGTATCTGATTGCCGTTGAATGCTATCCCGGACTTTACGAGAAAGAGATTGCCGGGCGCCTGCTGGAAGGCACTCAACCGGACCATTTCCTGACTACCGATACCGCTTTCAAGTCTCCGGCGGAGATCGATGAGTTGATTGCCCCGTACCTCGGCGGCAACGATCCGATCTTCGGATATATGTGCCCGCTCTCCCTTGATGCGTTTCTCGATCCCCGTCAGCGTGAACGCATGCAGCAGGAGACGTCACGCCTGAGTGGTATTACAATCGTTTTCGGTACAGGCGCATTGCTGCTCTGCCGACCGGATCTGATCATCTATGCCGATATGCCGCGCTGGGAAGGCCAGCTGCGCCAGCGGCGCGGTGAAGTCTCTAACCTCGGGGCGCGAAACCAGGGGCTCAAAGGATCGCTGCAGTACAAGCGCTCTTTCTTTATCGATTGGCGTGTGTGCGACAGCCTGAAAATGGCATCAATGGCGAGATGGGATTACGTTCTCGACACAACGATCGCAGAAGATCCCAAAATGATCAGCGGCCGGGCAATGCGCACAGCATTGCATCGGGTCACACAGCACCCCTTCCGTGTCGTTCCATTCTTCGACCCCGCTCCATGGGGTGGCCAGTGGCTGAAGGAATTGTGTGACCTCGACAGAGATGCGCCAAACTTTGGATGGGGGTTTGACTGTGTACCGGAAGAGAACAGCCTGCTGCTGCAGTTTGGTGAAACGAAGGTCGAGATCCCATCGCTAAACCTCGTGTATCAAGAACCTGCTGCCCTGCTCGGGGCTGATGTATACCAAAAGTTCGGCCCAGAATTTCCAATCCGTTTCGACTTCCTCGATACCATTGAGGGCGGAAATCTCAGCCTTCAGGTTCATCCCCTTGCCGTCTATGCCCGGGAGAAGTTCGGCATCGCCTATACTCAGGATGAAAGCTACTATATTCTGGATGCTGGCAGCGATGCGACAGTCTATCTGGGGCTGAAGCCTGATGCGGATATCGACGAGCTATTTTGCGCCCTGGAGGATGCTCAGGTCTCAGGCGAAGCATTCGACGCGGAGCCGTTCGTTAACCAGTGGCCCGCAAAGAAGCACGATCACTTCCTCATTCCCGCCGGCACGATTCACTGTTCCGGGGCAGACACAGTTGTTCTTGAGATCAGCGCCACGCCATATATCTTTACGTTCAAGCTCTGGGATTGGGGCCGCCTTGGTCTTGATGGACTGCCCAGGCCGATTAACCTGAAGCACGGCCGGAGCGTTATACAAATGGACCGGGATACGGAGTGGACTGGAAAGAACCTGATCAATGCCTTGCAGGACGTGGATCACGGCGACGGCTGGCGCGAGGAGCATACCGGCCTGCATGCTTTCGAATTCATTGAGACGCGCCGCCACTGGTTTACCGGCACTGTCCCCCATGATACGCAGGGGACGGTAAATGTGCTGAACCTGGTTCAGGGCAGCGAAGCCGTCGTGGAGAGTCCAACCGGCGCATTCGCACCGCTCATCGTTCACTACGCGGAAACGTTCATTGTTCCGGCTGCGGTGGGCAAATACACCATTCGTCCATATGGCTCGTCCCTTGGAGCGGAATGCGCAACCATAAAAGCGTTCGTACGCCCCGGCTTTTAGCAGAGTGAACCAGGCAATTAAGATCCCGGTGCGAGATGGTAGGTCATCGTGAGAAGATCCCGCCAGGGACGGCGGGACTCCGGGGGCGCTCCCTTTCGCGATGTGGGCACGGAGGCCCACGAAGAACTCTCCGGTGGTGTGGTAGCAGGCCTCCGTGCCTGTTCATTCCAAAGATGCTCACTTCGGAGTCCCGGCCTCCGCGCCGGGATCTTCTATCGATGGCCCTCCTTAGTCAATATCCTCCATGCATAGACCATTGATTCCCTTGTTGTAGCGCGCAGGCTGTGAGAGAATAGGTCATCCCCGAAACCGTTGCCGGAGACGTGAATGAAGACCTATTCGAGATATGGGGCTGTTCCTGCCCTGGCGCTTGCGAGCGTTATAGTGAGCGGCTCGTCTGCAGCCGCCGCTGGAAGGATCACCGTCAAGGTAGATCAGCCCGGTGTTAAAATCAGCCCGATGCTTTACGGCCTGATGACCGAGGAGATCAACCACTCTTACGACGGCGGCCTCTACGCGGAGCTCATTCAGAACCGCGCTTTGAAGGATGACGATACGCAGCCCGTCCATTGGTCCGTTGTCGCCGACAGTGACGCGGCCGGAACCATTGCGCTGGACACTGATAACCCCGTCAACAGCAATCTCAGCAAGAGCCTGCGCCTTGACATTACTGCCGCCGATGGCGGCAAGCGGGTTGGGGTTGCCAACGACGGCTACTGGGGCATTCCGGTTCGCCCCAACACAGTCTACAAGGCATCATTTTACGCGCGGGCATCCGCCGGTTTCGAGGGGGCGCTCACCATATCCATTGAGAGCGCTGATGGATCTGCCACGTTGTGTAAAGCGCAGGTTGCAAAGGTAGAACAGGGGTGGAAGCAGTATACCGTGTCGCTCAAGACCGGAGCCATTGCGCCATCGCAGGTAAATCATTTTGTGATCTCCGCAAAGTCGCCCGGCACATTGTGGCTTTCGCAGATTTCGCTTTTCCCGCCCACCTACAAGAATCGTCCCAACGGAAATCGTGTCGACCTCATGGAAAAGCTTGCCGCTCTCAAGCCCGCGCTGCTGCGGTTTCCAGGCGGCAACTACCTCGAAGGGGATACCATCGAGACGCGGTTCAACTGGAAGAACACCCTTGGCCCGCTTGAGAACCGGCCTGGCCATATGGGGTGCTGGAATTATCGCTCAAGTGAAGGCCTGGGCATGATGGAGTTCCTGAACTGGTGCGACGACCTCAAGATGGAGCCTCTGCTGGCCGTCTACGCGGGGTACTCGCTGAACCACTATCAGAACCCTAACCCACAACGCGTCGAGCCGGGGCCTGCTCTGCAGCCTTTCGTTCAGGATGCGCTCGACGAGATCGAGTTCATGACAGGCGACAAGACGACGAAGTGGGGCGCTATGCGGGCAAAGCTCGGGCATCCCGCGCCCTATACGCTGCATTACGTGGAGATTGGAAACGAGGATTGGTTCGACAATTCCGGCAGTTACGACGGCCGGTTTGCCCAGTTCTATGATGCCATCAAGGCAAAATATCCCAAGCTCCAGCTTATTGCGACGACCGGTGTGCGGAGCCGTACTCCAGACATGTACGACGAGCACTATTATCGCTCGGCTCGCGACATGGAGAAGAATGCGGGGCAATACGACAACTACAACCGCAGCCGGCCCAAAGTGTTTGTGGGAGAGTGGGCTTCGCAGGAAGGCAACCCCACGCCGAACATGAACTCGGCCCTCGGCGATGCCGCCTGGATGGTGGGGCTTGAGCGCAACGCCGATGTCGTGACCCTCTCCACCTATGCGCCACTGCTCGTAAACGTCAATCCCGGCGCTGCCCAATGGGGCACAAACCTCATCGGCTACGATGCCCTGAACAGCTTTGCGTCACCGTCATATTATGTGCAGACCATGTTCGGCAATAACCTCGGCGATGTCCTGCTCCCAGTCACACTCGACATCCCTGAGCCTCCGCAGGTCGTTAACCAGCATCCCAAGGGCAAAGTGGGTGTTGCAACCTGGGGAACGCATGCCGAGTTCAAGGACATCTCCGTGACACACGCCGGGCAGACGCTCTATAAGACGGACTTTGCCGCGGGGGCTGCTGATTGGAAGAAGGGCGAAGGCTCCTGGAAGGTCGTGGACGGCGCTCTGCAGCAGAGCGGAGACTTGGAGAACAGCCGCGCTACGGCCGGCAGCGACGACTGGACGGACTACACATACCACGTCAAGGCGCGTAAGATTTCCGGCAATGAGGGCTTCCTGATCCTTTTCCATCACATTGACGACGCCAATTGGGCATGGCTCAACGTAGGCGGGTGGGGGAACTCACGCACTGTCATCGAACGCAGCTTCGACGGCGCGAAGTCTGAAATCGGTCCCTCCGTTCCTCTGAAGGTGGAGACAGGCCGCTGGTACGATATCCGGATCGAGGTAGAAGGCCCAAAGGTCCGCTGCTACGTCGATGATAAACTGATCATCGAGACGACCGATGCGGCTCCCCCTCCACCTGCAAGCGTCTACAGCACCGCCAGTCGCGATCTGAAGACGGGCGACGTGATTTTGAAGGTCGTGAACATCGCGGCGGTTCCGCAGGACGTCACACTCGATCTTGCGGGCGCCGGCAATATTGCTTCCAGGGCGGCAGTCTCTGTTGTTGAAGGCAACCCCACCGACGTCAACTCGCTGGCTGAGCCCGAGAAAATCACGGCAAAGCAGAAGACCATTACCGTGCCCGGCAAGACATTCGCCCACTCGTTCCCGCCACATTCGGTGACGGTGCTGAGGGTGGGGGTGAAGTAGGAGTTAACCTCATCTCGGAGGCGTTTGCTCGTTAGGACCCCTCCTTGCGTCCTCCCCGAAGGGAAGGCGCGTCTCGGTTT
>Ga0105238_10004335_pt1 | contig 14076 bp, 8 predicted proteins | sample KBSC34metaG_FD_81526 | JGI IMG/M metagenome (GOLD analysis project Ga0105238, IMG submission 81526) | Corn rhizosphere microbial communities from Kellogg Biological Station, Michigan, USA - KBS C3-4 metaG | ecosystem: Host-associated > Plants > Roots > Rhizosphere > Soil | place: Michigan, USA... | reverse complement strand
GACCAAACACGGCCAATACAACAGTGATGTAACGGCGCAAATTCGAACTGATTCGATAAGTCATATTCCTTCAGGTGCTCCGCGTAAATAGTCTCAAAGTTCTCGTCGATTTGTCGGGTTATAAAAGCGCCTTTGTATTATCCACTTGTTGTTCATCGCGTCTTGGTCTCAATGTTTGCAGGACGCTAAGCAGTACCTCAATCACCTGGTCCCCCGTCAGGCCCGTTTCTCCTACCGACTCAGAGTCGGCGATGGCTGCACGCGATTTTGGAAGGCCCCGCCCTTCCAGTGCCTTGAGCATACTGAACCGTCCTTCGAGGTCCTGTGCAACATAACCCCTGTACACCAGTGTCCTGAGAATTCTGTAGGTCGTCGTCTTTGAAATCCTGGTTCTTTGCGAGATTTCATTCATCCTCAGCGGCTGATCACTATTCGACAGGACCTCCAGGATATCCAACGTCCGCATGAGAACTGGTACCAGATAGAAGCGACTTTTAGTGATCTTCAGCATCGTAAGCTTCTCCCGCCCAATCAGACACCGGAGAATCTTGAGGTATTGCAGTCTCGAACATGGGAGCAATTGGCTCGCGTCACTCTGCACCAGTCGCTATTACTTGGCAACATCGAGATCGATCGTCAGCTTCACCTCATCGCCGACAACGGCGGTCGGAAACTTGGGCGCGATGCCAAAAGCGGTTCGGCTTATTGTTGCAGTCGCCGAGAAGCCCGTATGAGGCTTCTTGTCCATGCCCTGAACTGGGCCTCTCGGACCCTCAACCTGTAGAACTACCGGCTTCGTTACTCCGTGTAGAGTCAGATTTCCTGACACAGCCAGCGAGCTTCCGTTCTTTGCGACGCTTGTGCTCACGAAGTTGGCCGTCGGAAATTGGGCAACGTCGAAGAAGTTCGCGCCCTTGAGGTCTGTGTCGCGCCCCGCAACGCCGGTATCTACGGTGTTGACGTCAATCGTGACGTTGACTGTCGACTTTGTGATATCGCTTTCATTCAGGACGATGGTGCCGCCGATGTTGCCAAAATGGCCGTGAACACGGGAAAGACCCAGGTGAAGTATAGAGAAGTCGACCTCGCTATGAGCCTTGTCAGGGACCCAGATGGAGGTCTGACCGAAAGCAAGAGAAGTCGAGAGACATAAGATTCCAGCGAACAATAATGACCGGTGATTCATTGTGTTCCTTTCGTTAATTGTTGACAACTGAGTGTGGGAATTCCGGCTTGCTCCGAGAAAGCCGTCTTGTGCTTCAGGGTTCGAGCCGGTCCCAGAACTCCCTTTCGATAGCGAACGGATCGTCGACAACCTTGCATTCAGCGTTGATGAGCATCGTCGCACGTCGATTCGTGTCGTAAGCTGGCCAGTCTGGCTGTCCCTTGGCCCCAGGCTTGCCTGTTCTCGCAAAGGTACTCCACATCTGGCTCATGTTCTCTGCGGTTCTCAAACTGTCGGGGCCGGTGTCCATCATGGTGCGTGTTGCCGTCTGTTGCGAGTCACCGTCTGAGGTCTTCCCGCTGGGTCGGATGAGGTCGAACTTGTATGCGATCTCCAACGCGTGCGCGGCACCGACTTTGTGCTGTGTTCCGGGAACAATGTGTTGCGACTCATAGGTAAAGACATAGGTGTAGACGGGTGCGCCGTGCTGTGCGAGCTTTCGTTCCGCGATCGTGATTGAGCCGAAACCGATCATGCGGGCTGTTGAGATTGCGATGTAGAGATCGCTTGGTGACGCATCCGGCCGGCTCTTGCGATAGGTACTAAAGGCCTCTTCTGCGTTGGAACCGAATTCCTTTTGCAGGCGGTCTTTGAGGCTTGATTCCGTCAGGTTGAAAACATCGGTGTTGTGAGATTCCATGAAAAAGAAGATCGTCTCGTCGCGGTTGTAGCCCACAATGAGGGGCTTGTCCTTCGAGATCGCCGGGGCTTCGGGATCGAACGGGTGGTGCGGGAGTATGGTGCCGTCCACGACTGGCCCGAATCCGCCTGGTCTTCCTCCACCGCCTATTCCCCGGCGGCCTCCCGACATCGTCAACGGTCCGTTGTTCGGCTGTTTGCCAAGATCAACCTGGACGGCCAGCAACTTCTCCGATGGGATCTCAAGCAGTTTGCGCCACTCGTTCTTCTGGAGACCCAGTTGCTTCAGAACCATCATCGTGGTCTCAGCCGCCATCTCACGGGGCGACATTCGAATGCCAGGGCCACTCTCGATCGAGGCTTTGTTGAAGTACGGTTCGGCCGAAGGCATGGCGTAGAGACATGAAGTCTTGGCTCCCCCCCCGCTCTCACCGAAGATCATCACGTTGTCCGGATCACCCCCGAAATTAGCGATGTTGTCATGGACCCATTTCAGTCCATCGCAGATGTCAAGAAGACCCTGATTGCCTGAAGTAGCGTACTCTTCTCCGCCCAATTCACCGAGGTAGAGAAAGCCCATTAAGCCCAGGCGATGATTTGTTGCTACAACCACAACATCCCATGTGCGCGCCAGGTTGCTGGCATCCTGATACGGTGCTCCACCGGAGCCGACGGTGAAACCGCCTCCATGGCTGTAGAACATCACCGGACGCTTGCGGCCATCAGCCGCCGGCGTCCATACGTTCAGAAACAGGCAGTCCTCAGCCGGCATGCCCTCACTGGTGCCGAACGAGGGCCGCATCGACGGTTGAAGCGATGGCGGTCCTGATTTCAGCGTGTCTCGAACACCTTTCCAGTGCTGCAGTAGTGCCGCAGCTTTGAACCGGTTCACGCCGGACGCAGAGCCTCCATACGGGATACCTTTAAATGTTGAGAGTCCGTTCGTCTTCAGTCCACGAATGCGTCCGTACGTTGTTTCGACCTCTACGCTTTCGGTTCTTACAACATCTGCAAACCCGCGCGTCTGCGAAATCGCGAAAGCACAGGTCAACGCTGCTGTACTTTTGGCGACGAACTCACGACGGTTCACCCTACGTGCTGAGCAGTTAGAGAATGGGCTCACTACTTTCCTTCCTTCGGATATCAACCGGATAAAATGCAAATCAATCTCATGCGTGTATACGTGCGGTTAACTGCAACCAAGAGCCGTCTGCTTTGCAGCAATCAAGGATGGAGCTCCTGGTGAGCGAAGCCGCCGCCACAGACGTAAGTGGCGGCGACCGCTGACACCGCTGCGCCTTAGAAGACTAACTTTCCACTTAATTGAATAATTCGTGAAGCAGACGCAGCAGTAATCTGCCCAGCCGTGGTGGAAGTAATAGAGTTGTTGATGGCAGTTCCTCCTCCATTGCCACTGCCAATCAGGGCTCCTGTGCCGATTGCATATTGGTGATGGTTGAAGGCATTGAAGAAGTCGCCGTTGAACTTGAACTGAAGCCTCTCGCCGATGCGGAAGTTCTTCCCAATACCCATGTCCCAGTTGTTGATTCCCGGTTGGCGGAGCCAGTTGCGGGGTGTGTTGCCGTAAACGCCAAGTGCCGGCTGCGCAAAACAATCGAAGTTGATGCGTTGCAGGGTTTTGGTCAGGTTGTTATGAATGTTGCAACCGGAGATTTTGTCGGCGCGCTGGAAGAATGATCCCTGAACTCCACCGAGATCCGTGGCGGTGATGCTATACGGGAAGCCTGCCTGGAAGGTAGCGATACCGGTGGTTTCCCAACCGCCGATGATAAGATCGGCAGCGCGGTTCACACCCGCAGCAAGCTTCTGACCACGGCCAAACGGAAGTTGATAAATATAGCTGGATACGAATCTCTGATCTACGTCGAAATCAGAGAGGCCGTAATCCAGTTCTGGATGATGATTGTCCATGAAACCCTGGAAACCCGCACCGGTTGCGCCTACTCCGGCAGCGGCCGACTTGTCGTCTTTGCTTTGCGCCCAAGTGTAGACGGCGGTTAATGCCAGCTCACGGGCGCGGTGCTCGAACTTCACGTTCAAGCCGTTATAATGCGAGTAGCCGTGCCAGTCGCTGTTGATGAAAATGTTGGAGAAGTTGGGGTAGGGTCTCCGGCTGGCGTTGCTACATGGAGCCACGCCAAGGTTGACGTATTTTCCATTGACCTGAGTCTGGCAGAAGGCAAGACTTTCAGCTGGGATGGCGTTCGGTTGAGCGATCTGGCGGCGGTCAAGGAGGTGGATGGCGTGAGTGCCGATGTAGTTCACATCGAGAGTAGTGTTATGCGCCAATTCGCGCTGAACTCCGGCTGTCCAGGACTGGACGTAAGGGTTCAGCGGGTTGTCTGATTCGATTACGGCTAGGAAGGTGAGCGTCGAGACCGGAAACGATCCGAGTGTCGAAAAGGCTGGGAACATATTGTTGGTCAGCTTTGGCGCCGTTGGGTTGGTCGTAGGATTGAGAGCGTTGCGAATTGCATAGGGATAGATATCGCCAGAGTTGTCGATCTCACGCCCTTCGGCAGAATCAAAGAAGATTCCGTAGCCGCCGCGGATGACGGTTTTCGGGGTTAACCGGTAGTTCATGCCAAGGCGCGGTGCGAACGGAGTTTTCGAGCCTGGGTGCGGAACCGAACCGCAGTAGCGCAGAATCGGACCACCGTCGAGACCTACACCTGGTGCTACTCCGTTATTGGTGAGCTGAGGATCAGCGTAACAAAGCCCACCCTCCGGGTTTTTGTCATCGAGCCAGAAGAAATGGTTTGATGCTTCGTATGCGGCAGGACGGAAATCCCAACGCAGACCGGCGCTCACCGTCAACTTCTGGGTGACCTTCCAGTCGTCCATGGCGTAAGGCGCGAAGTAGCTGAAAACGTGGTCTTGCGGGTTGCCGGCGGTATTCGACGGGCTCAGTGGGCCCGGGACGAATCCGCCCGCGTTGCCATAATAACCGAGAAGCATGTCCGCTACCGCGTTGCCGGTTCCGCACAAACCACTGGCCGTAGTGCAGCCGGCGCTATTGGTCTGAATCGTCGCTCCATTGAACTGCCAGTCGCCATAGAAGTCGTCATCCAGGTTGCGGATCAGGCGCCAGCGGCGGTAGTCGACGCCGAACCCTAGCGTATGTTTTCCGTGAACTGTCGTGAATGAATCGGCATATTCCCAGGTCGGACCATCGGAACCGGTGTAGGAGTTCACCGAACCGCCGGCGCTGCCGAATCCACCGGAATTGAATACCACGCTGGGCCATGTCTGCTGAAGAGCGGTAAATTTCTGAAAGGTTCCGCTCAGAGCTAACGCCGACGCGGCATCCGCAGTGATCTGCGGTCCCCCTTGCGGCGCAGTCGCGGTGAGATGACCAAAGCGGAAGTTGTTCACGCTCTTTCCGCCGAGATTAACAGTGTGCGATACAGCCCAGCTGGTCTGTTTCTGAAGGTAGATCTCATATCCGTGCACAAGATCCTGGGAGTTATAGAAGCCCTGGTTGGTGTAGTTGGCGTCCGTGTAGCGGAAGAAGACCGAGCCTAACTTGCCCAGGTTCTGATCGCCACGGTATGTCTGCTGATTCTGGTGCAGCGGGAATCCGAGACTCTTGATGTAGTTGACTGTGCCTTCCGGCTGGTTGGGAATCGTGGGTGTTTGCCAGAAGCCGTTCTTGATTGCAACCTGACCGACGTTGCCCGTCTGAGCTGCCGTGGGAACCTTGTTGCCCGGGAATGGCTGGCCTGTGGTCGGATCAACAGGCATGCAGTTACCTGCCAGAGAGAGTAGCTTGTTGCAATCGGCCGTTCCGTACGCCGGGAGCAGACCGCCGGGCAGACCAGAACCGGAAGGAGCCGTGTACGTCTCTGCAGAAAAGTCGCCAGTCAAGATCGCTGGATTCGGCATTTGGGTGACCTGACGCGCGCCGTTGGTGATCCGCCAGCCTTCGTAGTTGGCCATGAAGAAGCTCTTGTTGCGGCCGTCGTACACCTTCGGAATAAAGATCGGACCGCCGGCTACGAAACCGAACTGGTTCTGACGCAAGACCGGGTTCGCAGTTGCCCTCCCAGCGATGTAATCGTTCGCGGTTGGGAATGGCTTTGCATCAAAGGCGTCATTGCGATCGAACCAGAACACCGCTCCGTGCAGACTGTTGGTTCCACCTTTGCTTACGATGTTGATCTGCGTTGCGCTGAAACCTTGATCCGCAGAATAGGTCCCACTCGAAACCTTGAACTCCTGGATCGCATCCTGCGACAGAATCACCGCCGGGGTAACCAGGGCAGCGTCCGTGTTCACCAAGCCATCGAGTGTGTAGTTGTTGCCCTCCGGTCTGCCTCCATTGACGCTTATGGCATTTCCTTCTCCCTGCCGCATCGTGCCCTGTTCGCCACCGACGGTCACCGCGCCGGCTCCTACGAGCAGAAGCTGCATGAAGTTGCGGCCGTTCAGTGGAAGGCCCTCCACCTGCTGCTGACTGACCAGGTTGGACAACTCCGCTGTATCCGTGTCGAGTGATACGGCCTGCGCCGTCGTCGTTACCGTCTCAGTTACTGCACCCGGCTTCAACGCGAAATCAACACGAGCATGCTGATTTACCGTCAATGTGAAGGAAGAGACCGCTGCCTTCTGGAAGCCGGTGGCCTCAGCGATAACTGTGTAAGTCCCCGGGTTCAGCGCAGGAACGTTGTAATCGCCCGCGTTGTTAGACATGGTTTGGGAGGCAACTTTCGTCGCCGTGTTGGTTACAGTGATCTTGGCGTTGGGAACGAGCGCTCCCCCACTGTCGGTCACCGTCCCAAGAATCGTGCCAGTTGCCCCCGCCTGTCCGAACATGCTGCCGGATACAGCAAGCAGAGCTAACAGCACTGGGAATAGATGCCTCATTCTCATTACAGCCTCCTGAAAGCTTGTCTTCCATCGGTTGCGCAAGATCGTCCAAGAACAAAACGCGATCAAGCGTGGGTCGAATTCACTTGGTTTCTATTGAGGAATGTGTTCTCTTTGAAAACGGCGTTGACCCTACTCGCTGAATGCACCACTAGCAAGGTTCGCAACAGTTAAGGCCGGAGGTTAAGAGGACTTTGGCTGTTAATGCGTTTACTTTCAGTCGAGTTAAAAGTGAACGTTAAGGGGCCGCGAAGAATGCTCCGCCCTGGATTTGTCGCACTCCACGAGTCATCCCTGCGACCGAATAAAGAGGTACAATGGCGTCCGGTACGACCAATATGGAAGGAAGCGGAGTAGAGCGCGCCCCTTTAAGCGCTGATCTTCAGGCGGCTGTCCGTGCGGAACTGGACGGCATCTTGAAGACTCCGATTTTCACCCAGAGCAACCGCTGCAAGCGGTTCCTGAGTCATGTAGTCCTGCAGACGCTCGCAGGCAACGCCGGCGAACTGAAAGAACGTACGATCGGTATCAACGTCTTCGAGCGGACCAATGACTACGACACGGGTGACGATTCAATTGTGCGTGTCACCGCGAATGAGGTCCGTAAACGCCTCGGTCAGCATTATGGTGAGTCTGCCGGCGCTCATGCGGTTCAGATTGAACTTCCCCGCGGCTCCTATGTCCCGGAATTTCGAATCCAGGCGGTTCGGCGCAGCACGAGACCGGCGGAAACCACCGTTTCCGAACCCGTCACCAAGATTCCAGAACCGGTAGAGATCCCCTCAAAGACTGAGATTCCGATAACTCCCCCTCTGACCACCGAAGTGGCAAGCCCGGAAAAGATCTCAAAGAGACGTTTGCTTTATTGGTCAGCCGCGGTTACTTCCGTCGTCGCTATTGCCGTCGCTGCCGGGCTATTGAGGAATCGTCCCCAGAGCAATATTCCCGAAATATGGAGTTCGTTCCACGTGGGCAGTCCGGTCCTCTTGTGTATCGATACTCACGAACTTCAGGATCCTTCTCCAGCATCTCCTGAGAGTAAGAAGTTCGTCGACATGGTGCTTCGCAAGCAGATCATCGCCCTCGACGACGCCGCTGTTCTCGCCTCGATGGGAGCATTGCTGGGAAAGAAAGAAATACCTTTCCGAGTCGTCGGAGCTGAACAGACGTCGTTGGCGGATCTTCGAAGACAACCGGTCGTACTCATCGGAGCAATCGATAACAAATGGACAATTCGCCTAAGCGAAAATCTGCCATACCGAATCGAAGTGGCAAATCCGCCACATTCAGGAGCGCAAAAAGAGCCAGTTGCCTCCATTATTGATTCGCGAAATTCGGCTACTCGGTGGAGTACGGACCTTTCCATACCCTTCAACGCCTGGAAAAGCGACTACGCCGTGATCGCGCGATTCGATGACCCGACGACGGGCGTCCCTGTTCTGATTGAAGCTGGACTTGGGAACGATGGCACTCTCGCTGCAAGCGAATTGATCTCTTCTGGTGGTCTGTCATCCACTCTCGCAAGAGAATCGTCCTGCCGTGGCAAAAGGAACTTTGAGGCTGTGATCGAGACACAGATCATCGACACAAAGTCTGGACCACCTCATGTGCTTCGCCTCGCTTGCTGGTGACCATAGATAGTCTACGGGTTGCGGTGGAGGTCCACTTCGACGGGAAACTCGCCGGCGGCTCGTAAGCTGTAACCGAGTGGGACCTCGAGCGTAACTGGTCGGATGTGGGCAGCTCATTAACTCTTGTTTCACTTAAGTTGGATCGCGATAACAAGGCACAAAGGACAATGAGCTAGAAACTGAGCTTGGCACCGAGCTCGAGTACGCGCGGATCATAGGTGCTTATGAGCTGACCGAAGGTGTTGCCGTGACTCAGAATGCTGCTGAAGGCGCCGTTCTGGGGGCTGTAGTTGGTGTTGATGCTGTTTGCCTCAGAGTGGTTGAAGGTGTTGAACGATTCAAAGCGCAATTCGAAGCGCGCCCGCTCCGTCAACGCGAAGGACTTGTATATCGAACTTGTGAAATGAAGACGACCAGGCCCAACGACCGCGTCCTTGGCTGCATTGCCAAAACCCATGTTAGGTCCCCCCTGCCAAACCGGAATAACGTTGGAGAACCTGGAACTGTCAAACCATTGTCCCCGTCTCTTCGGATAGGTCATCCTTCCCCTGACATTCGGACGGACAATATATCCTCCGCCCAGACCGACCGGGTCGTAAGTGTTGCCGCTCGCTGTAATTCCCCCTGCGCCGGTGACGGTCTGCACCAATCCACTCTCGGCAACGGTGGTCCCAGCGATGACCCATCCGCCGGCAATCGAGTGAATTAAGCCTGTCTTCTTCGCAAAGAGCGGCAGTATGTAGACGTAGTTGGCGCTCAAAATGTGACGACGGTCGAGCGCACCCGAGCCCTTGTCGTACTTCAGGTACCAGGGGTTGCTCACGCAACAGTTATTGTCGTCCGATTGAATGTCGATCTCGTGAGACCACGTGTAGTCGACTTCGCCGCTAAGGCCCCTCTTCTCCTGGAAACGCAGTCCGGTTTGGAAGCCATTGTAGGTCGCGTTGGTGGCCATCTCTTGCTGCTGGATATCTGCGTAGCCCTGGAAGGTGCGGAATTGGTTCATTCCCCCGGCGAAGGATTGAAAGCCAGGCTGGCAAAGTGTGTCATCGCCAAATGGCGAATGATTTCCCGGATCGCCGGCCAGGCAGGTGACTGGGACTGAAGCTTGCGTAGCGTCGGGCTCGGGAATGCTGACGTTCCCGATAGTGTTTGGGAGATTGTTAATTTGCCGGTCATCCCACTGGTGCCAAGCCGAATTGCCGACATATTGAATAACCCAGACGATGGAGGGCCCGAGTTCGCGCTGCAGACCGAGGCTGTACATGGCTACGGCGGGCGGCGCGTAATTGTGCGGAGCTAGAGTGATCAGGCCCGCTGCAAAGATGGGGAAACCTTCAGATGCGGCACTCTCGCCGGTTTGCCAGTTAGTTCCCGGTGAGCTTAAGTAGGTGTTGCTGACGCTCAGGTTGTATGCGAAAGGCGGATTGGTCGCTGCGGCGTAGATGTCGTTGCCCTGCGTGCGCTCGTAGAAGCTTCCGAAACCACCACGCAGAACGGTCTTTCCGCTGCCATAGAGATTGAGTGAGAATCCGACACGCGGCTGAAATGTGTTGGAGTTGGTGTCAACCAGACCGCGACGGACGCCATTCACTCCAGCGAGGCCGATCCCATTGAGGTAGTAGGGAACGGTGTCAACGACGGAGATGCTGGCACTTGCAGGATCGATGGTGCCGGCTGTTGTCCAGAGAGGAATGGCTACAGGATCGTATGCCGCGGCGTCGAAGTTCGCAATCGCGTTGCTTCGCTCCCATGCGTGCGGCAGAGCATCAAAACGAAGGCCTAGCTGGAAGCTGACACGAGGCGTCACGTGCCAGTTGTCCATGGCATAGGCCGACGTAGTCTGGTTGACATAGTGGCGGGTTGGAGTGGCCTGAAACTGCGAATAGCTGCTTGTGAGTCCAAGCAGGAGGTCCATCAGACTATCGTTTGTGGCGCTGCTCGGGGTGTAGATGCCCTGCTGATCCCCGAAGAGTTGCTGATTTTTGATGTAACGGTTGTAGCTGAAACCGAACTTTGCCACGTGCTTGCGCATGGTATACGAAATGTCCACCTTGGGCTCATAATCCTGCGCTGCGTTATGCCATGGCGCGGAGCCGGTATCTTCGACCACGCCATAAGGTTCCATGTAGCCCATGCCCGGGAGGGAGTTGCGCGTGATCTTGAACGCGGAAGATATCGGAGCAACATTCCAGCCGGACGGCAATTGACTATTCGCGCTGTTAATTCCATCGAAGATGTTGCCGTCAAAATTGAAACTGGCTTCGATAAGCAGGTTCGGACTCACTGTGCCGCTCAGCTTAACGGCCGCAGAGTAAGAAGGGTTCGATAAGGTACTCGTGAGGGTGTTATAACTTGCGAATCCCCAACTGCCGAAGGGTGTCGCATTACCCTGAGTGAGAGAATCGTGCATGTAGTGCCCGAGGATTGCCCACTTGTCGTTGAAGGTGTGGTCGATGCGGATGACGTCATCGCGCACATCCATCGGATTTGAAGCGCTTGTGATGTTCTTGTCCTGCCCGGTAACATTCGGGCGCGGAAATACCGGCGAATTCAGATACAGAACTCCATTGTTGTCGAAGAGTGACGCTGGAATGACCTGTGGATCTTGACATCCACTGACATTTCCATGGGAATCAAAAAGCGTCGGTCCATTCCAGCAATGACCGGGAGTGAGTCCCAGCGGCTGCAACTTCGCACGGTAGTAGGAGCTTGAGGTGGAGATGTTCGGCACCACAATGTAGGCTTCCGGCGCGAATCCGGGAGCCACATAGGTGAGATTCTGTCCGGCACGGGGGATGTCGAGTGGGTCGATGGTGTTCTGAGTATTGGTGCCGGCGCTGTTCAGAACCTTGCGCCACTCTTCGTTCCAGAAGAAGAATGTCTTCGCACGTCTGGTGTTGTAAACGCGAGGAATCAACAGCGGCCCACCGAGGTTGCCTCCGAAGATGTTGTAGTTCACAAGAGCGCGAGGTGTAACGGGAGTAGACAACTTGTTGAAGTAATTGTTTGCGTCGTAGGCTGTGTTGCGATTGAATTCAAATAATTCGCCGTGGAACTGCTTCGTGCCGCTCTTGAGTGAAAGACTCATCGTGGCGCCCGAAGAGATGCCGTAATCGGGAGGATAGTTCGAAGAGAGGACGGTGAATTCAGCGATGGCATCCTGAGAAGGCATGATGTCCATCTGACCCCCGGCGCCGCGGTCATCGGCTTCACCTCCATCGATCAACCAGATGTTGTGGCTCGTGCGCAATCCATTCACGCTGATCGCGTAGTTGGAAGACGAAGCCGGAGGATTGTTATCGGGCAGTGCTGAGCTCACGCCCAGCCCGAGCGCCGCCAGTGCCGCGAAGTTGCGATTCTCTGTGGCGATTTCGCTGATCTGCTGGGAACTGATCAGGCTGCTGATTACGTTTGAGCCGGACTGCACCGCAACCGCGTTGGCTTCCACAATAATGGTTTGCGATTCGGCGCCCACGGTTAGCGTGATATCGATTCTGGCGGTTGAGGAAACGTTGACAGCGATGCCGTTCTGGATAAACGTCTGGAAACCGTTTGCAGTGACCTTCAGGTTATAGTTGGCCGGATTCAGTCCACTAAAAACATACAGGCCAGTTGGGGCGCTCTCGGTCGTTTTGCTGATGCCTGTTGCCAGATTCGTGAGCGCGATTTTTGCTTTTACAACGACCGCGCCGCTTGGATCTGTAACGGTGCCGGTGAGCTCTGAGTTAGCCTGTGCAATTGCCGTCGCGCACGCGAGCACCAAGAGCAGTGCCCCTTCGATTGAGCGAGACAATGCTTTTTGTCTTCTCATCTCAGATCGCGAAGGTTGGGCTTGCTTTGGCATTTTTTTCGTTCAATCTGCCGTTGGATATCTTGATCGGGTTGAGCTTTCCGCGCGGTCCGATCGGGCCTTTTCTCTGCTGCGTTGCTTCGGCGGTTATTTTCGAGCCTGTCAGGGAAGAGGTTTGGGTTACTAACATAGGCCGGTTTGCGTATGTTTTGGAAGCAGAAAAAGCAAAGTTCGGAGCGGATCAACATAATTCGTCAAGGCAGGAGCTAAGGTTGCGGCTGGCATATTACTTTTTTGCAAGGGTAAAGGCATAAATCTCCTGGACGCTGTGATCGCGCATCAGGAGCACCTTGCCATCCGGGGTCAGTCCGTACGAATCTGCGAAGAGATCGTCGAGCTGTGGGAAGCCCCTCAGGCTCAGGACGTCTTCCAGAATTCGATCCTTTATCCCGATTCGAACAATCTTGCCGGATTCGCCGTTGTTTTCAATAGCGTAGACGTATTTTCCGTCAGGTGACCACTCGTTGAAGCCGAAATGATCTGCTTGCGCCAATGCTGACCAGGAGCTGGTGTTCTGATCCAGAAGCATCAACTGTTTCGCGTCCGTGGTGAACGCCACGATATGACGCCCGTCCGGAGAGGTTCTCGGTGAAAAGAACCCGCTGGAACCGGGAATCAGGGTGAGATTTCCGCTACTGAGGTCCGCCCGATAGATGGCCTGCCCGTCTCGAGCGCCTGCCGGAGCCCTGGCGAATATGACCGATTTCCCATCCGACGTCCATGTTGGGTCTGTGTCTGCGTCTGCAGGGGCAGAAGCCGCAATCTGCTTTGGGCTGTCTCCTCCTGAAGCCGAGACCAAATAGGCTTTCCACGGTTGATGGAACTGCACGTTGTTGAAGGCGATTTGTGATCCGTCCGGAGACCATCGGGGCGCGAAGGCTCTCACAGGCGGGAAGGTAAGCTGCATCTTATCGCTCAGATCAGGTCGGCTTTTCCATAGCATCATCTCCGGTTACGAGACGTAGGCCACCCACTTTCCATCGGGCGACAAAGCAACCGGACCAGCAGAAAGTCCGCCCAGATAGGGATCGAATCTGTGCGCGCGCGGGTCATAGCTGAAAAGCTCCACCCGGCTCTCATCTCCTACGGCGAAAACCCTCTTTCCGTCGCTGCTGGGCGTGGGAGCGCCGAAACGCAGTGGTCCGGTCATCAGACGGGTGGGCGTAATGGTGCGGCTGAACAGGGAATGGCGTTCCGGCATCACCCAGATGGCCTGCGAGGGCCCGCCGCCACCCAGGAAGAACGACCCTGTAAGGAAGTAGTAGTAGTCTCCGTCCGGAGACCACCGTCCGCAACACTGGTCGAGCGACTCCTTCCAATTCGGCAACAGCAGGTGAAGATTTGTGCCGTCTGCTCTCATTTCCCATAGCGAACTGGAATTTCGCAAATTCTGCAAAACTGAAAATCGAATCAGCCGGCCATCCGGCGAATAGCGGAGCCACGCCGCCGAACCGGGGACTTCCGCAAGCATCTTGGGATTGCTTCCGTCTTCGTTCACGATTCCGATTTTGTTCTGATAGGAGTAGATGAAGTGAGACCCATCGGGCGTCCACTCCACAGTGGAAGCTTTCAGATTTGCAACACGTCGCGGGGTTCCCGCCGGCAGCGGCTGAATCCAGAACTCATCTGAATCGTCGTTGCCACCCACGCCGGCGACCAGAAGTAGTTTCGATTTGTCGGGCGAGATGTCAAGAATGGCGAGAGCATTCTTCAAGCTTGTGGGGATCCATGTGGTTTCGCCGCCTGAAACGGAAACCTGCGCAATGCTGGAACCCGCTCCCGCCATCTGTTCTTCCATGAAATAGAGGTGCAGTCCGTCAGTTACGACCCCATTTATG
>Ga0105238_10004332_pt1 | contig 14081 bp, 25 predicted proteins | sample KBSC34metaG_FD_81526 | JGI IMG/M metagenome (GOLD analysis project Ga0105238, IMG submission 81526) | Corn rhizosphere microbial communities from Kellogg Biological Station, Michigan, USA - KBS C3-4 metaG | ecosystem: Host-associated > Plants > Roots > Rhizosphere > Soil | place: Michigan, USA... | reverse complement strand
TGTGCAGTCGCCGCATTTGCGAGCGCCGTGTTCGCGGTCCCTTGCGCTGCGGTCGCTGTGGTCTGTGCAGTCGCCGCATTTGCGAGCGCCGTATTCGCGGTCCCTTGCGCTGCGGTCGCTGTGGTCTGTGCAGCGGTTACCCCAGAGTCGAGCGAGTCGAGCGCGTCGCTAGCGCTTGCCCCCGGCACCGACGAGAGGTTGTCGACTTGATCCGTATCGTAGTCGCCGCTCTGCGCGACGACGGCACCCGCGCGACTGAACACACTGGAGACCGCTCCGCCACCGCCAGGGACAGGCCCGACGTACCACTTGCGCGCAGTGGTATCCCACAACACCGCATCGTTCTGGTTAACCCCGACGAATTCGGGGCCAGACGTGCCACTGCGCAATGCTAGAAAAGCGGTCATCGGGTGCCTTACGCAAGCAGCTCTTGAACCTGAAAATCGATAGTCGGTCCCGTTGGCTTGGACACCAGGTTGAGGTGGCTGTCGTCCACGTCGTTCGAGATGACGGCGCGAAACACGGCCTTCGTTGCGTGAGCTGGCGGCGTGAGCGGAGTGGCATCCACGCGGAGCTGACGTGTTACGCCCGCGGGAACGACGTGCGTCGAGAGCCCCGCGGAAACAAAGCCGAGGCCGTCGCCCCAATCGACTTGCAAGTCGAGCTGCACCAGTGAGGTGCCCTCGCCACTGTTGCCGACGTCCATCACCATCGTGGCGCGATAGCGCATGGCCGTGACCGGTGTGCCGCCGAACGTAAAAAATCCGAGCTCGAGTGCGGGTGCCACGCCGAGCACGAAGCCAACCGTTGCCGGATCGGTCGGGATCAGCTGTACGCCCGTGTCGACGGAGCTTCGCGCTTCGACCATTCGAAGCTGCATTCCAGTGCCAACGACCGCGACCGGAGCGCCAGAGGGAGCAAGACGGATCTGAAACATGGCTGCCTTTCAGCCCTCAGCAGCGGGCTTGTTTTCCGGCGTTGTGTTGTCTTCCGGAGCGAGTGAAACGGGGATCGCGATCTGCACGCCTTCCGCCCTCAACTGCGAGAGCACCCGCGACGTAATCCAAGAGAAGATCTGCGCGACGGTCGGGTCGCTTGAATCCAATTTCGCGCGGTGCACGAGGTTGCGCTTTTCGTCCATAAGCGTCGCTTCGCAAACGATCTCAGGATTGAACTCGAACGACACGCGCAAGCGCGGCCGCGTCGGTAGATGGACCACGCGTTGAGGCGACGCCGGCGAGCTCGGCACCGAGCTTGCCGCCGGTGTTGCGTCGCGTGCCGGCTCGTGCGAGGCATCGCCCACGAGCACGCCAGCCGGTTCAGTTGGTGCGCGCGCCGGCGCTGCATCGTTCTCGAGCGTCGCCGGCGCCGAGCTCACCACGGACGGCACCGCAACGCTCGAGCTCGCTGCAGTCTCGCCCACGAGCACGCCAGCCGGTTCAGTTGGCGCGCGCGCCGGCGCTGCATTGTTCTCGAGCGTCGCCGGCACCGAGCTCACCACGGACGGCGAGCTCTGCACCGCAACGCTCGAGCTCGCCGCAGTCTCGCCGCCTGATTCGGTAGGCGCGCGCCCAGGCGCTGCATCGTTCTCGAGCGTCGCCGGCGCCGAGCTCACCACGGACGGCGAGCCCTGCACCGCAACGCTCGAGCTCTCCGCAGTCTCGCCGACGAGCACGCCACCGGATTCGGTAGGCGGGCGCGCCGGCGGTGCGTCGTTCTCGAGCGTAGCGGCGGAAGGGTTCAGAAGCACTCTTCCAGCTCCATGTGGATCGTGCCGTTTAGGAGCGTCACCGGCGTGCCACCACCGGAAGTCCCGAGCGAACTGACCTCCACGGTGCCAGCCGTGCCGACGGGCATGCTCGCGCGCGCGCGCAGCTTGACGCTGGGCGCCGGTGTCGAATCCAAGATCCCGAGCGTCGCCCCCGCAAACATCACCATCCAGACCTGAGCCTGGCGCGCTGCCGTAGCGGCTCCGCCCGGCGGAATCAGGTGGACGTTTTTCGCACGGTTCGTGTACGTAGCGCCGCCGTCGATCGAAACGTCGAGGTAAAGAGCGACCTGGCCCTCGTTGTTCGTCGACGTGTTGATGATATCGAGCGCCAAATTCGCTCGGTAGTTGAGGAACTCTTTGGGGTTCGGGAGCGTGAGCACGAGGGCGTCCGTTTGGCCGAAGCCATCGGGACAAATCACGTCAGCGACCGCTGGGATCGCGGTGGTTCCGGTCATGGTGATGTTCGATTCGACCAAGCGCAAACGCGCGCCAGAACCGAAATCGAGCGGGCCACCGAACTGATTTGCGATCGGTTGACCAGAGGGCGAGAGGCGGATTTGAGTCATTTTCAGTGTGCTCCATTAGGTGCGGCTGCAGGCGCAGCAACGGAGGCAACAGCACCCCCGTTAGATCTTGGTGGGCTCTTGGCCCAGTGCTGCACGAGCTCCATGAGGATCGGCGCTGCCTGCTGCAGCTGCTCGCCCATGATTCTCGTGACCGCGCTTCCCTCTTCGGTCGCGTCCAGCTCGGCCTTCTTAATGGCCATAAAGAGCTCGTGGAACTCGAACAAAGTGGTGTTCTGTTTTTCGATGATCGACGCCTGAAAATCCATCATGCGACGCGCCTGCTCGAGCGTCGCATCCGTCGTTTTCGCGACGCTCGCGAGGGCATCCGCGAGGGCCTTTGCGCCGTTTTGGGTGCCGAGGTCCTGCGCGCTCGCGTTCTGCCCTGTCACCGTACGCAGCAGCGTCGCGAGCGTCGCGCCGGCGCTATCTTCAGCGACGAACGACAATTGCACGCGGCGCTTCGGAAGCTCCGGAATCAACGCTTGCACGAGCGTTTCGGCGTCTTTCGCCCACGAGTCCGGATCGATGTTCATGCCTTGCAACGGCTCCCACGACTCGAAGACGGTGCCCTCGCACATGAGGCGCACCCTCCGAGGCACGGGCAAACCCTCCGTGACTTCGCGAAGGAGTTTCTCCATAAACGTCGCAAGCTGTTGACTCATGCCGCCGCCTTCCTTGAAGAGTTGACCAGTGCCGCGATCACCACGACGCCCAGCACAACGCCGGCGCCGACTGCCAAAACCTTGAGCCCGCTCGCGGCGGCATCAGCCGCAGACGAAGCCGCGCCCGCAAGCGAGCCAGGCTGCGGCGCGTTCGTGATCGAGCTCGAACTGCTCGGCGTGTAAACGTCTTCGAGCATATAATTTTCGTCATGCGGCCACGGCAGCGACGTTGCCGATCCGCGGTTCCAAAACCGCACCCATCGCCGAACGGCCTTGCTCTTCGGCGTGCCGATCTGCAGCGCGCCAGCAAACTCGGGAATGTCGCCGCGTGCGGCCGCGACTTCGAGCCCCGTTACCTCGGGGATGATCTGGATCTGATCGCCGCGCAGCGCGAGCGGGTTTGCAGGGTCCGCCACCGCAGAGCCCGGCGCGTTGTCCTTGATCTGGTCTTCGACCCAAACCTGCAGCTGGCGATCCAGGCTTTCGCCGATCGTCATGATCGAAAAAGTCGGATCGTCCGCTTGCCAGATCTGCCAGACGTTCCAGCCTGGAAAAATAGGCGCGAAGCCGGGCGCGGCCGCGGCCGCGGCGACGGCACCCACGGCAAAGGCGTGCGCAATGCGCGCGCGCCGGCGTCCAATTCCGCGCGGGTTAGCCATGGTGCATCAGCTTCCAGAGCTCGTGCACGTATGGCGACAAAAGCTCGTAGAGCGTGAACAGCGTGCCCATCACAGCCGCCGTGCGATTGCTCGAGTGCTTCGCTGCCTGGCGGCTTGCGCCTTCCACGAGCGCGCCGCGGTCGAGCTCGAGATCCTTGCGCATCGCAATGACCTCGGTTCGAATCACGCCGTAGTCGCGCTTGATGCCCTCGAGGTGGCGCCCCTGGCGCGCGACCGCGGCATAGAGCACCCCCAGCGCCTCGTTTTCGTCTTCGGGCAGCGGCGGCATGGACGAGAGCGAGAGACCCGGCGAGGTGTCGCTTTCATCGTCGCCGCGGTAAACGCTCTCTCCAGCGCTGCGGCGGTACGTGTCCTTCGTGGCCATCACGCGACGCTCTCCGGTTCGTCGAGCAGCCGCGCGATCGAAAAGAAGGCAGTCCAGTGCGATAGCGGGCGCTCGTATTTTTGGATCGGCTTGTGCGGGCCTTGGTTGCCGTCGCACGTGTGCACGATGCCGCCCTCAACGCAGAGGACGATCGCGTGGTGCTGAAAGGGCTTGTCCAGGTAAGCCACGTCGCCCGGCTCCGGCTTTTGGTGCGGCGCGAGCTGGTTCAGGTTCCACAAAAACCCGTAGTGCGGCGGACCGAACAGCCAACGAATATCGAGCCCGAGGCCGGCTTGATGCAGGTTCCAAAGCGCAAAAGCTCCGCACCACTGCGGCGGGTGAGGCGCCAGCGCGCTCTGATGCAGCACGTCAGCCCAATAGAGCGGAACGCGCAGGTTTAGGAACGCAGCGACGCCGGCGGCATCCATTGCGTCAACGCGCTCGAACTCCGCGAGCGCGGAGCGCACAACTAGCTCGCGGCGCAGGTCAGTCATAGCGGCCGCTCCATGTGGCTACGCTGCTCGAGCTCGCCGCCCGCGCGTCCAGAGGTATGCAGCGAGAGCAGCTGCCCCCAAGCCCAAAACCAAAGCCCCGGCAGCTGCGCCGGTGGCTTTTTTTTTACGATGGGCGGCGGCGAGGCGATCGGCGGTGGCTGCACCACGGGCGGCGAGCTCGGCGCTGGCGCCGGCGCTGGCGAGCTCGCGACGGGGAGGCCCTTCACGGCATCGCGCCCGAGGTAGGCCGTCTGCAGCGCGTCGACCGTCGCGCAGTCCGCACCCGTCGGCCACAGCTCCTGCGGTGGCACGTCCCGGAGCGGCGGCGGCGTGTATTGGAAATGCATCACGTCACCGCTCGCACCGGGCACACCCGGAGCGGTCGGCCAGCTCGTGGTCCATCGACCGCCCCACGTGCCGCCCTGCGATTCCCACCACTCGCCGAGCTCGCGATAGAACTTTGCCGGGTCGTCCGCCGGAGCTCCCAAATGCAGCTCAATGTCGACGGCGCGGCCGAAGATGTGCCACGAGCGCGTGCCCTTCCCTTTTGCCGAGGCAAGGTTTCGCTCTTCGCAGCATGTGCGCACGGCACTGACGATCGTCGGGTGATACCCGCGCCGCGTCGCCTCAGCGATCAGCCGCTCGAACGCGGCGCGTGCATCCGGCACCAGGTACGCGAGCGTCTTTAGGCGCTCCATGTTCTGGAACATGGACTGGCCGGTGCAAGCGTCGGTCACGGTGTTTCGCCCTCCACGTGAGGGGTCGCAAAACGCTGTTCTGCGCGGCGCTTCAATGCTGCGAAAACGTCGAGCGACTTGCTGCACGCCGGGCAGAAATGGCCGACGAGCATGCCGTTACACGACGGCTCGCACCACGTGTCCGGCAGGCTCGGACCGTAGGCCGTTGCTTTGCAGCACTCGCCATCGCAAACCCACTTGGTGATTTTCATGGGCCGGCGTCCCCCGCTCGAGCGAGGCAAAACGCGTCCTCGGCCTGCTCGAGCTCGGCGCGAGGCGAGCCCGGAGCAGGGTCGAGACGGCCGCCAGCAACGGCGGCAGCGAGCTTGTACGCCGCACGAGCTCGACAAAGCTCCGCTTCGACCTTCACGGCTTGGGCACGCTGTTGCGAGCTCGAGCAGCCCTCGGCCGCGCTGAAGCCGCAGAACGCGGCAACGGCAATGCCGAAGACAATGGAGGCCGAAGCGGTTGGGCTCACTTCTTTTTGGCCCTCGCGCGCGCGCGCTTCATCTTTTCAGCCCACGCCGCGCGCTCGGCCGCGTTCATGGCGGCGCCAGTGCGCGGCTTGCCCTTGGTCGCCCGCTTCTTCGCGTGCTTCTTGGTCGCTCGCTTCTTCGCGTGCTTCTTGGTCGCCCGCTTCTTCGCGTGCTTCTTGGCTCCGTGGTGGTGGTGCACGTGCACGACCTTCACGCGGGGCTTGGTCTTCGCTCGGCGCTTCGCCTTGCGCTTCTTGGCCTTCTTTTTCGCCTTTTTCTTGCCGTGCTTTTTGCGAGCAAGCGCGCGATCAATTTCGGCCAAAGTAAGGGTGTCTTTGCTCATGTCTCGAACTCCTGAAAGCCGCTTCCGGTGTGGAGCACCGCGCCCGACACGAGCGGCACGATCGCCAATGCTGGCACGGCGACGGCCTGTCCCGAAACTGTCAACGTGGAAGCGACGAGCGCGAAAAAGTCGACCGCATCCGGATCGAGCGTCACGTCACCCGCTGGCGCCGCAACGAAGCGCCGAGCAATTGCTCGAGCGCCGGCGGTCGCTTGCGTAAGTGTAACGACGCACTCCGCGCCGTTCCCATCGTTCGGCGTGGCGGTCGCCGTGAACTGGCCCGGGATCGTCAACACCACCGGCGCCTGGAGCGAAATCTCGCGCGTGCCCTGCGTTCCGTAGCTGATTTTTACGGTCACGTTGCCGTGTACCGAGAGGCGCCAGAGCGCATCGCACTTCAGCGCGTCGCACACCTGACGCGCGTCGGTCTGGCCGACCTTCCAGGTGGCTTTCTGCTGCGTGCCGTAAATCGGGCCGGTGTTTCCCGCGTAGCCCTGCGGCTGCAGCTCCGCCCTTCCGCTCACTGGCGGCCGCGGTTCCGGAAGCCAATTATAGGGCGGCTGGTTCATGCGAAATGGAATGCGCTCGGGCCGAGTGCTCGAAGCGAATCGATGACGTTGCGGATCTGCGCCGTCGGCGCCGGCGTGCTTGGATGCGGTGGCGCCTGCTGCTTCAGCATGTGCAGCGCGTTCACGATTTTCGTGGCCTGCGGGTGCCCGGCCTGTGCGTGCTGTACGATCGTCGTCAGCGCGTTTTGACCTGCGCGCGCCGCGTTCATCGCGGAGAGCACCGCGGGCGTGCGCACGCCGCGCGCAAAGGCCTGCGCCGCAGCCGAACCCTGCGCGGCAACGGTCGCGAGCTGCGCCGCGCCGTGCACGGCAGCGCCGGCCGCGCTTTGCAGGTTCTTCGCGTGGCCGAGTGCGACACCGACCTGCACAGCCCGCTGATAAGCTGGGGGCAACTGGTGCAGCGCGTTGTCGAGCACGACCGTGGAAACGTTCTTGCCGGCGGCGACGTCCTTCGCCGCTCCGAGGCCCGCGATCAGCGCCTGCTTTGCAGCAGGCGAAACGCCGGGGATGGCGTCGATCGCGATCGTGCTGATCGGCTTGCCTTGCATCGCGTCACTCGCGACGCTGAACGCGGCCTGGGCAGCTGGCCCGCCCGGGATCGCGCTCTTCGCAGCGCTCAACAGAGCCTCGGAAATGTTCTGCCCCTGCGCCAGCGCAAGCGCGCCACCGATGCCCGCGCTGATGCCCTGGCCAACGCCCGGCACGAACGAGACGACGGTTTGCACGTACGGCGCGAGCGTTTTCGCGCCGGCTAGCGCGCCGTGCAGCTGCCCGAGGGCAATGCGGTCAATTCGCTTGCCTTGCACGAGCTGCGTCGCGGCCTGCGCCGGGAGCAGCGCAAGAGACTCGGTCGCCTTCGTGATGTTTCCGAGAACGGGGATTCTGTTGACCGTGTTGATCGCCGCCGAGCCGAAGTGCTCCGCCGTGGAAACGACGGACTTGGCCGCTTTTTGAATCGCTTGCGGGACGACCGACTTGGCCGCCTTGCCGATGCTCTTCGCCGCCTTTTTGACGAACGAGAACAGGCCACCGACCGAGTAAGGCTCGCCGACCCACGCCGCGCCGACGCAGCCGACGGACTGCAGCTCTTTGTCGAACGCGAGCCACACACGCGAGAGCGGCACGAACGCGCGCAGCGTGCGCCCGTCGACCTGGACCGCGACCACGACGCCCGGACCGAGCCCGAGGCCCATGCCATCCGTTCGCCAGTCCCACCCGAGACGCTGGATCTGCGCTACGGGGTCCATCACGACACCTTTTGCAATTGGATCTGATCGGCGAGCGCGATCGCCGGCAGCGCGCTCTTTGCGGAGAACGCTTGCGCGCGCTCACGGTTCGCGCTGAAGCGCAGTTGCTGCGCGCGCACCGGATCGGGGCTCGCGTTCGCTAGAGCGATCAGAGCTTCCTGATACGCCTCGAGCTGCTTTGCTTTTGGCACGCCGTTCAGCGCCCAGAAGCGAATGATCGGAATCGTGCCGATCGACTGCGCCACGGTGAGCGCGGACTTCGGTCCGAACTTGCCATCGACCACGAGCGGCGGTCGATTGCGTTGCCACACCGAGACAGTCGGATCGGTCTTGTTCCAACCGGGCGACGCCTCGGCTGCAAGCAGCTCGGCAACCATCGCGGCCGTGTCGGCCTGAACAGTCGTGACCGGCGCCGACGCCGGGGGCGCGGCGGGCGGGGGACTCGCGGCAGAAGTCCCGGGGGCGTTATTGGCAGCGGGGGAAGGCGCTGCCGGTGGCGGTGTCGCCGGCGCCGGCACGTTTTGGATCGGCGTCGAGCCGAAGCCCGGGACCTGCACCCGCTGACCGGTGGTCGCGGTGAAAATGCCCGTGGTTGGGTCGAACGTGCCGATGATGACGCCGCCAGGCCCGAACACGTTGCCCGTCGCCGGGTTGAAAGTGCCCAGCGGAGCGCCGCCAAGGGGGTTGGGAAGCGTGATCGTCGTCCCTGCCGGCGGCTGAGCCGTCGCCGGCGCGCCAGGCAGCGGCGGAGCCGCCTGGGGGGGCTGCGGCAGCGGAGGCCCGACCGGCACGCCCTGAATCGGCGGCAGCGGCACGGGCGGCACGAACGGGGGCGAGCTCGGCGAGCTCGCCGGCGGCGACGCCTGCGGCGCACCGGGCTCGGGCACGACCACGTCCGGGGGCGCGTTCGAGGGCTTGGGCTGCTTCGGAGGTTTCGCAGCGCCAGGCGCGGCGTGCGCCGGCGCAGCAGCTACCGCGATGACGCCGATCACGGCTCCGACGCCCGCGAGGGTGAGGAAGATTTTTGCACCGGGTGACATCAGGGAAAGCTCCGAATCAGGGGGACATTTGGCGGCCAGCCGGGAGGCACTTCAGCGCCGCATCGAACTGCCGGATCTTCGAGCGGCCCCGTGTCGTCCCAGCTCTTGCGACCGAGGACGTGCATGTTGCCGAGGTGAAAAAAAGTTGAGCAGCGCGCGGGCTTGTTCTGCGCCCAACGCTCACAAAGCCACCACACGAGCAGTCGATCGCAGTCGCCCCACCCGTCGCGGTAGGTGTAAAGCGGAAGCCGCATGAGCTCGACGCCCGAGCCATGCTCGGGCGGCAATTGGAAGCGGACGCCGCTCTCGTACAGCGGTGGGAGGCCCCAGCGTTTGAACGCAGGCAGGCACCCAAGTGCGAATCCTTCGATCGCGCACTTGACGAACCATGCCCGCTCCGCTGGAGCCAAACCATCGTTGAGGTCGATCGCGATCTGCACGCGCCCGCCTTAGCGGCGAACCTGCGGACCGTAGAAAGCGCCGGAGAAAACGAGATTTCCCGCGGTCGGGTTGGCGACGACGAACTGCACACCGGTGGCGGTGTCGAGCGACGGCCAAAGCACCTGCGGAAACGTCGACACCTCGGAGAGCAACTCGATCGGAGCTCCCAAGGCGTTCGCGAGGATGTTGGTGCCCGACACGTTGACCTGCGTGATCAGCAGACCGATCACGGTCGACGGGCACCCCATCTTCTGCGGAGTGAAGGGGCGGTTTGTGCTGACGTTGACGGGCGTGCCGACCGAGCCAGCCGGGATCACCGTCGCGCCGAAGCCGAGGTAAGTCACGTCGCCGGCGACGTACTGCGGCTGGCTATATTGCACGTCGCGCGTCGCAAGCTGCGGAACCGCAACGGCGGGCGCGCCCACTCCTGGGTAATACGGCGCGACATTCGGCGAACCGACGCCGGGGTAATACGGCATCACGTTCACGAGGTCGCCGACGCCGGGATTTCCGACGGCGCCGAAGGGGTTGCCGACCTGACCCGAGAGCAGATTTTGAGCGATCGTTTGTGCGTCCATTTTTGAAAAAACCTTTGATGTGTGCTGCGAAATCAACTTTTCCCCGTTGCCCCGCACTCAGCTTTTTTTCGGACGCGCTCTAGGTCGAACTGCCTGCTTCGATCCCCTCTTCGACGAGGTATCGGTAAGCCGCGATGTTGATCGCCGTCATTCCTGCGCTGACGCTCGCGGCTTGGACGATTGGGTATTTCGACGTGAAGAAAGCGGGGATCAACATGCCGACGCCGACCATTCCGACGACGGGCACGGGCCCTAGCTTCCACTGTTGACCCGCGCCCATCTTCTGATCGGCGAACGCTGCCGCGACGGTTACGCCGCTGCCCGCGAGCCCACCAGCGACGAGCGCGGTAGCTTTTTGGTTTTCCTTGGCTGCACGGATCGACGCCGCCTTGGCGCGCTCGATCGTGTTCTTAGCCCGCACGAGAAGTGAACTGGCCATTGACCAACGCTTCGCTGATTTCGCGCAAGACTGGCAACGTCAAAGCGAGGCGCGTATATATGGGGAGCGATGGGACACCGCGAATTACGCGCTAGTTTGCAGCAGATTGGCGTGCAGCTTCCGGGGCTCGAGTACGGCGGAGAGCTCGTGGACGGTCGAAAAAAGGCGCTCATGTGTGCCGAGCTCGGCCTTGGGTTCCCGGTTCAGAGCGCGAAAACACTGCAGGAAGCGTGTTCCATCTTGTGGACTCGACACCCGGCGCGCGCGCTCGAGCTCGCCGGCACAACGCGCGGCGTGCTCGAGCTCGCCGCACTCTGCAGCACCAGCGCGGTCGCGATCGCGAAAGAAATCCAGGCAAATAAGCCTAAGAAATCGCACCACAAGATCCGGATCAACACGGAGGAAAAACCCTTCCACGAGCTCAAGGACTCCAAGAAAATGGTGAAGCGCCTTTTCTTGCTCGAGCCCGAGCTCTACGCCTACGCGCGCGAGGCAGCTGCGCAGCACGGGCACCGCAACGTCAACCGACTCGTGCGCGATGCGCTCTGGAAAGAGATCGCGCTTGTCGTTCCGAACGCGCCGCAATTCCAACCGCGACGTGTGCAGCCACCGAACGGAGCACGTGCCACGCGCCGGCGCACCGGGTAAACTGTGGCCATGTCCCTACTCGATGCAGAGCCCACGCCCGCATGGACCACGGTGCTGATCGACCACGGGCCGCAGTACGGCGCGCGCCGGTACGGCGGTTACACAACGCCGCAGTACCTCGACAACTTCAGCGCGCTTGCGCTCGCGCAGCGCTACCCGATGACGTCTCAGCTGATGCAGTGGAACGGCTCGAGCTGGCAATATCTGATCAAGCCCCAGGGCTTCGGCGGCTTCTAGCTCGATGGCCGTCGGTTTCGCTGAGCTCCCGAACCCGCTGCGCGGAACGTGGTCGTTTCAGGGCTTCCCCGACTCGGTGCAGCTGCTCGGTCGCACGTTCAAGCGCTCGAAGAAATGGGCCGCGCCCATGCGGTTCATCGTCGCTCAGTACCGCGAAGACGTTGACCACAATTCCATGCATTTGCTGGTGCACGCTGACGGGCACTGGGTGATCGAGCACACCGACGATGCCAACCCGGAGCGCGGTCTCGTGCTCGAGCACACGTTCCGCGACGTGATCCAAACGCCGCTCGGCGCCGTGCTCTTCTCAGCCGCTTTCGTCGGCGTCGTTGCTGGCGTCTCGTACGCGCTGACGCGCCGCTAGGGTTACGAGAAGCCCCGCACACGCGCGTGACGCGTTGCTACTCGCACCGCCCAGCAACTCACCTTTCCCGCACCCTGCAACGTCAGCGTGACTCGCGCTCGCCGGTCAGCTGGCGTTAGGAAAAACCACGCCAGTGTGGCCACGTCCCACCACCGAAGCGAGACGACGATCCATACCGAATCATCGGCAGTGTTGAGCAGCGCCAGATCCTTGGCCCCCTGAACGTCAAGCGCAATTCCTTTCAGCGCCGCCATCAAAGGTCTCTCGCCCATTGCACGATGGACGCGAGCAGCATCGCCCACAGCACGAACGGGCCGAGCACTGGCCAAAACATTGCGATCGCAATTTGGCCGACCAGCCCCATCGCGTCTTCGAACACGAAGCCGAGGAGAAGCGCGGCGCCGATCGCACCGACGCCGTACACCAGGACATAGTTCCACCAATGCCACGAGAGAAGCCAAGTCATCGCCGGACACCTTTCCGCTTTGCAGCAATCGAGGCCTTGAAGGCCGCACGCTCTTTTTTGCACGTCTCGCACCGACATCGATGGCAGAGCCGATCGGAGCTCCACAGCCGAAAGCAGCGGCACCGATGCCGGTGCCGCGTTCGGGCCGTTCGCGTCGTGCTCCACGTCAGATCAGCACCGCAGAGGGTGCGCTCGGCAAACACCTACCGCACCGGCACCAGCAACTGCACGCCGCACTTTTCGAGAAACTGCTCCATGAAAACCGGCGGCGCGCCCACTGTGATCGACTGCTCGCTACGCTGCCACTCGCTGCAAGTGGGAAGCGAGTGCTGCACTGCGATCGGCTTGTTCCGCGGCCAAACAACGCACGTCCCGCCGCACTTCCAGCAGCTAAACTCCTGCTTCTCTGGCACCTCAACAATCAGATCTGATTTCGTCATTCCAACGGTTCTCCCGCCGCTACTTGTCGGAGCGTGTCGTCGTCCGGCCAGAGCGCGCCCTTTTTGATGTGACCGACGGCGAGCGGACACAAGTGCACGCCGCCCAAGCGCATTGAAAGCCGGAAGTCTTCGGCAACCCACTCCCCTTTTTCTGGCCCGCTCCACGTGAACGCGGACAATTGCCGACCGAACACGGAAAACGATTCCGACGCCTCTTCGAGCTCTAACAGCAGCGCGCGCGGGATCGCAAGACAACCGAGCCCCGTCAGCCAAAGCCCCGGGCGCTCCGCCCAACGCATCGCTGCGAGTTTCATGGACTGCGTCGAATACACCGCGGAGCACGCGCGCCCGAGCTCGCGCGCCCGGTCCACCAGCAATTGCGCGGTGTCTAGCGATACTTCCATGTCGTCATCGAGCATCAGCACCACGTCGCGCTCAGGGAATTCGCGCAAGCGTTCGCACGCGAACGAGAGCGCCTTGCATCGCGAGAAAGCAAAGCCGGTGGAGCCCGTCTCCATCAAGAGCATGGCTTTTGCCGCGGTCAATTGGCGAAGCGTGTCCTTTGTCGCGCGCTCGATCTCTCGATTCGAGCTCATCACGATCAGCGTCTTGTCCATTATTTCTTCGCCTCCAAGATCGTGGATTCGAGCTTCGCGAGCTCGGGCCCCACGTCGTTGTGGTGTCCGTCTATGCCGGCCAAATCGCCCTCGCCGTAGTCGCACCAACGTACGCGCGAGAACCCTGCGGCCAAGAGAGAGCCCGCCGCGCTATCTCTGCTCCACGCCATTTGATGGCCCCAGCTCGTCAGCATGCGCGTCATCGCGGCGCGCGTCCGCGCCATCGGCGGACCTTTCGGCAACGCCATGTCCGGGCGCTCGGCGAGGCGATCGGCGTAGCGCAGCGCATCGGGGCTGAATTCGATGCAGCCCGCCTGCAGGCGCTCTCGAAGATCGACGTACGTGCTCACGAAGCGGCCCACGTCGGGGAACACGATGCGCAGCACGCCGGCGGGCTTCAGAACCCGCAAGCACTCACGAAAGAAGCTGAAGCCCTGCAGAAACGGCACGTGTTCGATCACGTGCTCGGCAAGGATCGCAGTAACCGAATCGTCGTCGAAGCGCAGGCGTTTGCGAATGTCGTGTGACCCGTCGAGGTTTTGCCACGGCTCGGGCAACCGGTGCGGCCCGCAACCGAATTGTAAAAAGTGGCCCATCAGAAAGGAAACCCTTCGTCGTCAAGAGGCGGCCAAACCATTTGCGTATCACTCTCGCCGAGCTCGGCCGCCGCCTGCTCGAGCAACGGAGCGCCCACGTCGCACAATCTGAACGGGTGCTCGCGACACTGCGCGCACTCGTCCAGGTGTCGGTGGAATGCGTCACGCTTTGGGCTTTTGCTTTCGGTCGCCATCTTCCTCCGAGAGCTCGAGCAGCAGCCGGCCGGCCCCTCGCAGCAGTTTCGACCAGCCGGCGGGAGTCTTCAGCGCAGCCCGCCCGCGCTCGAGCGCCGCGGCGAGCTCGAG
>Ga0105238_10004328_pt1 | contig 14086 bp, 11 predicted proteins | sample KBSC34metaG_FD_81526 | JGI IMG/M metagenome (GOLD analysis project Ga0105238, IMG submission 81526) | Corn rhizosphere microbial communities from Kellogg Biological Station, Michigan, USA - KBS C3-4 metaG | ecosystem: Host-associated > Plants > Roots > Rhizosphere > Soil | place: Michigan, USA... | reverse complement strand
GTCTGCCAGCGCAGCACCTCGTCGGTCATGCCCTTGAACGTCTTGCCCAGCATCACCCAGCCGCCGCTGTCGGGATCGCGCGCGCCCAGGTGCAGGTTGCTCAGCCAGCCGCGGCGGCGGCCGCTGCCCCATTCGGCGGCCAGCACCACCAGGTCCAGCGTGTGCGCGGCCTTGATCTTCAGCCACTCCTGTCCCCGGCGGCCGGCGCTGTAGGGCGCCGTCAGGCTCTTGGCCATGACGCCTTCGTGGCCCTCGGCGAAGGCGCGCGCCAGGAACGCCTCGGCCTCCTCGGGAGTGGCGGCCACGATGTGAGGCACCACGGCCTCGCCGGCGGCGGCTGTCAACGCCTGCCAGCGCTCCTGCAGCGGCAGGTCCAGCAGCACCTGGTCGTCGATCCGCAGCACGTCGAAGAAGCGGACGTCGAGCGGTAGCTCGGCGCGTAGCCGCTCCACGTCCAGGCGCCGTCCGAAGCGGCGCATCGTCGTCTGGAACGCCAGCGGGCGCCCCGCGCCCGACAGCGCGATGGCCTCGCCGTCCAGGATCAGGCGCTGCGCCGGCAGGCGCGAGACCAGCTCGACCAGCTCGGGCACCGCCGGGGTCACCCGGTTGAGGAGGCGGCTGTAGACCTCGACGCGGTCGCCGTCCTTGTGCACCTGCACCCGCGCGCCGTCCAGCTTGAAGTCGAACGCCGCCGCGCCCAGCCGCTGCCAGGCGCCGGCCACGTCGTCGGCGCCGTCGGCCAGCATGGGCTGGATGGGCTGGAACAGCCGCAGCTCGAAGCGCGCCAGCGCGGCCGCGCCCCCTTCGGCCAGCGCCGCAGCGACGGTGGGCAGCGTTCCCGCCAGCATCGTGGCGCGCCGCACGTCGGCGGGCGGCACTGCGAAGGCGCGCGCCACCGCGTCGATGACGACGCCTTCCAGGGCGCCCTGGCGCAGCTCGCCGATGATCAGCCGCGCCAAGAACTGTTGCTCGGCCTCGGTGGCCCGGGCCAGCAATCCTCCCAGCAGCGTGGCCCGCCGGCCCGCGGCGCCGGCTCCGCGCGCCGTCTTGATCGCACTGAACGCGGCGTCGACCTCGTCGAGCGACAGGGTGGCTTCGATCGCGGGCGGCGTGTCGGCGCGGCGCAGGTCGGATAGCGCCGCGTAGCCGATGCCCAGGCGTCCCTGCGGCAGCTCGCCGGATAGATACGAGACACCAGTGGCGACCAGAGGCGCGGGCAGGCGCCGGATCAGGGTGGCCAGGCGATCTGTTTTCTCCAGGCGCGATCGAGTAGCTCCGACCTGGCTCGAAGCATCGACCAGCTCGGCGAGGCGCATGCCGGCATTCTGCCACGCCGTCGCGCGCGGCTCGGGGCTTCGTCCCTCAGCCAGCAGTGCCGGCCGCGCCACCCGCGCCGCCTGCACCGCCGTTCGAGCCGCCGACACCGCCCGCGCCGCCTGCGCCTCCGCCCGCGCCGCCTGCTCCTCCAGCCCCGCCGCTGGCGGGTGGGACGGCCGTCAGGATGATGCTCACCTTCGTGGTGGCGTTCGCGGGCACCGTCGTGGCCACCGTGCCGGTGGCCAGCAGGGTGTCGTCGATCGTGGGGTCGCGGGCGTCCACCGTCACCTGACAGGCGCCCGAGACGCCGTCGCGGGTCAGCTTCGCATCGAGCAGCGCCGGGAACGGGAACTGCGGAATGTAGGCGTCGGCCGACGGCGCGTTGAGAGCCTGGAAATCGTGGCTGGCGACGCCCTGGGCACAGGCCACCGTGACCCGCATCGACGTGATCGCCGCGGTCACGGTGTCGTCGATACCAACGTAGACCTGCAGGTCGGTGGGATCCTTCGCGCAGCCGGCGGTGCCCGCCAGCAACAGCGCAATGGTCCAGGCCCTGGCGCGCGTCCGCTCGAACGCGCGCCCCAGCGTACGCCCGCTGGCGGTCACGATTGGTTGCCTTTGATCTTCACGTCGCTGGTGGTCTGGGGGACCATCTTGCCCCCCTCGGCCGGCCGGAACCGGATCTCGGTCTTCAGCTCGATGACCATCGTGGACAGGGCCTTGGCCAGCTCCTCGCTCAGGTTCAGGTGCTCGAGCCAGGTCCTCACCTCGCCGGCCGCCGTGCGCATGATGTCTTCCTTCGAGCGCGAGGCGGCACCGACGCCGGCCGAGACCGCGCGGCGCACGAAGTCCGCGATGCCGCGATCGATGCGTTCGGACGGGCGATCGTCGGATCCATCGACCGGCGCCGCGGGGTCGCGCGGATCGGCGGGATCTCGGCTAGAGCTGTCGGCCATGCGGGGAAACTAGCAGTGACCGCGAGGACGCGCCACGGCCGCGACCGGTGGCGCGCGTCACTGCAGGGCGGGATCAGCGCCGAAACGGGAGGGGCGCCCTTCGCGCGTCCCGGATCACTTGCGTCGCTTCCCCTTGCCCTTGGCCTTCCCCTTCTTGCCCTTCAGGTCCTTCATCCGCTGCCGGGCGTGGTCGAGCGTCTCCTTCGAGAGGTCGGCCGATGGGGGCAGCTTGGTGAGCTTCTCGTAGGCGTCGCGGGCGCAGGTGACGTCCTTGGTGGCGTCGCAGGCGCGGCCGAGCGTGTCCAGCGCCGCCGGGCTATCGCCCCGCGCGTCCACCACCTCGTGCGCCAGCTTGGCCGCCTCGGCGCCGTTACCGTCGGCCAGCAGCAGCCCGGCCAGTTCGAGGCGCGCCGACGTCGCCGCCTCGGACTTCGCGTCCGAGAAGCCCTCCAGCGCCTTGCGATACTCGGTGATGGCCAGCTTCTTGTCGCCATCCGCGCGCGCCAGCTTCGCCTGGACCAGGTGGGTGGCCGGCAGGTCGGGCCGCAGCTTCGCGGCGGCGTCGGCGGACTTCTTCGCCCCGGCGCTGTCGTTCGCGGCGAGCTGCTTTTCGGCCTTGGCGCCCAGCGCCTCGACCGTCTCGTCGGCGGCGTGGGCCCAGGCGTCGTCCTTCTCGCAGGCCTTGCAGGCGCCCTGCGATTCGGCCAGCACGTCGGCCGCGCCGTCGGGCTTCTCGACCTTCACCAGCGCGTCGGCCAGCGCCGCCCAGGCCGCCGGATTGTCGGGCGCCATCTTCACGGCCTTGCGCAGGTGGGGCAGGGCCGAGGGGTAGCGTCCCAGGCCTCCGAACGCCGCCGCCAGATCCAGCCGCGTGCGGACATCGTCGGCGATGTCCAGGCTGCCTTGCAGGGCCTCGGCGGCCTTGTCGAACTTCTCCTGCTTGATAAGCGCCTCGCCCAGACCCCGCTTGCCGGCGGGGTTGCGGGGCTGACGGCGGGCCATCTCACGATACAGGCCCTCGGCGCGCGGCCAGTCCTCGGACTTCAGCGCGTCCTTGGCGGCCGGCTCCAGCGCCGAATCGCCCATCGACGAGGCGGACGCGGGCGCGCCACCGCCGCTGTCGTCGTCGGCGCTGGGGTGCGCCGCGCGAGCGGTGCGGGGGGCGGGGGGCGGTTCGCCACCGCAGCCGGCGAGCGCGAGCAGGAACAGGGGCGGCAACAGCAACGTGGTGCGACCGGCCCGGCGAGTGAGAACATGCAACGGGGACCAAGCCAACGGGGGCTGCGGCATCGGCATCGTCTACGCCAGCGCGGCCTTCCCCGTCCAGAGGCAACGGATCGAGATTCACCGATCGCGACCGGGCGCGCCGCGGCCGGGCTGACCTGGCCGGCGGAAGCCATTGTTTTCCCTGGCCCTCGCGATCGTCACCAGATCGTTTGACGAAATCACCGCAGCGCGCTCACGACGCCCGCAGGCGCGTTAGTCTTCGGCCGTGTCCGGCCGATCATCGACAAAAGGACCCTCTGAGGGTCCTTTAGATCCCCCGCGAATGAGTGCCGTCGGGCGAAGCCCGGCGTCACGCACGCGCCTCCTCGTCGTCTACTGGGTCACCCTGCGCGTGGCGCTGTCGTACGCCGGCTTGTCGATCGCGCGCCGCTTTCGCAGCGATGAGGCGCTGGCCCGGCTGACGCGCGAGAAGCACCGGCGGAATGCGTTGCGCATCGAGGCGGCCATCGTCCGGCTGCGCGGGCTGTTCATCAAGGTGGGCCAGCTGATCAGCATCATGGCCAACTTCCTGCCCGACGCCTTTCGCCACGAGCTGGCGTCGTTGCAGGATCAGGTGCCGCCCCGTCCTTACGATGACATCCAGGATCGCCTGCGCCAGGAGTTCGGCGGGCGCGGGCCGGGCGAGCTGTTCGCGGAGTTCTCCGTCACGCCGGTGGCGTCGGCGTCGATCGGTCAGGTGCACCGGGCGCGCCTGCACAGCGGCGAGGAGGTCGCCGTCAAGGTGCAGTACTTCGACATCGAAGAGACGGTGAAGATCGATCTGCGCGCGATGCGGCGCATCGTGGGCCTGCTGCGCTGGGTGATGCCCGACTACGGGTTCGACACCATCTACGAGGAGATTCGCGGCATGGTGCTGGCGGAGCTGGACTACCGCTCCGAGGCCGACTCGCTGGAGCGCATCGCCGGCAACTTCAAGCGCCGCAACAGCCAGGCGCACATCCGCATCCCGCGCGTCATCCGCCACCTGTCGACGGAGCGCGTGCTGACCACCGAGTGGGTGACCGGCACCCGCATCGCCAACCTGGCCGCCATCGAGGCCGAGGGGATGGACCGGCGCCAGGTGGCGCGGGCCTGCGTCGAGGCCTACTGCGAGCAGGTGTTCGTCGACGGCGACTATCACGCCGATCCGCACCCCGGGAACCTGTTCGTGCAGCCCACGTCCGACACCGACCGGTCGCCCACCATCGTGTTCCTGGACTTCGGCGCCACCGCCCGCGTCTCCGAGGCGATGCGCAGGGGCATGGTGTCTTTTCTTCAGGGCGCGATGGCGCGCGACACCGGCCGCATCGTGGCGGCGATGAAGGAGATGGGCTTCATCTCGCGGCGCGCCGATCCCGAGGTGTTCGATCGCGTGGTGGAGTACTTCCACCAGAAGCTGCGCAGCCAGGTCCGCGTCGAGGGCTGGACCCTGAAGGACCTGAAGTTCGACGCCGCCGACAACCTGGGCGCGCTGCTGGATCTGCGCGCCCTGAACGTCAGCCTGGCCGACCTGAAAGATGCGTTCAAGATCCCCAAGGAGTGGATCCTGCTGGAGCGCGCGCTGCTGCTGCTGCTGGGTGTGTGCACGACGCTGGATCCCGACCTGAACCCGGTGCCCATCATCCAGCCGTACCTCGAGCGCTTCCTGCTGGGCGAGCAGCGCCAGTGGTCCGAGCTGGCCATCGACGCCGGTCGCGAGACGGTGCTCTCCGCGCTGTCGCTGCCGGGGCAGCTGCAGCGGTTCATGAGCCGCGCCATGCGCGGCGAGCTCGACTTCCGGGTCTCAAACCTGGACGAGACGGCACGGCTGCTGTACCTCGCCTCGGAGCAGCGCCTGTGGGGCATGCTCGGCGCCACGTCCGCGGTGGTCGCGCTAGGCGTGCACGAGCTGCGGCCGCACTCGCACATCGTGCTCGGCGCCGGGATCGCGGCCGGCCTGTTCGGCCTGCTGCTGGTGCTGTCGCGGCTGAACGGCCGGCGCTCACTGCGCCGGCGGCGGTGACGTCGGCACGCTCGGGGGCGGAGGTGACGTCGGCGCGGTGTCGGCCTTGGGTGCCAGCGCTTTCGGCTCCGTCGGGCCTGCCGCCTTCCGCGCCGCCTCCAGGCGGATGACCTCGGCGCGGGCCTTCGCAACCCAGCGCTGCTCGCTCTTGCGGTGCTCGAGCCTCAGGTAGGAACGGAACGTGTCCAGCGCCTCGTCCTGCCTGCCCAGCGCCAGCAGCACCTGCCCGAGGCCGTAGTAGGGATCCGGATCTTCGGGCTTCAGCGTGATGTAGCGCCGGTAAGCCTTCGCGGCCTCGGCCAGCTGGCCCGACTCACGCAGCGCGAAGGCCAGCTTGTACCAGGCGGCGGCGTCCGCGGGCGTCTCCTTCACCGCGGTCTGCAGCTCGCCGACAGCCTCGGCCGACTTGTGCGCGGCGACCAGCTCGGTGCCGGCCGCGGCGTGTCCCCTCGGGGGCGCGCCCGGCGCGCCGCCGGCACCACTCGATGCGGCGGTCGCCCCACCGGCGCCGGTTGCCGCTTTGGCCGCCGCGCTCTCCGCGGAGGCCTTCGCCTGGGTCAAGGCAGCGAGCTTCTTCTCGGCCTGCGCCACGAACTCGGCCGAGGCCGGCCGCGTGTCGAGCTCGATGTACCGCTTGAGGGCCGCGATGGCGCCGTCGCGGTCGCCGACCGCCTCCAGGGACAGGCCCAGGCCGAACAGCGGATCGGACTCGGCGGGCCGTAGCTCCAGGTAGCGGCGATATGCCGCGGCCGCGCGATCGTAGTTGCCGGCGCGGCGGCTGGTCGAGGCGAGCAGGTACCATCCGAACGCGAAGCGCGGCTCGAACTTCACCGCCGTCTCCATCTCCGCGGCGGCGTCGGTGAAGTCGTTGCTCATCAGATCGTGCTTCGCCCGCGCCAGCGCCGCCTGCGCCATGGGTGACTTCTGGGCCCAGGCGGGCGCGGCGGTCCCCAGCAGGGCTCCGGTGGTGACTGCCACCATCAGGAATGGGCACCATCCCGAATGGACGTCGATCCCGGCGCGTCTTCCGCTCACGAGGTCATCGTATCAGCACCGCCCGACACACCGAAAAATTGGATGATTGCCGCAGCGAGCGGCCTGGTATTCGATAGGGCAGGTGAGCGGAACTGAAGGACCTACCGAGCGCGGCGCCGTGGTGGGCGTGGCGGAGAACGGCAACTCCGTCGCGCTGGTCACGGTGGCAGCCGGAGGCGCTCTGCTGGATCGGCGGCAGGTCGACCTGACGCCGCGCGAGCTGCCGACGCATCCGCATCACCACGAAGGGTCGTGGGCGGTGGGGCGCTATCTCAACACCCCGGGGGCTCGACCCATGCCGCTCGCCGAGGCGGTGGCGCTGGTCGAGCAGGTTCGGATCGCCGCCGCGCGGGGCGCGCGTGAGAGTCTGGCGGCCCTGGCGGGCGCGCTGTCCGTGCCGATCGCGGGCATCGCGATTCGCGCCTGTCCCGAGCTTCCGCCGACGGTCGAAGAGCGGATCATCGATCCCCGTGCCCAGACGTACGCCGACTCCGTGATGTATCGCCAGGCGCTCGCGACCGCGGCCGAGGCGCGGGGGTGGTTCGTGCGCTGGTACGACCGCGAGCGCGTGTTTCACGACGCCGCGGCGGCGCTGGCCGGCGCGGACCCAGAGGCGCGCTTGCGAGAGATGGGCCGCGAGGCGGGGCCGCCGTGGCAAGCGCGACACAAGCTCGCGGCGGCTGCGGCGCTCGCCTGCCTCGGTCCTGACACGAAAAATTGATCTTCTTTTCGATGTAGGTTACTGTGGGCGGCGATGGTTCCAGTGATTGGCAGCGTCGCGATGGGAATCTTCTCGGTCGTCCTCTACTGGGCGACCACCCGACTTGGCCGCCGTCCGAACCCTCCTGAAGCCAGCACCAGACGCACCGCCTGAACCGAGCGCGGTCTGCTCGCTCCGCGGTGACCACGGGCTCGTCCGCGTGGCACGAATGCGGGAATATTTCGAGCGGACATTTGTGCTTGAGGCGATCGGCATGGCCGCCTAAGCTTCGCCCGCACTGGCGGCCAGGTCGCCGGTCCGAGGGTTCAGTTTGGGACGTTCCATCACACCGATCGAAGATGGGCCCGTGGGCTTGCCGGGCGGTGCCCTGTCGCCAGCGGACCTGCGCGGGGGGCTGCCGAGCGCGGCGCTGAGAGCGCCCAATCCGCCGGCGGGCATTCCCGAGTCCTCCGGCAAAGCCGCCGAGCCGCCGCCCATGACCTCGTCCGGACGGAGCCTGACCGCGCCGCTGGCGCCGCGGAAGCCGCGTTACGAAGACTTCACGCTCGGCGACCTGGCGGCCATCCGCAACGTGCTTCGCAGCGGGTCGGTCATCGACTGGCACCACCTGTACTTCACCGGCCGGGACGAGGTCGATCGGCTGCTGCGCGTGAACGAGCTGGATCCGCAGAGCGAGACCGACATGGCGCGCCTGGAGGATCTGCGCGAGCAGGCGGTCGAGTACTGCGCACGGCACCTGCTGTTCAACATCCCCGCCGAGGTGGCGGACGGCATCCCGGCGCGCGATCTGTTCCTGGTGGCCTCGCAGAAAGGCAAGCGGCGCGCCTACGCCTGCGTGCTGTTGAAGGTGATGCACGTCCTTCACCACCTGTCGGGCCGCGAGCTGCTGACGAAGCTGCCGGTCTCGGGCGACCAGATCTTCCACCTGGTCGAGGACAAGGTGATGCGCACCGTGGAGGAGCTGCGCGCGGCCGGGTGTGGCATCGCCGAGTTCCAGTGGAGCCGCAAGCACTCGGACAGCCTGATCACCAAGCTGCTGGCGAAGCGCGAGACCATCGCCGCCGACGTCTACGATCAGCTTCGCTTCCGCATGATCACCACGTCGCAGGATCAGATCCTGTTCGTGCTGCGCGAGCTGACGCAGCGGCTGGTCCCCTTCAACTACGTCATCCCCGGACAGTCGCTGAACAACGTGCTCGACTTCCGGGCCGCGCTGGAGACCTCGGCCCCGCTGGCGCGCTTCCTGCCCGAGCTGCAGGAACTGGCGGCCGTCGCCGCCGACAAGAAGGTGCCGGTGCAGAACGAGTTCTCGGGGCCGGGCTACCGGGTCATCAACTTCGTCGCCGATCTGCCGGTGCGCATCGACAAGTTCCTGTGCCGCACGCCCGACGATCCGCTGTTCGCCGAGCACGGCACGGTGGTGTTCGTGCTGACGGAGTTCCAGCTGGTCGACGCGCGCACGGCCGAGGCCAACGAGCTGGGCGAGAACAGCCACGAGCGCTACAAGGAACGGCAAGCGGCGCGCGTGAAGGCCCGCCTGCTGCACGGGCTCAAAGAAGAAGGGTAGCCGCGCGGCGCTTGCCCTCGGCCCCGGCCGGCCTCCAACTTCAGGAAGTGACGAGGCGAAGTTCGTGAGCGGCTCAGTCCCGGCTGGGAACGAGTCCTATGGCCTGCACTGGTTCCGTCGCGACCTGCGGGTGGCGGGGAACCCCGCCTTGCGGTGGAGCTGGCAGGAGCACCGGGGCCGCGTGCTGGGGCTGTTCTGCTTCGATGCCAAGTTCCTGGCTCGCCCGGACTTCTCGACCGATCGCTTCGCGTTCTTCCTGGCCACGATCGAGAAGCTGCGCGACGAGCTGCGGGCAGGGGGCGGCGATCTGCTGGTGCTCGATCGCGCGCCGGGCGAGGCGTTCCCTGCCCTGTGGCGGGCGCTGGCGGACCAGGGCCTGACGCGCCCGGCGACCGTGTCGTTCAATCGGGACTACGAGCCGTTCGCGCGCGAGCGTGATCGCGCGGTGACGGCGCTGCTGGAGGAGGCCGGCGTCGCAGTTCACACCGAGTGCGACCACCTGCTGATCGAGCCGGACGAGCTGCGCAAGGACGAGGACGCGGCCAAGGATCAGCCGCGCTACTACCAGGTCTACTCGGCGTTCGCGCGGCGCTGGTTCGACCTGCTTCGGACGCCGCGGGTGCAGGCGCGCCTGCAGGCCCAGAAGGCGGGCCTGAAGTATCTGGATGCCCTGACGGGCGACGGGCAGGCCCATCGGGGCATGTTCACGCTGACCTGGCCGGCGCTGTTCGGGAAGGGGGCGCCCCCCGACGATCACCTGCAGCGGTTCATCGAGCAGACGGCGCCCCGGGTGCGGGTGCCGCTGCCCGAGGCGGGGCCGCTGGCGGCGCGGGCCCGCCTGGCGACGTTCCGCAAGCACCTGGCGGACTACAAGACCGAGCGCGACCGCCCCGACGTCGACGGCACCTCGCGGCTCTCCATCTATTTCAAGAACGGGTCGCTCACGACGGCGCAGGTGATCGCGGCGCTGGGGCTGCAGAGCGCAGAGTTCGGGGAGGGGACGGGCGAGAGCACCTTCTTACGCGAGCTCGTCTGGCGCGAGTTCTACTATCACGTGTTGTGGCACCGCCCTGACGTCGAGACGCGGGCCTTCCTGCCGCAGTTTCGCGCCCTCGCCTGGGAGAACCGTGAGGACTGGTTCGAGGCATGGAAGGCCGGCCGCACCGGCTATCCCATCGTCGACGCGGGCATGCGCCAGCTCGCCGCGACCGGGTGGATGCACAACCGGGTGCGCATGATCGTGGCCAGCTTCCTGACGAAGGATCTGCTCATCGACTGGCGCTGGGGCGAGCGCTACTTCATGGAGCGGCTGCTGGACGGCGATCTGGCGCCCAACAACGGCGGCTGGCAGTGGGCCGCCTCGACGGGGTGCGATCCTCAGCCCTACTTCCGCATCTTCAACCCCACCTTGCAGGGGAAGCGCTTCGATCCGCAAGGCGCGTACGTCCGCCACTTCCTGCCCGAGCGGCGGGGAGACGACGCGCGGACGATTCACGAGGCACAGGCGCCCATCGTCGAGCACGCGCAGCAGAAGGTGAAGGCGCTGGCGATGTACAAGCGGGGAGGGGACCGACGTTGACGAAGACCGGGACGAACGAGGCCCAGGCCTCCGAGGCGGCGCCGTTGCGCCTGGGCGTCTCGGCCTGTCTGCTGGGCCAGCCGGTGCGCTTCGACGGCCAGCACAAGCGCGACGGCTTCCTGGTCGACGAGCTGGGGCCGTTCGTCACGTTCGTGCCGGTCTGCCCCGAGGTCGAGGTGAGCATGACTGTCCCGCGCGAGACGTTGCGTCTGGTGCGGGCGGGCGAGGCCGCGCGTCTGGTGGCCCGCTCGGGCGAGGACTGGACGGCGCGCATGACGGCGTACGCCCGGGCCCGGGTGGCGGCGCTGGCGCGCGAGGAGTTGTCGGGATACGTGCTGAAGAAGGACTCGCCGAGCTGCGGCCTCGAGCGCGTGAAGCGCTACGACGAGAGCGAGGCCGGCGTCCCCCCGAACGTGGCGCGAGACGGACAGGGGCTGTTCGCCGCCGAGCTGCGCCGGGCCTTCCCGCACCTGCCGGTCGAGGAGGAGGGGCGGCTGCAGGACGCCAAGCTGCGCGACAACTTCATCGAGCGGCTGTTCGCTTACCATCGCTTGCGTGCGCTGTGGGCCAGCCGCTGGACGCAACGGTCGCTGGTGGAGTTTCACACCCGCGAGAAGATGGCGTTGCTGGCCCACGACGAGCCGGGCTACCGGCGTCTGGGCCGCCTGGTGGCGACCGGGAAGACGTTGCCGCGCGAGGCGCTGCGCGCCCGGTACGAGGCCGGCTTCATGGAGGCGCTGGGCAAGCTGGCTACACCGGCGCGACACGTGAACGTGCTGACGCACATGTTCGGACACTTCAGCGCCGAGCTGTCAGCGGAGGCGCGCCAGGAGGTCCTGTCCGTCATCGAGGACCATCGCAAGGGCTTGGTGCCGCTGGTGGTCCCGCTGACCCTGCTGCGCCACTACGTCCGCCTGCTGAAGGTCGACTACCTGGCCGGACAGACGTACCTGGAGCCGCATCCCAAGGAGTTGATGCTGCGCAACCGGGTGTGAGGGCCGCGGGGGATCTAAAGGACCCTTCGAGGTCCTTTTGTTAGGTATCGCGTGACTGCCGACGGGCTTCGCCCTTCGGCACTCGGCCGCGGGGGATCTAAAGGACCCTTCGAGGGTCCTTTTGTTAGTCGACCGCCTGGTCGAGCCAGGCCGCGAACGCGGTGGGAGCGTCCCAGCGACGGAACTCCTCGCTCAGGCCCGCCGCCGCCGCGGCGTATGTCGGTCGCTCCAGCAGATCCTGCAGCGCCGTGCGAATGCCCCCACTGTCAGCGTTCCCCGCGCGCACCAGCAGCCCGGCGCCCGCGCCCGCGATGGCGGTCATGGCCAGGTACTGATCCAGGTTGAAGGCGACGCCCAGCACGGGCCGCCCTTCGGCGAGCGCCTGATATCCGGTGGTGCTGCCGCCGTTCGACACCACCGCCAGGGAACGCCGCGCCGCCAGGTGGCCCGGCAGGTACTCCGCCGCGAACACGTGGGCGGGCAGGCTGCCTGTCGCCAGCCTGGTGCGCCCGGCGGTTGCCACCAGCACCTGCAAGCCCAGGGCGACCGCCGCGTCGATGACCAGGGGCAGGCGATCGGCGCGGCCCGACGAGCCCATGGTCACGTAGATCGTCGGACGCGCGGGGTCGAGCTGCGCCCACCACGGTGGCAGCGCCACCGGCGGCGACCAGAGGATGGGACCGAGGTAGCGCTGGTGTTCGGGTACCTCCCGCACCGGAACCAGGGCCGGCACGTCGGGGAAGAACGTCTGATCTCCGCCGGTCAGCAACTCTGGCAGCGAGCCCAGCTCGGGCAGGCCGTAGGTGGCCCGGAGCGCGTTCACCGGAGCGGCGAAGTGCGCGAAGACGTACGGCAGCGCCTTGCCGAAGTGCTGCGCGGCCAGCTCGACGCCCAGCAGGCGCACGATCGGGTGGTCGGGCAGCGGGAAGCCGTCCCGCACCGCCAGCGGGCTCCAGTAGGCGTTGATCAGGTTCACGTACGGGACGCGGTCGACCGCCGCCGACACCGCCAGCGACAGCCGCAGATCGCCGACCACCAGCGCGGGGCGGACGGCGGCGAACAGCGCGCGCTCGTCGCTGACGTAGCGGGCCAGGGTGGCCTCGCCGTACAGGCGCCGCCCGCTGGCCACGCGCGCGTCGATGGTGGACGCGGGCAGCGAATAGATGAGGTGACGGTGAAAGCTGGTGCCGGCGAAGATCAGCTCGTCGAACTGGGCCGAGGCGAAGTGCACCTCGTAGCGGGCGGGATCGAGCGCGCGCGCCAGCGTGGCCAGGCGCACCACCTGGGCCAGGGTCACCGCCTCGCACACGAACAGGACGCGCCGGGGCCGCGCGCCGTTCATCGACAGTCTTGCAGCGCGGCGCGGGCCAGGCGGCGCCACTCGGCGGCGTCGGGGCTCAGGTGGTCGAGATCGCTCCGCGCCTCGACCGCCGCGGCGAGGGCCCGCGCCCGCGCGCAGTCGCCCCGATCGGCGAAGAACGCGGCCGCCATGGCCTGGTTGCCGGGAAAGTCGGGCGCCCGCGCCAGCGCTTGCTGGAAGTACGCCTCGGCCTTCTTCGACGACCCGACCGAGATCAGCGCTGGCGCCTTCCAGTACAGGTTCGCCAGGCTGCGCGCCGCGGCGGAGTGGTCGTAGCGCGGGTTCGTCTGTTCCAGGCGCAGCAAGGTCCGCTCGATCTCCGGGATCACGCCCAGCGCGAACACCTTGCCGTGAGTCAGCGCCTCGCCGGCCAGGTTCGCCGCCAGCCACAGCAGCGCGCTCGGCTCGTCGGGGCTGCCGACCAGCACGCTGCGCGCGCTGTCGATGCCCTGCTGGTAGTAGCGGCGCGCCTCGCTGTCGTTGGGCGCCGCCTTGCCCTGGCGATAGGCGGATTCGGACTGACTGATCGCTGGTTCACTCATGGCGAGAACACGGCTGGATCCGAGGACGAGCAGGGCCAGCAAGCAAAGCCGTGCCGTCACGACGGCCCCAGCCCCAGCGCGACCAGCGTCTCGGCCACACCCCGGTAGCCGTGTGCGTACCACAGCCACCATCCTGTCATCATCACGCCGTGGCCCAGCAGGATGAAGACGTGGCTCCACATCTCGACCACGTCGGACCGCCCGGTCAGGTAGCGGCGCCAGTGCATCACCTCGTCCACCAGGCTGTACAGGAACGACAGCAAGGTCAGCACCAGCGCGGGTATGGCGAACCCGGGACCGCCCGAGTAGGCGGCGCACAGCAACACGCAGCTCGCGATGCCGAGGACGATGATGATGTGATGGACCATCGCCTCGCCGCCGCGCAGCGCCTCCTTGTAGATCGTCCGGTGGCCGATCGTGTCGACGGCGATCGCGCCGGTGAAGATGACGGCCCCGAGCGGAAGCAGGCTGGCCTCGGGCGGCAGCGGGGCGCCGGCGTGCCGCCCGGCCCACACGAAGCCTCCCGTCGCCAGGCATAGCCCCACCATCAGGCCCACCCAGGCGATGTAGACGATCCAGTCGATGCGCTGGAACTCGCGGATGCGACCGACATAGATGGCGATCGCGGCCAGCGGCGATGGGGGAGGGGACGGCGCCGCGGCCGCGCGCGGAAGCAGGGACACGCGCGCCTTCATGACGGCGCCCCCACGCGGCGCGCGGTCGGTCGCAGCGCGACGCCGGCGTTC
>Ga0105238_10004325_pt1 | contig 14089 bp, 14 predicted proteins | sample KBSC34metaG_FD_81526 | JGI IMG/M metagenome (GOLD analysis project Ga0105238, IMG submission 81526) | Corn rhizosphere microbial communities from Kellogg Biological Station, Michigan, USA - KBS C3-4 metaG | ecosystem: Host-associated > Plants > Roots > Rhizosphere > Soil | place: Michigan, USA... | reverse complement strand
GGACACCGTCTACGGCGACCGCGGTCTCAAGGGGGCCATGAAGGCCGCCGACCGGTCCGGCGCCTCGCACATCGTGGTCATCGGCGAGCGCGACCTCGCCGAGGGTGTGGGTCAGCTCAAGGACATGCGTACCGGTGAGCAGCACGCCGTCCCGGTGGCGGAGCTGTTCGAGCGGCTCCGTGGAAGTGTGGGGGAGTGACTTCTTCGATGGAACAGCGGCCGCTCGGCCGGACCGGCGCCGACGTCAGCGTGATCGATCCCGACCGGCAGTCCACGCTCGTCATCGCGCTGATCAACGGGCACTTCGATGTCGCCAACCTGCTCATCGAGCACGGCGCCGACGTGAACCTGCCCGACAAGGTGGGGCGCACCGCGCTCTGGGCCGCCGTCGACTATCACACGCCGCCGCAGTCCAACCGGCCGTCGCCGAACCCGTTCGACGAAGATTCGACGAGCCTCGACGTCATCAAGAATCTGCTCGCGCGCGGCGCCCGCGTGGACGCGCCGCTCACGGCGCAGATTCCCTACCGGACCAAGCTGGATCGCGGCGCCGACGGCGTGCTCGGCGCCGGCACCACGCCGCTGCTGCGCGCGGCCAAGGCCGGCGATACGGCGGTGGTGAAGCTGCTGCTCGACAAGGGCGCCAACCCGAAAGCGGTGACGCGCAACGGCGTCAACGGTCTGATGATGGCTGCCAACGTCGCCGCTCGCGAAGAGGATCGGACGGGGCGAGGCAAGACGGAGCGCGAGGCGATCGACACGATCGCGCTGTTCCTCGCCGCCGGCGTGGACGTCAACGCGGCCGATACTCAAGGCCGAACCGCGATGCACGGCGCGGCGCTTTGGGGTCTCACCGACGTGGTTCGCTTCCTCCACAAGAACGGGGCGAAGCTGGATGTCGAGGACAAGCGCCGCTTCACGCCGCTCGAGGCCGCTCTCGGCCTGGCGGGCGGGTTTGGCTTCGACTCGAAGGCAAGCGTGGCGCGACCCGACACCGCCAAGGTGATTCGCGAGCTGATGGGCGTGGCGCCCGATTACGTCCCGCCGGATCGTCCTCACCCGCCCGCGCAAGGCGGCGGCCGCAACGCAAACGTAGACGACAACTAGGTTGGGCCGCCTGAAGGCGGCCTCTACTACACTCGATCCAACATCACCGTAAGCACAAAACTCGGATCTTACGGAAAGGTGGTCGTTGACTGGCAACGCCAAGTACGCCATAGATCGCGGCAACTCGTTGGCAAACCGGAAGTAACAGCCAGACGCAGGGCGCGCCCTGTTCTGGCCTCCAAGTTGCTCAAGGACGGCCATGACCTTCAACACACTCGTCGAGCGCGTCGAAAAGGATTTCGCCGAGATGCCGGGGCTGGAAGTGACGATGGCCCAGGGCGTCAGGCTGTGGAACATCGGCGCCGACGATTGCCGCTTCGTGATCGACGCCCTCGTGGACGTCGGGTTCCTCAAGTGGACCACGAAGCGCACGGTCATCCGGACCGGACGAACGATGTCGATGGGACGGGCCGCGTCGAACTAGTTGAGCTACAAATCAGTCTGACCGGCCCGCCCAAGGCACGAGATCGTCGGCGTGACTAAAGGCCCCCCTACTTCGACGCCGCGAGCTTTTTGATCTGCTCCACGGCGCTCGCCACCTTGTAATCGAGGAAGACCTTGCCGATTTCCGCCGTCGCCGGCGACACGTCGGCCATCATGCCGGTCGTGGGCTCGGGCCCGGCGGCGCTGGCGGCAAAGCGATCGCGGCGGATGTAGCGGCCGTCCTTGTCGAGCGCCTCCACCTGCGCGGTCTCGGCCACACCGGCGTGGCCGCCGGGAGCGATCTTCCGCTCCGCCAAATAGGCGTTCATCTGCTGCCCCGACTGCGTGGCCAGGTCCACGTAGTAGACGCGCGCGCCCTTTCGTCGCGCGTCGGCGTCGAGCCCCTCCGCCGCCACCCGCAGCTCCGCCTGCCCTTGCCCGTGGTCCCCCATCAGATACACCTGCTTGAACCCGGCGGCGACGGCGCTCTGCGCCACCTGGCGCATCACGCCCAGATACACCTCGGAGCTCAGCGTCACGGTACCGGGAAACCGCATGTGCCCGGTCTTGTCGATAGCATCCCCCGCCGGAGAAAACGGCATGACGGGATAGACGAGCGCGTTCCCGAGCCGCTCGGCAATCTGCCCCGCCACGTGATGGGCAATCAGGTTGTGCTTCACGAGCGCCATGTGCGGCCCGTTCTGCTCGGTGCCGCCGGCGTAGATGATGGCCGTGGTCTTCCCGGCGGCCTGGGCATCGCGGATCTCGAACCACGTCAGATCTTCGATGTAGACCGAGCGGGTCTGCGCCGAGACGGCGGTAGCCGCCGTCAGCAGCGCGGCGGCGATGATCAGTGTTCGCATCTGTTAATACCTCCTGCGCGGTCCGCCAAGGACGCGGACCGCGCGACTATATCTGGCAAACCGGGCTTAACGCCGGTTCGCGATTTCAGATCGGCGGCGGGTTCCGCTCGACGAAGGCCCGTTGATGCCAGTATGGATAGACCGGCGTGACAGTCGCTGGCGGCAACGAGACGCGCGATGTGATCCGCCGACAGCGCCCAACCGGCCGCGCCGAGATTCTGCCGCAACTGCTCCTCGCTGGCGGCGTCAATGATCACCGTCGAGACTGAGGGGCGCTGGTCCTGCGCGAGGGAAGCGGAAGCATTCACCCTCCCCGCCGAAGGTCGCGATACCCAAGCTCAGCACTGGCACCCGAAAGCCGGAACCGCCCAACTGGCGATAGTCCATGTCCACTCCGCAGCCCCCCGTTCGGGGTAGCGTCCGAAAGAAAGCGAGAATGCCGCCGCTTGCACATAGAATTCGCTGGCGGGGCCGGATCGAGTACCCGAGGCCCGGGAAGCGTAAGATCGGAGTTGCCTCGATGGTCGATCAGGTTCACTATCCTCGGCTGAGCCGACCTCCGGCATAGACCCATGGGCTCCCTCCGCGTCGTCCTGGTCGAAGACCACACTCTGATGCGCGCCGGCATCCGGGCATTGCTGCAGGCAATGCCGGACGTCGAGGTCGTGGGCGAGGCCGACAACGGCCCGGACGCGGTCTCGCTCGTCGCCACAACGCGCCCCGATCTGATTCTGCTCGACATCACGTTGCCCGCGATGAACGGGCTCGAGGTGGCGGAGCGCGTCGCCAAAGAGTACGCGCCGACGCGCACGATCATCCTGTCGATGCACACCGACGCGGTGTACGTCCGCAAAGCGTTGCAGGCGGGCGCGGCGGGCTACATCGTGAAGGACGCGGGCGTGCAGGAGCTCGAGGCGGCCATCCGCGCGGTGATGCGCGGCGAAACCTATCTGAGCCCGGGTGTCAAAGGCACGCCGGCGCAATATCTCTCCGACGACCCCACCGAGGACCCGCTCAAGAAGCTGACGCGCCGCCAGCGCGAGACGCTCGAGCTGATGGCGCAGGGATTCGGCACGCGCGCCATCGCCGAGAAGTTGAACGTCAGCGTCAAGACCGTCGAGTTCCACCGCGCGGAGCTGATGAACCGTCTCGAGATCCACGACGTGCCGGGCCTGGTGCGATTCGCCATCCGTGCCGGCCTCGTCTCTTCCGAGCACTGATCGATCGCGGGCATGGCTCGCGGGCAGACCGGACGCGCCGCGCCCGGCGTTTTCTCTATGAGCGCCGAGAGCCGGGGATTTCCCAGCTTAGGGATCGCCTAGTTCCGTTTGGATCGATCGGATGGGAACATTCCGCTCGCTATGGTCGGGGTGGAGATCTCTCGCCGTCTCTCACGTGATCTCACGGGGCACGAGACGCTCACGAACAGTGTGCAAACTGACGGTGAAAAACAGACGAGCTCACAGATCCTTCGCGTAGCATCAGTCGCAGGGACTCGAACCAGCACGCATGCGGGGGCGAGGGCATTTGGGGTCCAGATGGACGAGCACGAACCGCAGCCCGCTTCGGACGATGCCGACGAATCGCTGGCCTGGCTCGATTTCTTGGAGGAGTGCCGCCAGGTGCTGGCACTCAACGAGCAGTCCGACACGGCAAAGTCAGGCGCGCTGACGCCGGGACTTTTTGAAACCGCCAGCCGTTTGCGTACGCGCACCGCGCGTGTGTTGGCGCGCGTGATGATCACACGGCTGGCCGAACGCCTTGCGACGGCGCCCTCCGCCGGAAAGCCAGCCGCCGATCGCGCGCCGCTCGACGTGACGAACGCCGACTCGCTGCTGCAGTCGTCCGCGCCGGCGGTGATCGATCCCCGCGTCCGGACGGTCCTGCAATACGTGGAGTCGCGCCACGTCAATTCCGCGTGCCGCCTCGACGACGTGGCGCGCAATCTCCACGTGTCACGCTCGTATTTGAGCCGCCTCGTCTTCAAGGAGACCGGCGTGACCTTCAACCGTCACCTGCAGCTCGCCCGCATGAACACCGCCGCGCGACTGCTGCAGGAGAGCGAGTTGAGCATCAAGGAGATTTCGTCCGGGACCGGCTACGAGCACGTCCCCAGCTTCGACCGCCAGTTCCGCAGTCACTTCAATCTCACGCCCGGCGACTTCCGCCGCGCCGTGCGGCTGGCCTGACCTGAATTTGCACAGTCCGTCGCACTTTCATGGGGACGCGAGCCCTGTAGCGCTTGTGCCGCTACCGGGCTGAGTCGAAAAGAAGAGGGGAATGGCGGGAACAATCCTGCTCGTCGAGAACGAATCCGCGCTGCGTGAGTTGATGCGTCGGTTCCTCGAAGGCTCGGGCTACGCGGTTCTGAACGCGCGGGATGGCGACGAGGCGCTGTCGGTCGCCACGGCCCATCCCACCCCGATCGATCTGCTGCTCACCGACGTCGTCATGCCGGGCATGAGCGGATTCGCCTTGGCCTCGCGCGTCGCCGAGCTCCGCGCCGAGACCAAGGTGCTCTACATCTCCGGCTACGCCGACGATTACGAGGTCATTCGCGAGGGGCTCACCGACTCGGGCCGCCCGTTCCTGCTGAAGCCGTTCTCGCAGGCCGAGCTGTTCAAGAAGGTGGACGAGGTCCTCAAGAGGCCTGGCCAGCAGGCCCAGGCGCGGAACTAGCCGCACCGCGCGCCGCCAGCGCCCGGCCCACGAATTCCCAGGCCCGTTCCGCGGGCGTCCCGTTCGAATGCGTGCGCGCGGCCGCACCGAGCATGCCGGCGCTTTTCACGAGCTGCGCATCGAGCGCGGCCCCGCTGGCCGCCAGTTCCTGCAGCAGTTCGACCCAGCGCTGTGCGATGGTCTGAGCCTCCGGCCCGGCCGGGTCGGTATCAGCCACCTTCACCACGTCGTCGAGCAGTTCCTGCCAGCGGCGGCGAAACTCCACCCGGTCTGGGACCCGGGGCGCCTGCGGCGCGGCTACCGGGGCGGCGTTGTCGTCGAGGCCGGGCGGCAGATCTTCTTGAGGCCCGACCGCCTCGATCAGACTGCGCAGCGTGGCGGGATCGGCTTCCTCCCCCTTTTCCAAGGCGAGCTCGACGTTCTGAATCGCGGTAATCGCTTTTTCGAGCAGCGGCCGGCGGCGTTCGAGCACCGCGCGCTGCAGGTGGAGAGCGCGGGCCAGACCCGGCCCTCCCGACCGGCGCAGCGCGGCGATCTGCCGCAGCGGGACGCCGACCGACTTCAACGCCAGGATCTGCACGAGCCCCTGCAGGTCCTGATCAGAGTAGGTGCGGTGGCCGGCGTGACTTCGCACCGGTTTGAGCAGTCCGAGATGGTCGTAGTGCTGCAGCGCGCGGACCGTCAGTCCAGTCAGCCGGGCAAACTCGTGAATCTGGTAGCCGCGCGCCCCTGTCTTTTCATTCATACGGGGTACATAACGTTTGACACCGCCAGAACGGCCACTCTGTTGCACAAAAACCTTCGTTTCGTTAGCCAGGGATGCCTGAGCCCCTCTCGAAACCACACCAGAGGCCGATATACCCAAACGGACTCATGCATATCCTCCTTACCCCCAAAGGAGTATGCGCGTCGATCGCCGCCCTCGCGTCCCGGTATCTGGTGCCGGCGCGGGCTCTGTCCCAGGCGAATCAAGCGCTGCAGGCCGAAATCGCCGAGCGCCGCCGGCTCGAAGCCGAGTTGCGCCAGGCCCAGAAGGTCGAGGCCATTGGCCACCTGGCCGGCGGCGTGGCGCACGATTTCAATAACATTCTGATGGTCATCCAGGGGTATGCCGACCTTCTGCTTGCCGAGGCGCCGGATTCCGGGACGACCAGAAGCGACCTCCGCGAGATTCAGGAAGCCGCGCGGCGCGGCAGCGACCTCACGCGCCAGCTGCTGGCGTTCGGACGGAAGCAGGTGCTCACCGTCCGGCCGCTCGATCTGAACGCGGTGCTGGCCGACACGAGCCACATGCTCGCCCGCCTGATTGGCGAGAGCGTTCGGCTCGACCTCCGCACGGCCACGGCGGCGTGCCCCATCGAGGCGGACCGCGTGCAGCTCGAACAGGTGTTGATCAATCTGGCCGTCAACGCCCGAGACGCGATGTCGGGCCGTGGCACGCTCTTCGTGGACCTCGATCGCGTGACGGTGGACGATGCGACTGGTGGCCTGCCTGCCGGGTCCTACGTCCGCCTCGCCGTTCGAGACACCGGCTGCGGCATGGACGCGGCGCCGCGCGACCGGATCTTCGAGCCGTTCTTCACCACCAAGGCGGACGGCGAGGGCTGCGGCCTCGGTCTGTCGACCGTTTACGGCGTCGTGAAGCAGCTCGACGGATTCATCGAGGTGGAGAGCGTGCCGTTGCAGGGTACGACCTTTACCATTCACCTCCCCGCCACCGCCAAGCCGGTCGTGCCGCGCGGCGAGGTCGGCGCGGCATATTCCGCGCCCGGACGTGCCGAGACCGTCCTGCTCGTGGAGGACGATCGCGCGGTGCGCGCGGTGGTCGACAGCGTCCTCACGCGCCATGGTTACACCGTGCTGCAGGCCAGCGGTCCCAAAGAGGCGCTCGTCGCGGCGCGCCAGCACGCAGGTACCATCGATCTCGTGCTCACGGACGTGATCATGCCGGAGATGAGCGGACCTGAGATGGTGACGCTGCTCGCCGAACAGCATCCCGAAACTCGCGCGGTGTACGTGTCCGGTTACTCGGCCGACGCGCTGATGCGAGAAGGCGTGCTCGACTCACGATCACGGCTGGTGCAGAAGCCGATCGCCGCGCGCGATCTGCTGCAGGTCGTGCGCGGCGCGCTCGGCAAAGGACCGCGAGGCTCCTTGCCGGTTCGTCTGGCAAGCTAGCACTAGGGCGGGTAGGGCGGGTGGGGCGGGTAAGATCCCGCCGTGGTCCTGGCCGTCAAAGTCATTCCCAGAGCGTCGAAGCCAGGCATTGCGGTCGAGCCCGACGGCTCGCTCAAGGTGCGCCTGCAGTCGCCGCCGGTCGACGGCGCCGCGAACGCGGAGCTGATCGCACTCCTGTCAGCGTTCTTTCACGTGTCACGGCGCGCGGTGACGATTACGGGCGGCGCGCACTCACGTACCAAGCGCGTGACGATCGACGGGGTCGACGCGCTGCCGGGGTCTACGGGCGCCGAGGGGCAGGACCAGGAGCGCCGGCCACACCGAACGCTTCGGCGCTGAACGAGAAGTTCACCGGGTAGATGAAGCGGGGAAAGAGCTCCACGGTGTCCGCGTAGCTGACGTCGGCCACGGTACGGCCGCCTTCGCGCTTCACCGTCACGTCGTCTTCGTCCAGCGGTACGTCGCGCTTCGCGGCCTCTTTGACAATTTCGCTCTTGAGCTGCGGCACGGGCTCGCCCTGACCGAACAGGACCATCTGCTCGATCTCGTCCTTGAACTGGTAGTACTTGAGGAAAACCGAGCCGGCCCGGTATGCCGCGTTGATCAGCACAACCGCGATGACGAGCTTGATCAGCGTCTTCAACGTGGCTCCTCCGCGAATACTTCAGTGGATCTGGTGCAGCATGCGGCCCCAGCGAATGTTCGAGAGCGTGCCGCTCAGGCCGTTGGCGTCCCCGAAGGAAAAATACACGAACAGGGCCTTGCCCTTGATGTAGGACCGCGGCATGAAGCCCCAGAAGCGGCTGTCCTCGGAGTTGTCGCGATTGTCACCCATCATGAAGAACATGTCCTGCGGCACCGTCACCGGGCCGTATTTCCGCCGCGGGTCGGTGCCGGCCAGCGAGACGCCCGGCGGGAGATCGTCGGGGAACAGGAACCGGACGTACGGTTCGTCGAGCGGCTTGCCGTTGATGTACACCGTCTTGCCCTTGAGCTCGAGGGTGTCGCCCGGCATGCCGATGACGCGCTTGATGAAGTCGCGGGTCGGGTCTTCGGGAAACTTGAACACCAGGATGTCGCCGCGTTTCACCGGATCGATCGGCAGCAGCTTCTGTTCGAGCGTGCTGAGGGTCGGCGCGAAGACCATCTTGTTGACCAGCAGGTGATCGCCGATCAGCAGGTTGTTCTCCATCGACCCGGTGGGGATCTTGAACGCCTGCACGACGAAGGTGCGGACGAAGAGCGCCAGGATGACGGCGACGCAGAACGACTCGAAATACTCGCGGACGGTGGACTTGACGTAGGGCTCGGCGGCCACCGTAGTGGCCGCGGCGCTCTGCGCCGCTCTGTCAGTGTTGCTTTTGGCCGCCATTACTCGGTGCCCACCTTGAGCACGGCCAGGAAGGCTTCCTGCGGAATCTCGACGCTGCCGACGCGCTTCATGCGCTTCTTCCCTTCCTTCTGCTTCTCGAGCAGCTTGCGCTTGCGGCTGATGTCACCACCGTAGCACTTGGCCAGCACGTTCTTGCGCAACGCCTTCACCGACTCGCGGGCGATGACGCGGGTGCCGATCGATGCCTGGATCGCGATCTCGAACATCTGGCGGGGAATCAGCTCGCGCATCTTCGAGACCAGCGCACGCCCGCGGTCGTAGGCCGCGTCCTTGTGGACGATGATCGAGAGCGCGTCCACCGGGTCGCCGTTCACCAGGATGTCCATCTTCACGAGGGGCGATTCCCAGTAGCCGGTCACGTGGTAGTCGAGCGACGCGTAGCCGCGCGACATCGTCTTGAGCTTGTCGTAGAAGTCCATCACGACTTCGTTGAACGGCAGCTCGTAGGTGATGAGCACGCGATCGGACTTCAGATACTCGAGCTTCTTCTGGACGCCGCGCTTGTCCTGGCAGATCTGCAGAATCGGGCCGACGAACTCCGACGGCGTGAGGATCATCGCGGTGATGATCGGCTCTTCGAGCTTCTCGATGCGCCCCGCGTCCGGCAGCTTCGCCGGGCTGTCGATCTCCTGCACTTCGCCGTCCGTCGTCGTCACGCGGTACAGCACGCCTGGCGCCGTCGTCACCAGGTCCATGTCGTACTCGCGCTCGAGCCGCTCCTGCACGATCTCCATGTGCAGCAGCCCGAGGAACCCGCAGCGAAAGCCGAAGCCGAGCGCCGCCGACGACTCCGGTTCGTAGAAGAACGAGGCGTCGTTGAGCCGCAGCTTTTCGAGCGCTTCGCGCAGCTCGGCGTACTGGTGGCTTTCGACGGGATACAGACCCGCGAAGACCATCGGCTTCAGCTCCTTGAAGCCGGGGAACGGTTCCGTCGTCGGCCGTGACACTTCGGTGACCGTGTCGCCGATCTTCGCGTCGGCCACCACCTTGATGTTGGCGACGACGAACCCGACCTCGCCCACGCCGAGCTCGTCGACCGGGAGGGCCTTCGGCGAGAAGACGCCGAGCTCGAGCACCTCGTAGTCCTGCTTCGTCGCCATCAGCCGGACCTTCGTCTTTGGCTTCATCACGCCGTCGATGACGCGCACGACGATCACGACACCGCGGTACGGGTCGAACCACGAGTCGAAGACGAGCGCTTTCAACGGCGCCGACGGATCGCCCGTGGGCGGATGGAATCGCTGGCAGACCGCCTCGAGGATGTCGCGGACGCCGGTGCCGTCCTTGGCGCTCGCGAGGATGGCGCCGGCGCTGTCGAGGCCGATGATGTCCTCGATCTGCCGCTTGCACTCGTCGGGCTGCGCGCTTGGCAGATCGATCTTGTTGATGACGGGAATGATCTCGAGGTTGTTGTCCACCGCGAGATAGGCGTTGGCGAGCGTCTGCGCCTCGACACCCTGCGAGGCATCCACGAGCAGTAGCGCGCCCTCGCAGGCCGCCAGCGACCGCGTGACCTCGTAGCCGAAGTCCACGTGACCCGGCGTGTCGATGAGGTTCAGGACGAAGTTCTCACCCGCCAGCGTCGTGTAGTTCAGACGGACGGGGTGTGCCTTGATGGTGATGCCCCGCTCCCGCTCGAGATCCATGGCGTCGAGGACCTGGGCCTCCATCTCGCGCGCCTGCAGCGCGCCGGTGAGCTCGAGGAAGCGATCTGCCAGGGTCGACTTGCCGTGGTCGATGTGGGCGATGATCGAGAAATTTCGAATGAAACGTTGATCCATCAGGAGCGCGGGAAGAGAAATTATACTTCGCTCGATGCCGGCTCATCCGTCCGACGCGCGCCGCGTCGCTTTCGCCAGCGCCATCGGGACCACCATCGAGTGGTACGACTTCTTCATTTACGGCACCGCGGCGGCCACCGTGTTCGCTCCACAGTTCTTCCCGCAGGTTTCCGAAGTGGCTGGAACGCTCGCGGCGTTTGCCACCTTCGGCATCGGCTTCGTCGCGCGGCCGCTCGGCGGCGTCGTGATGGGGCACTACGGCGACCGGCTGGGGCGCAAGGGCATGCTGGTGTGGGCGCTCGTGCTGATGGGCGGGGCCACGCTGGGCATCGGAGCGCTGCCGACCTACGGGATGATCGGCGCCTGGGCGCCGGCGTTGCTGGTGACGCTGCGATTCGTTCAGGGGTTCGCGCTCGGGGGCGAATGGAGCGGCGCCGTGCTGATGTCGGTGGAGCATGCGCCCGACGGCCGGCGAGGGGTGTTCGGCAGCATCGTCGCCTTCGGCCTGCCCGCCGGCATCCTGCTCTCGAACCTCGTGTTCCTCGTGGCCTCGACGGCCGTGCCTCCCGCCGAATTCAGTGCGTGGGCGTGGCGCATCCCCTTCCTCGCGAGCGGGCTGCTGGTCGCCCTGGGACTCTGGGTGCGGCTCGGCGTCGCCGAGAGTCCGATCTTCACGCGCGCCGTGGCCGCGCATGGCGCACGCCGCATGCCCATTCTGGACGTGCTGAAGTCGAGCGGCCGCACCGTACTCCTGGCGGCGGGCACCTACCTCGCCATCAGCAGCCTCGGCTACATCGTGCTCGTGTACTTCATCACCTACGCGACGCGCCAGCTCGGGTTGTCTCTGCCGATCACGCTGATGCTCGTGATGCTCGCGGCCGCGGTGTGTGCGCCGTCACTGCTCCTCGCCGCGCACTGGTCCGACCGGGTGGGACGCAAGAGACTGATGCGGTGGGGGCTCGCCGCGCTGATTCTCTGGTCGCTCATCTTCTTCCCACTGCTCGACACGAAATCGCTCCCGCTCATCGCCTTCGCGATCGTCGGCATGCTCTTCGTGCAGGGCTTCTACCTGGGACCACAGCCGGCCGTGATGTCGGAGCTCTTTCCGACGGCGGTGCGTTACAGCGGCTCCTCGCTCGCGGTGACGCTGGCCAGCGTGTTCGGCGGCGCCGTGGCGCCGATCGTCGCGACGTATCTCTTCAACCTGACCAAGACGTCGAGCCTGATCACCGTCTACATGGTGGTCCTCTCGGTCGTGTCGTGGCTCTGCGCGCTCGCGCTGCCGGAAACATATCGCGACAGCCTCTCCCAGCGTGATTAGATCGGGGTGTGCCCCGAGAACTCCCGACCCTTCCATCGGAGATCGAAGACCATCGCGACGAGCGATGGGGGCGCGACATCACGCGATGCGTGCAGACAGCGATCCAGGCCGAGAACTTCGTCGAACGCGTCGGCTTCGCGGCTTGCATGACCGACTCGCGCCGCCCGGGACCGTCGCTCTACGTCGCGGTGTGCGGCCGCCGCGATGCCGTGATGCCGCGCAACGTGCAGACCGACGAAGAGGCGTCCCTCGCGTGGAGGCTGAAGGACGAGCTTCTGAAACGCGGCCGCGTGTATTACGCCAAGCTCGCCAGAGGCAAAGCGACCTTCATCGCGCCGCGGATGATTCCGTACTTCAACGTGGTGTGGGGCCTGAAGCGCGCGGACGAGCCGCGCCAGTTGAGCAGGAGCGCGCAGGCAATCCTGAAAGTGCTCCGTCGCGAGTGGGAAATGGGAACGGCGGACCTGCGTGCCGAGTCGGGTATACGTGAGCGCGCGGACTTCACACGCGGCATCGACGAGCTGCAGGCGGCGATGCTCGTGGTGCCGAGCGACGTCATCTACCAGCCGAAGTTCACCTACATCTGGACGCTTGGCGTCGGGCGCTTCCCGGATGCGTTGCGCAAGCGGGTAGCGCGGTCCACGGCCGTAAAAGAGCTGGCGCGCTGCTTTCTCAGCGGGGCGGGAACGACGGTGCCCGGCGAGTTGGCGAAGGTCACCGGCCTGTCACGGCCCGAGGCCGGCCTCGGCAACCGCGCGCTCGTGGCTGAGGGGTACGCAGACATGTTGTCGCCCGGGACGTATCGGCTGAGGCCGTTGCCTGAGAAGGCCGCCTATTGATGACTTTTCGTCCCCACGTGGAGCTGCCTCAGTAGCGGTGAACCACCAAGCAAGGTAATCTCGTGCTCCCTCGCGCCGGTGCCACGGGCACGCGGCCGACCACTGTTCATCATGTGCGGCATCGTCGGACGGTTCAATCGCGACGCGAGCAGTGTGCTCGACGCCGGACTCCTGCGCCGCATGCGCGAGACGCTGCGTCATCGCGGCCCCGACGATAGCGGCGAGTTCATCAACGGCGCGATCGCGCTCGGGGTCCGCCGGCTCAGCGTGATCGACGTCCAGCACGGACATCAACCCATCACGACCGACGACGGCCGATTCACGATCGCGTTCAACGGTGAGATCTACAACCACCGCGAGCTGCGCCGCTGCCTCGAGGAGAGCGGCCGGCGTTTCCGCACGAACTCGGACACCGAGTGCCTGCTGCACGCGTACGCCGTGTGGGGCCCCGACTGCCTGTCGCGGGTCAACGGCATGTTCGGCGTCGCGATCTGGGACGGCTGTGCCCAGCAGCTCTTTCTCGCGCGCGATCGCCTCGGCATCAAGCCGCTCTACACCTACGAACACGATGGTTCGATCTGGTTCGCGTCGGAGCTGAAGGCGCTCCTCTCCGACCCGGCGGTTCCGCGTGATCTCGATCACGACGCGTTCGGGTACTACCTCCGCTACGGGTACGTAGCCGCCCCGGCCACACTGCTGCGTCACGTGCGGAAGCTGCCGCCTGGACACTACATGCTAAGCGGCCGCAACGGATCCGTCGTGCGTCCGTACTGGACACTGAACTACGGCGCTGAGCTGCTCGCGGAAAAGGATGCCGCCGACGCGGTCTACGAGACGCTGCGCCGGTCCGTCGAGCGGCAGCTCGTGAGCGACGTGCCGGTGGGAGCCTTTCTGAGCGGCGGGCTGGACTCGAGCTCGATCGTCCAGTTGATGAGTGAAGTCACCGACCGTCAGGTCAGCACCTACTCGATCGGTTTCAAGGGTCCGGACGACTTCTACAACGAGCTGCCCGATGCCGCGCGCATGGCGCGACGATGCGGCACGAGCCACCACGAGATCGTGGTCGATCCCGACGTCGCCGGCCTCATCCCCAAGCTGGTGAGTCACCTCGATCAGCCGCTGGCGGATTCGTCGTTCCTCGTCACCTACCTGCTGTCGCGCGCCGCGCGCGAGTCGGTGACCGTCACGCTGTCAGGCGTCGGCGGCGACGAGATCTTCGGCGGCTATCGGCGCTATCTCGGAACCAGGCTCAGTCACTACTACAGTCACGTGCCGGCGCCTGCGAAGCGGGCCGCGAGCTGGGTGACCGGGCACATGAAGGTGAATCGAGAGTCGCTGGCCGGCAACTGCGCGCGCCTGGCGCGCGCGTTCGTCGCGGCCGGAAGCCTTCCGCCCTTCGAGCAATACGACGGCTTCGTCCGCCTGACGTCGGACGACCGTCTGTCGGCCTTGATGCGCGACCCCGCCGGTGACGACTCGGACCTGCTCGCGGAGCGCCGCCGCCT
>Ga0105238_10004323_pt1 | contig 14093 bp, 10 predicted proteins | sample KBSC34metaG_FD_81526 | JGI IMG/M metagenome (GOLD analysis project Ga0105238, IMG submission 81526) | Corn rhizosphere microbial communities from Kellogg Biological Station, Michigan, USA - KBS C3-4 metaG | ecosystem: Host-associated > Plants > Roots > Rhizosphere > Soil | place: Michigan, USA... | reverse complement strand
CGTGCGCACCATCCGCGGCCCCGAGCGCGTGCACGTCATCTACCGGCGCATCGACGACGCCTACCTGGATCCGGAGTTCTTCCGTCCCGACAGCTTGCTGGGCGTCCCCGGGTTGATGCGCGCCTACGCCGCCGGCACGGTGGCGCTGGCGAACGCTCCCGGAAACGGCGTGGCCGACGACAAGGCCGTCTATCCTTTCGTCCCCGACATGATCCGCTACTACCTGGGCGAGGAGGCGATCCTGGCCCAGGTCGACACCTACGTCTGCACGCGGCCGGACGATCTGAAGTACGTGCTCGAGAACCTGGCCAAGCTGGTGGTGAAGGCGGTCGACGAGGCCGGTGGCTACGGCATGCTGATGGGCCCGCAGGCCAGCGCCGCCGAGATCGAGGAGTTCCGCAAGCGCATCATCGCCGAGCCGCGGCGCTACATCGCCCAGCATCGCGTCGAGCTCTCCACCTGCCCGACCTGGGTGCCCGGAACCGAGAAGCTGGCCCCCCGGCGGGTCGATCTGCGGCCGTTCATCCTCACGCAACCGTCGGGCTCGTGGGTCCTGCCCGGCGGGCTGACCCGCGTGGCGCTGGTGGAGGGTTCGTACGTCGTCAACTCCAGCCAGGGCGGCGGATCGAAGGACACCTGGGTCCAGAAGGACAAGTCGTTGTGATATCTCGCGTCGCCGATCACTGCTTCTGGTTCGGACGGTACCTGGATCGCGCCGAGAGCACGGCGCGGCTGCTGCAAGTGACCCGGACGCTGGTCTTCGACGCCGACATCCCGGTCACGCAGTGCTGGAAGCCGCTGGTGATCGTCGCCGGCGTCGAGCCGAAGTTCATCGAGCTGTTCGGGCAGGAGAACATCGGCAACGGCGAGCTGGTGCAGAGCTACATGACCTGGGAGCCCGAGAACCCGGTCAGCCTCAGCACCTCGGTCCGCGCCGCGCGCGAGAGCGCCCGGGTCCTCCGCGACGTGCTGTCACTGGAGTCGTGGGAGGAGATTAACGAGCTTTATCACTGGCTGGGCGGCGACGAGGCGCAGTCCCTCTACCGCCAGAACCGGGAGCAGTTCTACCGCCGGGTGCGCAAGTCGACGCAACTGGTGCTGGGCCTGATCCGCAGCACGATGCTGCACGATACGCCGCTCAGCCTGCTGTGGGCGGGGGCCATGCTGGAGCGCGCCGGACAGACGGCGCGCATCCTGGACATGCACCCGCACACCATGACGCTGGAGTCGGCGCACCAGATCGTCGAGGTGGCGCTGTGGCTGTCCCTGCTGCGCGCCTGCTCCGGCTACGAGGCCTTCGTGAAGAAGGTGCAGGGCCGCATCTCGGCGCAGGCGGTGGCCTCGTTCCTGGTGTTCGACCGCCGCTTCCCGCGGTCGTTGCGCTACTGCCTGCTGTCGGCCAAGCAGATCCTGTTGCACATCTGGCCCGAGGCCGACCGCCCCGGGCCGGGCCACTCGCCTTACGCGCGCCTGGACGCCTTGACCACCTGGCTGGACAAGCAGGAATCGACGGTCAACCCCAACATGATCCATGCGCTGCTGACCAGGGTCGTCGACGACACCTCCGTCATCTGCTCGGACATCGCCCGGGAGATCCTGGGGCCACCCGAGCCCGAGAAGAAGGCGCCCGCCGAGCCGTCCCCCGCCCCGGCCGGGCTGCAGTCACAATCACAGTCTCAATCTCAGGGGATGGATCCCGACGCCGCGAAGCTGGACGCGCGGCGAACCAAGACCGAGCGCACCACCGGGAAGGCCGAAGTCCAATGAGCGAGCCCGCGACCGAACGAGCCTCCAAGCGCACCGGGGGCAACCAGATCCGGGTGGCGATGGATCCCGCCACCTTCAAGCGCACCGTCCTCGATCACCTCCTTTACACCTGCGCGCGCGAGCTGACCGTGGCGACGCCACGCGACCTGTACCTGGCGCTCGCCCACACGGTGCGGGACCGCCTGGTCCACCGCTGGCTGGCCACGCAGCGGACCTACGAAGAGCGCGACGTGAAGCGCGCCTACTACCTGTCCTCCGAGTTCCTGACCGGCCGCAGCCTGGGACTGTGCCTACTGAACCTGGGCCTGTACGAGGCGGCCGAGGGCATGGCCGCCGAGCGCGGCACCGATCTGGAGACGATCCTGGATCAGGAGGGAGATCCGGGCCTGGGCAACGGCGGTCTGGGGCGGCTGGCGGCCTGCTTCATGGACTCGCTGGCCACCGTGGGCCTGCCCGCCGTCGGCTATGGCATCCGCTACGACTTCGGCATCTTCGAGCAACGCATCGAGGACGGACGCCAGATCGAGATGCACGACAACTGGCTGCACGCCGGCAACCCGTGGGAGCTGCCACGCATCGAGGAGGCGCAGATCGTGCGCCTGGGCGGCCGCACCGAGCTGCGCCACGATCCCGACGGTCGCTTGCGGGTCGACTGGATCCCCGGCCGCACCATCCTGGGCATCCCCTACGACTCGTTCATCGTCGGTCACAAGACGAACACGGTGAACACGCTGCGCCTGTGGGCGGCCCGCGCCACGCGCGACTTCGACCTGAAGTTCTTCAACGAAGGCGACTACCGGCGCGCCGTCGAGGAGAAGATCGACTCCGAGAACATCTCCAAGGTGCTGTACCCGAACGATCAGACCGACGAGGGGAAGTCGCTACGGCTGAAGCAGCAGTACTTCTTCGTGGCCTGCTCGATCGGCGACATCGTCAGCCGCTACAAGAAGGTGCACCGCAGCTTCGACCTATTTCCCAAGCGCGCCGCCATCCAGCTGAACGACACCCATCCCTCCATCGGCATCGCCGAGCTGATGCGCATCCTGATCGACGAGGAGGGGCTGGACTGGGAGCCCGCCTGGGCCATCACCGAGCAGACGTTCGGGTACACGAACCACACCCTTCTGCCCGAGGCCCTCGAGCGCTGGTCGGTGCCCCTGCTCGAGTCGCTGCTGCCGCGGCACATGCAGATCATCTTCGAGGTCAACCAGCGCTTCCTGCGCCGGGTGGCCACGCAGTGGCCGGGCGACTTCGATCGCCTGGGCCGCATGTCGATCATCGAGGAGTCCTCGCCCAAGCAGGTGCGCATGGCCCACCTGGCCACCGTCGGCTCGCACAGCATCAACGGCGTGGCGCAGCTGCACACCGACCTGGTGAAGAAGAACCTGTTCTCGGACTTCAACGAGCTGTGGCCCGAGCGGTTCAACAACAAGACGAACGGCGTGTCGCCCCGCCGCTGGGTGCTGTACTCGAACCCGCGCCTCACGCGCCTCATCTCGTCGCGCATCGGCACCGAGTGGATCGACCGCGATCTGAGCCAGCTGCGCCAGATCACCAAGTTCGCCGACGACCGGCCCTTTCTGGAGGCGCTGCACGGGGTCAAGCAGGCGAACAAGCGTGACCTGGCGGTGCTGATCGGCCGGCGCCTGGGGGTCGAGCTGGCCCCCGAGGCGATGTTCGTGGCGCAGATCAAGCGCATCCACGAGTACAAGCGGCAGCTGCTGGCCTGCCTGCAGGCCATCGCCCACTACCTGAAGCTGAAGCGCGATCCAGACGTCGACGAGGTGCCGCGCGTGTACATGTTCGCGGGCAAGGCCGCCGCCGGCTACACGATGGCCAAGCTGCACATCAAGCTGATCAACGACGTGGCGGCGGTGATCAACAGCGATCCGGTGGTGCAGGGCCGGCTGGCGGTGGTGTTCCTGCCCAATTACGGGGTGTCGCTGGCGCAGGCGATCATCCCGGCGGCCGACCTGTCGGTGCAGATCTCGACCGCGGGCAAGGAGGCCTCGGGCACCAGCAACATGAAGTTCGCCCTGAACGGCGCGCTGACCCTGGGGACGCTGGACGGCGCCAACGTCGAGATCCGCGAGGAGGTGGGCGCCGACAACTTCTTCCTGTTCGGGCTGAACGCCGACGAGGTGGTCGAGCTGCGCAACCGCGGATACGATCCCAGCGGCTACATCGAGCGTAGCCCGGCGCTGGCCGAGGCGCTGGCCCTCATCGAGTCGGGCTTCTTCAGCTTCGGCGAGCCGGAGCGCTTCCAGGCCATCACCGACAACCTTCGCTACCACGACCCCTACATGGTGTGCGCCGACTTCGACGACTACGTGGCCACCGAGGCGCGCGCCGCCGAGCTCTACCGCGATCCCATCGAGTGGTCGCGGCGCGCGCTCTACAACATCGCGGGCGCCAGCCGCTTCTCCAGCGACGAGACCATCCGCCAGTACGCGAACGAGATCTGGGGCCTGCACTCGATACCGGTCGACCTCCGCCTGAACGGCTCCGAGAGTTAGCGCTCTGCCATCGGTGCGGGCCCGCTTCCGCGCTGTCGGTCGATCGCCGATACTGCCGCGGTGATTTCGCTCCCCATCGACCCGCTGCTGCCGGACATCGTGGCGGCGCTGGAGCGCGCCGGGGAGGCGGTGGTGGAAGCGCCGCCCGGCGCCGGCAAGACCACCCGTGTGCCGCGGGCGCTGCTGGACGCGTCGTTCGCCAAGGAAAAGCAAGGCGAGATCCTGGTGCTGCAGCCGCGCCGCCTGCCGGCCCGCCTGGGCGCCGCCCGGATCGCCGACGAGCTGGGCGAGCGGGTGGGGAAGACCATCGGCTACTCGGTCCGGTTCGAGGACGTGTCGGGCCCGGGCACGCGCGTCCGGTTCATCACCGAAGGCATCCTCACCCGGCGCCTGCTGTCGGATCAGACGCTGTCAGGGGTCACGACGGTGGTGCTGGACGAGTTTCACGAGCGCCACCTGGCCACCGATCTGACCCTGGCCCTGGTGAAGCAGCTCCGGCGCACCAGGCGCCCCGATCTGCGCCTGTGCGTGATGTCGGCGACCCTCGACGCCGAGGCGCTGGTCGCGTACCTGGACGACTGCCCGCGCCTGCGTAGCGAAGGCCGGCGCTTCGACGTCGAGCTGGTTCACCTGCCCGAGCCCGACGATCGTCCCCTGCCCCAGCAGATCACCGGCGCGGTCCGGCGGGCCCTGCGCGAGGGCCCCGCCGGCGACATCCTGGTGTTCTTGCCCGGCACGGCCGAGATCCGGCGCTGCGAGGAAGCGCTGGCGGATCTGGCGCGGTCGGGCGACCTGGCGCTGCTGCCGCTGCACGGCGATCTGCCGCTCGCCGCCCAGGCGCGCGTGGTGGGGCCCAGCACGCAGCGCAAGGTCATCCTGGCCACGAACGTCGCCGAGACGTCGGTGACCATCGACGGCGTCGTCACGGTCATCGACAGCGGCCTGGCCCGGCTGGCCGGTCACTCGCCCTGGAGCGGTCTGTCCACGCTCTCACTCGGCAAGATCAGCCAGGCCTCCGCGATCCAGCGCGCCGGCCGCGCCGGTCGCACCCGCCCCGGCGTCGCCTATCGCCTCTACACACGCCACGACTTCGAACAGCGGCGCGCGCACGAGGTCCCGGAGATCGCGCGGCTGGATCTGGCCGAGGCGGTGCTGACGATGCGCGCCCTGGGCGTGCGCGAGCCGGCCGACTTCGACTGGCTGACGGCGCCACCGCAGGCCTCGCTGACGATGGCGGACGAGCTGCTGCACCGCCTGGGCGCCGTGGAGCGCTCCGGCGCCCTGACCGCGCGAGGGCAGCGCATGCTGCGCTTCCCCACCCATCCCCGGCTGGCCCGCCTGCTCCTGGCCGCCGAGGAGCGTGGCGTGGCAGAGGACGGCGCGACCCTGGCCGCGCTGATCGGCGAGCGGGACATCCGGGACCGCGGTAACCGGGGAGGGAATCAGGGCCGTGGCGGCGCCGACAGCGGCGCCGATCTGATCGCGATGCTCGAGACGTTCGAGGCGGCGCGCGCGGCACGCTTCTCGGCCGAGCGCGTGCGCGCGCTGGGCCTGGATCCGCGCGCCACCGAGGCGGCCGACCGCGCGCGACGGCAGCTCGCCGGACAGCTGGCGCGCGCCCCGGCTGGGGCGCCCCGGACGCGGCTGGAACTCGATCGCGAGCTGGCGCGGGCCACGCTCACGGGGTTCCCGGACCGGGTGGCGCGCCGGCGCGAGGCCGGTGCCCGCACCGTCGTCCTGGCCGGCGGAGGCACGGCCGAGGTGGGCTACACCCTCGACAGCGAGTACCTGGTGGCGATCGACGCCGAGGAGCGCGGCGCCACCGGCCGCGGGGCCGCCACCACGATCCGCCTGGGCTGCGGCATCGAGCCCGACTGGCTGGGCGATCTGGACGGCAGCGAGCTGCGGGCCACCGATGCCGTGGAGCTGGACAGCGCCACGGGTCGGGTCGTCGAGCGCTCGCGATTGATGTACGGTGCCCTGACCCTGGACGAGACGGTTCGGCCCGCTCCCCCGTCCGAGGCGGTCAGCCGGCTGCTGGCCGAGGCGGCGCTGGCGCAGGGGCTGGACAGCTTCGACGAGCCGGGCAACCTGGCCGCCCTGCGGGCCCGCCTGGCCTTGCTGGCGCAAGCTTTTCCCGAGCTGGCCCTGCCTGCCGTCGACGACGGGGCGATGCGCGCGGCGCTGGTGGCGGCCTGCCAGGGGCTGCGCAGCTTCGCCGAGCTGCGTGAAGTCGGCCTGGCCAGCCGCATCGTCGCGGGGCTACCAGCTCCGGTGCGCGCGCGCCTGGCCGCCGACGCGCCCCCGACCGTCACCTTGCCGGGCGGACGCGCCGTTCCCGTCCACTACGAGCTGGACCAGCCGCCCTGGATCGCCTCGCGGCTGCAGGACTTCTTCGGCATGGCCCGCGGCCCTTCCGTCGCCGGAGGTCGGGTGCCTCTGACGTTGCACCTGCTGGCGCCGAACGGCCGCGACGTACAGGTGACGCGCGATCTGGACAGCTTCTGGCGGCAGCACTACCCCGCCCTGCGGCGCGAGCTGGGCCAGCGCTATCCGCGTCACGCGTGGCCCGAGGACGGGCGTACCGCCACGCCGCCGCCCCCCGCGCCGCGCCGGCGCTGAGCCGGAGGCGCCTATACTTCAGGGACGATGACCTTCCCCGACTTGCCTCACGCGGCCCTGGCGCGCCGGCGCGAGGCGCTGATGGCGGCGCAGCCGACGCAGGCGGTGCTGCTCCCCTGCGGTCACCCCCGCCCTCGGAACTACGCCGCGAACACGTTCGCCTTCCGCCCGCACAGCCACTTCCTCTACTTCTTCGGCTGGGGCGTGCCCGGCGCGATGGGTCTGCTCGCCGACGGGCGCGCGACGTTGTACCTACCGGCGCCCCATCCCGACGACGCGCTCTGGTCGGGAGCGCAGCCGTCGTTCGCGGAGCTGGCCGCGACGCTGGGCGTGCGGGTAGCGCCGCTCGAGTCGCTGCCGGACGCCCTGGCCGGCCGCCAGGTCGCCACCCTGCCCGCTCCCGACGCCGAGACGCGCGCACAGCAGAGCGAGCTCCTCGGCCGTCCCATCGCGGTGCGGGAGTTCTCCGAGCGCGACGCGCTGGTGGCCGACGCGGTGATCGCGTTGCGCCTGCGCCACGACGAGGAGGCGGTGCGCGAGCTGATGCGCGCGGCGGAGGTCACGGCCCTGGCGCACGCCGCCGGAATGCGCGCCACCCGCCCCGGCGTGCCCGAGAGCGTCGTGCGCGCGGCGATGGAGGCGCCCATCACGGCGCACGGCTGCAGCACCGCCTACGGCTCGATCGTGACGGTGCACGGCGAGATCCTGCACAACGAGACGCACGCCAACGTGTTGACGGCCGGTGACCTCTTGCTGTGCGATGTGGGCGCCGAGTCACCGGGCGGCTGGGCGGGCGACGTGACGCGCACCTGGCCCGTCGACGGAAAATACTCGCCGCTACAGGCGGACGTCTACGACGTGGTGCTCGACGCGCAGCGCGCCGCGATCACGGCGGCACGTCCCGGTGTCCGCTACCGCGACGTGCACGTGCTGGCCACCGAGGCGCTGGCCCGCGGCCTGTGCGAGCTGGGGCTGCTGCGCGGGGACGCGCGCGAACGCGCCCACGACGGCACCGCCGCGCTGTTCTTCCCTCACGGCGTCGGTCACCTGCTGGGCCTCGACGTGCACGACATGGAAGATCTCGGCGATCGCGCCGGCTACGCCAGCGGCCGCGTGCGCGCGAGCGAACCTGGCCTGCGTTACCTGCGCCTCGATCGCGACCTGCAGGAAGGCATGGCGGTCACCATCGAGCCGGGGATCTATTTCGTGCCCGCAATTCTTGACGATCCGGAAACGCGCCGCCGCGCAGGCGACCGCATCGACTGGATGCAGGTCGAAAAATACAGGCATTTACGCGGGATTCGCATCGAAGATGATGTCTTGATTACAGCTTTTGCTCAAAGCGTGTTGACGGCCGCAATCCCGAAGGATCGTTTCTCGATCGAAACATTCATGACGGCGTGAAAACTTTTTGTGCGACCACGCGAAAAAATTTGGCGCAACCGTTGGAGAGGTTCATAAATTTCGTTCATGAACACCACGGGGAGAAAGACAGTGAAGGGGCGGACGACTTCTGCACCGAAGAAAGTGGAAAAGTCGGTAGAGAAGGCGGCCGCTACCACGTCGGCCAGTACCTCGACCGACGTGGTCTCCGAGACCGCGACCAGCGCCACGGCGAAAGCCAAGCCGGCGCCTACCCACGACCAGATCAGCCTGCGCGCCTACGAGCTCTATCTGGCGCGCGGCAGCGAGCCCGGCCACGAGTCGGAAGACTGGCTGGCTGCCGAGTCCGAGCTCACCAACTAGTCCAGATCGGCCGGATGGCCTCGGGCTTCTGACCTCGGGGCCTGGAGCTCTGGAAGTGCCATACCTGAGGCGGTCTGAAGCCTCGAGCTGGGCAGCCGTGGAGGCTCGTCGCCTCGTCTCGTGACGAGGCGGCTACTTCAGGCGCGAGAGGACCAGCGACGCGTTCGTGCCGCCGAAGCCGTAGCTGTTCGTCAGCACGTGATCGACGCGGACCTCGCGGGCCGTGTTCGGCACGTAGTCGAGATCGCACTCGGGATCGGGCGTCGTGTAGTTGATGGTCGGGGGGATGGCGCCCCGGGCGATGGCCAGCGCGCAGATGCCGGTCTCGACGCCGCCGGCGGCGCCCAGCATGTGGCCGGTCATCGACTTCGTCGAGCTGACCATCAGCTTGCGGGCCGAGTCGCCGAACACCTTCTTGATGGCGATCGTCTCGTTCAGATCGTTCATCTTCGTCGACGTGCCGTGCGCGTTGATGTAGCCGATCTCCGACGGCGCCAGCTTGGCGTCCTTCAGCGCCATGCGCATGCAGCGCTGCGCGCCTTCACCTTCCGGCGCGGGCGCCGTGATGTGATGTGCGTCGGCGTTCGCCGCGTAGCCCGTGATCTCGGCGTAGATCTTCGCGCCGCGCTGCTTGGCGTGCTCCAGCTCCTCGATCACCAGGATGCCGGCACCCTCGGCGATCACGAAGCCGTCGCGGTCCTTGTCGAACGGCCGGGACGCCTGCTGGGGCGCCTCGTTGCGCGTCGACAGCGCGCGCATGCTGTTGAAGCCGCCCACGCCCAGCGGGCTGACCGTTGCTTCGGCGCCACCGCAGATCATGGCGTCGGCGTCGCCGCGCTCGACCGCGCGGGCTGCCTCGCCGATGGCGTGCGCGCCCGTCGAGCAGGCCGACACGTGCGAGAAGTTCGGCCCCTTGGCGCCGGTGCGGATCGAGATCTGGCCGGGGGCCAGGTTCACGATGATCATGGGCACGAAGAAGGGCGAGATGCCATGGCGCGGGCCCTTCTCCCACAGGGTCTTGCAGGTGTCCTCGATGCTGGCCACACCGCCCAGACCGGCCCCCACGTAGCACCCCACCCGCTCCGCGAACTCGCCCTCGATCTTCAACCCCGAGTCTTCCACCGCCATCAGCGCGCTGGCGATGGCGTACTGGATGAACTTGTCGATGTTGCGCGACTCGCGGCCGCTCACCCAGCGGGTGATGTCGAAGTTCTTGATCTCGCCGGCGAAGTGCGTGGCGAACTGGGTGGAGTCGAAGTGGGTGATGGGCCCGATGCCCGACTTGCCGGCCAGAAGACCCTTCCAGGTCTCTTCCGTGTCATTCGCCAGCGGCGTGACGAGGCCGATCCCGGTGATGACGACTCGCCTCAGCATCCTACGACTCGCGGGGAGAGGGGACTGATCATGAGTGACAAATCTGACTGCCTTTGCGGGGGTTCGGGTCGCGGGACCGGCGCGAAGCGCGGTCCCGCCATCCTTTTGCTGCGGCTACTTGGCGTGGGACTTGATGTAGTTGATGACGTCGCCGACGGTCTTGATCTTCTCGGTGTCCTCGTCGGGGATCTCCAACTTGAAAGTCTCCTCCAAGGCTAGCACCAACTCGACGACTGCCAACGAGTCGGCCTTCAGATCGTCCGCGAACGACGCCTCTGGCTTGACCTTGTCGGGGGAAACCTCGAGCTGCTCCACGATGATCTTACGAACGCGTTCCTCAACGTTGTCTGCCATTTTTCCCTTCTTTCCCGTCTCTCGCACATCTCTTGCCGCCAAGAGCCAAAGCAGGTAGCCCCACTTTGAAGCGGCGTACCTTACATGAAGAGTCCGCCATTGACCCGTAAAACTTCTCCCGTGACATACGACGCGGCAGGGCTGGCGAGGAAGGCCACCGCCGACGCCACGTCCTCGGGACGCCCGATGCGGCCCAGGGGAATCGACTTGGAAAGCTCCTCGCGCCGCGCCGCGGGCAGGTCCTTGGCGGTCATGTCGGTATCGATATATCCGGGCGAAACGGCGTTCACGGTGATGCCGCGCGACGCGTACTCGCGCGCCCAGGTCTTGGTCAGCCCGATCAGGCCGGCCTTGGCGGCCACGTAAGGGGCCTGCCCGGCCGACCCCGTCTCGGCCGTTATGGAGGTGATGTTGATGATGCGTCCCGCATCCTTGGCCTTCAGCAACGAGCGCAGGGCCGACCGCGTGCAATAAAACGCTCCGCTGAGATTGATGTCGAGGGAGCGCTTCCAATCCGCGTCCTTTGCCCCCAGCGTCAAACCATTGACGGCCACGCCCGCGTTGTTGACCAGGATGTGCAGCCCGCCCTCGGCCGAGATCTCCTTGATGGCCTCGTCGACGGCGCCCGGGTCGGACACGTCGAAGCGGCGCGTGGCGGCGGTGCCACCCGCCGCAGAGACGGCCGAGGCCGTCTCGTTCGCCGCCGTCTCGTCGGACGCGTAGTTCACCACCACGCGCGCCCCGCGCGCGCCCAGCGCCACGCAGATGGCGCGGCCGATGCCGCGCGAGCCCCCGGTCACCAACGCCACCCGGCCTTCGAGATCACGCATGAGTTCCAGTCCCTTTCAACGCGGCGACAGCGGCGGGATCTCCGACGCTGACCACTTCCAACGAGGGCGCGATGCGCTTGCCCAGGCCCGCCAGCACGCTGCCGTGACCCAGCTCGATGGCCCGTCCGATCTCCATCGAGGCGAGACGAAGCACGGTCTCCTCCCAGCGCACGGGCGCGGTCACCTGCTGTGTCAGCAGCTCGCGCACCCGCGTCGCGTCCGTGTTGGGGGCGGCGTCGACGTTCGCCACCACCGGCACCGCCGGAGGATGGATCTCGAGGCGGGCCAGCTCGGCCGAAAGCCGCTCGGCCGCCGGCTGCATCAACGCGCAATGGAAAGGGGCGCTGACCGCCAGCGGCATGGCGCGCTTGGCGCCCCGCGCCTTGGCCGCCGCGCAGGCCGCCTCGACGGCGCGCTTGTGGCCCGCGATCACGACCTGCCCGCCGCCGTTCAAGTTTGCGGGCGACACCACCTCGCCGGGGCAGGTGGCGCGCGCCTCGCCGCAGGCCGCCTCGACCTCGGCCGCGCCCAGCCCCAGGATGGCGGCCATCGCCCCCACCCCGGGCGCCACCGCGTCCTGCATGAAGCGGCCGCGCAGGTTCACCACCTTGACCGCGTCGGCGAGCGCCAGCGACCCCGCCGCCACCAGCGCCGAGTACTCGCCCAGCGAGTGCCCCGCCACCACGGCCGGTTGCAGGCTGGTCTCGGCCTGCAGCACGCGCAGCGCGGCCACGCTGGTGGTCAGGATCGCCGGCTGGGCGTTCGCCGTCAGCATCAGCTCCTCTTCCGGCCCTTCGAAGCACAGGCGCGACAGCCCAAACCCCAGCGCCGCGTCCGCCTCGTCGAACACGGCGCGCGCCACCGCGGACGCGTCGTAGAGGGCCTTGCCCATCCCCACCTTCTGCGAGCCCTGCCCCGGGAACAGAAAGGCGAGCTTCTGGGGCGTCGTGACGGTCGCGTCGTTCGCGTTGGTCATGGCTTCGTTGGCTTCCTTGCCTTGCTCCTGGCCTTGCACTTGGTCCTGGTCGGGCTCGCTCTACCGGTCACCAGCGGACGGCCGCCGAGGCCCAGGCCAGCCCCCCACCCAGCGCCGTCATCAGCAGCAGATCGCCCTCCTTGATCCTCCCCTGCTCGACAGCCTCGTCCAGCGCAGTGGGCACCGACGCCGACGAGGTGTTGCCGAACCGCTCCACGTTCAGGAAGAACCGCTCCAGGGGAATGCCGACCCGCTCGGCGACGCCCTCGAGGATGCGCAGGTTCGCCTGGTGGGCCATCACCCAGGTCACATCGTCGGTGGTCAGGCCGTTCGCCTCCAGGGCCAGCTTCGACGCCTGGGTCATGTTCTTCACCGCGTGCTTGTAGACCTCGCGGCCGTTCATCTTCACCAGATGCCGCTTCGCGGCCAGCACCTCGGGGGTGATCGGCTCGCGCGACCCACCGGCCGGCTGCAGCAGGTGCTCGGTCAGGCTGCCGTCGGTGAACAGGTGCGTCGACAGCACGCCGCGCCGGGGATCGCTCTCCGGCCCCAGCAGCACCGCGCCCGAGCCGTCGCCGAACAGCACGCAGGTCGAGCGATCGCTCCAGTCGACGATGCGGGACAGCACCTCGACGCCGATCACCATCACCCGCTTGAACTGACCGCAGCGGATGAAGTTGTCGCCCAGCGCCAGTCCGTAAAGGAAGCCGGCACAGGCGGCCGACAGGTCGAACGCGCAGCCGCCGGGCCGCGCCCCCAGCTTGTGCTGCACGAACGCCGCGGTCGACGGGAAGGGGCAGTCGCCGGTCACCGTGCCGACGATGATGCAGTCGACCTCGGAGGGGGCAACCCCCGCCTTCTCACAGGCGGCGCGCGCCGCCTCGGTGGCCAGATCGCTGGCCGCCAGCTCGGGCGCCAGGATGTGCCGCTCGCGAATGCCGGTGCGGGTGACGATCCACTCGTCCGACGTGTCCATCATCCGCGACAGGTCGTTGTTCGTCAGCACCTTCGGGGGAACACCACGGCCGGTCCCCAGGATGCGGCTTCGGATCGGGTTCACGAGACGCGCTCCACGGCTGATACGTTGGGTGGAGGGGCCCACAGGAAGGCATGCCGCGCCAGGGCGCCCACCGACTCGCCCTCCAGCCCCGTCTGCGCGAACTGCGCCGCCACGCGCACGGCGCTGGCGATGGCGCGGGCGTTCGAGCCGCCGTGGCACACCAGCGCCACCCCGTCGACTCCCAGCAAGGGCGCGCCGCCGTACTCGGCGTAATCGGTCTTGTGCTTCAACCGGCGCAACGGCTTGATCATCAGCGCGGCACCCAGGCGCGCCAGCAGGCCCGCGCGCTCGATCTCTTCCTTCGCCATGGACATGATGACCTCGGCCGCGCCCTCCACGCTCTTCAGGACCACGTTGCCGGTGAACCCGTCGGTCACGACGACGTCGACGTCCCCGCGGAAGACGTCGCGGCCCTCGACGTAGCCCAGGTACTGGAACTCGGCCACCGGTTCGCCGGGACCGTTGCCCCGCGCGCGCAGCAACAGCTGGTGGGTCTCGCGGGTCAGCGGCGTGCCCTTGTGCTCCTCCGAGCCGTTGGAAAGCACGCCCACCCGGGGCCGCGCCTTCTTGTGCAGCAGGCGCGCGTAGACGCCACCCAGCACGGCCCACTGGGCCATGGTGGAGGGCTTGGGATCGACGTTGGCGCCCATGTCCAACAGCGCGCATTCGCCCGTCTTGGTGGACAAGCTGGTCACGATGGCCGGGCGCTCGACGCCGGGCAGGCACCCCAGCACGAACAGACCACACGCCATCATCGCGCCCGAGTTTCCGGCCGACACCACCGCGTCCGCTTCGCCCGCCTTGACCATGTCGAAGCAGATGCGCATCGATGACTGCTTCTTCTGCTT
>Ga0105238_10004321_pt1 | contig 14094 bp, 12 predicted proteins | sample KBSC34metaG_FD_81526 | JGI IMG/M metagenome (GOLD analysis project Ga0105238, IMG submission 81526) | Corn rhizosphere microbial communities from Kellogg Biological Station, Michigan, USA - KBS C3-4 metaG | ecosystem: Host-associated > Plants > Roots > Rhizosphere > Soil | place: Michigan, USA... | reverse complement strand
TTCCGCTTCGGTTGGCAGCCTCTTTCCTGCCCAGTCGCAATACGCCATGGCGTCGTTCCATGTCACGTGAACCACCGGATAGTCAGCACGACTATAGATTTCGGAGCCTGGACCTTCCGGGTGCTGCCAGTCCGTTCCCTTCACTTTGCACCACCAGTTCAGGTCCTGAACGGTCCCGTCCACAAGCCCTGGAGGAACTTGTTTTTTGAAGACGAACGACCACCCGAACCGCGCTGCTTCGGTCTGGTATCCGGTCACTTCGACGAACTCCTGGAACTGCTCGTTTGTGACGGGGTAGACATCCATGAAGAACGGATCGAGCGTAACTTCACGGATGGGACCTTCACCATCCTTCGGAAACCCGTGAACGTAATCTGTCCCCATCAAGAAAGTCCCGCCGTCTAGTTTGACCATGCCGCTAGTCGATCCTGAAGTGACTCGGGAGCGTTGCGCCGAAGCCAACCGGGATTGTGTCAATTGCTCGGCCCGCTGCCTGTCGGGAACACAGCACGGATGCACGAGGCCCGCATGGGCTAGTATTTCGAACTCCCGTTTCATGCTTTCATGCCTTGCGGATATCGGCTTTGGCGCGCAGCACGTCCACGAATTGCTCGACACATTCTTCTCTATCGCGCCGCGTCAGGAGTTCCTCGATCCGGCCTCTGACTTCATTGAGGTCCCGCACACCCTCCGCTCTCCGCTCATATACCTTCGCGATGTGAAATCCGAACGCGGAGCGAAAAATGGGACTAACCTCGCCCGCTTTCATCGAGAAAACAACATCGTCGAATTCCTGGACCATCTGGCCTCGGGGGAAGAACCCAAGATCGCCGCCGTTTCCCGGGCAGTCCGACCGCTGGTCCGCTACTTCTTCAAAGGGACTGCCGTTCAGCAGCTCTTGCTGGATGGCCTGGATTGCCTGCAAGGCGCTGGCCTCATCCGTCCGTTCATCCACGTTCTTTACGATATGACCGGCGTGAATCATTTCCGGTGCGTAAAAGCTGTCGCGATGTTTGCGATAGTAATCCGTTACGTCCTTCTTCTTGGGTGCCGGCACTTTGGCGGTGAGCTTCGCGACCAGCCGGGCGACGCGCTGCGCGACATCTTCCTGTTGCGGGAGCACAGCGGCGTCCGATTCCGGATCGGCCATCGCGGCCTGCCGCAACAGAACTTTTTCGATGACGTTTTCGCGAGCCCATTCCCAGGCGCGCAGGTCCAACGCCAGGGCATCTTCGCCCAGATATGCCTCCTGCAGATGGGACCTTATGATTTGGGCTTCCCGGCGAATCAGTGCGTCGTCGACGCGCTCGCCATTGACGAGAATCGGCATGGGTTTATTGCGCGGGCCGGGCGTAAGCTCCCGCCGGCACCCTTGGATCAGACCTTCGCGATTGGGCCTCCGCCCAGGCTTTTTGCACTTGCTCCGGGAAGCCGGGAAGTAGTGTCTTAATTCTCCGCTGGATCTCTTCAACGACTTGCGGATTCTCCGCCGCGACGTCGTAGCTTTCGTCCGGATCACTCGCGAGGTTGTAGAGTTCGGGATTGGCCAAGGTAAAGCTGTGGCGTCCGCCTGCCGGAGCCGGCGCGTAGGCGGCCGTGTTGTGGCGTCCAATGTGCAACTTCCAATTCATCCATCGCGCACACTGCAGATCCCAGTAATCGAAGTACAGCAAGACTTCCCGGTCGATCGATTCCTTCTGGCCTGTCAGCAATGGCCAGATATCGATGCCATCCAATGGGCTGGAAGGCGGAGTGGCGCCGCATAACCGGACCACCGTCGGCAAAATATCGAGCATCGACGCGAGCCCGTTGCACACTCGACCCTTGGAAATCTTCCCGGGCCACACAGCTAGGAATGGTTCGCGGATACCGCCCTCATAGGTCGTGTTCTTGCGCCCGCGGAGCTTGCCCGGGCTGCCCTGATACCAAGGACCGTTGTCGCTGGTAAATATCACCAATGTGTCTTGTTCCAGTTTGTTTTGCTTCAGCGCCTGCCGGATTTTGCCGACGCTCCAGTCGAGTTCTTCGACCACATCTCCGAATAAGCCCTCGGACGACTTGCCGCGGAATCGCTCGGATGCGCCCAGCGGAATGTGCGGATAAGTATGCGGAAGGTAGAGAAAAAATGACTCGCCCCGGTTTTCGTGAATGAACTTTACGGCTTGTTCTGTGTAGCGCGCGGTCAAGGTCTCGAGTTTCACCGATTCTTCGATCACCTCGTCGTTGTGCATCAATACGCGCGGAGTCATGTCGTTGCTGTAAGGAATTCCAAAGTATTCGTCAAAGCCGCGCCGGGTTGGAAGATACTCGGCTGGACGGCCTAGATGCCACTTACCGATACAGATGGTCTTGTAATTCCGAGCCTTGAGCAAATCCGCCAGCGTGCGTTCCTTCAAACTGAGCCCATCGGTGTCCTGCGGGAAAAACACGGTCGGCACGCCCACGCGCGTCGGATACCTACCGGTCAACAGCGCAGCTCGCGAAGGCGAGCAAACCGGATCCGCGGAACAGAAGTTTGTGAACCGTACACCCTCGGCAGCCATTCTGTCCAGGTTGGGAGTATTAATTTTCGAGCCATAACAGCCCAGGTCGCCGTAGCCGAGATCATCGCACAGAATCAAGACGATATTCGGTGATTTCGACGACGCGGCCGAGAGCTGCGACGCCATCGTCACTCCCATCGAGGCTAGAAAGGATCTTCTATCCATCATTCTCTAAACAATCGCCCAAGTCATGATTTACGCGTCCGCGCGCAATTTAAACCAGCCCACTCTGTCTGGCTAGACACCGCTTACAACGTTTCTCCAATTCGCTTGAGTAGTTTCTCCGTGTATTCAGTCCTGACTCGTTCTGGCGAAGCAGGATCCACAGAAGGAAGGGCCAGGATTTGGGACTTCCAGGGCAGGGCCTTCGCGCCGAGAGTGTCAATCGCGTTGAGTGCATGGATAGCCGCGTACGAGCCGGACTTCGGAGCGTTGGCTAGTTCGAGGAGCAGGGGCATAACGGTTTGTAAATCCTGCTCCGTGCCGTGGAGACCGAGGGCTTCGGCGGCGGCAATGCGGACGTGGGGAGAGGAATCCGCGAGGCTCTTGCGGAGCGGCGTCTGCAATTTGGCCACTTCATCCTTGCCGCGCATCAGCACGCCCATAACGCCCCAGTAGCGGACGGCATTGTCGGGATCCTTCATAAGAGCTTCGAGGCGCGACGTGACGCCGGTCTGCAAGGAACTGGCGAGATCCGCCGCAGCCAGGATTCGTTCGACGGGGAACTGTTTCGGATCGCGGCCCATGTCATAAGGAGCAGACTTTCCTGCCCGCGCGTGCATTTCGCCTTCGGGGAGTAAACCCAAGTCCCTCACCGCCAGCTCATGCCCGTGATGCGCTTTGCGGAAACGAGCGAGGGTGGCTCTGTGCTGAGGCGAGGCGGCAAGGTTATGGACCTCGTCCGGGTCGTTCTGCAGATCGTAGAGTTCCTCAGGCGGTTTGGTTTCCCAGAAATAAGTCTGCGGGGCTTTCAGCTTGCCCTCTTTGTACAGCCGCTCCCAAGCCGGTGTAGAAGGTAGACTCCACATGTAGTCGACATGCTGGCCGTAGATCTTGTGCGGGTTGTAGTTTCGAATGTAAATGTAGCGCTTGTCGCGCACCGAGCGCATGAGGTCATAACGCTCGTCCATGCGGCCCCGGAAGCCGAAGTTGTAGGCACGGGGCGGGGCCTCGAAGGGTCCGGCGAAGGCTTGCCCTTGCTGGAACTCCGGAGGCTTGATACCGGCCAGGCTGAGCATGGTGGGAGCGAGGTCCACCGTGTTGAGCAGACGGTCGCTGCTGCCGCCCGGCACGTAATCCTTGGGCGCGAGGTGACGATACTTATCCGGGAAGATCAGGATCATGGGGACGTGCAGGCCCGAATTGTAGGGAAAGCGTTTATAGCGCGGCATGCCGCAGCCGTGGTCGCTGGTGACGATGATGATGGTGTCGTCGAGAAGGCCGTCGGCGGTGAGTTCGTCGATCCGCGCTTCGTGCTGCGCGTCCTCAGCGGTGAGCAGGTCATGATACTGAGCCCAGTCGCGGCGGACTTCGGGGATGTCGGGCTCGAAGGCGGGGACCCGGGCTTTGGCGGGATCGTGAATGATGTGCTGGTTAGTAGCGCTCTTGAAGATCTGGCTCTCATGCGTCGTCATGTTGTTGAAGACCGCGAAGAAGGGCTGGCCGGACTTGCGGTTGCGCCAATGGCCATTGGTTGGTGAGTAGCCGGGGGGGCCGCCGTTGCCGCCCTGAGTGACGTCCCAGGTGCCTTCCGGCTTTTCGAGATTGTAGTCTTCCTTGCCGTTATTGGTGCAGTAGTAACCGGCGTCGCGCAGGTAGCCGGGAAACATCTTCCAGCCGGCGGGCATGCGCGTCATGGAGCGCATGTGCTCGGCGCCAGTGGAGGTGGGTGAGACACCAGTGATGATCGCTGTCCGGGCAGGGGCACAGACAGGAGCGCTGGCCCAGGTATTGGGATACACGCACCCGCGTTTCGCGAGGCGGTCGAAGTTCGGCGTGGTGGAGTAATCGTCGCCGAAGCAGTGCAGGTGAGGGCCGATATCTTCCCAAGTAAGCCACAGGATGTTGGGCAGCGGTGCGGCCGCGGCACGAATGAGCGGGGTAGCAGCAGCGCTGGCGGCAGTGCGGAGGAAGTTCCGGCGGCTTGGATGTTTCGGCATAATATCGAGGCGCCTTTCGTGAGGCTGCGCCCATCATATCGCGAACAACGGGATTGCCCATGACCCCGCACGGCTTTCGAATATCACTCCGATTTGTGTCTTGATGTTCCCACCCACTAGAACTAAAGTCCTGATGAACGTAGCTTCCGATAATGCCCATTAACGGGTAGAACCGGTATCATCGCTGCGATCTGTTGGATGCAGTCTGGCGCAATCAAATTGTAAGGCATCAGGTTCTTTATTCGTTTATGATCGCGCAAGCGAAGAAAAGTAATCGCATCACAAAACAGCAAATCCGCCGCTGGGATTCGGTCTGTCTTTTGATCATTAAGCAGACAATCGATGAGAGTGTGCCTGGTTCCGATTATGTTGCCTAGAAGACCACAAGCAATTCTTATAAACGCTTCACTGATTGAAACGACGGCAACCACAGAAGGGCGTCGCAACTTCCTTACTATGTCAAAATGCACTTCCGCCGAAGAATAGAGCACGGTAATGGCTGGGCGCTCTTTCGAAAGAGCCTTGGCAATGGTGGGAACGATGCCTGGTGGGGAAACCACCATCGCCCCGAGCGCGAGCTCGGGATGGGCCACTAGCTCCTCCGGGAAACAGGTTTCCACGCGACAATTTAGGGCGTTCTCGAGTTCGACCTGCAGGAGCCGGCACATCGCAGCTTCGAAAGACAGTACCAGAACGTGATCCGGTGGTTCAAGGGCAAGCCGCTCACTTACCCGGCTACTCAATTCCTGAATCCCATAACCATGCTGGCGGGCAACGCGAATGGTCTGGTTGATCAGGTCGTCTAGATCTGGATGCTGCGTAATCACTAGATCGTCGAGCGTCTGGACGACTAAGCGGCTTCCGTGTTTTCTCGACAGAAGCTGCAGCAAAGCGAGATCCTGGTAGGCTTGGCTGACGGTGTTGTGATGAATACTAAGTTGTCGCGCAAGTGTCCTCACGCTGGGAAGGAGTTCGCCCGGTTTCATTTTTCCCGTTGCGATCTGATATTCGATCTGGGCCGCGATCTGCTGTCGCAGCGGGACAGAGCTTTCCTTGCTAATTCGGATTTCCACGGTTTTGGATACCCTTAGTGTGTTTTGAATTGTTACACGTTTGTGAGCGCCGTTGGGGCGGCGACAGGTTCGCCCATCTAGATGTGCGCCGTGTTCGGCAGTCGTGCTCCTGTGACAGCTTACAAACTGTCACTTAAATCCCTAGCGCAATCCTCCCGAACAGGGTAGTCTCACCACATGGAGATTAGCGATATGGTCGGTACGGGCAATAGCCATGCACTGCCAAGTACAAGAGGTGGTGTGCTAATGGCCAATATTCGTCCTCCTGTCAATGGATGGTGGATCACAGGCGTGTTCCTTTGCGCAGGCGTATCACTTGCCCTTCTGCCTCACATCGCACAGAACCAAAGCTATCACCGTTTTGCAGACCAGAGGTCGATCTGGGCCGTTCCCAATTTCTGGAATGTGATTTCCAATCTACCGTTCGCCATTTTGGGCGTATGGGGACTTTGGAAACTCAGTGGCGCCTCCGCTCGAGTGCTTTTTGCAGGACTATTCTTGACCTCCGTCGGTTCGGCTTGGTATCACCTTGCCCCAAGCGATGCACATTTGATCTGGGATCGCCTCCCCATGACGGTAGTGTTCATGTCATTTCTCGCAGCAGTCATCGCGGAAGGACGCGGCTCACGATGGGAGGCACTGTTCCTTGGTCTGCTCCTAGTTTTGGGAATTGCGAGCATATATTGGTGGAAAACTACGGGAAATTTGCTCCCATATTTCTTGGTGCAGTTCGGTCCGGTGCTGATGATGTTACCCGCTTTCTCGCGCGCAAGCGGGAAACGCTGGCTATGGGGTATGGCGGCGCTGTATGGGGGAGCGAAAGTCGTGGAATTCTACGATCCATCGATCTACTCGGTTTTGCCGCTGAGCGGGCACACCTGGAAGCATCTTCTGGGAGCTGCCGCCGGGTATTGTATTCTCCGATGGTTTGTTACGGTTCACAAACTGTGACCCGGACACCTGGCGTCAACGTTATCTAGAGCGTAGTCTCTTCCTATTGCGGGAGCAATTTCCCCGTTAAGGATTACACAGAAAGAAGGTGCTTCCATGAGTATTTTCAATCATGTTTCCCTTATGTTTCGCGCCAACGTAACGGGCATCGGGTATCGCGCGGAGGATCGGCGCGAATGTTAGAGGTGACTGCGTCCAAGAAATCAGATGGAATCCCACCTCCAGCGGCTAGTGCACTAGTGCGCGCTACTGCGCTGACTGAGCCGGTTTGGGGCCCTTCCGAGACGGCCCGTTCCATAGGAGGATCTTTATTTAAAACGGGGTCCAATTTCCAAGTAGCTGATGCGGATCCCTGCTTCTGGTCGGAATACCTGGTTGCTCGTCACTATTTCCACATGGCCGTAGCGGCTCGGGGCGGCCAACTCGAAATCTTAAAACTCGGAGCGAAGGGCCCGAATGGAGAACCTCTCAGCATCGACATAGGTTGGTTCGGAGCCAAATACCCGAAGCGGGTTTTGGTGCATTCCTCCGGTTTACATGGGGTCGAAGCCTATGCTGGATCCGCGATCCAACTGCAGTGGCTAAGAGAAGGGCTTCCTTCGACGCCTGCAGATTCAGCTATCGCTTTGGTCCACATCCTCAATCCTTACGGAATGACATGGGGCCGGCGTTTCAATGAGAACAACGTCGATTTGAACCGGAATTTCCGCGATCTGAACGACCGTCTTCCGGACGAGCCAGCGCATTGGGCTGAAGTAAACGCACTCCTAAATCCACCCAGTTCGCCCAATGTGGACGGCTTCTACCTCCGTGCAGCCTTGCTTGTCTTGCGTTACGGCCTGCCAAGCCTGATGCAAGCCGTAGCGGGAGGACAAAGCCTCAATGAACGGGGTTTGTTCTTCATCGGGCGCGCCCTGGAAGAAGGCCCAGCTAAATTTCAGGAATTCTTGAAACGCCGCCTGGCCGATGTCGAGCGAATCGTAGCAATTGATGTTCATACGGGCCTAGGACACTTCGGCGCGGATCGCCTTCTAGTGGATTCGCGGATCGAGGGGAAAGACATTCTTCGAACCATGCACGAAGTGTTCGGGACACGGATACGGGGTTTGAGCCACAATCAAATCGCATATTCGGCGAAGGGTGCACAAGAAGAAATGTATCTTCGGTCATTCCCTCATGCAAAGGTGTACTTCGCAACTCAGGAGTTTGGAACCTATCATCCTCTGCGCGTCGTGGAAGCCCTTCGAGCCGAAAATCGGTTTCATCATTACGGCCGCGGCGCGGCTCGTCATCCCGCAAAAACGAGGCTGCTTGAGATGTTTTGTCCCCGCGATCTAAAGTGGCGCCTGCGGGTTCTAAAACGGGGCGAGGAAGTAATTCGCCAAGCCTGTGAGTTGGCATTTAGAGATTGACCGAATCTAATGAGGCTTTGCCCAATATGATCAGAGAATTAAAAGGTTTTCGTAAGTTTTCTCAAGCCATAAAAAAAATGAGTTCACCTATCGTACTGAAAACTCCGACGATTGCTGCACGAGCCGGAAGCAAGGCAAGCGAGTACGGCCGATTCCTGCGCGAATTCATCCAGCACCCAACTACGACAGGTGCGGTCGCTCCTAGCTCCCCAGCATTGTCCTACGCGATGTTAAGACCTATCGATTTCTCCCGGGTTCGCTTAATTGCAGAACTAGGCCCAGGAACGGGTAGCTTCACCAAACACATTATGAGCCAGAGGCGGAATCACACGAATTTCGTCGCACTCGAAACCAATCCAGCGTTTATTAATTCTTTGGCTAAAGAATGGGGACCCTCCTCCTTCGTCTATCGCAGCGCGGGGGAGCTTCGGAAGGCCTTGGATGAAAAAGGGTTCGATCAGGCCGGAGCCATCGTTAGTGGCCTGCCATGGGCTAGCTTTCACTCTGAACTCCAGAAAAGCATCTTGCGTCAGGTTTCTGCCTGTCTTGCTCCTGAAGGAATATTCGTCACCTTTGCTTACTTACAGGGCCTGTTGCTACCAGGAGGCATCCGATTTCGGCGCCTACTTAGGCAACAGTTCACTTCCGTGAAACGCACGCGGATCGTGTGGAAGAACTTGCCGCCAGCGGTTGTATACATCTGCGGAAATCGAGGGAAAATGGGCGGCCGACGATAAGTGGCACGAACGCTGATCGGTTGTTCGCCCCAACACTATAGAAGGACAAGGGATATGGTGAAACTTTATATGCAACGACCTGCGGTTTTGGACATGATACGCTCGCAGCGCAAGGAGAGAACGCGGATGACCACATGCTTCTGGGTCCCCTTGGCTGTGTTCATCGTCGTCGCTTTCGCTGGAAATGTTTATTGCAGCCCCGTCTTTGATCAGGGTTTTACTGATGTGACATGCTCAGGGTGTGTGGCTGGTCTTGACCAAGCTTTGGACGATGGTTTTCCCTTTGGGGGCCAGACGGTAACTGCAGGTATCAGCGGAAACCTCACTTCCGTGAGTATTTTTGCGGCACAGGGCTCAGGCATCATAACGCCTTGGATTTTAGACATTGTTGCGGCACCCGGGGGAATTGCCAATGGAACTCTGCTTGCTTCTTCTGATCCTTTTACATTGCCGACGGCCTGGGCCTACGACTGGACTTCGATTTCGATCCCCTCGCTGCCATTTATGGCAGCGGGAACAAGTTTCGCCATCATCATGCACCTTCAGGGGGTCACTGGCCCATGCCCTTGTGGTGGCGGTGGTGGCTGGGAAGGCGGGATCTATGCTACAGACCCATACTTAGGAGGTCAGCCTGTATTCGGTAATGCTTTGGATTCACTCCAACTCGAGGGGACTTTCCCTCTCTTAGGGCGGGGAGATCTTTTTTTTCAGACTTTCGTAGACACTGTTCCGGAATCTGCTGTTCCGGAACCTAGCACTCTCGCTTTAGCGGTCTGCGGGCTTGCTGTAATTGCTACGTGGAACCGCCGAGGCCAATGTCGGAGTCGGAGGCCCGATAACATATAGTTACCTCAAGTCAGAAAAACCCAGGCTTGCAGTCGCTCCGGCTGCCGGCTGCCGCCTGCCGCGCCTTCGCCTCGCGCTCGGTGGACCCACTCCGGAACGTAGCTTCCGATAATGCCCATTAACGGGACGCGTGAGTCGCCGTTAACGCAACTGAACTTGACCACTTGTACGGTTTCAGCGTTACACGTCCAAGTGGAAAACTTTCCGGTCGCCGCACCTTTGACAAACCCTTTGGGTGAGTTTGAGAACTCAGTACAACGGTTAGGACTTATACTCGAACCATAAAAGCTGACCTCACTGGAGGAGAGCAAAGAGGTCCAATCGGAGAAGGAGGGAGCGATGAAATGGATTTGCGTCCTGTCAGCCGTGTTCGCGGTGGCAGCTGCCACCACCGCGCAGGCAGCCTGCCCTGTGCCGCCTGGAACCGTCCAGATTGCTGTACCTTCCGGGTTGCCGACTGCTCTGCGCCACGCTCTACCGGGCGACATCGCTTTGCCGGGCGAGCCGTTTGACTCGACCGACGTATACGTCAAGGGAAACAAACATCGCCGCTACATCTTCGTCTGGAATATCGGCAGCCGGTGGATTGTGGCGATGGAGCAAGGCGGCATAACACTCCGCGCGGCAATCTTTGCTTATGACCTCGGCAAGGATGGCAAGGGCGCCGTCCTGATCGAAGAAAGCATTACATTCCCGGAGAGCGCGTGCGCGTCCGCGACCAAGCTGGTCGAAAAGCGAAATCAGATCGGACACGGGAAATAAAGACTAGCACTAGATTTTCAGCAAATTTACTCATGCCACCATCAAGCGAGGGTAGTTGAGCAACTTTCGAGGAACGCCAGAAGGGAGCAAGACGGCGCATGGAGTTCAGACTGCGGAATGGTTATACTGCGCCCTATGAGACATCTTGCGGCCTCGTTGGTTCTCATATTTGGTATGTTCGTTTTTTCGGGCTTGCCCGTCTACGCGCAAAATAAAACAGCATGCCAGTTGCTCTCCAAAGCCGACGCAGAGGCTATCCTTGGAGTGACGGTTGAGGCCCCTAAGCCCTCCGCACCCTTTCGCTCGCTTCTGGACCCGGATTTCACTTCTGGCTCGCCAGATCAGGGCTGCGAGTTTACCAACTTCACGTTTAACTACGCGACGCCCAATAGGCCGAAGCCAACCAAGGTAGTTAACGTCCGCCTCGAAGTCCGGTACTCGTCGACGGCTAACGCTCACGCCGTAGACGAGACTCGCAAGCAAGTAGACACACGCACCTACGACCATCCGACGAATCTGCCCGGCCTGGGTGATGCGGCCTTCTGGATCGGAGCGCCGAACAACGTGACGCTATTTGTTTTCCTGGGAGGCACCACGCGCTTGATGATCGGCCCAAGCGAGATCGGCCTGGAGCAAGAGAAAGCGCTGGCTGGGAAGGCGCTCGCGGCGCTGCGCAAGACCACCTTTACTTACGGAGCTCAGCCGACTGGATTGAACAGGCCGGTGCTGGGCAAACCGGGTCCGAACGCAAGCGGTATCGAACAACTGAAACGCGCCCTTACCGCGAAGGCCGAAACAGGAGATGTGAAAACCCAACGCGTACTCGGGCAGTTTTATCAATACGGCACTCTGACCTCCGATGGAAGCGCAGAGCCCGACTATACTGGCGCCGCCTACTGGTATCAGCAGGCATCGGATCACGGTGACGCCCAGGCGGCGTATGAACTTGCAATCCTTTATCAGAATGGACTGGGCGTGGCTGCTGACCCGTCGCAGTCATTCCAGCTTCTGCAAAAAGCCGCCGAAGCCAACTATGTACCGGCGATGCCGCTCCTATCCGATCTTTACGCCGACCAAAAAACACCCGTTAGCGGTAATCGCGCTACCTATTGGGCGACCAAAGCCGCCGACGCGGGCGACCCCAGGGGGTGGCTCGCTCTGGGATTTGAATACAGCACGGGAAAACTGGGCGGCAATCCGCCCTACTGGCGCCAAAAGGCGATGGAGGCATATAACAAAGCAGCCGCCGGCGGCAATTGCACCGCCATGATAGCTATGGCAGATCTGTACGCCAAGGGGAATGGCGTTCCCGACACGACCCAGGCTCAGAGTTGGCAAGCGAAGGCCCAGTCGTGCCAGGGCGGCAATATTGCGAAGCTTCAACAGCAGGTGGCACAATACAAGGCCAGAGCTGCCGCCGCACGCGACCCCGCGCTGTACCCCGTCCTCGTCGCGCTCCCAAACATTCCGAACCCGCCGCCCCAAGCCGACCGTAATAATTCGAGATCGCCAGCTCAGGCGCGGAAGGCGGATGGCTCGGGATTTAACCGGAGCATACTCGCAGGTCTCGTCGCCGCTGCCGTGGTTGTCGCCGCGGCCGCCGTGTTAGCCCCCAACCCTCCGGCGGGAAATACAGACTGCTGCTCCGACATGACCTCTCAAGCAACGCTTGCAGCAGCAACGACGGCGAACGGCGGCATCGCAAGGAGCAACGGCCTTAACCCTTATCTTTATGGCTGGTAAGAGAGTTGGTGAGGGCGGAGGGTTGCTCCTCCCGCAAAACGGCGAATTCACTTTGGCTGAGAAGTCGGCAAACCACCGAAGTGACCAATCACCGAGGTTGTTACTTGATCGCGGTGACTACGATATTAGTGGATGACGGTGCCCACGAAAGCTGACAATCATTCACTGGTGGCGGCCCATAGCGGAGGAACTCCGAGTATCACGCATCGTCACATAAACGACGAGTGAGCTGGCAATGACTGCGGTCAGATAGAAATAGAACCAGGTCTCGTGACCGATCGACTTGAACCACAGCGCGATCGATTCCACAGTCCCGCCAAAAATAGAAACGGTGATTGCATAGGGCAGTCCTACGCCGGTGGCGCGAACGTTGGTGGGAAACAACTCGGCCTTAACCACAGCATTGATCGAGGTGTAGCCCGCGACAATCAGCCAAGCTGCCGCGATCAGCAGAAATGCGGCGAACGCTGTCTTCGCGGCCTGCAGCGAATAGAGCAGCGGGATGGTGCCGAGCGTTCCCGTGACTCCGAACCAGATAAGCAGCGGTTTCCGGCCGATTTTGTCCGAGAGAGCACCGTAGACCGGCTGCAAAAATAAAGCAAATATGAGCGAGGCGCCGGTGACCATAGTGGTCTGGATATCGTTGAGGCCTACCGACAGCTTAAGGAACTTCTGCATGTATGTCGTGTAGGTATAAAACGCCGTTGTGCCGCCCATAGTGAGCCCCACAACGATTAAAATTTCGCGGGGGTATCGCATAAGCGCTTTGATCGAACTTTCTTTGCGGCCCACTTTCTTGGCGGCGATGAAATCATCGGTCTCGTGCATGTTGCTCTGCATCGCGAGAACGACCAGTGCCAGAACACCTCCGATCGCGAAGGGGATGCGCCAGCCCCAGGCTTTCAATTGAACTGGCGTAAGAAAGAGCTGTTGGAGCAGCAATAAAACGAGAATGGCGCACAGTTGGCCGCCGATCAACGTCACGTATTGGAAACTGGAATAAAAGCCGCGGTGCTTTTCATCGGCCACTTCGGAGAGGTAGGTCGCGCTCGCGCCGTATTCGCCCCCCAAACTCAAGCCTTGAATCACGCGCGCGAGGCCGAGCAATACCGGCGCCGCCCGGCCGATGGAGGCATAGGTAGGCGTCACCGCGATCATCAGCGATCCGAGACACATGAGTAGCACGGAAAGCATCAGCGCTTTACGCCGCCCATAATGATCGGCGAGATAGCCGAACAGCCATCCGCCGATGGGACGCATGATAAAACCGAACGCGAACAGGACAGCTGCGTTCAGCTGCTGCACTACCGGATCGTTGCCTGGAAAGAACGAACTGGCGAAATAGAGTGCAAACGCCGAATATGTGTAAAAGTCGTACCACTCGACAAGGTTGCCGGCAGAACCGACGAAGATTGCCTTTACGCGACGCCGCATGTCAGCGAGTTGCAGTTGTTCGTCGGCTCGTATGGTCGATCGCAAAGGCATTGCAAACTCTTTTACCACAACGATATGGTTCCCTGCGATGCAAGGAGTCGCGTCGATGAGCGTCCACCAATTGCGGCGCGAATGGGCCTCCGGTTCGCCACGACCTCAAGTGCCCTGGTTGCCGATCAGTCCGAAACTATTCGAGCAGCCTCTACTAACGCGCTATTGATTTATCGCCAGCTTGCGACTTCTTGAATTGATGCCCACTACCATCGGCCTTCCACTGCTGTCCACGACCTGCAACGCGAAATATCACCTACTACGAGTTGGCGTGGTTCAAATGTTAGACTGCGAAAGACAAAGGCTCAAGCGTAGTCTGGCTGCTCATTGTGAGAATATCCTGGATACCGCACTTGCCTGAGCGACTTCCGGCTTAGTCTGCC
>Ga0105238_10004320_pt1 | contig 14096 bp, 3 predicted proteins | sample KBSC34metaG_FD_81526 | JGI IMG/M metagenome (GOLD analysis project Ga0105238, IMG submission 81526) | Corn rhizosphere microbial communities from Kellogg Biological Station, Michigan, USA - KBS C3-4 metaG | ecosystem: Host-associated > Plants > Roots > Rhizosphere > Soil | place: Michigan, USA... | reverse complement strand
TTACGGTCCATATGATCCTGGACGTTCCGGGATTGAAGGCGCCGCTGGCATCTGAAGCCGTGGCGATTCTGGATGTAGCCCCGGTGACAGTATAGCTGACGACCGCAATTCCACAGTTGTCTGTCGCGGTCAGTGCGGGAATGGTATAGGTGCCGCTGTTGCTGTAGCAGAATTGCTGATCCTGGGGAGCGGTTGCGGTGGGCGGCGTGCTGTCTACAACTGTTATCGATGCTGTTGCGGAATCCGATTGCCCGTTGGAGTCGGTTCCCGTAAGCATTACCGTGACCGGGGACCCGATATCGGAGCAGCTGAAAGCAGTCCTGTTCAGGCTTAGGCTCAGGTTGCCTGCGTTGCTGACGGAGCCGCCGTCTGCCTGCTGCGGAGTGATCGAAGCCGTTCCATTACTGTCCAGCGCCAGCCGTATGTTCCTGGTCCTGATGGTTGGTGGTCTGGCGACTGTGAACGTCTGTGTGCCTGCTGCTGTTGTTAGACTTACGGTGTCGAATACGCCCTGGGTGATGGCCGACGTGTTGTGGCTGCATACCGCGAGACCGATGTATACGCTGGCGGCGAGCGAGCTATAGACCTGTGTATTGATGGTTGTCCAGCTGATTCCGTCTGTGGAACGATACGCGGTCAGCGTGTCCTTCGAGCGAACCAGCCGCACCCAGCAGGGAGCCGTGATGCCGGCAGCCGTGGTGGAGGCGCTCGAGCCGTTGGCGGACGTCCTCCGGATAAATTCCATACCGGCGGAGGCCGTTACATCCACCATGCCGTGGCGTGCGCCGGCCGTCAGCGCATCCCGGATCATGATACCCGCCTTGGCGCTTCCGCTGATGGCGGTCGTAGTTGCGTAGTTCCGGAGGGTGGCGACGTGGGCCACGATGGCGCCGTCGCCGGTGAGCGACTGGTAGGTGAAATGGAAGGCGTCGGCATTGCCCCAGATATCGGCGCCTGATCCGTAGGCGGTGATCCCGTTGGCGTAGCCTGCATTTCCGGTGAGTACCGTAGATCCGATATCGCCGTGGGACCAGATATTGACTACGGGCTGGCTGACCGGTGTTGTGGGTGCTGAGGTGCTGGCGGCACCCATCCCGGCCGCGTTGGCGGCATAGATGATGTATGTATAGGTCGTCCCGTTGGCAACGGTAGTATCGCTGTAAGTAGTTAGGCCGGCAACCGTTGCGATCGTCGTGGTATCGGCGCCTGACGTGCGTTTCACGATATAGTTCGTGGCATTGGAAGCGCCCGCCCAGCTGAGGTCGACGCGTTTGTTCCAGCTGGTTGCGATGGGCAGGGTTACCGCTGCCGGAGCCAGTACAACATTTACTTCATTGGAGGGAGCGCTTTCAAACAGTCCTGAACGGGCGGTTACGACGTAGTAGTAAGGACCGCCGTTGGTGAGGCTTGTGTCCGTGTACGATGAGTCGGTAATGCCGCTGGCAATGGTAGTATAAGAATTGCCGCTGGTCGTTGACCGCTTTATGCTGTAGCTGGCGGCTCCGGCCGATCCGGTCCATTTGATGCGGATGTTGCCGGCAGCGGCGGCGGCCACCGTCAGTCCTGCCGGCTGGGAAGGCGCGGCGGCGTTTACGAGACCCACGATCTCCGGAGCGCTCAGCTGGCGGTTATAGATGCGTATGTCGTCGAGGGTTCCTGCGAGGTAGGGGTCGGCGGAATATTGTGAACGGCCGAACCAGTTCTGGGTTGTTGTACCGAGGCTGGAGGGCTTCAGCGTGATGGCGGTGTTGCGGCCCACCTCGAGGCCGTTCATATACAGGATACCGGTGTTGCCGCTCCAGGTGATCGCAAAATGCACCCACACGCCCGTGTTGATCGGAGCGTTGGCATTAATGCCCTGCTCCTTTGATCCGCCGCCGGTGGTGATGGCGTATCTCAGATAGCCCGTGGCATTTCTTGCCAGGAACATATAGACGTTGGTCCCTGTGCCAAGATCAAACATCCTTGCCCAGTTGGCGCCGGCGTCCATCTTCACCCAGCCGGCGATGGTAAAATCTGAGAGCGAACCGACTACCCCGGATGGCAGGGTGGCATAGGCGTTGGTTGTTCCATCGAATTTTATGCCTTGTCTTATGGCGCCGGGTGTTCGCGTGACGCCGGAGCTGAACGTTGCCTTGCGGTTGTTCCAAAGGTCGTTGGCGTAGGTAGAGCTGCTGTCGTTGAAATCCCAATAGCTATATGCGCCCGTGGTTGCGACCGGCGCTACGGCTGTGCTGCCGGCAAAATCGCCGGTCGAATCGTAGGCGGCGACAGAATAGAACCAGGCTATGCTGGTGCTGTCCACATAGAAGTTGGTATTGGTAGCCGCGATCGTAGTGAACGGCCCTGCTGCCGAGGTCGCGCGCCTGACCCGGTATCCAAGGTTGCGGATCGTGTTCCATTCGATGGTATTCTTTCCCGTACCTGCTATGGCGATGACGCTGTCGACGACCGTATTTTGCACCAGTAGATGGAGGGTCATGGTACCGGTGCTGGTGTCGTTGGCGGCCTTCAGGATTACGGCAAACGCTCCTGTAGCCGTCGGGATACCGGAAATAATACCCGTGGCGGTATCGACGGACAGTCCTGCCGGCAGGCCGGTGGCATTGTATCGCGCCGGCGATTTGATCGCCGTGATATTGTAGGTATAGGACCGGTTCAGCAAGGCGGTGTCGGCGTTCTTGCTGCTGATGGTCACCGGCAGGGTGCGTTCGTCCATCAGGACGATATCATTTCCGTCGCCGCCTTTATAGGTGATGCGGAAATTGTAGCCGTTCACCTGTACCAGGGCTAGCTCAGGTAAATTTTTGAATGTCCCCGTCACGGGATTGGTGCCTGTATTATCGACGATCGTGAGTTTGGTCCCCGCAGCCAGCGCTCCTGAGTCGAGGGATCTTACGGACAGCACGGGATTGTTCAGCGTCACGCCGTTCGAGCTGGTCTTATCCGAGGTACCGCTCTGCAGGCTCAGCTCTACGTTATACGTGGCGTCCTGATACATCGTCAGGGCAGCGGTGCTTGTGAAAGTGCCGATCCCGTTGTTGCCGGGCTCGAGGGAAGCACCCGTAGCCGATCCCGTGCCTACTGTAACAGCGGCGGAGGTACGGCCGCTGCCGCCGAATGCGCCGCCTTTTACGGTAATGGGGCTGGTGAACGTGCCGGTAGCGGGATTATTCATGAGCAGGAATTTTCCGTTTGTGACGGTGGTCGTTCCTCCGTACGTATGGTTGCCCGTGAACGTGAGCGTACCCGTCCCCACTTTTGTGACGTCAAAATAATTGTTGAGGGTGCCGCCGAAGCTGGTCGACGTGTTGAGCGCGCCGATGCTGATCGCGGGCGTGCCGCCACCGTCGTTGCGGAAATAACCGCGGCCGGTGAGTGCGCCAAAATTGAGTGTACCGGTCTTGAAGAGAACGCCGATACAGTCGATGCCATTGGCGTCGAGGTTCCATGTGGCGTTGGCGCTGCCTGACTCGGGAACCATGAAGCGAACGCGGTTCCTTCCGCTGCGGAGGGCGGCTACAAAGGTACCTGTAAAGCCGCTGTTATCGCCATAGAGATTGACGCCGGGGTAGTTGTTGCCGTCCTCCCAGAAAGTGCCGCTACCGGTGATATGGCCGTAGAGGGTGATGGAGCTGTCGGATTGCGTAAGATAGCTGGTCTTGCCTGCTGTCACCTGGATATCGTTGTATATCGTCGCCGAGCTGTCGCCGGAGTAGAGCGTACCGCCGTTCATGATCAGCTTCCCTGTTCCCAGCGGGCCATAAAGCGGAGTACCGGATGTTCCCGTGCCGTTGCCGGCGATCGCGATGGAACCGTTGACCGTTGTGTTGCCCGAATACGTGTTGCTGCCGGACAGCTGGAGGACTCCGCTGCCGGTTTTTAGAATACCCCCGGAGCCGTTGAGCGTTGATGCGAATTTGATGCCGCCGGCTGCGAACACGTTCACCTGACTGTCGATACTGAAAGGCGAATAGATCATCTGCGTATTCGGGGAGTTGTTGACGAAGTCGGTTGTTAGTCGGATCGTGTCGCCGCTGACGCTATAGGCGTTTGCGGTCGTATCGAAGAGCATTCTCGATACACGCAGGCCGGATATGTCGTTGGTCAGAATGCTGTCCGCGGTTGTACGGAAATTCAGGATGGCGGGGCTTGCGGGCGTCCGGCCTTCTGTCCAGTTGGATCCGGTGCTCCAGACGCCGGATGCGGGTACGGCGCCCCATGTCGATGAGTTGGACCCGGGCACGCCGAATGCTTCGGGCGAATTGGGGCTTTCGAGCGTGTGGCCCATGGACGACACGACATAATAGTAACCGGTTCCGTTGGCGACGTTAAGGTCCGCATAGCTGGTTCCGGACTGTTGCGTCAGGACGGTATAAGGGCCTCCGGATACTGTGGCGCGTTTTATTTTATAGGTAACGGCGCCTGCAGCTGTATCCCATTGCAGGTCGATCTCATTGTTCTTACTTATGGCCGACGGTTTTGAGGGAGTGGCGGGTGGAACGCTGGCTAAGACTTCGTTGGAGACCGGACTTTCGAGGCTGCCCGACAGGGCGGTCACGACGTAGTAGTTGTTCACCTCGAAAGCGGGCTGGGCGTCGACGAATGAGACGCCTGTTACGCCGGACTGGATTGTTGTATACGGACCACCGGGAGTAAGCGATCTTTTTATACTGTAGCCGCTGACGGTCGACGTGTCCGACCAGGAAAGCAGGATCTGGTCGCTGTTGACGACGCCGGCGGTCAGGCCTGCGGGGGCGGAGGGAACTGTATTCGCGTTGACGGAGATGATCAGGATGGCGCTGCCGGAGCCGTTGGCGTTGGTGGCGGTAATGGTAACGGCCGTCGTCCCAGGTGTCAGGGGCGTACCGGAAATGACGCCCGTGGACGGATTGAGGGTAAGGCCACCGGGCAAGCCGGTGGCGCTATATGAAGCGGGAGTATTGGATGCGGTGATCGAATAACCGACCATGGCTCCGACGGTAGCCGTTGTAGTCAGCGCGCTGCTTATTTGGGGCGCTCCGACCGGCGTCGTATTGGTGATGGAGACGTTGCTGAATATGGCCGTGTTGAGTGCTGAAGTATTATTGGACAACGTGAATAGTCCGACGTAGACGTCCGAAGCCAGCGTCGTGTAGATCAGGTTGTGGTTGGTCCAGTTAACGCCGTCGGCCGAATGATAGGAAAATATGCGGTTGCCGATGCGTTCCAATTTAAGCCACCAGGGCGTTTTGGGGGGATAGTGCGTGTAGCCGTTGACCGATCCGTTCCATTTGGTATTGACCGATCCATTGTAGAGGTTCACAGCAATGTTATTCCCGGCGGCTGTCAGGCCTTCTCTCACCATCAGACCGGCGGTAGCGGAAGGTATAGTATTGCTGTCTACTCTTGCAATGATACTGAAGTCGCCCTTCACCGGTTTGAATGTAAAATTGACCGAGGTGGCCGGCGACGTGCCGGCGCCGTTGACCGTCCATTTGCTATTGCTGTAGGTCGCGCTCCCCGCGATGCCCGGGTTGCCGATGTCGAGGTTGCTAAGCATAGGCGCGGCTTCCGTAGCCGGAAAGACGATGGGTGTCAGGGAAGTTGCCGTGGAGGTGTCCGAGGATTTTAGATATAAAAAGGACCAGGAGCCCTCCCCTACTGCGGCACGCATCTGGTCCGTCCATGGGGTGGAGATCCCTTTGCGTAGTTCGTAGGCGGCCTGGACGATGTTGTTGAATGGATGCTGGTGGCGGGCGCCCGGGGCGATACCCCAGTTGGTCCAGTAGTTGGCATAGCCGCCGAAGGGTGTGAACCGCATGGTGTCGCCGGCGAACGCGTACCTGTTGTACAATTCGCCGATGGAGTAAAGGCGGCTGTTGTAGTCTGAATACAGATCCACGCCTTGTCGCCAGGCGACTTCTGCCGCCCACATCAGCGCAAAATCCTGTACAAACCAGTGGTCGTCGCGGCCTGCGTCGCCTACTTCGCCGTTGGGCAGGCTGCACCGGAGTGCTGCGCCTGCGTCCATCCGGTAGACCTCTATCGCCTGGTTCCATTTGTCATGATCATCGAGGAAAGCGGCCACGCTGAGGGCGATATCCATTTGCAGGGCGCCTTTGTTGTTGTCCCTTAGCGGATAGGGCACCCAGGACTGCGGCCAGAGGACGTTGGCAAAGTAATTCTTTACGTGGGTTGTGTTCGAGTCGGTCCAGCCGGGAAACAGGCCGCGAAGAATGTCCGCGGCGGTAACGAGATAGGGAACGTTGTCGCCGATATCGAGCATGGCTTCATTCCCCGACCAGACGGTATTGGTCACTGCCCAGGCGTCGAGCATATTGGTCGCCTTGCGGGCGTATGCGCTGTCGCCGGTAAAGACCCACATGAAGGTGAGGTTGTGTATGGCCTCCATATCGCTTATCCACTGGGCGTTGTTGAGGTTGGGCGCGCGGCCTACTTCGGTAAAGGGGCCCTGCATGTTGTAGCTGAGTTTGGACCGGGCGTCGCCGGCCAGAGCATTATAGCCTGTCAGCCAGGGGTCCCGGGTAATGTTCGCCTTCAACTGGTCCAGGTCATACTTTGTAAAAGGTATGCTGGGGTGGACGAAGCGCTGGCCGATGGCGGCGGAGGTCAGGAAGATGGTGAGAAGAAGCAGTAATGGACGAGGTGTAAAGATTCTCATAAGCATTCAATCGTTGAGTCCCAAAAATATAGATGGGATTACGAAAGAATGGGGGCATATTCGTCTAAGAAGAGGGGATATTATTAAAGACCTGGGCGGCTGCGCCGAGAAAGCCGGCTTTGTTGCCGAGTTGGGCTGCTTCGATGGTAGTATTGATGGAGGTTTCTTTCATTGCTCTCTTCATGGCCCGGTCGCGGATGGCGTTGATATAGAAGTCGCCTGACTCGGAAATGCCGCCGCCGATGATGATCAGCTGGGGGCTGAAGATATTGATCAGACCAGCTATGCCGACGCCCAGATAGTCGAAATGACGGTTCATGGCCTGGACGGCGGGCTGCTGGTTGTTCAGGAATTGGGAGACGATGGTATTGCCGGTGATATCGGCGGTCTGGCCGGCAAGGGTGTTGTAGTCCGAGATGAGCGCCTTGACGGAGGCGTGCGCCTCGAGGCAGCCGCTTCCGCCGCAGCCGCAGGGGTTGCCGTGGGCCTCGACGATGATATGACCGAGTTCTGCTCCGCGGTTGCGGTAGCCCGTGTATAGTTCGCCGTTTGCGACGATGGCTCCGCCTATGCCCGTGCCGATGGTAAGGAATATGGCGTCGGTGGCGCCGCGGGCGGCTCCGAACTTCCATTCCGCCAGCCCCATCAGATTGGCGTCGTTGCCGACGGATACGGGTATGCCCGACTGTTGTTCGAGGAGGATGCCCAGCGCCATGCCTTCCAATTCGGGAAGGTTGGTGAAACAGCCGGTCAGTTTGCCGTTGTCGATGAGTGCCGGTACGCCGATGCCGATACCGGCCGGTGTGAGGCCGTTGGCGACGGCGAATGCTTTTAGCCCGTTGATAATGCCGGCGATATTGTCATAGACGGTCAGGTCAGGCATATAGGTAGGCCTGATCGATTCGTACAGGATGTTCCCCAAATGATCTGCGAGGCCGTATTTTATATTGGTGCCTCCCAGGTCTATTCCGATAGCATATGGCATATACAAAATTACTTAATTAGGGGCTATGCCGGCGCCGCCTGTCGGTCGACAAGACAGATCGTGTTGGGATGGAGCAATAAAAAAGAGGCGGGAAACCCGGGTGTGACGCCTTTCTGAGATAGAAGTCTGGTGGTTATTTCCCTTTTCGAGGGGCCGCTGATGAGGAGGATGATCATTTTTGACTGAAGGATATCGCCGACGCCCATGGTCAGCCCGTAGGCAGGGGATTTTCCGGCGGCGGTTACCATGGTATGGTTGAGTGTTGTCGGTGCCAGTTGCGCGACGTGAAAGCGGGGCTGGAGCCAGTCGGCGGGTTCGTTGAGTGCGATATGGCCGTTGACTCCGATCCCGAGTATGCAGCAGTCGACCGGACCGGCGTCGGCAAGACGGGCCCGCATGCGGCGGCATTCTTCTTCGGGGTCGGCCGGATCACTTTCAAATGAAATATAGCGGGTGGGGTCGATCTTCAATGGCGTCAGGACGTGGCTCCGGAGGTAGGATTCGCAGGTTCCCGGGTTGTCCAGGGGAATGCCGCCCCATTCGTCGAGCTTCAGCACCCGCAGGTCCGCGAACCGCTGGGGGCGGCGGGCGTATTCCTCAGCCAGCAGTTCGTAGGTTCCGGTGGGGGTATTGCCGGTGGCCGCGCAAAGCAGCATGTCCTTTTTTGCCTCCAATTGACGAAAAAGGACCTCTGCCGCATGTCGGCTGAGGTCCTCGTATGTATCAAGGATAGTAATTTCCATGGCCTTAAAGATAGGCTATTTAGCGCCGGGATCGCTAATTCCCGTCAATTCAAAAAGCCTTCGGTAGCTCTCCTTTTTGAAGTTCGCCGCCGGCACGTAAGGTTGCCCTTTTGAGATCAGCGCGATCGTATCGCCCTGCCCGGTGATGCTCAGGGTATCCTGATATTCCTTCATATCGCAGATGACCTGCCCTTCGACGGATCGATAGGTACCTTTATGCATTTCCACGTTCTCCACGGCAAAAAGGATACTATCCTCATAATGGCAGATCGCGGTGTCGTGATAAACCTTCTCTTTCCCGTCATACAGGCTCGTGTCCCTGCACACTACTTTTTTGTCATTGATACAATCAAATGAAAAAACCGTGGAGTCGTGGGCGAAATACCAGGTTCGGAATTTCGAATGCCGATCAAGGCGCGGCCCCTGCCGGTCATCCGAAGAATCCCAAACAATAGTCGCCGGCACTACAGGCCGCCCCACCAGTCGCGCGTCCAACGGCACTGGCGCCGCTGTTTTGCCGACACAGGAGCCGATCTTTAACATAAGGACTATTGCCGCAATCTTGTAGATCCTCATAGATATTTTTTTTATTTCGTGACATTCAAAGGTACAAGCCCTTTAAAGTCCTTTCCTGCTGTTAAAAAATAATTTTGAATTGATTCGGATTTGTCGCACAGACAGCCATGTGTATTGGTGACGCTGGCATGCTTTCCGTGGATGTACAATCCCCGGCTTTCCATGCTATTTCCCAGATCGGCCGCAGGTTCCAGCCGGATCCTGGAATTACCGTAGGCATTAGTTACCGCGTCGTTGTTAGGATATTGCTTGCCCTGGTACGTTAGCGTTCCGTTCTTCGGAAACACTTCCAGGCCGTTGAACATTGCGGGTTCGACGTCGTCATTTGGTGTATTAACCAGATTTACGTTCCTGGTTTCTCTCCTGTTACCCAAATTCATATAATAATTACCGGCTTCTATGCCCTGATGGACCTTGCCATTTTTTCCCATTACGCCGCCCGAGAATGCCACTTTGCCTGGCACCACCACCTTATCCTGTTGGTAGAGGGTTAAGGTGCCGATCTTCTCACCTGCGGCATCTGTGGTCACGGTGAATTTTGCCAGGTATTCGAATCCGTTCACGGAATGCTGCTTGCCGTCTGTTCCGATATACTTGTACGTTTTATGTTCTTTCTCGTAGTGCCATGATTTTTCCTTCTCCCCCTTTGCCTGGAACCAGAACCAGTCCTGCCCGTCCGGATCGATCATCGACACGGGATTGTCTCCGGCAAAAGTATAGGGACTCATGCTATTGTTCTTCTCCGCCTTCGGGTCCACACTCGCCCAGATGCTTGTCCTGGGATCGTAGTACCTCGCTCCATAATAGTACAGGCCTGTCTCGCCATCCAGCTCTTTGCCGTTGAACAGATAGGGTATCGCATCCGTATTGCTGTGCTCGTCCACAAAGGTCTCGCCGAAGGCAAAATATTCCAGATGCTGGTATACTTCACCGGTAGCGTCCGTCACGTAGCTGGTGCTGCCCAGATGGTCGGGGTGATAAAAATACAGAAAATTCCCGTCGCCGGAACTGCTGCCGCCGCTGCTGCTGTTTTTGTAGTGGCCATAGGCGTAGTGGTTGCCGTTATTGCCGGGATTGGCGTTGGCCCATGGAGTGCCGCTGCCGGTGGCGGTGCCGCCGGAATTAGCGGTTCCCCGTGCCTGAGAACCCGTCACCTGGGCTGCCGAGCTGTCGCTGCCCTGCAGCGCCTGCTGGTCGCGGGTGATACCCGATATCAATAGCTTTTCCTTGTTCGGCCATGCGATGTTCTGTCCCGCATCAGGAGCGCTGACCTGCTGATCCCATCCGTGTTCCAGCCTGGTCGCGATCCGCTGTGACCCGACGAAGTAGTGATTGGAATACTCTCCGCTCCTTACCACCAGGTAGGCATTGACATACACCGTGAAGTTCCCTACCCCACCGGAGCTGCCGCTCATATCACCGTTCACGTACACGGTCTGCCCGGCGCCCAGGCCCTTCAGCACCCTCTCACCTGTCGCGTCGTAAACGTAGCTGTTGAGCTGCCCGTTGACAGACACGTTCCGAAGACGGTCTTCCTCGTCCCACACCAGTTGCTGGCGCTGGCCTGTCTTATCGTCCGTCCAGCCGGTTTCGTTGCCGTCGGCGTCATAGGTATAGGTCTGCCGGCCGATATGCGTGGCCGTATGCGGCTGCTTCGCGTCATAAGTATACGTCATATCATAGGTCATCTTCTTCTGCGGGATCCATTTGTTGCCGGAAGTGCTCTTGTCGTCGGTCTGTGTCTTTCGCGTGATGCTGCCGACAGTATTATACTCCATCGTCAGGCCGTACCGGTCCTGCTCGTGCGGCCCCTTAAAGGACCCGGCGGCAGCGGTCAACCGGTAGAGGTCGTCGTAGGTGTAGGTATACTGGGATGACCCGCCCATCAGGTTGCTGGAGGGCACGGATGCATTGTTCGTGAGGCTAAGGACGTCCATCGTCCTGTCATACGCATAGGTATTGTCCATGATCCGCCGGCCGTTGCCGACTGTCACCTGCAAGTTCTGCAGGCGGCGCCGATCGGGTTCATAGGCGTAGTTGGTTTGTGTACCATTGCCATAGGAAAGAAATACGCGCGATCCGAACTTGTCCCAGCCCAGCTGTTGTATGTAGGTAGTCGTCTGCCCTGCCCGGTTGCCGCTCATCGAAAGAAGTGTGCCTCCAATATTATAGGCATAGCTCACCACCTCGCTGTCGGGGTAGATCAGGGACGTCAACCTGTTCCAGGTGTCATAGTTCCATTGCGTCACATAGGTGCGCTGGCCAAATCCGGGGATCACGATCGTCCGAACGTTCTTCACCGTCTCGCCCAGGGGGCCGTAGAAGAACTCCTGCGCCCCTGACGCGTCTTCCTGGACGACGATCCTGCCGGCCCGGTTGAAGGACGCACCTGCCGCGCCATAGGTATTGTGTACGTTGTTCTCCGGATTCTTCGGATAGGTGATATCCGTTATCCTGTTGAAATCATAACTATATGTGATCGCTTTTTTATCCTTGCTGAGGTCGGCCGTCACCGTCTGTGTCAGATTGCTTGCCAGGTCATAGCTGTACTGGGTGGTCCCGTCGTCGGGATGCACCCTGGTCACGCGCCGTCCCAGCATGTCATACTGCGAGCTCGTGGTGGCGCCGATATCGTCTGTAGACGTGAGCATCTGGTTCATCGCGTCGTAGGTAAAACTGGTCCAGACGTCCCCGTTGGCCGTATGGCTTCTGTGCGACGTGGTCAGTCCCCTCACGTTGGCAAACATTTCGGTCAGTTTACCATTAGCATCCTGCGTCTTCGTACTGAACTGCGTCTGCTGCTGGCGGTCAGAGCCAAAGCCATAGGTATGCTGTGTCACCGACCCGTCGGGCAGTGTAGTGGTCAGCACGCGGTCAAGGACGTCATAGGCTGTCAGGGTCGGAGTGATGTTATCAAAATTGGGGTTGAAGACGCTGTCATTCCCTTTGTCTTCGGTGATGGGATAATAAGTCGCCGTCTGCCGGCCCAGCCCGTCGAATACGATACGGCCGGATACGCTCATTTGTTCTCTGTCCGTCTTTCCCGCACCCTGGAAAATAGCGGCGTCCTTCTTGGTCTGCAGCATCCTTTCCAGACCATCCATAAAGGTCACCGTCTCGAGATCATTTCCCGGATGGGAAGGATCGTAGTGGGCGGTATGCGCCCAGGCTATTGCTGAACCGGGGTGGTAGTCGAAGCGGATTGTATAAGGCGCTCCGGAGGCCAGTTCGTAGGGACCGGTGATCCGCACCACCCGGCCAAGGTCGTCCAGCTGGTATTGCGTCGAATTATTGTTCAGGTCCGTCGTAGTCAGCGGGTGGCCAAATCTGTAGTCGTACGTGGCCTGCGAGCTATAGCCATAGCTGTTGGTCGACTTTATCATAAATTGATGTACCTGGTCGTCGAAGACATAGTCCAGCCGGAATCGCTGGCCTTTGGCATTGGCGGGGCCGGTAATGTTTGCCAGATTGCCGTAGCCGTCGTATCCGATGTCGTTGACGGAGACCGTACCGTCCTGCAGGTACTGGCGAATCTCAGTGACGTCGCCCGTCTGTGCGTCGATGCTGCTCTCCCGTTTGCGGTAAGTGACGCCGGAGCCCGTTACCAGCGTCGACTTTGGCGTGCCGACGATGTATTTGGCGGTCAGGTTGTGATAGGTGATCGTTGCGCTGATATCGTCCGCGGCGCCCTGGTCTCCAAAGTCGGTATACTGGGTGATATTTCCTTTGGTGTCGTAGCCATAAGTCATGTAGGTGGTCTTGCCGATCTGCGGCTGACCTTCGTAGAAATTGTGGTCGGTGCGGCTGAGCGCTACGAAGGCCGCGCCGGCATCGTCCGACTTGTAGGAGTCGGGCAGTACGGTGCCTGAAGCAATGTCGTGCAGCTCGTAGGTGTTTACCGTCTCCGTGTATTTTTTCCCGTCCCCGCCTTGCACGAGCAATGCGGTTATCATCCCTTTTGTATAAAAATTATCGTTGGCGAAGGTTTCGGTGGTAGTGGAATATACCGCATTGTTATGGGCTGCGTCGTGGCTGTTCGTCCGAACCGTTGCAAACCCATAGAATTCCCGTTCGTCGCGGTCAAAATGGCCGCCGGTATAGTCATAGGTCGTCAGCAGCGTATCCGGTCCGTCGCCTTTGACGCCGTCGTAGACCTTGACAGAAGTCAGCGTCCAGATACTGTTCGGCATGTTATAGATATTCCCTGCCCGTTGGTAGTCCAGCGAAAAGACCGCGCCCATCGGCCTGGTCACTGTCCGCAGCAGATTCGTTCGGCCGATCGTAGACAGGGCCACGGTCAGGTTGTCGTCCTTTGTGGAGCTGATATAGTCCGGGTAGCCGTCGCCGTTGATGTCCTGTACCTTGGCCAGTTCTCTGGCCATCCCGTCGCCGGCATTGAAGCTGGGATTGACCGTGAACTTGATGCCAAATATCGTCACCATAAAGGTAAAGGCTCCGTTGGCGGACTCGCTCGTGCTGCTATTGGTACTGATGGCCGCGGCGCCCGTCCAGGTCAGTACCTCGGGGCTGAAGCCGTTGCCGGTATTGAGGCGTACCTGAAGGGCCTGCGTGCCGCTCAGCGGCGGCGCTACCGTCACCCAGTCGGGCAGGCCGTCGCCATTCATGTCCTGCAGCAGTATGCCGGTCGCATTGTCGCTGCGCGACAGGCTGACACCAACTGAAATACTGTTCTGGGCCCAGTTGAAGCCAAGCCCGGCTCCGCCGCTGAACGAGTTGCTGGCGCCCTGCTGCGCCTGGTCGAAGCCCCAGTCCTCCGCGGCGCCGAAGCCATAACCGAGGTTCAGATAGACGAGGTGGTTCGACTGGTCTACCCTGTCGGGTAACCCGTCCCCATTCATATCGACGTAGAGGAATGTCGCGTGGTTGGCTCCTATGTTCACGCCTGCATTGCCGGTCACACTGATCTTTGCCGAGCCGGCATTCGTCTGTGCGTTGCCCGGGTCGACCTGCTGCTCGCCGTCAAAAGCTGTACGGAAAATGGATGAGGGAATATAGGCCGAACCGGTGAGGCCCACTCCGTCGACGCTACTCTTCGATGTTTGCGGCTGGCTGATGGATAGTGTCCGGTTCGAAAGACCGCCCCGGGCGTCGGTATACTGGATCAGCT
>Ga0105238_10004318_pt1 | contig 14098 bp, 9 predicted proteins | sample KBSC34metaG_FD_81526 | JGI IMG/M metagenome (GOLD analysis project Ga0105238, IMG submission 81526) | Corn rhizosphere microbial communities from Kellogg Biological Station, Michigan, USA - KBS C3-4 metaG | ecosystem: Host-associated > Plants > Roots > Rhizosphere > Soil | place: Michigan, USA... | reverse complement strand
TTGAGCTTCGCGCCAGCATCACGGCGACAAACTGGTTGCAGATGCGCGCATTGCCCGGAATGACCAACGAGGAAACCTACACGTCACCGTATCCATCCCGGATGCAGGTCATGATGAATGCCCGCTCGGTGGGTTTACGGTCCGTGATGACCGCAGGCCTGCCTGTCCGCGCCGCCGCTGCCGAGGCACGGCGCCGGGTCCTCATCACCGGCATCGCTCTCGAACGCTATCGCGGCAGGCACGGCGTCTATCCCCAAACTCTCGCCGCGCTTGCCCCGGAATTTCTCACGGCCGTGCCCGTGGATTTCATCGATGGTCAGCCATTACGCTACCACCTCACCGATGACGGACATTTCATCCTCTATTCCATCGGGACAGATGGCGTGGATGACGGTGGAAAAATGCCGGTCGCCAGCGCCCCCTCGGGGCGTGGCAGTGGCGGTGGCTATCTTGGCGGACTCGTAGGCACGGCCTCGACGCTGGACATCGTCTGGCCGCGCCCTGCCAGCGAAACCGAAGCCGCCAGTGTGCATCAAGCACAGGTAACTGCCGTCAATACTGCGGCCGATGACGATGCGGAGCGCGAAGCGGTCTGGCTCTGGCAACATTCCGACAAGCGGCAGGCATCCGTTGAAAAACTCCTCGGCTCACCGCCTCCAGTGAACACGCCCGAAATAAATGTCGGAGGCCTTCCCTTGAGCCAAGTCTTGCGTAATCCGTCGTCTGCCGGCACCAATGTCCTTTCCCTGACTGAAATGCTGACGCTCAAACAGGTCATCACCGGCGATGAACCCGAAACCGTGACCTTTGAGGTGCCCGTCGCCTATGACATCGTGACGAACCTTGGCACTTTCAGCTTGATGTTGGATCCTGATTATCGCACCGACGATGAGGAAGGTAACGGCCCCCAGATCGACGAGTGCAACCGGGCGACCAATGGCAACTGCCTTCTGGTCTGGCACACCATCTACGAATCACCCGGCAAACACGCCCTTCAAGCCGTCCTGTTCTTGAATGGAAAAGAGCAGGATAAGCCCGATGCGAGCGGCCCTTTTCTGCCGTTCGTCGTTACCAACCTTTGCCAGTTCAGCACCGCTTCGTCCACCTATGATGTCGATCGCGGCGCCCTCTTTCGCGGGCGGCTGCCGGAGGCGAACTGCACTTACACCATTGAATGTCTCACCACGAATGGGGAACACCTCAAAAGCCTCGGCGGCAGCACCACCAATGGCGAGTTCAAAGTTGTTTGGAACCTGGTCGATGACCACGGCAACCGGCTGGGCGGAGAAACCTTCAATTCCACCATCCAGCTCACCTTCCCGGATTCAGGCCGCACCCAGACCATGCGCGGCCCGTGAACATCACGCCAGCGCCCAGCCCGGCTTGATCTCCTCATCCAACGCAGGCAGCGAAACCTTCGCCAGCAACTTCCTCTCGGCCAGGATACCGATCATCGCGGCATTATCAGTGCAAAGATTTTTCTCCGCCAGGCGCAGGGTGAAACCATTTTTTTTGCACGCCCGTTCCAATTCGCTCCGCAATCCCCGGTTGCAGGTCACACCGCCGGATGCCGTGATGCACCGCACCTGCTCGCGCTTCGCCGTGCGGATGGTTTTCTTGACCAGAACCTCGACGATCGCCGCCTGCACGCTGGCGCAGAGGTCGCGGATTTTCTGCGGGTCATCCAGCAGCGTCGGGTTATCGCGGATGAAATAGCGCACGGAAGTCTTCAGGCCGCTGAAACTGAAATCATCATTCGCATCGTGCAGCAGCGGGCGGGGAAAATCGTACGCCTTTTGATTCCCCTGCTCCGCCAGCCGGTCGATGACCGGTCCGGCGGGATACGCCAGGCCCATGAGCTTGCCGGTCTTGTCAAAGCATTCGCCCGCGGCATCGTCAATCGTCCCGCCCAGGACCCGGTGCTTCAACTCCGATTCCACCAGCACGAGCATCGTATGCCCGCCACTGACGATGAGCGAGACGTTCGGCTGGAAATGATTGAAATCGGCGGCCGGAGGATTGCCGGAAATCCACGGCGAATACAGGTGCGCTTCATGATGATTGATGCCGATGAACGGCTTGTTGAGCGCAAAGGCCACCGATTGCGCCGCCTTGAACCCGACCAGCAAGGCGATGGCCAGTCCCGGCCCCTGCGTGGCCGCAACCGCATCCAGTTGGGCCGCCGCAATCCCCGCTTCACGCAAGGCAGACTGCGCCACCGGCAGCAAATTTTTCAGGTGCTCGCGCGCGGCCAGTTCCGGCACCACGCCGCCATATTCCGCATGCAGCTTGATCTGCGAGGAAACGACATTGGAAAGCACTTTACCTTCACGCACAACCGCTGCGCTGGTTTCATCGCAGGAAGTTTCGAGCGCGAGCAGGGTCATTTGCTCGCGACTTTTTCCGGCTTTGCGTCCGTATTGAGGGAACTGTAGATCAAAAGCCCCTTCAGTACGTCCTCGGCCCGCTCAAGTTGCGTGTCGTGGACGGCGCCTACCTCGGCCTGCTTGTTTTCCGGCAGCGATTCGACGCCGCCGGGCGAGTGCTGGAGGATGAGCGCGGCCTCTTCGGCATCCGTCATCGGCACCAGGATGTCCGGGGTGATGCCGTGCTCATGTATGACCTTGTGGCTCGGCGTGTAATACTTTGCCACGGTCAGCTTGAGCGCGGAACCGTCATCCAGCGGAAAAATCGTCTGCACGGAGCCTTTGCCAAAAGTTTTTTCGCCGATCACGACGCCGCGGTGCAGGTCCTGCAGGCAGCCGGTGACGATCTCCGCCGCGCTCGCGCTCCCCAGGTTGGCCAGGATGGCGATGGGCATGCCCTTCAATTCGTCTCCGCTGCCCTTGGCATAATATTTCTCCACCGTGTTACGGCCTTCCGTCGAAACCACCAGCTGTCCGCGCGGCAGGAATTTCTGGCACACCGCCACTGCCTCGTCCAGCAGCCCGCCGGGGTTCCAACGCAGGTCGATCACCAGCGCGCGCATCCCCTGTTCTCTGAGCTTTTGCAGGCCGGACTCCAGCTCCACGCTGGTCTGGTCGCCAAACTGGGTGATGCGGACATAGCCGATCTTGCTGTCATCGAGCGGAAATTGCTTCCGGCCGTTGATGTCCTTGACCATCGCCATCTGGATGACCGCGCGTTGCAGGGTGTACTCCTTGTTTTCGCCGGAGGATGGACGCTGGATGGTCAAAGTCACTTTCGTATCCGGATCGCCCCGCAACTGCTTCACCACTTCATCCAGCGGCAGTTTCTCAACGCTCTTGCCGCTGACTTTGATGATGCGGTCGCCGGAGAGGATTCCCGCGCGGAAGCCCGGGGTGTCCTCCATCGGTGTCACCACCGTGACATATCCGTCCTTCATCGCCACCACCAGGCCCAGCCCCCCGAATTGCCCCTCCGTGTCGTCTTGCAACCGCTGGTACGAGGACGAATCCAGAAATTCACTGTGCGGGTCCAGCTTCTTCACCATCCCCTTGAGCGAGGCATAGACAAGCTGCTGGTAGGTCATGTCCTTGCCATCCACATATTCGTGGCGGACTTTTTCCAGCACGTCGGCGAAAAGCTGGACGTTCGGATCCGCGGCGTCGCGCATGTCCTTCGCCCCGCCGGCAGAATTCATATAAATCTGCGCGCCGATCGCCAGGTTTGCCAGCAAGGCGGCGATCGCCAGTCCATAAATCAGCCGTCGGTTCATATGTTATATATGCAAAATACCACAAAGCTCCTGACGTCGTCAGGAATTTTTCAAAAGGCTCTCGACGAAAGGCAGATCCCCCGGCACCGTCACCTTGGGATTCGGCGCCGCCCCCCTCACCAGCCGCACCGGCTGGCCGATCAATTCGCATGCCGCCGTGTCATCCGTCAGCACCAGGTTCTTCTGCCGTGCGGTCGCAATCGCGCGGCGGATGACTTCGATGCGAAACGTCTGCGGCGTCTGCACGGACCACAACTTGGAACGGTCCACCGTCCGGGAGATGATTTTGCCGTCCTCGGTTTCCTTGATGGTATCCGTCACCGCCTGCGCCGCCACCGCCGCCCCGGTCTCGCGCGCCGCCATGATTGTCGCCGCGATCAATTCCTCCGTCGTGCACGGCCGCGCCGCATCCTGGATCGCCACGATCTCAGCCTTGGCCGACGTCGCCTCCAGGCCGTTCCAGACCGAGTCCTGCCGCTCCGCCCCGCCCACCACCAGGCGGAACGGTTTTTGAAATTGATACTCCGCCGCGAGCTTCGTGAACTCCGGCTGCATCCCGTCGCGCACAACGAGGATGATTTCATCCACGCATTTCGCATCGTTGAATTTCTTCCACGTATGCGCGATGACCGGCCGGCCCGCCACTTCAAGCCAGAGCTTGTCCACGTTTGCGCCCATGCGCGTGCCTTTGCCGGCTGCGACGATGATTGCAGATGTCATTTGAATCATTTTGTTTCACGCCGCGCGCCAGTCCAGTACTTTCAACTGCACCGTGGTCCGGCCGTTGTATTCATTCACCCCCGGTGCGAAGGCCAGGTCGAATTTTCCGACCGGCAGCGTGCCATGCCCCGCATTCCACCAGACGGCTTCGTGCGTGACCGTGCCGTCCGTTACCCAGAGTTTCACATGCTGCTTGTTCGCCCCCATGCGCATCAACGGCTTCTTGTGCGTCAGATTGCGGGCGCAGAATTGCAATGCCGGGTTGCCCTGCCCCGTCGGTTTTAATTTTTCCAGTTCGCCCAGCGAATCCAGGTTCAGTTGGGCCAATGGAACCTCGGCGTCCAGGCGCAGCGGCGGTTGCAAATCTTCCGGCTTGATTTTCCGCTTCGCCAGTTCATTCAGCCGCTCGCGCAGCCGGTCGATCTTATCAGGCACGATGCTCAAACCCGCCGCCATGGCGTGCCCGCCGTGTTTCACCAGCAGGTCATCGCATTCGCGCAGCGCCGCCGCCAGGTCAAAGCCCGCGATGCTCCGCCCCGAACCGCGCATCTCGCCGTTCTCCCCGCCGATGATGAAGGTCGGCCGGTAAAATTCCTGCAACACGCGCGAGGCGACAATGCCCACGACGCCGATGTGCCAGAGCAACTGCCCTTCCACGATGACGAAATCCTTTTGCGCATCAAACTTTGACCGCACCACGCCGATGACTTCCTCGACGATGGATTTCTCGATCTTCTGCCGCTCACGGTTCCGCGCATCAAGGTTTTGCGCCAGCGGCAGCGCCGTCTCCAGGGTCTCCGCCAGCAGCAGGTGCAGCGATTCCTCGGCTGTCTCCAGCCGCCCGGCGGCATTCAAACGCGGCGCCAGTTGGAAGCCGACATCATGCGTGCCCAGCTTCTCCGGCGACTGCGCCACCTGTTTCAACGCCATGATTCCCGCGCGCTGCGAAATGTTCAGCCGTTCCAATCCGGCCGTGACAAAAATCCGGTTTTCGCCGGTGAGCGGAACCAGATCGGCAATCGTCCCCAGCGCAACCAGGTCCAGCAGCGGTCGCAGGTCAAACTCCGCCGCCCCGGGCAGGCCATTTTCCCGTCCGCGCTTGACCAGTGCATGGGCCAGCTTGAATGCCAGGCCGGCCGAGCAAAGTTCGGTAAATTTTTTGCCCAGTTGGGGATTCACCAGCGCCACCGCCACCGGCGCGGGATCGGAAACCTGATGATGGTCGAGCACAATCACTTCCACCCCCCGCTCCTTCAGCCACGCGATGGTTTCCACCGCCGTCGAGCCGCAGTCCACCGCCAGCAGCAGCTTCACTGGAAATTTTTTGAGGCAGTTCTCCGCGCCGTCGCGGCTCAATCCGTAGCCTTCATCCATCCGGTTCGGCAGATACGCCTCGGCCTGCCATCCAAGCTTGCGGAAGACCTCAAGCAGGATGGTTGTGGAAGTGACTCCATCCACATCGTAATCGCCAAAGATGACCAGCGGTTCATCCCGCTCATGCGCGAGCAGCAACCGCGTCACGGCGGCCCCCATGTCCGGCAGCAGGAACGGATCGGCCAGATTTTTCAGGCGCGGCGAGAGAAAATTTCCCAGCACCGCCGGCTCGCTGAAACCGCGGTTCAGCAGGCATTGCGCCAGCAGCGGGGAAATCGCGTGGGACGTGGCGATCTGTGCCGCCAGCAGCGGCTGGGGCGGTGCGATCGTCCAGCGGAATTTCATCTTACCCACGGATTAACATGAACTCACCCGGATGGAAACCTGATTCCGCTTATTTACGTCCATCCGCGGCCGTCTTGTGCTCACGTTTCGCGGCGATGATGGAGAGCAGCATCGCCGTGGCAAGAATGACCGCGATGACCAGGAGCGATACGGGCGTCGAAATCTCAAACTGAAACCATTTATGCGGGCCTTCGCCATGGGGATCCACCAGCATTTTTGCCCCGATGAAGATCAGCACCACGGACAGGCCAACCTTGAGGTAACGGAAATAATCAATGGCCCCGGCCAGCACGAAATACAGCGAGCGCAGGCCCAGGATGGCAAAGACGTTCGACGTGAATACGATGAACGGCTTGGTGGTCACGGCAAAGATCGCGGGGATGGAGTCCAGCGCGAAGATCAAATCCGTGGTCTCGACCATCAACAACACCAGCGCGAGCGTGGTGAGCATGGTGCGGCCATTGATGCGGATGATAAATTTGTCGCCGTGGTCGCCGTCGGCCACCGGGAAACATTTCCGGGCCAGGCGGATGACCAGGCTCTTTTCCGGTTCCACCTCGTCATGATTGGACAACATCATCTTGATGCCAGTGAAGACGATGAATGCCCCCATGAGATAGAGCGTCCATTGGTAATGTTCGATGACCTCGGAACCGGCCAGGATCATCGCCCCGCGCATGACGAGCGCCCCCAGGATGCCCCAGAACAGCACCCGGTGCTGGTATATGGACGGTACGCGGAAGAACGCGAAGATCAGCGCGATGATAAAGACGTTGTCCATCGAGAGCGACAGCTCGATAAGGTAACCGGTGATGAATTCCACCCCCTCCTCCCGTCCGCGCAACGGCACCAGCGCCCCGGCAAAAAGCATGGCTAGGATGCACCAGAAAACCGACCAGCGCAGCGCCTCCTTGAATTTAACCACGCGCGCGCCCCGGTGGAACACCCCGAGGTCAAGCGCCAGGAAAAACAGGATGCACAGGATAAACCCGGCCCAATGCAGCGGCGTTATTTCAATAAAACCGAGCATTGTGGTGATCAGCATCAGACTTTGGCCGACGCCGTGTTCTGCACCGACACCTGCGAGGCGCCGATGCTCGGACGTTCACCCTTGTGCCATCGCAACACGATATGGCTCGCGATGAAGATGGATGAATAGGTGCCGGTGACAATGCCGATCAGGAAGGTGAACGCGAAATCGTTGATCGCGCCGCCGCCGAAGAAGAACAGCACCCCCGTGGCGATGAACACCGTGCCGCTGGTGATGATGGTACGGCTCAACGTCTGGTTCAACGCATGGTTGATGATCTCCTTGAACGAGCCGCGCATGCCCAGCTTCAGGTCTTCGCGGATACGGTCAAAGATGACGATCTTGTCGTTGATCGAGAAGCCGATGATCGTCAGGATCGCCGCCACGACGGTGGCGCTGAACTGCCGGTCCGGCATGAGGCAGAAAATACCGATGGTCAACAGCACGTCGTGCATGACGGCAAGCACCGCCGCCACGGCGAAGGAGAATTCATAGCGGAACGCCACGTAGAACAGGATGCCCAGCATGGCCATCAGCGAAGCGGTCACCGCCGCCTGCTGGATCTCCGCCCCGACGGTCGCACCCACGGTGAAACTGCTGACGGTCTGGAACTGCGCCTGGGGCAATTTTTCCGCCAGCGCAGCCTTCACCTTGGCCGAAGTGCCGGCCGAGGTGGTGATGCTCAACGTTTCCGTCTTGCTCGCCAGTTCCTTCTGGTACTGCACGGTGGCGTCTTTTTCTCCGACGCCTTCCAGCACCTTGCGCACGTCATCGACCGTGGGCTTCTGTGCGAAGCTCAAGACCGTGTTGTCGCCACCAAGGAAATCCACCCCGAACATGCTCTTGCCCCGGTGAACGGCGCCAAAAGAGATCGCCACCACCGCCAGAATCCAGGTCGCATAGAACAGCGGCTTCGCCACCCCCATGAAATTGACCTTGGCGCTGCGGATGATGTGCAGCATGGGCAGCGACTTGATAAAATTCCGGTTCGTCAGGAAGTTGAAGATGAGACGCGTGACGACCAGCGCCGTGAACAGGCTGGCGGCCACACCGATGGTCAGCGTGACACCGAAACCCTTGATTTCACCCGTACCCATCCAGATGAGGATGATGGACGAGATCAAGGTGGTGACGTGCGAGTCAAAGATGGTTCCGAAGGCGCGGCCATAGCCGGCATCGATAGCTCCACGCAACGACTTGCCCTTGGCCAGCTCCTCGCGGATGCGCTCGTAAATCAGCACGTTCGCATCGACCGCCATACCGACAGTCAACACGCCGCCGGCGATGCCCGGCAAGGTGAAGGTCGTGCCCGCCGCGCACATGACGCCGAGCAGGATGATGACGTTGGTCAGGAGAGCGATATTGGCCGCGAGACCGGCCAGCATGTAATAGACGAGCATGAAGACCGAGACTCCCACGACAGCATACAACGAGGCATTGATGCCGCGCTGGATGTTATCCTTGCCGAGCGTCGGACCCACGTCCCGGGATGAGGCGATGTGCAAGGGTGCCCGCAGCGGGTTTTGCAGGACGTTCACCAGCGTACGCGCCTCGTCCGGCGTATAATGGCCGGTGATCATGCCGCTGCCGGTCACGATGGGATCATTGATGTTCGGGGCGGAATAAAGCTCTCCATCCAGGATGATGGCCATGCGGTGGCCCGTGTTCGCCGTGGTGATGTCGCCGAATTTCTTGCCCGCTTCCGGGGTCAGGTCAAAATGGATCTGCAGTTCGCCCAGGTTACCGTAACCGATCTGGGCATTCTTGATGATGTCGCCGGCCAGGTAATCAGGCGCACTGCCGCTGGACGGGCGTTTCTTGACGGCCACGGCCTCGATATGGGTCTGGCCGCCGGGCAACTGTTCCACGTGACGCAACACTTCATAACCCGGAGGCACCGGTCCCAGCAACTGGCCCGTGTCCGGATTCACGATCTCCGCGCTGCGATCATGGACCATGCGGAACTCAAGATAAGCCGAGGCCTGAAGATTGGTTTCCGCCTGCGCCTTGTCAGCCGGTGAAAGACCGGGCAACTGGACGAGGATCTGGTTGTTGCCGGCCGGCTGGATGAGCGGCTCGGCCACACCAAATTTATCCACGCGCTTGCGGAGCACTTCGACCGCCTGTGAGATGGCGCCGTTGACTTCAGCCTGTGAAACCTCGTTTGTGCCATTGGCCAGCACGTTGGTGTTCATCTCCATCGTGTAGGCCGTGCCGCCCTGAAGGTCGATGCCCAGCTTGATCTTGCCGGCGACCGAGCGCTGAAGCCGGTTCAGGATGTACAGGTTCGGACGGACCTGGTTGCTGGCATTGAAGTTGGGGAAATATTTCAGGAGGTCGTTCGTGCCGATGGCTTCCTGCAACGCGGCGAACGTGGTGTTCGTGCCCGCCTTCTGGATTTCCGTGGCCTGCGTCACGATCTGCTTGAACGCCGCGTCCTGGTTTTGCCCGCGGCTCGCAAACTCCGCCACCAGGTCGCGCGTGGTCGGCGGATACACTTCGTAAACGGACCAGAGGACAATGCAGATGACGACAATAAACCAGTTGAGATTATTTTGCTTCATGACCGTTTAGGATTCTGAGGATTTGCCCGATTCGAGGACTTCGGTGACGGATGACTTTGTGATTTCCAGCTTTGAATCACCCGAACGCAGGGTGACAAACTTGTCTTTCACCGTGATGACCACGCCAATGATGCCGCTGGCCGTCGCCACCTTGTCGCCGGACTTGATGGAATCCACCAGCTTCGCCAGTTCCTTGGCCCGTTTTTGCTGGGGGCGGATCAGGATGAAATAGAAAACGATGACCAGCAGGATCATCGGCAGGAACGCCATGACCGGATTTTGTTGCGGGCCGCCGGCCGGCGCCGCCTGCGCCAAAATTCCACTAAAATAATTCACGTGCATAATTTGAAAAACGGTCGGACAGTTTAGGAAAGCAGAAGTCAAAGGCAAGATTTATCGCCCCACAAAAATGGGAAGTCGCGGTTCGGAGCCCCCTGTTCGGAGTTCCGCCTTTAGGTGGCTCCAACAACGCATCCGCGTCTCATCAAAAAAACTTCACCCGCCGGCGCGTCCTTCAAAACTGCAAAGCATGGCCAAGGTTTGGCGCTTCACCCCCGCACCGCCAATGTATCTCCCAAAACAAACTCTAATTTATACCCCTCTTGCTTCAACCGCGCCTTCAGCTTTTCCTGTCGCTCTTCCGGGAGATACATGTGCTCGTACACGATCACCTTCGGCTTGATCAATTCCAGCCCCTGAAAAACGATTTGGTCATCAAACCCCTCTGCATCCACGACGAGGATTTTGGCATCTCCAAACTTGGAAAGACCCAGCAGTGACTTGAACGAAAGCGTCTTCACCTCAATGGCCACCAGCTCGCCGCCGTAGTCCGGAATCTTCTCCACCACCTGATCGCGATTGAATGAACCCACCTGGTCATAACCCGGACACGTCCCGTTCTTCAAATGATAAAAAGGCGCCGTGCCATCCGTCGCCGACACCGCGCAATTGGCCAACTGCACATTCTTGCGCCCGCCATAAACCCGGCTCAGCCGTTTAAAAACAAACGGCACAGGCTCCACAAAAACGCAGCTCAGCCTGCCGCTCACCACGAACTCGTTCACATGATTCCCCGAAAGCCCGTCATTTGCCCCGATATAAAAACACACCGCCCCGCCCTCATCCACCGCATTTTTGAGCGCCTGGCTGATTGCCGACCGCGTGCGATTTGGCTTCAAGTAATAGATCCGGTAAAGCAACTGCTTGATGAACACCGAATGTTTTAATAGCGGAATAGGTTTCATGTTTTGTTCTGAAGCCAGCCTTCTGTCATCAGGCGGGCAAAGCAGGATATGGCATTAAATCACTCACGGTTTCACAGGCCGCTGAAAATTTATAGGCCGGAATCTTGCCGGGCTCCGCTCCTAAGTAAAGCTCCAACGCCAACATATTTTGCCCAACCTCCCGCCAAACCACCGAGGCGATGAAAAAATGTTCACACCCGCCGGAATTTCCATTCCAAACGGGGGAAATCAATTCCCGGACCCGGCAGGCTGTTTTCCAGATTGACCAGGCTCATCAAATCAATGAGCCGCCAATTCCTTCGCTTCCGGCTCCACCCACTTGCCGTGTTCCTTGATGAGGTCCACCAGCCGTTCCACCGCCTCGGCTTCCGGGATGTTGAACTTGATGGGCGTCTTGCCGACGTAGAGGTTGATCTTGTTCGGGGCGCCGCCCACATAACCAAAATCCGCATCCGCCATTTCGCCGGGGCCGTTCACGATGCAACCCATGATGGCGATCTTCACGCCCTTGAGATGCTCCGTGCGCGCCTTGATACGCGCGGTGACAGTTTGCAGGTTGAACAACGTGCGCCCGCAGCTCGGACACGCGACGTAATCCGTCTTGAACGAGCGGCAACCCGCCGCCTGGAGAATGTTATACGCCAGCCGCAGGCTCTGTCCCCCGCCCGCTTCGCCACGTACCAAAATTGCATCGCCAATGCCATCCGCCAGCAACGCCCCGATGACCACCGAGGCGCGGAGCAGTGCAATCTTCGGCTCCAGCGGCACGGATTCAAAATGGATGCAGTCTTTCAACAGGATCGGATTGTTCCGGCCCAGGCGCTTGAGCTTGGCGACCAGCAGGCGGAACGCGGTGATGGCGGGCAGATTCACGCCATCCTTCACCGTGACCAGTTGTGTGTCGCAATTGATTTCAAAATCCTGCGTCGGGTCGATCTCCGCGATGTTCAGATCCTCATAGACCGCCTCGGGCTTCACATCATCCTTTGGCCGGATCTTCGGCGCGACCTTGTCAAACGTGGCGCGGGTCACGACCACGCGGATGAGCTGTTCGCCACCGCACTTGGTGTTCTCGTTCAGCTCGATCTCCGGCGTCTCGCGCTTCTCAAAATGAAACGGGTCGAACGGAAAACCGGCCTCGGAAACTTTGACCTTGGAATTGGAAAGCATCGGGATCTGCGCCAGCAGATCGGTGCAGACCTCGATCTCCCGCGGGGAATCTTCCGTGAGCGAAACGCGGATGGTATCGCCCAGGCCGTCGCACAGCAGCGAGCCGATGCCGATGGCGCTCTTGATACGGCCGTCCTCGCCTTCGCCGGCTTCGGTGACGCCGAGATGGATGGGATAATTCCAGTCCGCACCTTCCTTGTTCAACCGCGCCACCAGCAGGCGGTAACATTCGATCATCACCTTCGGGTTGCTCGACTTCATCGAGAACTTGAAGTTGTGGAAATCATGCTTGCGGCAGATGTGGGCGAATTCCAAGGCGCTCTCCACCATGCCCAGTGGCGTATCGCCATAGCGGTTCATGATGCGGTCGGACAGCGAGCCGTGGTTCGTGCCGATGCGCAGGCAGCGTTTCAGCTTTTTGGCCTCCAGCACGAGCGGCGTGAACTTCTCCTCGATACGCTTGAGCTCGGCGGCATACTGCTCATCATTGTATTCCTTGATGGCGAATTTCTTCGAGTCGGCGTAGTTGCCGGGATTGACCCGGACGACCTCGACCCACTTCACGGCTTCCATCGCGGCTTCGGGCTTGAAATGGATGTCCGCCACGATCGGCACGTTGCAGCCCTGCTTGCGCAGCTCGGCCACGATGTTCTGCAGGTTCGCCGCATCCTTCACCGTCGGCGCCGTGATGCGCACCAACTGGCAGCCGACCGCGACGAGTTCCAGCGTCTGCTTGACGGACAACGCCGTGTCCATCGTATCGCAGGTGAGCATGGATTGCTTCACCACGGGATGATTGCCACCCATGATAAAACCGCCGTTGGCCGGATCGCCGATGACGATCTCACGGGTCTGGCGGCGGTGATGGAAGTAGGGGGATTCGCAATAGCGCATGGATAAGGAGATCAGTTCAAAGGATTCAGGATGTTCTTCTGGCCCGGTTCGGGATTGATATTCGCCGGCGCACCTGCTGGCTTGAATATCAAGGTCACGTCCCGGTCGGCATGCGCGCTGCGGATCCAGTCACCCGCGTCAAAAAACGCGATGTAAACCATGAACGTGATGAGCAGCGCGGCGAACCCGGACTGGATGTAATTCAAGATGCTGGCGCTCACCGGGCGGCGGCGCACGGCTTCAATCAACGAGAGCGTGATATGCCCGCCATCGAGCACCGGCAGCGGCAACAGGTTGAGCAACGCAAGATTCACATTGAGGATGACGCTGAACCACAGCACCCGCCGCCAGCCGTCGGCGTCCTGGAACAGGTTGCTGTAAACCCGGACAATCATCACCGCGCCGCCAAGCTGCTGCACCCCGATGTCACCTTTGCGTGAAAACAGGGCGCCAAAAGTGCTCGCGATCTGTCCGGCGCTCGCCTTGATCTGATCCAGCGGATTGGGATACGTGAGCGCGACATTGGTGTCGCCCTGCCAGGCCGTGATGCCGAAGGAAAGCGTGGCGTTCGTCGGCTGCAGCGGTTTCACCGCCAGCAGGGTCTTTTCAAACTCCTCGTTGCCCCTTTTGACCCTGAATGTCACGGGTACGTTCGGTTTGTTGGTCAATGACGCTTCACCGTAAATGACGCTCAAATAGCTGTAAATTTTTTGCCCGTCCAGCGCGAGGATCTCATCACCGGGCCTCAATCCCGCCGCCTCCGCCGGGCTGTTGCTCGCGATTTCGCCGATGATCGCCTTTTCCTCGTATTGCACCGCAATCATCCGCAAGGACTTCCGCTCATACCATTTCGTAGGCAGATTGGTCGGTACGACATAGGCCGTGGACTCCTTGCCATCACGAACGTACTTGAACGAGATGTTGGTGCCGGTGCTGGTGACAATGCGCCATTTCACGCTGTCCGCCGAAATCGGCGAGAAGTGATGCACGGGGTAGCCGTCCACCTCCAGAATTTTGTCACCCGGCTGCAAACCCGCGATGCCCGCCGGCCCGGTCG
>Ga0105238_10004317_pt1 | contig 14099 bp, 7 predicted proteins | sample KBSC34metaG_FD_81526 | JGI IMG/M metagenome (GOLD analysis project Ga0105238, IMG submission 81526) | Corn rhizosphere microbial communities from Kellogg Biological Station, Michigan, USA - KBS C3-4 metaG | ecosystem: Host-associated > Plants > Roots > Rhizosphere > Soil | place: Michigan, USA... | reverse complement strand
TTGGCTGGTATTGTGCTCCGGCGTTCTTCAAGTTTGCCTCGGCTTGCAGGACGGCGGCTTTGTCTTGCAACTTCTCTTCAGGACGCGAGCCGGTGCGCAGACGATCGAGTCGCGCTTGTGCGGCGGCGAGGTTGGCCTGCGCCTGATTAACTTGCGCGCGAAACTCGCCGTCTTCGAGACGGACGAGCACTTGTCCTTCCTGAACGTTGTCGCCTTTCTCGACGCCGATCCATGCTACGCGTCCCATCACTTTCGCACCCACGGCGATCTTGTGATGGGCCACGACGTAACCTGACGCCGACAACACACTCTCGCCCGCCGACGCGCCGCCACTCTCTACGCGCACCGCGGCGACTGAGATCGTCTTCGCGCCCGCAAACAGGAAAACATAACCGAGCGCGACGAGCGCCAGCAGCACCGCGATCCCGAGCATTAGAAGCTTAGGCGTACGATTGCCTGCGGCGGGCGCCGGCGCCGGGCCGCGATCGATCTTCAAGCTCCGCAGACGCTTGTTGAGATCTTCGTTTGGTTGCGTGTTGGTCGCCATAACCTTTGACAGGATTTACATGATTTGAACGGGATTTACATGTTCATCTTGAAACATCTTGTAAATCCTGTCTAACTATGCCCTGAGCGCGTCGACGATCTTGAATCGCGAAGCGCGAATCGACGGCAGCAACGATCCAATCAACCCGATTACGCCGCCAAACGCGAGCGCAATGAGCATCAAGTCATACGTCACGCGGAAATTGAACGCAATCTCACTAAACGTCACCCAGTTTGACGTTCCGGTCGAAACAAAATTCAACGGCAGCGCCAGCACGATTCCGATCGCAGCGCCGATCAACGCGATCGCCACCGACTCCAACAAAAACGCGATCAAGATACTGAGCCTGCCAAACCCAAGCACACGCAGCGTCCCGATCTCTTTCGTGCGTCGCGCCACGGCCGCGTACATCGTGTTCATTCCCGCAAAGCCGGCCCCGACGGCCATGATGAACGAGATGAACACCGCCAATCCCTTGAGCGCGCCGGAAGCGACGCCCTGTTGGTCTTCATAGAAAGTGCGCTCTGACACAGCTTTCAAATGCAGCTTCGGATCGTCAGTGATTCGCTTGCTCAGCGCCGACAAAGCATTCTGATCTTTGACGCGCATCAACACGGATGAGTAGTTCTCGCGCTTCGTCGTGCTCGCGAGCGAGTTGATATCAACCCAGATCTCCGATTCGAAAGCTTTGCCCGCCGAGTCAAACAAACCGACGACCGTGTAATCCGTCGTTTGAATTCGAAAACGGTCGCCGACCTCGAGTCCCTGAAATCTTTCGGCGATACGCTTCGAGACGACTGCTTCCGTGAGTCCGGGTTGGAAAAGCCGTCCCGCAACCGTTTGAAATCCCGATCGCAATTTAAATGACATCGGACCAACACCGCGTACAGTCACATTCGATCCCTGGCTCATACCTTTTCGAGCTTTGTAGATCAAGGTGACGAGCTCGCCTGCGGCGAGTGGCTTGTCAGCTTCGCGCTCGACGCCATCGAGATACATCAGATCGTTGAAGTTCTCGCGCGTGAGTGAGCTGTTCAACTCAGCAGTGCTGCCTTCACGCAATACGATCATATTTAGCGGCTCACCACTGCTCGACAAAGTCAGGTCGATACCGCGTGCGAGCGCCATCACCATCAGGAAGACCGCCACCGTCAAACCGATCGTGAATGCAGTCGCGAGCGTGCTGCCTTTTCTGACGATGATGTTGCGAATGTTGTACTTGAGCGGTAGTGCCATCTTATTCAGTGCTCCGCAATGCTTCAGCGATCGTCAAACCCGAGACTCGATAAGCAGAGTAGACCACGCTGATCAGTCCAACCAGAATCGACAACACAAACGCGCCGGCCAGCGTTTCCTTCGTCGGCACAAACTGAATGAAATTCGGAATGTAAAGACTCAGATCGATGGAGCGAAAAACCAACGCCGCCGCGCTGACGCCGATGGCGGCGCCGATGCACGCCAGCGTTAGTGCTTCACCAAGAAACAGCGCCGTGATCGTGCCGCGCTGAAAACCGATCGCTTTCAAGGTGCCGACTTCTTTCGTCCGTTCGCGCACTGTCATCGCCATCGTGTTGCCCATCACGAGCAGGAGTGAAAACGTGATTGCAGCCATGATGCCGTAAAGAAACTGTTTGACGCCGCCCATCATCGTCTGGAAGCTCAATGCAAACTCGCGCTCGCTCTCGGTCTTCGTCGGCGCATCCGAGTTGGCGAAGAGGGAATCGATTGCCTGGCTCACGCGCGGCACGTCTTCAGGTGTGTTGGCGAGAATGCTGAAGGTGCTGGCCTGGTCCTTGGCCCAGTCGGGCAACAGTTCGTTGATATAGTCTTGATGAAAGTAGAGTGTCTTTTCATCGCTGCCGGTGTAAACACCGCGAATGATGAACTCGACGCTCTGGTTGTAGATCGGGCTTTTCAACGTGACACGTTGTCCGGGGGTAAAACCATAGAGCTTGACGAGCTTCGCTCCAACAATTGCACCCTGGCGATCGTTGATGAATGACTGCCAATCGGCGTCTGACATCTTTATCTCAGGAATAACGTCGCGCATCTTGCGTGGATCGACGGCGAAGTTGGCGAAGAAGTTTCGCTCGTCTTTGTAGATGCCGCCGAACCAGTTGAACGGCATCGCTTCCTTCACGCCCGGCACTGTCTTGATCTTCTGAAGATGGGCCATCGGGATGACGAATCCCAGCGAGACCGCGTGGCGCGACACGAGTCGCAGCGGGCTTGTTTCATTGGTGCCGCGGTCAAACTCCGTCAGGATCGTCGCGAGGCTGATGATCAGGAAGAGCGAGACGACCAGACTCGAAATCGTGAGCAGTGTGCGGCGCTTATTCCGCAGAATGTTCTTGAAGATCAGCTTCGCATATTTCATACGAGTTCACCTTATTAAGAACTGCAGGCCGGGGTGTAAAACGTTTATGAGCGATACGCACGAGCCGCCGAAAGGGTTCTGGGTTATTCCTTGGAAACGAGCTACCATACGTTCAACCCACAACATGCGCAAGCGGAAATGTTCCCGGGTAGTCTTAAATTGGTAGTTGTCTCTGCGGCCCTCTGCGTATCTCTGCGCTCTCTGCGTTAAACGGCTATTTCAACGCAGAGAGCCGCAGAGAATTTTCCGCTTTCATTGTTACGTCGAATGGCGGGCGTCGAAATCGACAGAAACCGTAAAAGAATTTCGTTTGTCGCCTGCGGGCTACAATTTTAGACCATCCCGCCCCGTTATCCGTCTAAAAACATTGGTCGCTGTGCGAGTCAAAGATGATATATTGAATTCGCCCCTCGACCGACGCGTTACCTCACTGAAACAACGAGTATTTCCGACAACGTACGGAGCCCTTCGTTATGCGAACCGCATGTCGTGCCCCCAGAATATTTGCCTTCTTCTTTGTTCTCTTCGTGTGCTTTAGCACCGTTGTTGCGGCTACTAACAAGAAACCGGTGCTGCTCAGTCAGGCTGCAAGCACTCGTGCGATCGCACTCGAATCGGTGACGTTCAGGGCGGAACCGTTTTCGCCGACCCAAAGCCCCGCTTTCAGCACCGACAGCCGCACCCGAATCTGCATTTTCGCAATCGATCTCGAACTGCTCTCGGGTGAAGGTAGCAACGCATTTTCATCCGATGTTCAGGACAGCACCGGCAAGTTGTATCCACTGCGCGTCGAATACGTCGGCCAGGTTCCAAACTTCCCCGGCATCACCATGATCGTTGTCAGACTCGCTGACGATCTGGGCGACGTTGGCGATGTTTTATTACGCGTAAACCTGCATGGCATGTCGAGCAATCGCGTGCGCGTGGCGATCGGGCATTCAGGTGGTGGACCAGCCGACGATGCGGGCTCAGTCCCAACTCCTGCGCCAGACACACCACCGGGCGCGGATCCGCCGCTCACTCCGGATCCATATACCGGTCCGGCCTCAGACGCCGACACCGTGCGTTTTCTCGAACAAGCGAGCTGGGGCCCGACGACCGCTGAAATCGCGCGCGTGAAAGCGATGGGCTTCAAAGCTTATCTCGACGAACAGTTCGGCCTCGCGCCAACGAACCCGGGTAAAGGTTCGAATTATCCTGATCTGATATTCCCGCTGGACGATTCCAGTCAGCAGTGCCCGACCACCAATCCCGCGGATCCAAACTACAACCAGACTGTTTGTCTACGCGATAACTTCACGATGTATCCGATACATCGAAACTTCTTCAGCAACGCGCTTTATGGAAACGATCAGTTGCGACAGCGCGTGGCTTTTGCCTTGCACCAGATTCTCGTGGTGTCGGCAAACAGCGAGGTCAACCGTCCGAGCTGGATGACGCCGTATCTTCAGGCCCTCGATCGAAACGCTTTCGGCAGCTACAGAACGTTGCTCAACGAGATCACGCTCACTCCGGCGATGGGTGAGTTTCTAGACATGCGTCTCAGCACGCGAACCAGTCCCAACGAGAATTTCGCGCGCGAGGTATTGCAGCTCTTCTCGATCGGCACCGACGTGCTCAACCCCGACGGCACACCGCAACGCGACGCACAAGGCAATCCGATCGCAACGTATACGCAGGCGGACGTGAATGAGTTTACGCGTGTGTTCACCGGCTGGAACTTCAACGTTGCTATCGGCGCGGGTATCACAAACTTCCGCGATCCGATGGTTCCTCGCGGTGGTCAGAATCACGATGCCGGCGCGAAGACGCTTCTGAACGGATTTACGATTGCGGCGTGCTCGAGTCCGAACGGGACCGCAAACATCGCTTGCGCCCAGTCAGACATGGCGGCGGTCATGAACCATCTCGCCAACCATCCGAACGTTGGCCCATTCCTCAGCAAGCAGCTCATTCAACATTTCGTGACGAGCAATCCGAGTCCTGCTTACGTCGAGCGTGTGGCGCGAGTTTTCAACAACGATTGCAACGGGCTCTATCCGGCGGGTTGTACGAACACGCGCGGCAACCTGAAGTTTGTGGTCCAGGCGATACTTCTGGATCCGGAAGCTCGTGGCGACCTGAAGACTGATCCAAACTACGGCAAGCTGCGTGAGCCGGCGCAGTACGTCAACGGTTTCCTGCGTGCTTTCAACGTGAAGTCGTTTGACAAGACAACGACGAGCGACGGTGTTCTGGGGAATAGAAGTGTCACCGACTTTACCGGCACGCTGGACCAGCCGATCTTCCAGCCGCCCACCGTGTTCAGTTACTACCAGCCAGGATACGAAGTCCCCGGCGCCAAGCTGCTCGGCCCGGCGTTTGGAATTCTCTCGACGACGACCACGCTGCGGCGCGCCAACGACATCAACACGCTTGTTTATACCGGCGTCAGTACTAACTCAACGCCGACGGCCGGAAGCCCGGATCGACCGCGCGGCACTTCAATCGACATCAGCAATCTCGAAGCGCTCGCGGGCAATCCGGTCGATGTAGTCAATGCGCTCGATGCGTTGTTGTTGCACGGGACGATGCACCCGCAGATGCGCTCGTCGATCATCACGGCAATGAACGCCATCAACGACGCCAACGTCACCACACGCAACCAGAAGCGCGCGCGCACGGCGGTGTATCTGGTGGCAACTTCTTCGCAGTACGACATTCAGAGATAACGATCATGGCAATCACACGCAGAGACTTCTTACGCAACAGCGCCTGCGCCGTCGGTGGTGTGGCGCTGGCTTCCAGTATCGACACTTTCAGCGTCGTTCACGCGCTCACGCCGCAGGCGGCGACTGACTACCGGGCGCTCGTGTGCGTTTTTCTGAATGGCGGAAACGACGGTAATAACATGCTCGTCTCGCTGGACCAGTACGACGGGCCGGCCGGCAGTCTCGTTGAGGGCTATTCGAACGTGCGCAATGCCGCGGGACTCGCGATTGCGAAGGCGAGTTTGCTTCCGGTGTCACCTGCAAGCGGCGGCTCGTACGGGTTTCATCCGAACATGCCCGAGATGCAGACGCTCTTCAATCAGGGGAAACTCGCAGTGCTGTGCAACAATGGTCCGCTAGTCGAGCCACTCACGCGGACCACATATCAAAACGGCGCCGGCAAGAAGCCGCTACAGCTTTTCTCTCATTCGGATCAGGTCGGGCTCTTTCAAACTGCGATCGCCAACGCTGTGAGCCAGACGGGCTGGGGCGGACGGCTGGCTGATCGGACCAACGGATTGAACGGCTCAGCGACGTTCCCCAGCAACATCTCGATCGCAGGCATCAATCTGTTGCTGAGCGGCGTCGATACCAGGCAACTGGCTGTTGCGGATTCAGGGACGTCGCTAGCGAACGTGCTGCAACTCAGCATGTCTGGCTCGTCGAGTGAACAGGCTTCGCGACTCGCTTCGTTCAACGAACTGCGAACGCTCGACAACAATTTCAAGCTCGTGAAAGCTGCGAGCGATATACGATCGAGCTCCATTCAAACCGATAATGCCTTGAGTAGCGTGAGTCCGACGCTTGCTACGGTCTTTCCAAATACATCTTTGGGCAGGCAGCTTAAGCAGGTCGCATTACTGATCAAGGCTTGCACGGATCCGTTAGCGGGGATAAACATGAAGCGCCAGATCTTCTTCACGCAGATTGGCGGCTTCGACACTCACTCGGCGGAAATCGGCGGGCAGGGAGGCTTGCTGACGCAGGTGAGCCAGGCGATCAGTGCGTTCTTCGCGGCGACGGTTGAGCTTGGTGTGCAAAACAAAGTGACGACGTTTACGATGTCCGACTTCGGGCGCACGTTCCAGCCTGCGGGCACGGGTGTTAATGCCGTTGGTACCGATCACGCATGGGGCAATCATCAGTTGATCGCCGGTGGATCGGTGTTGGGTGGTACGTTCTATGGCACGTACCCGACGCTTCGACTCGGCGGACCCGATGATACGGATGGCGGATCGGCTCCGCGTGGTCGTTGGATACCGACGACGTCCGTCGAACAATACGCCGCGACGCTCGCGAACTGGTACGGCTTAGCGAGTGCTGATCTGCCCGCAGTGTTTCCTCTGATCAGTCGCTTTGCTACTTCGAATCTCGGATTTCTGAGTTAAATTGCTGACAGGATTTACAAGATTCGACCAAGATTTACATGTTCATCCTGAAAGATCCTGTCAATCCTGTAAAAAACTCTCTGATCCGGCTGATCGCCGTGTCGTTTGCGCTCACCGCGATCGTCGGTTTCGTTCTGACTTACAACACGGCCACGCACGCTTTCTCGGCTGGTCCACCCGCGGGTTACACGGGCGCGCCGCAGGAAGAGCCCGAGGCGTGCGCTGAGTGTCATGTGCCGCCCGATGCGGGGACGGGCAAGATATCGATCACAGCTCCGCAAACCTACATTCCCGGACAAACCTATCCAATCACCGTCACGCATACGAACCCCGATCAGACGCGACTTCGCTGGGGCTTTGAGCTGACTGTCCTCGATACCGCCTCAGACGAGAAAGCCGGCAATCTTCAAAGCGTCGACGGGTTGACGCAGGTCTTGAATGACGCTGGACCAGGTTTGGCGCGGCAATATATCGAGCACACTGCGGCGGGAACTTTCATCGGCCAGCAAAACGGCGCTAGTTGGACATTCAACTGGACCGCACCGGCGATCGATGTTGGTCCAGTGGTTTTTTACGCTGCGGGTAATCACGCAAACAATGACGGCAATACGTCGGGTGATTACATCTACAAGACGTTTGTCGTCTCAGCGCCGGCTTCGACGAGTCCTGATTTTGCGGTTAGCGTTAGTCCGTCTTCGCGTAGCGTTGTGCCCGGAGGTACGGCGGTTTACACAGTGACGATGACACCGCTTGCCGGATTCACCGGGCAGGTAAACCTTGGCGCCGCAAATCTTCCCGCGGGCGTTACGTCAGCTTTCACTCCAACAGCAGTAGACATTACTGACGCGAATTCAAAGACTGCAACTCTGACTCTAACCACGGCCGCAAACACGCCCGTAGGCAATCATTCGTTCGACATCAACGCGCAGTCAGGTGCAACTCAGCACGCTACTCAGGCGAGCTTGAATGTTGTAAATCCCTTGAGTGCCGACCTGTCTGTGACCAAGACCGCATCGCCGAATCCGGGACAGGTTGGTGTGCCGCTTTCATATCGCATCATCGCAACGAACAACGGACCCGCGGTTGCCACGAATGTGAGTGTCGCAGATACACTGCCTTCCAGCGTGACGTTTGTTTCAGCCACAACCACTCAGGGCAATTGCAACGGCACGGCAGCAGTGAATTGTAATGTCGGTAATTTGCCTGTTGGCGCCAGCGCAATCGTCACGATCGTCGTCACTCCCTCTTCAAACGGTCAGATCATCAACTCGGCGACCGTCACTGGCGCTGAAACCGATTCTGATTCGTCGAACAACACTGCGTCAGCGACAACGCTCATTCAACCCGCGGCCCCCTCGCCCATCATGCTGGACGACAATCTGACCGTCAGCACCGTGATCACCGGCCTCGATCAGCCGACGAGCATGGCGTTCATTGGCCCCGGCGATTTTCTCGTTCTGGAGAAGGTAAGCGGTAAAGTGAAGCGAATCGTCAATGGCTTGCTGCACAGCACGCCGCTCGATCTCGCCGTCAACAACGCTTCCGAGCGCGGCCTGCTCGGCATCGCCCTGCATCCGAAGTTTTCGCAGAACGGATTTGTATACCTCTATTGGACGGAAAGCAGCACGGGTGTCGACACGGCAAACATCGACGAAGTAGCCGTGCTCGGCAATCGTGTCGATCGTTACGTCTGGAATGGCTCAACGCTCACGTTCGATCGCAATTTGATCAAGCTGCGATCGCTTCAGCAGGACGCCGGCCAGCCGTCGCGTGGTAATCACAACGGTGGCGTCCTGCGTTTTGGTCCGGACTGTAAGATCTACATCGTCTTCGGTGACAACGGGCGTCGCGGCTTCCTTCAGAACCTTGCGAGTGGTGGTCCGTCTCCTGACGATCAGTTCGGTGGCCCAGCGCCTGATGACCAGCACCTTACCGGAGTGATCCTGCGGCTCAACGACGACGGATCGACGCCCGCTGACAATCCTTTCTTCAATATCCCTTCGAACCTTACGGGCGAGGCTGCGGCCAACATCAAGAAAGTCTTCGCCTACGGAATCCGCAACAGCTTCGGGATGGATTTCGATCCTCTGAGCGGCGCTCTGTGGACGCAGGAGAACGGTGACGATGCGTTTGACGAGATCAATCGCGTCACGCCCGGTTTCAATGGTGGATGGATACAAACGATGGGGCCCATCAGCCGCGTCGATGAATTCCGATCGATTGAGATGACTTACGGCGCCGGAAATCTGCAACAGCTCCGTTGGCCGCCGAGCAATACCGCGTTGACGCCGCAACAGGCGCTCTCGCGGATGTACATGCTGAATGGGGCGCAGTACGTCGATCCGGAATTCAGTTGGAAGTATGCGCTCGCGCCGTCGCCGATCGGCTTTGTGAAGGGAAGAGGGTTGGGGCCGCAGTTTGAAGGCGATCTATTCGTTGGCGCTTCACGCACGACTTTGCTGAATGGCTTTCTGTTCCGGTTCAAGTTGACGAGCGACCGCCAGCATTTCTCGTTCTCCGATCCACGACTGGTAGATCGGGTGGCTGACAATATCGACAAGTTTGACCAGACCGAGAGCGAGAGCCTGCTGATCGGAAAAGACTTCGGTATCACGACCGATATTCAGAGCGCTCCAAATGGAAACCTGTTTGTGGTTTCGCTTTCCAACGGTGCGATTTACGAGATTAAGTCGAAGCCGTCGCTGTTGTTCGTCGCGAACCTGACGGGCGCGCAGGAGACGCCGCCTAACAACTCGACCGCAGTCGGCCGCGCCTCGCTCGTTCTCAGTCCTGACGAAAAAACTGCACGTGTCTCATTGACGTTTAGTGGACTCTCAAGCGGTCAAACCGACGCGCACATTCACGGACCGGCCTTGCCCGGCGTGAGCGCGCCGCCAGTCTTTCCTCTGCCGTTGGGCCAGTTGAGCGATTTCTCGATCACGTTGACTCCTGCGCAGGTGCAGGATCTGAAAAATGGTCTGTTCTACGTCAACGTGCACAGCTCGAATTTCCCGACCGGCGAGATTAGAGGTCAGTTTGGTTCGTCAGTATCGGCCGTTACGATGCAATTCAGCGCTACAGGTTACGTTGTGAATGAGAATGCGGGAAGTGTGACTGTGAGTGTCACGCGCAGTGGTAACACTTCGAACGCCTCGACCATCAACTACGCCACGACCAACGGCAGCGCAACTCAGCCGAGTGATTACACCAGTACGTCCGGCTCGCTTCAGTTCGCTTCCGGCGAGACTGTCAAAACTTTCGTCATTCCCATAATTGACGATGCTTTAGTCGAAGGTAATGAAACCATCAATCTCGTTTTGAGTTCTTCATCAGGCGGCCCAGTTGAAGGAAGTCCCTTCACCAGCACCATCCTCATCCTCGACGACGACAAACCTTTGATCCTGACAGACGAGATCACCGCGCGCGCGGTTGCATTGGATTCAGTGACGATGTTTCGCGAACCCTTCTCCCTTCGAAACATCTTCAACTTCAGCTCCGATCAGCGCACGCGCATCATGTTCTTCGCCACCGGCGTCGATCTGCTCGCCGGCGAATCGGTAACGGTCCAACTCGAAGACACCGACCACCACCTCTACCCCCTCGTCGTCGAAGACATCCGCAAACTCCCTAAGTTCAATTTCTCCCAAATCACCGTCAAACTCCCCGACTCCATCACAGTGGAAGGCGACTTCCAACTCTCCCTCACCTTCCACGGCATCACCAGCAACAAGCCACTGATCAGCATCGTTCGATAGCAGCCACAAAAAGGCACAAAAAGCACAAAAAAGGCCTACGGAATTTTTGTGCTTTTTGTGCCTTTTTGTGGCTATAATCAGTTCACAACTGAGAGCGGCGACAAGTGATAAGATTATGAAAAAGTTCAAACGATCTGTAGCTCTGACTGGTAACGAGAGACCCGCAAGATTGGCCCATGATAGGGAAAGCTATCAGCATTTGGTTGGGCCGAACGAAGAAGGAGCTCCCGTCATAAAAGTGCTGCGCCAGCGGCTGGCGTCGCGTAGCCATAAGAAGGACCGAACAGTAGACGAGTTCTTCGGTGAGTTCTTTGCGAAGAACAACATTTAGCCACGGATTACAGGGATGAAGGCGGATCTGTTTTGATCAGTAATCAATCCGTGTTTATCCGTGGCTAACTAACTCTCTTCCGTCGGGCGCTCGTCGCGATGGCGACTACGATTGGGACGACCACACCGCCGGTTATGGCGACGTTGGCTTTTCCCAAAATCAGGGTTTGGACTAGTGTCACAAGCACTGCTGTACAGTCGCGACCACAACTAAGAGCAGGATGGTTTTAAGGTTTAGGGCTTGGGTGTCGGCCATGATTCTCCTTCGATAGCGGGCCAGGGTTGTTGGGTGTTGGAGGATTTGGGTGGGAGGGAGAATTGAGCGGCTGGGGTTGGGTCTTCCCACGTCAGCGGCGAGGACGAGAGGGCGATGAAGCCGTCGTCTAATAGTTGGCCCAATCCGAAGAGGCATATCTTGTCGAAAGGGATTTCGGTGAGGCCGGTTTCAAGTGATGAGAGTGCGTGGGTGATGTCGGCTACTGTGCGCTGGCCGTCGCATAGATGTAAAAGCACTCCGGCGAGTGGCGACAGTTGCCAGACATTCAAGTCGTCGCCTGCGTCGCTGAAGATCACAGTAGCATCGCACGCTGAGACTTCAGCAAGATCGCTCTTGTTTCTCAAACTGGCGACCAACTCCTTGTAATCGACTTTCAGATCCACGACAAACAACGAGTCGATCACGTAAGGGACAGTTCCTTCATCCAACTGATCGGTTTCTTCGACGACGCGTTGGCGCTGATGTCGGACTGGTGCAGACTCCGCGCGCGCCATGGCTGCGATTGCTGCCGGCGCGTTCGCCATCTCCGGCAGATAACAACTCTCGACAAACTCCAGGAACTCGTGTTGAAAGCGGCGATGAGAATAATAAGGAGTCCAGCCGGTATCCTCCTCCGAGCCCGTCGACTTTCTTTCCACACGCCACTGCTTCCAGGCGTCGAAGACCATCAACAAGTCGCCGCTATCCTGAAGAACGGCAACCGGCAGCCAGCGAAACCACGTCGCGAGATAAGTGACGAAGTCAATCACCTCTTTGACGTAGCCGCGTTCGAGCTGCTCGGTTGGTATCGCGTAGAAGTTTGGGAAGATGTCAGGATGCGCTTTGATCATTTCGATCTCGACCGCATCCTCGCACCAGCTTTGATGAGACATGTCGGAAAAGATCTTGTCGAACACCAGATGATCTTTGTGCTGATCGTAAACCGGCGTCGCGGCGAGCGGCGCGAGTAACGAACACTGCGGTTCTGCATGATCGAAGCGTAGCGAGTCGATGAAGAAGTGGATCGTGTCGCGGAGATCGTCGCGAGTCTCTTCCGGAAAGCCGGCGATCAAAGCGACCGTCGTCTTGATGCCGTTGCGATCGGCGCACGCGATACGTTGGACAGCCTCCGACAGATCGAGTTTCTTGTTGATTACGTGTTGCAATCGCTGCGAACCAGTCTCGATGCCGAAGAAGATCCCGGTGCATCCTGCTTGCGCCATCAACTCCAACAACTCATCATCGATGCAGTCGGTGCGCGCGCTGCATCCCCACGTAAACTTTTCTCCGCTTTCGACCACAGCGTCACAAAACGCCACCACCTTCTTGCGATCGATCGTGTACATGTCGTGGACCAGACTGAAATAACCCAGCCCGTATTCGTTTTTCAGCGACGCAATGTCGGCGATCATCCGCGACGGAGACTTCAGCCGGAAGTTACGTCTGAAGAAATCGTTTGTCGAGCAGAAGGTGCAGGCAAAAGGACAGCCCCTGCCGATCTCCAGGTGAACTCCACCACGATCTTTGAGCCTGAGATCGAGATCGAAAGCAGGCAGCGGGAGTCGATCGAGGTTCTCTACGACAGGCGCATTTGGATTTCGAATCACCTCGTCGTCACGCCGGAAAGTGATGCCCGGCATGGTTTGCCATGCTGCTTCGCTTTCGAAAAGTTCCAACAACGATGGGAAGGTGTCATCCGCTTCGCCGCGAACAACGACGTCAACGCATAGAAAAGCGTTCAGGGTGGCAACGTCGACGACGGAAGCTTGTGGCCCGCCCAGAACGATCTTCGCTTGCGGGTTAGTGCGCCTAATTTCCTGAGCGAGACGGAGGGTGAGCGGGTATGAGCCGCAGATCGAGCTCAACCCCACGACGTCGAAACTCTGCGCCGGCAGATGCCTGACGACAAATGAGTAAAACGACTCCGAAGGTTGCAGCGGCGCGACACCCTCCCGATTAATCGAAGGACGCGTCGTGTCGAGTCTGACAAATTCGAAGAACAGATCGTCGAGATTGACGATATGCGGATCGTAACCTTGCTGGCGGAGCAACGCGGCTAAGGTAAGCACGCCGAGTTGTGCGCCAGTGTTTGAATTCGCCCCAGCCGTCAGATCCGGATCGATAAAGTCGGAAACTGTCAGAGCTGTAATGAGGCAGATGCTTTTCATAAAGCAAAGCCGCTCTTAAGACAGTTAGACGACCTGGTTCTTCGACTTCGCCACCACGTCGACCACCATCTGCTTTGATTTCGCCTTCGAGGCGGTCGCTTTAGCTTTGAGCGTATCGACGAGTTGTTTTTGGAAGCTGGCTTTAAGCTCGCTTACCTGGGCGCGAGTGAGGCCAAGGTCTGTCGGGATATTGATTTCAACTTTAGGTCTAGCCATTTGGAAATCACCTCCGTGTGATGAGTATGGACCAGATGAAAGGACGGCGGAATATACCACGATTCGCTGAGGCGATAAAATAGATCCTATAGGGCCGGTGGTGCGTCAGTTTGAAAATACGCCGAAGGCGTTGGCTAATTTCAGCCTAGGGTTGGAGCGCAGCGACAACCCTAGATAGATTGAAAATATACGCTATACCCTGAAAGGGTTAGGCGTTTGGCGAACCCTTACAGGGTTCAATTGATCGTTAACAACAAACCCAGGGTTCTCGCTGCGCTCGAACCCTGGGCTGGAATTAGCCAACGCCTTCGG
>Ga0105238_10004316_pt1 | contig 14101 bp, 9 predicted proteins | sample KBSC34metaG_FD_81526 | JGI IMG/M metagenome (GOLD analysis project Ga0105238, IMG submission 81526) | Corn rhizosphere microbial communities from Kellogg Biological Station, Michigan, USA - KBS C3-4 metaG | ecosystem: Host-associated > Plants > Roots > Rhizosphere > Soil | place: Michigan, USA... | reverse complement strand
TCTGCCGGCGCGGCCAGCAGCGACAGGGCGAGCACCGGTGAACGCGGGCGAGAGACCAGCTCGCGCAGGTACCACAGCCCCTTCATGTCCGGCATGTGAGCGCTCGTGCCGTTGAACCCGACATGCCAGACGCTCCCTTCCGGTCGCAACGTCGCCCGCTGCGCCGGTTCGACCTTCGACGTCTCCGCGAGGAGCTCCGCGATCTGCTCGGTGGTCGCCTGGTCCCTGATCTGCTGGGCGATTGGCAGCGCCTCTCGCAACCGCCGCGACGCCGTCGCGAGGTCGCCCTGCTTGGCGGCCACGCGCGCGATGGCGAGCAGGTTGACCGGGGTCGATCCGTGGATGTGGCCCACGTTCACTGCGTCGATCTCTTGCCGGCAGTGAAGCGCCCGCTCCCAGCAGCGGCGGGATTCGTCGAGGGCCGCACGATCTTCCCAGATCTCGCCCAGCGCGTTGCAGGCGACCATCTCGCCGATGAAGAGACCACGCCGGCGAGCGGAGTCGGCGCACTCGGTGAAGAGCGCGACGGCGGTGTCGAGGTCACCGTCCGCGCGCGCGGCGTTGGCCACGTGAAAGGTGCAGAAACCCTCCGCCCAGGCAGCGCCTTCTGTCGAGTGAAGGCGCACGATCTCCATCCCGGCCGCCGCCCGAGCGATGGCGGACTTCACCTGTCCGTTGAAGACGTCGCACTCCGAACGCAGGCACAGCAGCATGGCGAGGATCAGCGGCGGCTCGCTCGGGTTCGCGAGGACCTCGATGCCTACGTCGATCGAGCGGGCAGCCGCCACCCAGTCCTCGCTGTCCTGCGCGATCAGAAAGCCCTGGGCAAAGCAGGCCAGGGCCCGAAGCTCGGCGGGCGCGTCCGGTGCGGCCGACAGCGCTTGCTCGATCCAGCCCAGGCCTTCGCGAAGCCTGCCCCGTATCCACCAGAACGGCAGCAGCGAGGCGGAAAGCAAGAGAGCTGACTGCGGTTCGATCATTAGAAGGCGCGCCAGCGCGACTCGCAGGTTGTCGTCGATGCGCGCGATCGTGTCGAGGTGCGGGCGCTCGGGCCCGGCCATCAAGCCGCCGCACGCCTGAAGGGCGACCCCGAGATAGAAGCGCGCATGACGTTCGCGGACGCCGTCGAGCTCGCCGGCCGCGGCGAGCTGCTCGACGGCGTACTGGCGGATGGTCTCGAGTAGCTGGTAGCCACCGCTGTCGCCGAGCTTCAGCAGCAGCGACTTCTCGACCAGCCGGGCGGTGAGGTGCGCCACGCGACCGGCGGTCTGGCCGTCGACCGCGCAGATCTCCTTGATCGCGCCCAGGTCGAACCGGCCGGCGAACACGCCCATCCGGTGAAGCAGGCGGCGTTCTTCGCCGGTGAGGAGCGCGTCGCTCCATTCCACGGTGGCCCGCAGCGACCGATGCGCGCCATCGGCCCGCCGGGTGACCTGCGGCAGCAAGTCGAACAGCTCGTCGAGGTGCGAGGCGATGTCCTCGAGCTCGAGGCCCGCCACCCTCCCCGCCGCCAGCTCGATGGCGAGGGGAAGGCCATCGACGCGGCGACAGATCTCCGCCACCAGCCGGCGGGCCCGTTCCGAGCCCAGCGAGTCCAGGGCTCTCGCACCCGCGCGCTCCTGGAACAGACGCACCGCCGGACTGGCGGCGATCTCCTCCAGGCCCGCTTCCGGCGCCACCACCGGCAGCGGCGAGAGCCGGTAGGTGAGCTCGTCCTGCACCCAGAGGGGCTCGCGACTGGTCGCCAGCACCCGAAGCCGGGGCAGCCGCGCGGTCAGGCCATCGACCAGATCGGCGACGGCCGCCACCACGTGCTCGCAGTTGTCGAGCACCAGCAAGACGTCCCGCTCGGTCAGCCACTCGGTCAGCGCCTCCTCGAAGGAGTGACCGCCCGACCTCGCCAGTCCCACCTGTGTCGCCACCTCGGCCCCTACCAGCTCCGCCGAGCGCAGGGCACCGAGCAGGACGACGAAGACGCCGCCAGGCCATTGCCCGGCAGCGGCGGCGGCCACGCTGGTGGCCAGCGCCGTCTTGCCTACCCCGCCCGGGCCAACGAGCGTGGTCACCGCTGCCGTTCCCAGACTCCCGGTCACTTCGGCTACCTCGCGCTCTCGACCGAGCAACCGGCGAGGCCGCAACGCCTTACCGCCTTGGTTGCCATCGATGAGGTCGCCGACGCTCACGCAGGCAGCTTCACCCGCGCGGCCGAGGATTGGCAAGCGTGGCCCGCCGACGCGGCTCTGCCCCGTCGCTCACGAGTGGATGCGGCGAGCCGTGACGGACGGCCTGGTTCGTGATGAACTGCCGGCCTGATGCTCGCGTGGCGCTTCCGGTGGGGTGCGGCCGTGTCGGTGGCCGGGATGCTCGTCGGTGTTGCGGCCGCGGCGCAGACGGAAGGCGCGCCGGACACCACCACGGCTATGCCGCGCACCCCGGCGACTCCCCAGTCAGCACCGGAAGGAGCGGCATCGCCCGGCCTCTACCTGGGGGCGAGCCTGGGACTGGGAGAGCTCCATTTTGGCTACGGGCGGAATGTATTCTGGGGCCGAAGCTACTCCGTAGGCCTGTCGGCGGGAGGTGCGCTCACGCCCAACCTCATCCTCTTCGGTCAGCTCTACGACGCGCACGTCTTCGGTCCGTCATCCACCTACGGCGAGCTGTCGGCCCTCGACTTCCTCGGCGTCGGTCCGGGGCTGAAGTACTACCTGACGCCCACCAGGCTCTTTCTCTCCGCTTCCCTGATGCTCTCGAAGGCTCACTTCGGGATCGACGGCGCAGGCGCCTTTCCCGACATGAGGATGGCCGTCGACGAGAGCACCAACTGGGGCGCCACCTTTCGTCTCGCGCTCGGCAAGAGCTGGCAGATGTCGAGGGGGTGGTCGGTAGGCCTGGAGGGCGAGGCTCTTTACGGGCGCATGACCTACGACGCCCAGCCAGACGAGAGGAGCACGGTGAAGAGCTTCTCGTTGCTGGTGTCCGCGGCCTATGGCCACGATACCGTCGAGCACGGGCCCGGCCGGCGGCGCGGCCTTCACCTGGAGGTGCGAGGCGGCGCCGGCTTGCTGCGCTTCAGCTCGGGCGGCGCCACGGCGTCCGGGCCGGGCGCGCCGCTCGGCGTGTCCGCCGGGACGTCCCTCACCCGCCGGCTGGCGCTGTTCGCCGACTTCTCGTACCTGCACATGTCATCACCAAGCGGAGCCGGCGCGTCTTTCGACTCGGGCGCCGTCTACGGCTTCGGCCCGCGGGCCAAGTACACGCTCACCTCGAACGACCTGTTCGTTTCGGCGGCGCCGTACCTGGCAGAGGTGTCGATCGAAGGCGGCGCTCAGAGTCACTGGGGCTGGGGCGGGGACCTGTCCGTGGGCAAGGAGTGGTGGCTCACCCCTCACTGGGCCGTCGGCCTGGCCGGCGATCTCTTTCGCGTTCAAGTGAGCGGCTCGATCGACAGCGCGCCGGTGATCGAAGGAGCCTCGCTGCAGGGCCTGGTCGCTTACAGCGAGGAGGCCGTCCCCCGCGACACGCCCGACGCGGCCGACGAGCGCGACGACGGCGGCAACTTCTTCATCGAGTCACGCGGTGGGATAGGCCACCTCTGGACCCGGTACGGCGTGGACTTCGCCTCCGGGACGATCGTCCCCCTCGAGCTGTCGGTGGGGCACCTCTTCTCGCCGCGCCTCGCGGTGCTGGCCGATTTCACGTACGCGCGGGTGCCCGATCTGAGCTCGGACTTGTACACGGCCTTGCAGTCGGCGCGCGCGCACGGCTTCGGGTTGCGCGCGAAGTACTACCTGCAGCCGGGAAGCATTTTCGTCGAGGCAGCCCTGGGGTACACGCATTTCAGCTTCTCGAACACGTGGCCGTACTACACCCCGGGTCCGCAAAGCGGTGTCGCCGCGCACGTCACCGTCGGCAAGGAATGGTGGCTCCTGCGACACTGGGCCATCGGCCTGGGCGGTGACCTCCTGCTCGGCGCCGTCGAGGGCGGAGAGGACGGCATGCACGTGCCGAAGGCCCTGTCCCTGCTCGTCCTGCTCGCTTACAACTCGCCACGCAGCAACAGCCACGCAGGCACGTCCACGGTCGAGACGGACGGCGCGCCAGCGGCGGCCGTCGCTGCCGAACAATTTCCTGTCACCGCGGGGGCGCCCCCGGAGCAAGAGGCGGAGCGCGCCGCCGCCGTGACGGCGCCGGCCCCGACGCGGCAGCCGCACCAGGGATTCCACGCCGGCGCTCGTCTCGGCGCGGGCTGGCTCGATGTCACGCAGCACAGCGGCAGTGGCAACAGCGACTATCGGATCCACGGATTCGGTGCGCCGTTCGCGCTGTCCGCTGGCTGGGCGTTGACGCGCGAATGGGTCGTGTTCGGTGAGTTCTTCGAGCATCAGGTGAGGCATCCCAAGAACAGCTTCGGCACCGGCCTCATCGACGTGGATCTGATCGCAGTGGGCCCCGGCGTGAGCTACTACGGCCTCCCGGCCGGTCTGTTCCTGTCTACCTCGCTCTCGCTCTCGCAGGTCAGCTATCGCGATGGAACCCCGCTCGACACGCGCTACGGGACGAACGTGACCTCGCACTGGGGGTACACGGGCCGGCTGTCCGTCGGCGAAGAATGGCGCCCGTCGAGCTACTGGGGCCTGGGCGTCGCCGCCGAGGCCGCGCTCGGCCGAATGAACGGCTCTTCAATCGGCGAGGACACCAAGTACACGGTCAAGACGCTGTCGGCGCTCGCGATCTTCAACTTCGACTGAGGCTGGATCGACGAAGGCGGGTGCAGGAAGCTGGGCCTCGGACTAGCGGCCGGATCCGTCCACGCCGTCGCTCGAGCCAGTTTTGCAAATATCTCATAGCAATTTTCTACGCCCTCGTATAAACGGTACGCGGCGGTCGTATCGGACCTGCGAAGAAGGGGCGCCCGCGGCTGCCCACCTTCACGGAGAGGCACGGCCTGGCACGCCATCCGACGGAACTGGGGTCGGCCACCGACAGTGGCTGGATGCCTTTCCACGCTCCGATGAATGCCTGCGCCTGTCGGCATACCAACGTACAAGGAGATAGGAATGAACGGAACACAGCGCGGTAACAGACTGACCAGATTGGCCATCCTCCCGGCCGTCCTCGCCGGGATGGTAAGCGTCGCCTCATGTGGTGTCGCCCCGACGGGAGCGGAAGACATCTCAGCCAAGACCAGCGCCCTCAGCGTGAACACCATGCAGGGCCTGCTGGATGCGCTGACGAACAACCCGAATGGCAGCATCTCGCTGACCGCGAACCTCAACGCCGCCGGCTTTCACTGGCACCTGGGATACTTCGCGGGGACCCTCGACGGCGGAACGCATTCGATCACGAACCTCACCACGTCGGACACCATCGGTCAGGCGGCCGGCATGATCGTGTATGCAGAATCCGCCACCATCAAGAACTTGAAACTGCTCAACATCAACGTCAGCGGGACGTACGACGTCGGTGGCGTGGTCGGCGACTGTGTCGACTGCACGATCGATAACGTCGCGGTAGAAGGAGCACTCACGGCTCCCAATTATGCTGGTGGCATCGTGGGGGGCATGACAGGTGGCTCCATCACCAAGTCGTACTTCAAGGGCACGGTGACGGGGGGAGCCTGGGGCGCTGGCGGCCTGGTCGGTTTGACGGCGCTCAGCTACAACACGGGTGATTACGCCTACGTCATGAACTCGTACGCTCAGGCGGCGAATCAGACCTCGACGCTGATTGCGGGCAGCACTGCCAGTGGCACCCACCCCGCCGGCGGCATCGTGGGTGGTGGCTCGAGCATGTGGGTGGAGGATGTCTACGCGATCGGCACCGTCATCGGCCGGGGTAGCGCGGGCGGCCTCATCGGCCAGGCCACGTGCGATGGCAGGCCGTGGCTTCTCTACAGGGGCATCTATCGCGGCAACGTGACCGACGTGAACTTCGGAGCCAGTCCGGCGGGCTGGGCGGGCACGCTGGGAAAGGCGGTCGACCTCAGCTGCGCGCCCCGAACGTCGCTGCTGTACTTCAACAATGAGCTCGACAAGGATTCGCACTACGTGACGGCCAGCCCCGTCAACCAGCGATCATCCTCGGGCGCCGAGTTGACCTCGCCCACCGCTCCCGGCGTCGCTCACGGCGGGATCTTCTGTCCCACCAGCGGGACCATCGTCCCGTGTGGCGACGACCCGATCACCAGCCCTCCCTGGGATTTTGGCACGGCGTCGCAGAACAACGTTCTGACTCAAGTGACGGGACCGAACACCCAGATCAGGTGAGCCTGCTCGACCTCGGCCCCGGCGGCACGGGTTGGTCCGCGCCGGGGAGCCGAGGCGTCCCGCCACTCGTGGCACGATCGGTGGCCCGGCTGTCGTTCGCCGAAACGGACTGGCCCTTGATGGGTTGGCCTCCGTGCCCCTCGGAGTCCCTTCCGGGGCACGGACGAGGGAACGGCGCAGCGATCATTGGGCGACGCACCCTTTGTCGGCATCGAAGCACTTGTTAGTCGGACAGTCGCAGAGCGAGATCATGTGACTGGAGGTCGGAGGACAGCCACACAGCCCGATCGCGCCCGAGCACATCCCGGGGAAGTCTGAAATGATCGAACAACAGTACCCGGTCTGCACCGCTCCGCCGGTAGCGCGGCACTTGGCTTCTCCGTCGCCCCCGCCCCCCGCGCCGCCGGTGGCACCCCCAGCGCCACCGCCCCCATGACCGACTGGGCCCGAGCCCCCAGTACCGGCGGTGCCACCCCCGCGACCGCCGGATCCAATCGCTCCCCCTGCGCCCGCGTGCCCCGCCGATCCGGTCGCGCCGCTCCCGCCCGTACCGCCCCCGCCGAGGCCGCTGCCACCCGCTCCCCCGTGGGTTCCGGCCATGCCGGTGTCATGTCCACCGTTGCCGCCGGTTGCCGAGCCACCGGTCCCTCCAGCCCCGCTGCCGGCCTGACCTGCCGAGTTGCCTCCCGTCGCCGACGCCCCACTGGTGCCACCTTTTCCGTTCCCCCCGGCGGCGCCGCCACCGCCCGATCCCGAATCGCTGCCGCAGGCCACCAGGCCGAGCATGGACAGTGCGCAGGCGAAGGCGGTGAGGAACTTCGTGCCAATTGAATGAACCTGATCTCGTCGTGTGGTCTCGCGCATGGGTGGCTCCCCTTCCCCTCTCGTGCCGGTTTCGCCGGGATCGTTTCAGGCGAATCGTCCGGCCGCCGCCGATCAGGTCGTTCGGAGGCCGCTTGGACTAGCTTGGCTAAGCTAGGATGCCGGGCTCATGCATGGATTCTTGGTGGCCCTCCTGTTCGCCGCAGACGGCGGCGCGGCTACCGGTGCTCGGTCTGCGGCGCCATGCCCGGCGGCTTCCCAGGTTGATGCCGAGTTGCAACGTCTGGGAGAGAACGCCACGTTGGAGCGCCTCGGCGACTCGGAGGTCACCGTCGTCGGCGCGGTGATGCGTGTTGTGCTCCGTGACCGGACAGGCTCTACCCTGGGTGTACGAGAGGTGGTGGCGCCGTCCCGATGCGACGAGCGTGCCTCGCTAGCCGCCGTCCTGCTCGTCGCCTGGGCGAAGACGTGGAACGAGACGGCGTTCGCTCCCGCGGCGGGCCCGGAGCCCGCCGCGCCCCAGCGCGGGCGTGAGTTGGAGGTGGGAATCGCCGTCGGAGGCAGCGCGGATGGTGACGCCCGGGCGCCTGCTGGCAGCCTGCTCGCGGTCCTGCAGATCTATCGGGTGCTCGGCGTTGCGCTAACGGCCGACATCGCCGGCCAGCGCCAGGTACCGCTCGGGCCTGGGACGGCGACCTACGTCGTTTCCCGTCTCGGTGGGGGTCTCGCCGTGCGCGTTGGATCTGGCTTCGCCTGGCTGGATGTAGCGCTGCTTCCCCAGGTCACGCAACTCTCGCTCGAGGGCGGCAAGACCCTGGGGCTGGCACGTGAAGTGACCGTGTGGGGCGCCTCGGTCGAGGCCCGCGGCCGCATCGGCGTCCGTTGGGGGCGACTGGCGCCCTTCGTCAGCGTGGCGCTCAACCGCACGCTGGTCCGGGAAAGATTGACGCTGGACGATACAAGCGCCAGCACACGCCTGTCGCCCACGGACGTCTGCGCGGAGGTGGGCGTATCGTGGATATTCGGTCGCCGCGGGTGAAACGGAACAGCACAATCCGTCACGAGATCTACCGGACGTGACCTTCTACCGCCCTTCCCACCAATCGGCCGGCGAGCATCAGCTACTCGATACCGGTGCGTTCTATGCGGAGAACGTGCACCAGGTTGGGCGCTGGGCCGAGCGACTCGGGGGCCCCGAACTGGACATCGAGGACGTCGTCCACGACGTGTTCTCGATCGCTTACCGACAGCGGGCCCAGTTTCGCCATGACTCCTCCGTCGCGACCTGGCTGTTTGGGATCACGAACAACGTCATTCGCCATCGGCGGCGAAAGGAGAAGTGGCGGCGCTGGCTGTCCGGATCCGCGGAGGAGACGGCCGGCCACCTTGCCTCGGCCACGCCCGACCCCCTTCGTCACGCCGAACTGGGCGAGGCGACCCGCCTCGTCTATCGGCTGCTGGATAGAATTCCCGACCGCGATCGCGAGATCCTCATCCTCTTCGAGATCGAGGAGCTTGGGGCGGACGAGGTCGCGGCACTGCTCAAGATCAAAGTGGCGAACGCGCGCCTCCGCCTGCATCGGGCCCGTACGCGCTTTCTCCTCGCCCACCGGAAGTCCGAAGAGGCCGAGGTCAGAAGGGAGGCAAGCCTTGCTCACTCCGAATCCGTTTGACGAGGACCGTTCAGCTCCCGAAAAGGCCGGAGAGAAGGCTCAGAAAGAACGGGGCCTTCACCTGCTGCATGGCGCACGCTCCCTGCGCGGATTGACGCCGGAGCAAGTTCGACGGATCGCCTGCAGGCTGGAAGCGGCGGTCGTCCCCGTTCGACGCCGATCGCTGCTTCCCGGCCTGGCCATCCTCGTATTCCTGCTCTCCGCGGGCACCGCCGTCGCCTGGACGACCGGGACGCTACGGCGCTTCCCGGCGGTGCGCGCACTTTTCGCCTCGAATCGGATCGCTCGGCGCCCACCGTCGCTGGTGACGGCACCGGCCGCGGTCGGGCCGATCGAGATCGCGGCGCCCAGGGAACAGGCGCCGACTGCCCGCCCCGAAGCGTTGGAAGCCCCGACACCTCCACGACGAGAGGACAGCCCGACGTCCGTACCTCCTGTCCGTCGACGTGCGAGCAACGCGCCAGCGGCCCGCGCCGCTCGCCCGGAACCGGCGGCCGAGAGGAAGTCCTCGAAACTTCCCATCACCACCCCTCTGATGCCCGACAATCCGATCTCTCGGGAGGGCGAGTCGTTTGCGAATGTCCTTCGGAGCTGGCGCCGAGATCACGATGGCCGAAATGCGTTGGCGAATCTAGATCTCCACGACCGCCGTTTTGCCCGTGGTCAGATGGCGCTCGAATCGCAGTTGCTGCGCGTCGAGATTCTATTGTCCGAGGGTCGCGACCGCGAAGCGCTCGCTGTCCTCGATCAGCTGGCGCTCGGCAAGGGGAACGTGCCGCGTGGTCGTGAGCTGCTCACCGTCCGGGGCGAGCTCAGGATCAAGGCGGGCCGTTGCGACGATGGCAGGGCGGACCTTGGGTCCATCGGGGGCGGAACCGACGGCCTCGCCGAACGAGCACGCAACGCGCTGACCTATTGCCGGTGACCTGCTGATGAACATAGGACGGCTACTGTTCGCGTTGCTCGGGGCCATCATCCTCTCGAGCGCGTGCGAGCGGACAACCTCGGTCGGCGCAGCCTTCCGGCACGCGGACCCGGACGCGGGCGACGGGCCTCCCGACGCCGACACCGATGCCGACGCGTCGACACCTACCGCCGAGGAGCTTTGCACCACGAGCGGGGGCACGGTCACGACGAGCAGCTACTGCATGAGTATCGTGGCTCCCTTCCCCGACACCTGCTCGGTTGGCAACTGCTCACCCGCGAACAGCCACACGATAGGCACGTGCAACTGCCCGGCGGGGGAGTGTTTCTCGCCGGGCTTCGGTTGCGTCACACAGTAAGGCAACGGCGCGAGGCTCGCCGGGGGCCCCTGAGGCCCGGCCGGCAGCGGCGTCGCGCCAGCGCCGTCACCGCCAGCAACATCGCTGGCCGAGTAACCTCGGTGTGGTCTGGCTCTCAGCGCGACGGGGATGAGGTCGGCGTCAGCGAGTCGAGGATGGCTTCGACCTCGCAGGGGGGATCGCTGTCAGTCTTCGGGTCCCGTAACGATCTCACGAACTATCTCCAGAGGATCTGTTTCGACACCACGGCCCCGCGACCGATCCTCACGCGGCTCGAATGGGAATCGGGGTGATGGCGCTACCACCAGGCCGGGGCGGGCTGCCCGCTTGCACCGATGACCCGAAAGCCAAGGAACTCCGACGGGCCCGGTTCGCCCGCCGAGTCACCGAGGTGGGCCCCCCCGCGCCATGTCGACAATAGTGCGGTCTGGTGGGCCTTCACGTACAAGATAGGTCGGCCTCTGGTTGGGTCGCGCTACGGTGTTTCCGTTCGAACGGGGGCGACGCCTAAACAATTCAACAGGGAGACCGAGGATCTCCTTTCGAATGCGGCGGCATCGAGAGACCGACGTCGATGCCCATTCGCGACATGTGTGGCGTGTTTCGTGGGTCATCGCCTTGGTGGGCAGGACCCGCGGGCGGCTCGCGGGCCGCGTCTTCTTCCTTCTGGCGACGCCGGTCGTTCTCCTGCTCCTTTTTCCGGCGCTGGTAAGCGAGGCCCATGCGGACGGCGATGCCGGTTGCATCGAAGCCGTTGCCGTCCTGAACAAGAAAGCGGTCGCCGCCTACCAGGATCTCGATTTCGAAGGCGCGCGACAGATGTTGCAGGCTGAGCTCGAGAAGTGTGGCGACGTGGCATCGACCCCGCACCGGGCCCTTGCGGAGACGCACCTGCTGCTCGGGATGGTGTCGCTAGCCCAGTCGGGTGCACGACACGACGAAGCTCTCGCGGAGTTCGGCAAGGCCCTGGAGATCGACCCCACCGTCATCCTTTCCGCGCGCCTGCGCCTGGCCAATCCGGAGATTCAGGGCGTCTTCGCCGAGGCGAAACGGCTCGGCTCCGTCTCGGTGCCCACTGCAGAGACGGGCCACTCACACGCAGCATCCGACGACGGATCCGACGACGGGCGAACGGGAAGCCGCCGCAAGACTTTCCCCAACGCCGGCTCGATCGAGGACGGGCGAACGGCCACGGACCGGGCATCCCAGGCGAGAAAGAAAGACGACGACGGACGGCGTGCAGCAGACCAGGGTGACGTCGCAGCCAGGGCCGGCCGCGACGGCCGTGACGGCGTGGCGGGACCCTCCTTCTACGTTGGGTTGGGCCTCGGCAGCGGCATCGGCTGGACGTCCGGTTCGGGCGAGGTCACGGACGCAAGTGTCCCCTCCGGCTTTCGTCCTTCGTCGCTCGGGCATGTCGTTCCCGAGCTTGGATATTTCTTGGCGCCCAACCTCCTCCTGTCGCTGCAATTGCGCGTTCAGTTCGTCTCGGGCGCCACGTCGGAGCGGGATCCCAAGCTGGTCATGTGCGGTTCCGATCACCTGTGCTCGCCGAGCAAGGGGGCGACGGCGATCTTCGCGCGAGCGGCCTGGTTCGCCCGCAGCGCTAGCAGGGTCCGTCCCTATGTATCCGCGATGGTCGGAGCTGGGCAGGTCCGCCACCTGGTCACGATTCCCCGCGCAACCACCTGCGGGGATGATCCCAATCACCCGGTCGAATGTGTGGACACCGTCCTCGCGGGACCCGTGTTCTTCGGCCCGGGGGTAGGCGTGGCGATGAATCTGGCTCCGACGTTCGCCCTGGTACTGGGGGCAAACAGCTTGCTCGGATTTCCGCGGTTCACGTTTCACGTCGATCTCGACGCCGGTGTCGCCCTCGAATTCTGACCTCATGCGCCAGCACTCTCATCGCTACTGGCTCTTACGATCCGTGCTCGTCCTCTCGTGCGGCGCGTTTGCGGGGCTATCGTGCTTCGCGGCTCCCGAGACCTGCCACGACTGCCACACGGAGCTGACCGCCGGTCCGGGCGGTTCGGGCGGCATGGGCTCTGGCGGCAGCGTCGGCACGGGGTTAACCGGTTCAGGAGGCGTGAGGGCGGCGGGAGGAGGGCCGGCCTCGTCGGGAGGCAGACCCGGCACGGGAGGAATGTCGGCTGGTGGGGGCACCACCGGATCGGGCGGAATCGGTGGGGGCGCAGGAGGCGGCCGGACGACCCCGGGTTCCGGGGGAAGCACCGCCTCGGGAGGGGCGGGTGGAGTGGGCGCGGGCAACGGGTCCGGCGGCAGGACGGCAGGCACGGGAGGGTCCGCCAGCGGAGGCGCCAGCGGGATGGCGGGCGCCGGTGCCGGCGGTGCAGGCGCCGGGAGCGGCGGCTCGGCCGGCGTCGACCCCGATCTGGTCATTTGGTACAAGTTCGACGAAGCGAGCGGTACCGGCGTCAGCGACGCGGCGATGTTCGGAGGTACATCGAGGAGTGGCACGATCGCCACCGTATCCACGGGGACCGCCACGTTCTCATCGATGGCCCGGGTCGGCTCGCACGCGCTCAGCCTCAACGGGACCAGCTCTACCGCAGGCGCTTACGTGTCTATGCCCAGCCTCGACACCATCGCCCCGAACGCGATCACCATCGCGTGCTGGTTCTACATGACGGCTGACCAGTCCTGGCAGCGCGTCTTCGACATCGGCAAAGGCGCCACGCCCCCGCTCTCGTACATGTTTGTCACCACCCACAACGCTGCCAGCTCTGCAGCGGGGTTGAAGTTCGCCATCACGACAATGGGCAACACCATGGAGCAGGCGATCAGGATGACGACCCCGACCGTGCCCAGCGTGAACGCGTGGCACCACGTCGCGGTGACGCTCGCTGCCGGGTCGCCGTACACCGGGACCCTGTACATTGATCGCGTGGTCGCCGGCACCAACACGGCAATGACCATTCATCCTTCGGATCTGGGGGCGACCGACCAAAACTACATCGGCAAGTCGCAATTCGTGGACCCCTACTTCAGCGGCATGATCGACGACTTCCGGGTTTACCGCCGCGCGCTCACGGCTGCCGAGATCGCTGCTCTGCCGCCCTGATGTCGATTGTTCTACAGGGACGTCCGGGTCAGCGCCGCCGGACATCCGACAGGACGGCTGCCAGCTCCTCCTCCCGTGCCGCGTTGGCTACCAGGCCGGGCGTCGCTGGCGGAGCGCACCAGGTCATGATCCTGCGGAGGAAGTCTCCGCACCCGAGGCTCACGGCGTTCGACCGGTTCCGGCTTCTCAAGATTGTCGCGAGCAGCACCAGACGGCGCTCGGGCACATGGTCGCTGGGTGGTGACCATGTACACGCCGCCCGGGATGATTCGAAGAGGCATCGACATGAACCTTCTTCGGCCGCGCTTCGAGACAGGTGATGGCCGAGTAACCTCGGTGTGGTCTGGTTCCAGGTGCTGGTCGAGTAACCTCGGTGTGGTCTGGTCCTCAGCGCGACGGGGATGAGGTCGGCGTCAGCGAGTCGAGGATGGCTTCGACCTCGTAGGAGGGATCGCTGTTCGTCTTGAAGTCGAGCGCCCCCCAAGGGTCCTGCGTCCACTGGGTGAACTCGAAGGTCGCTGGCAGCTTGTCACTGGAGAGGGCCTTGGCGGTCAGATCTCTGAGCGTGAGCTGAATGTAGGATGGCATCGATTGCGTCAGCCCCAGGTTGGTCTCGTCGCTGCTGAGGATGACGAAGGCGTCGGCAGGCGTGGCGCCGGCGTCGTTCTCGACGATGATGGTGGTCGTGCCGGGCACGAAGCTCCACCCGCCGCTCTGCACGAAGAGCCCTGTCCCGGCCCCGGTTTGCTGGTACTGCGCCATCGTGGGATCGCCTGGCTGGGTGTCGGCGGCGGTGAGGTCGTAGGTCAACGTGCCCGTCACGGGATCGCCGACCGCGGGGATTCCGGGGATGGCCCCGGGGGTGCCCATCCTGGCGGAGTAGACGTGGCCGGTGAACGCGAGCGTGACCAGCGTCGAGGACGTGGCGCCTCCCGCGGCATTGCCCCCGAGACCACCTGCGCCACCGCCTCC
>Ga0105238_10004314_pt1 | contig 14106 bp, 9 predicted proteins | sample KBSC34metaG_FD_81526 | JGI IMG/M metagenome (GOLD analysis project Ga0105238, IMG submission 81526) | Corn rhizosphere microbial communities from Kellogg Biological Station, Michigan, USA - KBS C3-4 metaG | ecosystem: Host-associated > Plants > Roots > Rhizosphere > Soil | place: Michigan, USA... | reverse complement strand
CGGGCGTGAGGGAGATTTGATAGCAAGCAGTGAGCATCAGCTCGGACGTTCGTTGAAACCTCGTCCGTCCAGAATCATGGGCACACATCGTTCTGCGCGGGCTGCCCTGGTTTGGGCCTGCTTCGCGCTCGAAATGTGGAAGATGTATGACTTTCTGCGACCCGGGGTCAGAATTTCGAATGCGGCACGAAGGGCGACGTTGGTGTTGAGCAGTGTTTGCAGTTCCTGTGGAATTGGGTAGTCTGACGGCTTTTTGAGCTTTACCTTTTTCCCTGCTTCCTCTATCTCGATGGCTTCGTAGAGGTAGTTCCTGAGCGTGGTCTGGAGGGCAGTGATCTCTTTAACCGAGGTGAACTTGATCCATCGGCCCGCTTGCGTATGCTCTCCGATTTTCTCGAGGATGTGCTTGGGGTCCTTGAGCAACGCGCCTTTGAAGAAAGAAAAAGCGCAAGATTCCTTGAGGGGAATGATGATGGCCACGTTCTTTTTCAGGAAAGTGAAACAGGATTTGCCCCACTTGAGTTCCTCGGTCAGATCGCAGTCGAGCGCGATTTTGCGGAGCTTGTCGGTTTCTTTCTGCCATTTCTTTGCGTAGGGAACCTGCATGGATTCACCCTAACCTGCTGACCGGGAGTTCCGAAGTTGGCGAAACACCGGGAGTCCAGATGAAGAGGGCGACCAATGCACAAGCGAAAAGTATCCCGACCAGTCGCGACGAACTTCCCAGCATGTGCAGAACGAGAGCAAACAGAGCGCAGGACTCCATCATCGCCAGGCTGAATAGGCCGGCGGAGAACCATCGAGCCATGGGTGTGGCACTGCCAGAGCTGCCGGCGTTTGCTGGGGTGAAACGAGCAAGGAAGCGCCGAGCGTTGAAACCGAGAACCAGATTCGAAAGCGCAAGCGCAGAGATGATCAGCTCAAGTAGCTGTTGTGGCGGATGCACCGCCTTCGATGGGATCTCGATCATAACGACGCCGAACAAGAGTACCGAGACGATGAAGGCGTACTTCAAAGTCCGCATCACGCGTTCCTGAGGTGTCATCGTTTCTCCTTACCTCGTCAAGTGAACTCGAAGAAACGATACGCTACTCTGCCTGTTTGCCGCCTGCTTTCTGGGTGGCGATCCAGGCGGTGATGCGTTCGTCGAGGACATCGAGGGGCATCGCGCCGGAATCGATGACCTGGTCATGGAAGGCGCGGATGTCGAATTTGTCGCCCATGTCTTTTTTGGCCTGATCGCGCAACTTGAGAATTTCGAGCTGGCCGATTTTGTAAGCGAGGGCCTGACCGGGCCAGGCGATGTACCGATCGACCTCGGCCTGAATGCTGGTCTCGTCGATCGTGGAGTGCTCGTGGAAGTAGTCGACCATCTGCTGGCGGGTCCAGTGTTGCGAGTGCACGCCGGTGTCGACGACGAGACGGATGGCGCGCCAGATGTCGCCCTGGAGGCGGCCGTAATCGGAGTAGGGGTCTTTGTAGAAGCCCACGTCTTTTCCGAGGCGCTCGGAGTAGAGTCCCCAGCCCTCTGAGAACGCGGAGTAGCCGCCGAACTTGCGGAATTCAGGGACGCCCTGGAGTTCACGGGAGATGGAGATCTGCATGTGGTGGCCGGGGAGGCCCTCGTGATATGCAATGGTCTCGACCTGGTAGAGATCGCGATCAGTGGCGTTGTAGGTATCAATGAAGAGGCGGCCCGGGCGACTGCCATCGGGTGTGCCGGCCTGATAGTAGGCGGGTGCAGAGGTCTTCTCGAGGTAATCGGGCACAGGGACAACTTCAAATGGAGTTTTGGGTAGATGTCCAAAGAGCTCCGGCAGCTTGGCCTGCATGGGGCCGAGGTAGCCGCGGTAGGTATCGAGAAGCTGTTCGCGAGAGGTGGCTTTGAGTTTCGGGTTGGACTTGAGACTCGCCTGAAAACTCTTCAGATCCTGCAAGCCGAGCTTTTGCGCGATGGCGAGCATCTCGGCTTCGTCTTTTTTCACTTCATCAAGCCCTATTTGATGAATCTGATCGGCCGTGAGATCGGTTGTGGTGCTTTGCTTGATGAGGAACTTGTAATACTTCGCGCCGTCAGGAATGGATGAGATCCCGGGCTCTGGGCGGCCGACAGGGATGTACGCGACCTGGAGGAAGCGGGCAAAGCGCTGATAAGCGGGCAGGTCCTGCTTGGCAATAACAGAGAGCATTTCGGTCTTGATTCGGGTCTGCTCGGCGGCTGAGATCGAGTCAGAGAATTTCTTGAGCGGGAGAGCAAGTGGGGAGTCCTCGGGCTTCTGATCTGCCAGCTGCTTGACCTGCTCCAGAGTCTTCTCGAGGAGGTACTTGGGTGGAACCCGCTTTTCGTCGATGCCGAGGGATATGTTGGCAGTGACCTGATCGAAGGCGTGCGGAATTGCGCGGAGGCGTGCGATCCAGTCGTCGTAGTCCTTTGCAGTGGTGAAGGAGAGTTCTGCGACGAGTTGCGGGTAGGTGGAATAGATACCGCCCATCTGGTTGATGGGTATTTCCCAGCCCTTGAATTCGGCTTCTTCCTGATCTTCGGTCAGGCTTCGCATGAGGAGTTCGCGGCTGGTCTGATCCTGGTCAGAGAAACCGGTGGTGTCGATGGCCGCGAGCTTCAAAAGCAGATCCTGTTCGACGGAGAGCCACTCGTTGAGAGCTTTTACGGAGTAGTCAGAGATTTGATCGTTGTAGCGCTTATCGCCGAGGGAGGAAGCGAACTCGGGCTGCCGTTTCAGAGTTTCTTCCCAGTAGTCGCGAAAGAGGGCGTGGAGAGCCTTTGCGCGGTCTTCGGCTGTGGAGGGCGCGGCGTTGGGCGATGTCAACTGTGCGGGAACGTGTGCCGGAATGAGGAGAAACGCGGCGGCTAAAAGCAGTGCTCGTGTCTTCAAAGAAAGTCGTCCTTCGGGGTGAATCGGGGAAATGCCCATCGGCTTGAGTGTAGAGCACCGGGGCTCAGAATCGTCCAGCGAGTGGATTGCTGAACCCAATGAATTCCGCCGCTGGAACAACGTTTTGCCGCCGCCGAATACACTGGGTTCCCGCAACAGGTGCTCGGAGAAATGGCAGCATCATCCTCGCTGGAGTGGGTCGGTTGTTGATCAACAGCAACTTCCGGGTGCGAGCTGACTCGCTCGAGGGCCTCAGATCCGTTGTCTCGGCCGCCCACGAAGTCCGTCGGTGTTCGCGTCCCCGGCACTCCGAGGGAAGTGCTCTAGTGCTACTCTTCTGCCTTCTCGCCGCCCAGTAATCTCCGGTTCAAAGTCCCACCCGCAAACAGCATCTCGTTGAGGGCTGAATCTACCGCGGAATTTGACAGAATTGTGCCCGCGCAAGCTTCAACCTGGAATTGCGCACAGCGGCGCATCAGTTCCTTGATGAAAGCGGCACTCACCCCCTTCGGGTCGCCATGCGGTTGAAATGAGTGGCGTCATTCCGCTGTATCTGGCAGGGAAGCGGGGTTAGTCCGTAAAGGAGAGACGTTTTTCGAGCAGGCGGTAAAGCGTGGAGCGACTGATGCCAAGCTGGCGGGCGGTACGGAGCTTGTTGCCGCTGTTGAGGTCGAGGACGTAGGAGATGTGGCTGTGAATGACCGCATCGAGGTTCAGGAGATCCGGCGTGCGCATGGAATGGTGGGCTGCGATGGGAGCGGTCGGAAGGGCAAGATCTTCGGCGTGGATGATGCCGTTTGAGCACTCGATGATTGCCGACTCGAGGACGCTGGAGAGTTCGCGGACATTTCCCGGCCATTGGTATTCGATGAGGCGCGTGATTGCGCTGGGCGTGAGGATGATGCGGGGCAGACGATAGCGGGCAGAGAGGCGGTCGAGAAAAGTGGTGGCGAGTGGGATGATGTCGTCGTTGCGATCGCGAAGAGGCGGGATTGTGAGCCGCACGGAAGCGAGGCGGAAGGCGAGTTCGGTGAGGAAGTGGCCGTTCCGCGCCAGATCGCGCAAGCGAGATTCAGAGGAACCCACAACGGCGAGGGCGCCGGGATGACGGAAATCAAGGTCTTTGAGGATGCGGAGCAGCAAGGCCTGACCGGGAGTAGCAAGCAGGTCGACCCGATCAAGGAAGATGAAGCCCGCGAGAGACTGAGGATCGCTCTGACACAGGAGCCAGTCTCGCGTGTCAGAGCGGCTGAATCCAAACTGCAGAACGTCGGGGTGCCGCGCGGCATATCTGTCGTAGAGCAGTCGCGCGAGAGTATGTTTGCCTACGCCGGCTTCACCCTCGATGGTGGCGATGCGCAGGTGGGGGCCGACGAACTCCGCCTGTTCGAGAAGCTTGCGTGTCGCGGCACTTGCGCTGACAAACTGCGGCGTTTCGGGATCGAGGAATTCATCCCTTTCTGCTAAGCCGCGTGATTGGGTTGCGGCAAGGTTCTGGATGGGCATGGTCAAGACCCGGCCTTGCAGCCCCGATTTTGATCCACAGCGGGCCGCAATCAGTTCATCGGCACAACGATGCGGAATGTGAATAGGTTTGTGCTGAAATATGGTTGCTGCCGCGGTGGGCCAACTGGCCGCGTTGCGGCTGCCATCGTATACTTGACATATGTCGGTAGTTCGCAACATCGCGGCGATCGCCAAGGGCATGAGCATCACGTTTGGGGAGATGCTGCAGCCGACGCAGGTGGAGAACTACCCTGACGGCAAGGGCCCAATGCGTGGCGCGAAGTTTGAGGAGCGCTTTCGTGGGGCTCACGTTCTGCAGCGCGACGAAAACGGGCTGGAAAAGTGCGTGGCTTGCTTTTTGTGCGCGGCGGCGTGTCCGGCGAACTGCATCTACATTGAGGCTGCGGAGAACACGGAAGAGCTCAGAATTTCCTCCTCGGAGCGATTCGCCAAGGTTTATAACATCGACTACAACCGCTGCATCTTCTGTGGATACTGCGTTGAGGCGTGCCCGACAGACGCGATTACGCACGGGCACGGTTTCGAGCTGGCTACATTGAATGCCACTGGCTTGGTGATGCGCAAAGAAGACATGCTGCTGCCGATCAATGCGATCGCGCCGGCGAAGTAGCTGATCTCAGAGCCTCGTCCCACAATTCAATTCTTTATACGGCTGAATGCTTTCGGGATAGCGTTTGCGGACCGGTTTACCTGCTGCAAGGATGATCAATTCAGCTCCATCCTGCGGCGGTCCAGTCCGGGTTTGTGGCCGTTCCGTGCGGGGTGGGCTGCTTTTCGGGAGGTCCCACTTAGAATGAAAGGAGACCTATGACAACACCACGCCAACATCCCCTCGTGGACATCCTTAAGCAACGTATCGCGATTATCGACGGCGCGATGGGCACGACGATTCGCACGTATGGCATGACGGAGGCCGACATCCGGGGCGAGCGGTTCAAGGACGCAAAGAAGGACCTGCTGAACGACGGGGACCTGTTTTCGCTGACCCAGCCAAAGATGATCGGTGACATCCATCGGAGGTTTCTAGAGGCCGGCGCGGACATTCTGGAGACCAATACTTTTGGTGCGACGACGATCGCGCAGAGCGAGTTCTTTGTGGATGATCCGCGGGAGCACGGGGGGCGGAAGGATCCTGCGTTCTACCAGAAGGTGATTGACGATCCATTCTTGAAGAAGCTTGCGTGGGAGATCAATGAGACATCGGCCCAGCAGTGTCGCGAGTGGGCAGACAAGGTTGGGAAGGAGACAGGGCGGCCGCGGTTTGTTGCGGGAGCGATCGGGCCTCTGACGGTGTCGCTCTCCAATTCTCCTGACGCGAACGATGCCGGATTTCGATCGGTCACTTTCGACCAGGTGAAAACGGCTTACGCCGAGCAGGTCAGGGCGTTGATTGCGGGTGGAGTGGACTTTCTGCTGGTGGAGACGATTTTCGATTCGCTGAATGCGAAGGCGGCGCTAGTGGCGATCCGTGAAGTTTTCAACGAAGACGGCGTGGAGTTGCCGGTAATGATTTCGGCGGCGGTCGGGCGCGGTGGAGAGACGCTGATTTCGGCGCAGACGACCGAGGCTTTTTGGAACGCGGTGGAGCATGTGAAGCCGCTTTCGGTTGGGCTGAACTGTTCGCTGGGGCCGGACCTTATGTATCCGTTTTTGTCAGAGCTGTCGGAAAAGGCGAATGTGGCGATCTCGTGTTATCCCAATGCAGGGTTGCCGAATCCGCTGTCGCCGACGGGGTTCAATTTTGGACCCGAGGATATGGCGAGGTATTTGCGCGAGTTTGCGCAGGCTGGGCTAATCAATATTGCCGGAGGTTGCTGCGGCAATACGCCGGAGCACATTGCGGCGATTGCGAAGGCGCTGGAAGGGATGCCTCCACGTGCATTGCATGCAGCGGAGCCTTCGGACGAGAGCGTGAGCACCGCCGAGGTCATCCGATGAAGCCGTTGCGACTTTCCGGATCACAGCCGTTTAAACAACAGGCTGGAGTGTTCATCATGATCGGCGAGCGGACCAACGTTGCCGGTTCGCCTAAGTTTGCGCGTTTCATCAAGGACGGGAAGTACGAAGAGGCGGTTAGTGTTGCACGCCAGCAGGTGGAGAGCGGCGCCAACGTGCTCGATATCTGCATGGACGAGGGGATGATCGACGGCGTGACGGCGATGACGCGCTTTCTGCAACTGCTGGCCAGCGAGCCCGAGGTGGCGAAGGTTCCGTTCATGGTTGATTCGTCGAACTGGTCGGTGCTGCAGGCCGGTTTGAAATGCATGCAGGGCAAGGGCATCGTCAATTCCATTTCGCTGAAAGAAGGCGAGAAAGCATTCTGTGAACATGCGGCCACGGTGCTGAAGTACGGCGCGGCGGCAGTGGTGATGGCGTTCGACGAGAAGGGACAGGCAGCCGATTTCGAGGACAAGATCAGGGTGTGCGAGCGGGCCTATCGGATTCTTGTGGACAAGGTCGGATTTCCGGCTGAGGACATCATATTCGATCCGAATATTTTGACCGTCGCGACGGGCATGGAGGAGCACAACAACTATGCCGTTGACTTCATACGGGCGACGAAGTGGATCAAGGAGAATTTGCCGGACGCGAAGGTGAGCGGCGGTGTATCGAATATCTCGTTCAGCTTCCGCGGGAATAATCGCGTTCGCGAGGCGATGCACTCCGCCTTTTTATATCACGCGATCAACGCCGGCCTCGACATGGGGATTGTGAATGCCGGGATGCTGGAGGTGTACGAGGAGATCGAGCCGAAGCTGAAGGAACTGGTCGAGGACGTGCTGCTGAATCGTCGGCCAGATGCTACGGAGAGACTTGTCGAATACGGCGAGACGCTGAAGAGTGAAGGCGCGGTTGTAACGGAGAAGAAGGCCGAAGAGTGGCGTCAAGGCACGGTAGAAGAGCGACTGACGCACGCAATGGTGAAGGGGATTGACAGCTCCATCGAGGCCGATACCGAAGAGGCGCGCGCAAAGCTGGGTCGGCCGCTGGCAGTGATCGAAGGGCCGCTGATGGCGGGGATGAGCGTGGTTGGCGACCTGTTTGGCGCGGGCAAGATGTTTCTGCCTCAGGTGGTGAAGTCGGCCCGGGTAATGAAGAAGGCCGTCGCGTACCTCACGCCATTCATGGAAGCGGAGAAGGCTGCCATGGCCGCCGCGGGGCATGAGGTGAAGGCACAGGGGAAGATCGTGCTGGCTACGGTGAAGGGCGATGTGCACGATATTGGGAAGAATATTGTTGGCGTTGTGCTGGCGTGCAATAACTACGAGGTGATCGATCTTGGCGTGATGGTTCCGGCTGAGAGGATTCTGGAGCGCGCGAAGGAAGTGAAGGCGGACATCATCGGGCTCAGCGGGCTGATTACGCCGTCTCTAGAGGAGATGGTGCATGTTGCGCGGGAGATGGAACGGCAACAATTCAAACTGCCGCTGCTGATCGGCGGAGCTACGACCAGTCGCGCGCATACAGCGGTGAAAATTGCGCCACATTACAGCGAGCCAGTGGTGCATATTGTGGACGCAAGCCGGGCGGTCCCGGTGACGACGAGCCTGCTGAGCGATGAAAACAGGGTCGAATTCATTGCGCAGCACCGCGCGGAGTACGACGCGGTCCGTAAGGCTCACGCTGCGCCCGAGGTGAAGACGATTTCTCTGGCTACGGCCCGTGCGCGGCGGACGCCAATTGAGTGGAAGGCAGAGGATGTGCCGCAACCGGAATTTACGGGCGTTCGCGTCCTGGATGATTTCCCGCTTGCGACGTTGCGCGAGTTTATTGACTGGTCGCCATTTTTTCATGCCTGGGAGTTGAAGGGCGTCTATCCGCGCATTCTGGATGATGAGAGGCAGGGAGCACAGGCGAGGCAACTTTTCCAGGAAGCGAATGCGCTGCTCGACAGGATCATTGATGAGAAGCTGCTGAAGGCTCGGGCCGTGTATGGTTTGTTTCCCGCTTCGGCGAAAGGGGATGATGTCGAGCTCTACAGTGATGCCGCACGGACCCAGCGGCTGGACACGCTGCATTTTCTAAGGCAACAGGCGAATCGGGAGGGAAACGAGCCGTGCCGATCGCTTGCGGACTTCATCGCGCCTTGTGATAGGCGCCTTTGCGATCACCTTGGCGCGTTTGCTGTAACGACAGGAATTGGACTGAAGGAAATTGCGGATCAGTTTCGAGCGCAACACGACGACTATAACGCCATCATGGCCGAAGCGCTCGCAGATCGGTTGGCGGAAGGATTTGCCGAGTGCCTGCACAAGCGGGTACGCGACGAGTGGGGCTATGGACGCGCAGAGAACTTGAGCCCCGCCGAACTGATTCAGGAGAAGTATCGCGGCATTCGACCTGCTCCGGGTTATCCGGCTTGCCCGGATCACACCGAGAAGGGAACAATCTGGCGACTGCTCGACGTCGAAACGAACACGGGGATGAAGCTGACCGAGTCGTACGCGATGTGGCCGGGATCGAGCGTGAGCGGGCTTTACTTCGCGCATCCTGAGTCGCGCTATTTCACGCTGGGCAAAATCGATCGCGAACAGGTGGCGGACTATGCGGAGCGCAAGGGCATGAGCATAGCCGAGGCGGAGCGCTGGCTTGCGCCGAACCTGAATTACGATCCGGCGCGGTGAACGTTCGAACCGCGTGAATGAATTTGACTGAACTGATGTGGCGATAGTCACATCCAGTCGAACTGCGAATGATTGACCCTATCTGACGCTGGATGCTTAGATGTTGAACGGTAAGGCTACGCCTGCCTTTCACCGTCAGATGGGGAGTTCACGTGGGGATGGGGTCCGATATGTTTTCCGTTTTGATTCTGGCAAGTGCCTTGGTTTGTGGATGCGGCGGTGGGGGAACAACGGGGTCCGGAGCCGGGGCGACCAATCCTCCAACACCTCAGGCTGCGGCAGCGCCGACAATCGCGACAGCGGATGGGCAGAATGGCGCGGTAGTTGTCACTCTCGCGGATTCGACCAGCGGAGCGAAAATTTATTACACGCTGGATGGATCGACGCCGACGACCACATCGCAGCAGTATCAGGGACCGTTCCTGGTTTCCGCGAATATCAAGGTGGAAGCAATTGCCGCGGCATCGGGATACACCAACAGCTCGGTGAGTTCGAAGAGTTTCACGCTGAATATCGCGTCGGGCACGCTGGTGTGGAGCGATGAATTCGCGAATTCCGGAAGTGCCAATGCGCTGCCGGACTCGAAGATCTGGACCTACGATACGGGATACCGGTGCTGCGGGAACAACGAACTTGAGACGTACTGCGCGGCCGGTTCTGCGACGGCGCCGTGCGATCCGAGCAATCCGAATGCTTATATCGATACGACGGGAATTCTGCATGTTGCCGGACGGAATCCTTCGGGCAGCACCTACACGTCGGCCCGTTTGAAGACACAGGGTGTGTTCAGCTTCATGTACGGACGCATCGAGGCGCGGATGAAGCTGCCAGAGAGCCAGGGGATGTGGCCGGCATTTTGGCTGCTGGGCAACAACATCGTTACGTTGAGCTGGCCCGCTTGCGGCGAACTGGACGTCATGGAGCATATCGACGGCAATAATCCGCCTGCCTATGCTGGGGCGCAGCCTCCCGGGTACGACTGGATTGCGGGCTCGGTGCATGGAGGACCCAGCGGCGCACAGGAAGCCAATGGAAGCCAGACATATCACCCGGACGGTTTCTCAGCGGCCGCATGGCATAGGTACGGCATGATCTGGAGCAAGGGGCAGGTGCAGTACTACGTCGATGATCCGCAGAATGTCTATGCGACGTTCACGCCGGCGAACTTCCCGGGTACGTGGCCGTTCGATCAGGGGCCGCAGTTCATCATTCTGAACCTGGCGATTGGCGGCGACTGGCCGGGCAACCCGGATGCGACAACGGTCTTTCCGGGAGATATGCAGGTTGACTACGTGAGGATCTACACAAACTGAGTTCGTTGTTCGGCGCGACGAGAGTCCTCACTGCTTAAGGCCACTCGATGAAACAGTGATCGGCTCCAGGCGGAATTTGTATTCATATGCGACTGCAGGCAACGAGAACTCCTTGTGTATCGGTGCGCCCCAACTGTCATCGCCGCCTACACCCATCTGCCGGTAGTCGAGATTAACGGTGATGTCGTCGGAGTTGACGATTTCGGCGGAATGTTTGTGCCCGATGTTCACCGGAGTTTTCTCGTGCTCCAGTTCTGACATGCGGAAGGGCCACGCGCTGAAACTTAGCAGAGGCATGCCGATGGCTTTGATGCCAAAGCCGCTGTCGTCCGTGAGGGTGACCCATCGCGTGTCGGTGCGGTTGCCGGTTTCCTGCGGCTCGACGTAGGGGAACCACATTTCGTCAACTTTGTTTTTGTAGATGCCGACCGCTGCGCCGAGATTGCGATCCCAGTAGTTTTCCTGCGGGCCGCGTCCATACCACCGGACATTCCGGAGCGCGCCGGAGACTCGCATCTGCATGCCGACACGGGGCAGATCGGGCAGACTGCCTTCGCCGGGCTTGAATGAGCTTTCGACTTCGATAGAGCCATCGCCGCGGATTGTGTAAACGTAGCTTTGCGTTGAATCTCCGGCAGGCAGTGTTGATGTTGCTGTTACCTTCACGGTTGCTGGATCGACCTGCTCCGCATTGACCTTGGCGGGGCCGCGATTCGCGGCTGCGAGTTGCCAGACTCCCTGGCGAGCCGGCATGCCGTTGCCTCGGTCGTTGTCGGTTGGCGCACGCCAGTAATTCGGCTCGAGCGGAGCCGTGAGCAGTTCCTTTCCGCCTACGTTGTAGGAGGAGATGGAGCCGGAGTTGCGATCGATGGCGACGGAGAAGTTATCGTTGGAAATGACGAGGTGATCGGGGATCTCGGCGAGCTTCACCGCAGGAAGACCGTCAACTTTGCGTTCGGGAGCGGCGCCGTCTGTGGAGGGCAGTTCGAATTGGTCCCACGCTACGACGTGCCCGGTCGGAGCCCAAGAGGCGTCCTGCGCCAGTTTGAAGGTAACCGTCAGGAAGTATTCGGCGCCGGGCGTGGAATCCGGCTTCTTGAGATCGAGCGTGACTTCCTTGGTCTCTCCGGGAGGAACGTCCTCCGCCGGCAATTCGCCACTCTGAATGGTCTTGCCGTTTTCATCGAGTGTCCATGACCCGCGGACAAAGCCGAGATCGATGAAGTTGAATTTGTTGTGGATGCGAAGCTTGCTGGTGGGTAAGTCGATGGCCTCAACTTTGATGCCTGCGTAGGAATGCTTTACCTCGCTTAGGCCAGGATGAACGGTGCGATCCGGCAGAACGAGGCCGTTGGTGCAGAAGTTATCGTCGTTTGGCTTATCGCCAAAGTCGCCGCCGTAGGCCCAGAAGTCTTTGCCGTTCGCGCCCTTCTTGCGAATGCCCTGGTCCACCCAGTCCCATATGAAGCCGCCGTGCGCCCATGGTTCTTTCTCGAACAGTTACCAATACTGCTGGAAGTTGCCGGTGCTGTTGCCCATGGCATGCGCGTATTCGATCTCGAAGAATGGGCGGCCGTGGCCGTAGGTGTTGTAGTACTCGACGATATTCTGTGGCTTGGCGTACATCGGCGAGAGCGCGTCCCCATGCACACTGTCGTGGGGCTCGTAGGTGATGAAGAATTCAGGATGGTGCGTCTTACCCCATTCTTTTGCTGCGATGAAGTTTGCGCCCCAGCCGGCTTCATTGCCCATCGAGAAGCCGATGATGGAGGGGTGGTTCTTGTCGCGTTCGATGGTGCGGCGAAATCGATCGACAATGGGTTCGCGGAAATCCGGTCCATCCGAGATGGGTTGCTTTTCACCAGAACCGTAGCCGTGAGATTCGACGTTGGCTTCGTCGAGGATGTAGAGGCCGTATTCATCAGCGAGCGAGTACCACTCCGGGACGTTGGGATAGTGGCAGGTGCGAACGGCGTTGATGTTGTTCTGCTTCATCAGCTTGATGTCTTCAATCATCATTTCGCGCGTAACTACCTGGCCGCGATCGGGGTCGAATTCGTGACGATTGACGCCTTTGATCATCAGCTTCTTGCCATTGAAGAGGATCTGATTGCCCTTAATCTCCGACTGGCGGAAGCCAACCTTCCACGGGACTACCTCGACTACGCCACCCTTCGCGTCTTTGAGCGTAAGCACAAGCTGATAGAGATAGGGCGACTCCGCGGACCACTTGTTGGGCTTGCTTACGGGCTGCTGAAGATCAATGTCGGCTTCTTTGCCGCCGGATACATTCAGCTTTTTGGTCACCGAGAGCACTTGCATTCCCGCGGCGTCGATGAGCTTCGCTTCAACTGACGCCGGGGCGCTCTTCGCGGCTCCGGTGTTCTGCAGGCTCAAATGCAGTTTGAAGGTCGCATTCTCGTAGGCGCTATCGAACGGCGTCAGAACCTGGAAGTCGCGGATGTGCAGGGGAGCACGACAGACGAGCGTCACGTCGCGAAAGATGCCGCTCATTCGCCAGAAGTCCTGGTCCTCCATGTAGCTGCCGTCGGACCAGCGATAGACCTCCACGGCGATGGTGTTCTTGCCAGGCTGAAGGTATTTGGTGACGTTGTACTCAGAGACCATACGTGTGTCTTCGCTATAGCCGACCTTTTGGCCGTTGATCCAGACGTAATAGGCGGAGTTGACGCCATTGAAGAGTAGATAAGTCTGACGGCCGTTCCATGAGGCGGGGACCTCAAAGTCGCGCCGGTAGGAGCCGACAGGGTCCCGCTGCTCGTAGGCGGTCCACGAGTGGTCGTCTGGAGTATCGGTGACGCGCGGGGCATCGCGCTTAAAGGGGTAGGTGATGTTCGTGTAGATCGGCGTTCCGTAGCCTTCCATCTCCCAGTTCGAAGGAACAGGGATCTCCTTCCACGAACTCACGTCGAAGTCCGGCTTGTAGAAGTCGACTGGACGCAGGTCTGGCTGCTTGACCCAGTGAAATTTCCAGGTGCCATTGAGCGACTGCACCCAGAGAGAATCATGTCCGCCGCGGAGGGCGCTGGATTCGTCGCTGAAGGGCGTGAAGGTGGCGCGCGCAGGCTCTTTGTTGATCCCGAACACATGCGGATTCTCCCAATCGGGAGGTACCGAAGTCTGCGATTGCGCAATGAAAGCGGTGAAGACGACCAAGGCCAGCGACAGCAGTAAACGTGAAAAGGCTTTCATTTTTGGGCTCTTCCGGAAGAAGGGTAAGGCTCGCGTGGGAATTCTACTATCTCGGGGGATAGACGGCAGAGAATGGGGGTACGAAGGGATTCAGAAGAATCGTCTCGATTGGCGGTGTTCCCTTAGATTTCGTTCTCCCCCAAGGCGAGTCGCAACTCATGTTCTTCGCTCCATGCCATGCGCAGACCGCCTGAAAAGACACCGCGTCCCATCAGCTGGACGGCTGCAACTCCCCAGCGCATCGCCCGGGGAGCCGTGCCGTCCGGCCAGAGTGATGCCAGAGGCCGAACTACTCCGTTTGCATCCGGATGGTAAACGCGCTCGTCCCAGTTCTGTGAACCTTGAGGGAAGTGAGGATAGTAAGTTACCGCATCGATAGCTGACCGAAGAATTCGATGTTTCCAAGGCTGTGCATACTGGGGCATGAAAAGAATCTTGCTTATCTTGTCTTCGCGGATCTCCCGGACGAATTCATCGAAGCAACTGGCGTTGGTGAGGTTGATGTTTGCGTTCGGCTCTATTCCGTGGCGGTCG
>Ga0105238_10004313_pt1 | contig 14107 bp, 11 predicted proteins | sample KBSC34metaG_FD_81526 | JGI IMG/M metagenome (GOLD analysis project Ga0105238, IMG submission 81526) | Corn rhizosphere microbial communities from Kellogg Biological Station, Michigan, USA - KBS C3-4 metaG | ecosystem: Host-associated > Plants > Roots > Rhizosphere > Soil | place: Michigan, USA... | reverse complement strand
TCGTGGCGGTGTTCGCCGTGCTGCTGGGGCTCTTCGGCATCTATCTGGCGCGCGTCCCCGCGTACAACGCCGAGGACTTCGTGGCGCTCCAGAAGTCGTCGTTCGCGCCCTTCCTGAAGGACCTGACGTTTCGCTGGCACGCCGGCGAGGTGCTGCTCGATGTGGTGCTGATCACGGTGTGCTACTACGGCGCCTACCGTCTCCGCTTCGATGGGCCCGAGCTCGACACGTTCCTGCCGTTCTTCACATCGACGCTCCCGGTGGTGCTGGGCTGCAGCCTGCCCGCTCTCTACACGTCGGGACTGTATCAGCGCTCGTGGGAGACCTTCGGGCTGCGCGACCTTGCGGCCGTCGTCCGGGGCGTCGGCCTCGGATCGCTGCTCGTGCTTGCGGTTGCGTCGCTGCTCTACCGTTTCGAGAACTTTCAGCGCGGCGTGCTGGTGATCGAAGCCATTCTGTTGACGCTGGCGCTGATGATTACCCGCGGCTCCTTCCGTGCGATGGGGCTGGTGGCCTCCACGCGCAGCAAGCGCAACCGGCGTGTGCTGGTGTACGGCGCCGGATCGTTCGGGCAGCTGCTCGTGCGTGAGATGCGCGCCAACCAGCACTGGCACATGAACCCGGTCGGCTTCCTCGATGACGATCCGGCCAAGGCGCACCGCTGGATCGCCGGCGTCCCGGTGCGCGGGACCCTTGACGATCTCGAACGCGTCCTGCACCGTTTCTCAGTGGACGAAGTGGTGCTGAGCAGCCCCGCCATCAATGGCAGCGTCGAGGCGCGCGTTCGTGACGTGTGCGGCATCAAGGAGCGGAAGGTCCGCCGCTTCTCGATGGAAATTCAATAAAGTAGGGCGGTGGCGACCCTGCGCGTTGGGATCGACGGCCGTGCGTTCTCGTCGCCGGCCGCTGGCGTGCGCCGCTACGTCAACGCGCTCGTGCCCGCACTGCGGGCCCTCGGCGAACCGCTGGAGCTCGTGGCGCTCGGCGGTCTGCCGGTCGACCTTCCCGCAGGCATGACGCACGAGGCCGAGCCGCGCCATCCCCCCACCAACCTCGGATGGACGCTCGTGGGGCTGCCGATTGCGGCGCGCCGGGCGGGCGTCGATCTGATCCACGGCCCTTCCTATACCGCGCCGGTCGGGATCCGCACGCCGGTTGTCGTGACGATTCACGACGTCAGCTACGAGCGCCATCCTGAGTGGTATCCCTATCGCCGTGACCGCTTGCGCCGCGCGTTCTACCGTGCCAGCGCGCGATCCGCGGTCCGGGTTGTGACCGATTCGGAGTTCTCGGCGTCCGAGATTCGTGCGGCATACGGCATCACGTCCGGCCGCATCGCGGTGGTGCCGCTGGGGGTCGTCCCGCGTTTCGACAGTTCCGAGCTCGACGAGACGGGCGTGCCAGAGCCCTTCGTCCTCCACGTCGGGGATCTTCATCCGCGCCGCAACTTGCCCGTGGTGCTCGACGCGGTGCTCGCGCTGCGGGCGCGCGGCGGCGAAACCGAAGGGCTGACGCTGGCGGTCGCCGGCGTCGATCGCGGCCTGGTGCCCGAGCTGCGGTCTCGTGCCGACGCCGCCGGAGATCGCGGCGCCCTGACGGTGCTCGGCGTCGTGAGCGACACGCAGCTCGACGCGTTGTATCGCGACGCCTCCGCGCTCGTGTATCCGTCGCTCTACGAGGGCTTCGGCCTGCCGGTGCTCGAGGCGATGGCGCGCGGCACTCCCGTCGTGGCCGTGCGCGCTTCGTCGGTACCCGAGGTCCTTGGCGACGCGGGCGTCCTGCTCGACCCGGGTGATGCCGCTGGCTGGGTGAGCACTCTCGACGCGATAATCGGACAGCCCGATCGCCGCGCCGCGATGGCGGAGGCGGGGCGGACACGGGCCGCTTCTTTTACCTGGGAACGGACGGCGCGCGAGACGTACGAGGTGTATCTCCGCGCGGCAGGTCGATGATCGACACCAGCGTCATCGTCATCAACTGGAACGGCCGGCAGCATCTGCAGGCCTGCCTCGACGCGCTCGCGTCGCAGCAGGGCGTCGAGTTCGAGACGCTCGTCGTCGACAACGGCTCGACCGACGGGTCGGCCGACTTCGTGCGCGCAGCGTTTCCCGCTGTGCGCGTGCTAACGCTTCCGGAGAATCTCGGATTTGCCGGCGGCAACAACGCCGGCGCGCGCGAGGCCCGCGGCCGTCATCTCGTCTTCCTGAACAACGACACCGAGGTTCAGCCCGGTTGGCTGGCGACGCTGCGAGCCGCGGTGGACGAGCCCGCCGGGTTTGCGCTCGTCAGCTCGCGCGTCGTCTACATGCACGACCCGTCGCTCATCGACAGCGCGGGTGACGGCGTGTTGCAGTGGGGTGCAGCGTTCAAGCGCTTTCACGGGTCGAGCGATCCTGAGGCGGCGCGCTCGGGCGAAGTGTTCGGGGTGTGCGGCGCGGCGTGCCTCGTCACGAAGGCGGTATTCGACGAGCTTGGCGGCTTCGACGAGCACTTCTTCATCTCGCACGAGGACGTGGATCTGTCGTATCGCGCGCGCCTGCTCGGATATCGATGCCGCTATGCGGCGGATGCCGTGGTCAGGCACGAAGGAAGCGCCTCGCTCGGACGGTCCAGCCCGTTCGCGGTGTACCACGGGCAGCGGAATCTCGAGTGGCTGTATCTGAAGAACTCGCCGCTCAGCATCCTGCTGCGATCGTTGCCGGGGCACCTGCTGTACACCCTCGCGGCGGCGGGCTACTTCGCGCGGCTCGGGCTGCTCGGCGCGTTTCTCCGCGCGAAGCTCGCCGCTGTTGCTGGCGTGCCGCGGGTGCTTGGGCAGCGCGCCACAGTGCAGCGGACGCGGCGGGTCGGCGCCGGCGCGATCTGGCCGCTGCTCGAGCGGCGCTGGCTGTCCACCAAGCTTGCCGAGAAGCGTTTCGACGTCGGTCTCGCTGGAGAACGATGATGGCGACACCCGCCCCCGAGGTGACGGCCATCATCGTCAACTTCAACGCCGGCGACGAGCTGCGCACGGCGCTCGCGTCGATTGCGAGCGAGCTGACGGGGCACCCGTGGGAAGGCGTCGTCGTCGACAACGCGTCGCAGGACGGCAGCGGCGCGATCGCAGACGAGTTCGCGCCGGCGGTGACGTTGGTGGCGAATGCGGCCAACGTTGGATTCGGCCGGGCGGTGAATCAGGCGCTGGCGCGGGCGCGCGCGCCGTTCGTGCTGATCATGAACCCCGACTGCCGGCTGGAGCCGGGTGCGCTTGCCGCGCTCGAAGCGGAGCTGCGTCGCCATCCGCGCTGCGCCATCGTCGGCCCGCGCATTCTCGATCCCGACGGATCGGTGCAGGGGAGTGCCCGCGGCGATCCGGACATGGTCACCGGGTTCTTCGGACGCAGCACTGCCTTGCGACGGCTGCTGCCGCGGCTGGCGGTGTCGCGCCGCAATGTCGTGGACGCCCCCGTGGCGGCCGACGGCGCGAGCATTGCCGTGGATTGGCTGTCGGGTGCGTGTGTGCTCGCGTGCCGTGAGGTGCTGGCTGCCGTGGGCGGCTTCGACGAGCGCTACTTCCTGTATTGGGAGGATGCGGACCTGTGCCGGCGGCTACGAGCGGCGGGGCATGAGGTGCGCTACGTGCCGGCCGCAAGTGCGGTGCACCGGGTGGGGCATTCGAGCCGCACGGCACGGGCTCCGTCGGTTCGGGCGTTTCACGACAGCGCGTATCTGTATTACTCGACGCACGTGGCGCCCGGCGCGCTCAACCCGAAGCGGCTGCTCGCGCGGGCGCTGCTCGCCGTGCGGTGCTGGTGGCTGCTGAGGGTTACGTAGCGTGCCGCTGACGATCGCGCATCCCGTGGCGGCGGTGCCGTTCCGGCGTCCGCTCGGGCGCCTGGGCGTGCTGGCAGGCCTGGTCGTCGGCAGCATCATGGCCGACCTGCCGCTGTTCATGCCGCTGCCCCTCAAACGCGATGCGACGCACAGCTTTCTCGCGGTGCTGTGGTTCTGTCTGCCGACGGGTGTGCTGGCGTTTCTGCTCTATGACTACGTGCTCGATCGGCCGCTGCGGGCGCTGATGCCAGAAGGGCTGGCGCGGCGGCTTGCTCGGACCGGTCGAGAAGCGCGTCCGCCGGTGTGGTCGCCGTCGGTGCTCGTATCGATTCTCGTGGGTGCCGCGACGCACGCGATATGGGATTCGTTCACGCACGGTGGCCCGGCAGGCGTGGGAGAGTGGTTGCCGGCGCTGGAGACGCGGCTCTTCACCGTGTCGGGCTACACGGTCTACGTATTCAGCGTGCTGCAGCACGGCAGCACCGTCGTTGGAATGGCCTTACTGATCGCCTGCATCTGGCGGTGGTACGGACGTGCGCCGCAAGGTGAAGCAGCCGCGGGCGCGCTGTCGCCGCGTGCCCGCCGCGCCCTGCTCATTCTGATGGCGCTTGCGGCCGTGGCTGGCGCGATCGCAGCGGCGGCGATTCGTCCGCCGGCCGGAGCGACGATTCGTCACCTGCAGCCGGTCGTGCGGCGCGTGGTCGTGGCCAGCCTTTCTACCCTCGTCGGAGGCGTCACGGTGTACGCGATCGCCTGGCATTCCCTGCGGCGTGGGGGCCGGCTGTAGACGGCCCGGCGATGCATTCCGGTCGGCAGGCCTGAAGGTGTCCAGCTACGACAGCACTTCTTCCACCAGCTCTGCGACGTGCTCGCCGATCGACAGGCATGATGTCAGGCCGGGTGACTCGATCCCGGCGGCCTGCACGAGCCGGGGGTTGAACCGATCGCGCTCGATCTTGAAGTCGGCGAACGACTCCTCCGGTCCATGGAGTTTCGGCCGGATCCCGCTCCCGCCGAGCCGCAGATCGTCGAGCGTCAGCTCCGGTAGCAGCTCGCGCGCCGGCGCGAGATAGTCCTCGACCGGAATGCGCTCGCCTTCGTAATCATCCTTGCGATCCTGAAAGCGCACCGTCGGTCCCACCGTCACGTTGCCGAAGATGGTCTTGGTGAGGTGGACGCCAAGGCTGTGCCCCTTCGCGTGCGGCAGTGGGTAGACGAGCCCGTTGACGAGCCGACGTTTCGCCGGCACGAACTCCACATATTCGCCACGGCATGGATAGATGGTGAACGTCTCACCACCCAGCGCAGCCGAGATCTCGTCGGCATAAAGGCCCGCCGCGTTGACGACCGCGCGCGCCTGGATGGTCTCCGCGGGCGTGCGCAGGGTGATGCCAGACGGGGTGACGTCAGCGCCGACCACAGGCGACCCTGGCAGCACGATCGCGTCGCGGGCGGCGCACTGCCGGACCAGGGCGTGGATCAACGCTTCGGCGCTGAGAATGCCGGTGTTCGGCGAGTAGAGCGCCGCCACCGCATGCACATGCGGTTCGCGATCGTGAACGAACGCGCGGTCCACGAGCCGCAGCCCTTCCACGCCGTTCGCGTCGCCCTTTGCCTTGATCGACTCGAGCGTGGCAATGCCCGCTTCGTCGTGGGACACGATCAGCTTGCCGCAACGCATGTGCGGCACACCAAACGTGTCGCAGAACTCGAAGAGTCGCCGGGCACCTTCGACGCAGTGCCGCGCTTTGAGCGAGCCGGCGGGGTAGTACATCCCCCCGTGAATCACCTGACTGTTGTGCGTGCTCGTGCCCATGCCGGCACGCGGCTCGCGTTCGAGGACGCAGACGCTGTGCCCGCGCCGGGCAATAGCCAACGCGGCGGCCAGCCCCACGACGCCGGCGCCGACAACAGCAGTGTCGATGGTTTCCATTGGCGAGTCGGGTGCGCTGCGGTACGATCGGTCGGTTTGTCGCCGCGCCCCACCATTATCAGATGACTCTCCGCCGCGTGCTCGTGACGGGGGCCGACGGGCAGCTTGCCCACCACATTGCGCGCGTCTTTGCCGACGTGGACGTCGTGGCGCTCGACCGCAAAGCTCTCGACGTCACCGACCCCGCGGGGGTCGCGCGGCGAGTGGCGGAGGCGTCGCCGGACGTGATCATCAACTGCGCGGCGTTCAACGACGTGGACGGCGCTGAAGATCGCCCGGAGCAGGCGCTGGCTGTAAACGCGTTCGCGGTCCGCAGCCTGGCGCTTGCCGCCGAGACGGCCGGGGCGCTGCTGGTTCACTACAGCACCGACTTCGTATTCGACGGCCGCCGCACGGAGATGCCCTACACCGAGGCCGATACGCCCTCTCCGCGCAGCACGTACGCGTCCTCGAAGCTGATGGGGGAGTGGTTCGCGCTCGACGCGCCGCGCGCCTACGTCCTGCGGGTCGAAAGCCTGTTTGGCTCGCCGGCGGGCTGGATGGGACGTCGCGGCACGCTCGACACGATCGTGGACGGCCTGGCGGCTCAGCGCGAGGTCCGCGTGTTCACGGATCGCGTGGTGTCGCCGAGCTATACCCCCGACGTTGCCGCAGCGACGAAGCACCTGATCGAACGAGATGCCCAGCCGGGTCTCTATCACTGCGTCAACGAAGGGCACGCCACGTGGGAGCAGGTGGCGCGCGAAGCGGCGCGCCTGCTCGGTGTCGATCCCGTGCTGCGGCTTACCACGTCGGATCGAGTGACGATGAAAGCCGCGCGCCCTGTCTACTGTGCGCTGTCGCCGGGCAAGCTCGCGGCGGCCGGGTTTGAGATGCCGTCGTGGGGAGATGCGCTCGATCGCTGGCTGCGTGCTAGGTCGTCCGCGAGCGGCAGACTAGAATGAATCTGCATGGCTAAGCGCGCGATCATTTCGGGCATTACCGGACAGGACGGTTCATACCTCGCGGAATTGCTGCTCGGCAAAGGGTACGAGGTGACCGGCATCATCCGGCGCTCGAGCTCGCCCAACCTCTGGCGCATCGAGCACCTGCTCGATCGCATCACACTGCGCCCCGCGGATCTGCTCGATCAGTTGTCGCTCGTGCGCGTCATCCAGGACGTGCAGCCCGACGAGTTCTACAACCTGGCGGCGATGTCGTTCGTGCCGGCGTCGTGGGATCAGCCGCTGCTGACCGGTGACTACAACTCGATGGGCGTGACGCGGCTACTCGAGGCCGTGCGCCAGGTGAACCCAAAGATCCGGCTGTATCAAGCATCGTCGAGCGAGATGTACGGGCGCGTGCGCGAGGTGCCGCAGAGCGAGCTGACGCCGTTCTATCCGCGCAGCCCTTATGGCGTGTCGAAGGTGTTCGGGCACTACATCACCGTGAACTACCGCGAGAGCTACGGGATTTTCGCGGTGTCGGGGATTCTCTTCAACCACGAGTCGCCGCGGCGCGGGCTCGAGTTCGTGACTCGCAAAGTCACCGACGGTGTGGCGAAGATCAAGCTCGGGAAAGCGGACCATCTGGCGCTTGGGAACCTCGACGCGCAGCGCGATTGGGGCTTTGCCGGCGACTACGTCCGCGCGATGTGGCTGATGCTGCAGCAGGACGTCGCGGACGACTACGTGATTGCCACCGGCGTGACGCACTCCGTGAAGCACCTCGTCGATACCGCGTTCAAGCACGTGGGGCTCGACTGGCAGAAGTACGTTCGCACCGATCCGCGATTCATCCGCCCCGCGGAAGTCGATCTGCTGATCGGCGATGCGTCGAAGGCGAAGGCGCAGCTTGGATGGTCGCCGGCGGTCACTTTCGAGCAGCTCGTCGAGATGATGGTGGACTCCGATCTCGATCGTCACGCGTCCGCCACGGGCGCCGCGGTGGCGTCCACGGGCCGCGAGCATTCGGGGTACCCAACGTCGTAGGCGACGCCTTCAGGTGGCCCGGGCCGGACTAAAGCCGGCCCCTACGTTAGAAGCGCTACGACCGTTTCCCGATCGCCGCGTAGTCCAGATACGTACAGAGCAGCGAGTTCAGCTTGTCGACGTTGGCGTTGAGCGCATCGGCCGCGTCGCCGAGCGTGGACGACGTGACGCGCTGCAGCTTGTGGTGCTCAGGGTACGGCGCCTCGTACTGGATCTGCACGCCGCCGAAGCCGCTGGCCTGTAGCAGGAACTTCAGCGTATCGGGGTGCAGCGGCTGCACGTGCGTGATGTCGCGCACGTAGCTCTCGAAGAACGCGAACCAGCACGCGGGGTTGATCGTCTCGAGCACGATTGGCGCGCCGGGGCGCAGCGCCGCGTACGCCGCGTCGAGCAGGTTGGTGAGATACGCCGGCTCGAGGTGCTCCACGACCTGGGCGGCCAGCAGTCCGCCAAGCGAGCCGGCCGGCTGCGCGCGCAGGTAGGCGAGCGCGTCGGCCTTCGACGCCTCGAGCCCCTTCTGCCGGCACACTTCCACCATCGAATCGTTGACGTCGATGCCGCGCGCGCGTATCCCGCGCTCTGTCAGCAGCGCCAGGAATTCGCCGCGACCACAGCCGATGTCGAGCACGTCAGCGGCGCCGGCGAAGAGCTCGACATAGCGTACCTGACGCGCGCGGATCTCTTCGGGCGCGCCGCGGAACTGATCCTCGAAGCCGACGTATTTCGCGCTTAGAGCCTCGGAGGAGGTTGTCGTCGGTGCGCGCAGAGGTGCGTTTTCCCTACTCTGCTCACCCTGCCCACTCCGCTCACCCTGCCGCGACAGCTCGCGCGTCAGATCGTGGTTGGACTGGCGCAGCACCGCGACGACGGTCCGTAGCTCCTGCTGCTCGTCGCGCAGCTGGTCGAAGGCCGCCTCCATCCGCCGCTCGCGCGCCGCGAGCGCCTCGCGGTAACGCTCGACCTGCTCGAGCGACGACAGGATCGGCGCCAGCGTGTTCACCAGCTGCACGACCTCGGAGTTGAAGGTTTCCTGCGGGCCGAGCAGCCGCGCCAGCACACGGCGCACCTGGTAGAGGATGCGACGCGGCAGCCCGGAGCTGCCCGAGACGTAGCCCTCGATGCGCCAGTCGCGATTCAGGCGCTCGAGGAGATCGCGGTATTGCTCGATGGAGGCGATCGGTTCAGTAGGGCGCAGGGCGTCGCTCATCGCCCCGCGAAGCGGGGCCAAAGAGATACTGGCCTATGCGCGAAACGGGACGTTTCGCGCACCCTATAATCTGCCGACCATGCCCTCGAGAGGGCTGCTGGCCGTAGCGTACATCTTCTTCGGGATGCGTCCGGCCAGAAACGCCTGCCGGCCGGCGAGTATCGCGTGCTTCATGGCTTCGGCCATCTGCACCGGGAACTGGGCGCCGGCGATGGCGGTGTTCATGAGGACACCGTCCGCGCCGAGTTCCATGGCCAGCGCCGCGTCCGACGCGGTGCCGACGCCCGCGTCGACGATCACGGGCACCTTGGAGAACTCGCGGATGATCCGGATGTTGTTCGCGTTCTGGATCCCGAGGCCCGACCCGATGGGCGCGCCGAGCGGCATCACGGCCGCGGCCCCCGCCTCTTCGAGTTTGCGGCAGGCGATCGGATCGTCGTTGGTGTAGGGCAGGACGACGAAGCCCTCGGAAACGAGAATGCGCGTCGCCTCGATGAGCGCCTCGTTGTCGGGAAAGAGCGTCCGCTCGTCGCCAATCACTTCGAGCTTCACCCAGTTCGACAGCCCCGCCTCGCGCCCGAGGCGCGCCGTACGGATCGCCTCTTCCGCCGTGTAGCACCCCGCGGTGTTCGGCAGGATGAAGATGCGCTCGGGGTCGATGTAGTCGAGGAGCGACTCGCGCGAGCGGTCCGAGATGTTCACGCGGCGCACCGCCACCGTCACCATGTCGGCGCCCGACGCCGTGTGGCAGTCGCGCATCACCTGATGGGTGGGGTACTTGCCCGTGCCGACGATGAGGCGCGACCGGAACGTCCGGCCGGCGATGACGAAAGAAGTGTCTGTCACTGTCCCTTATCCGCCGCCGACCGCGTTGACGATTTCGAGCCGGTCGCCCTCGCCGATGACGACGGTGGTGAACGTGTGCCGCTTGATGATTGTCAGGTTGTGCTCGATGGCCACCCGGCGCGGGTCGATGTCGAGCTTCGCCAGCAGATCGGTGACCGACAGCGGCTGTTCGAGCTCGTAGGGTTCTCCGTTCAAGGTGATCGTCACGTGCAAAGGCCTGTAAGGCGAGCGTACTAGGTCGATTCCGCGCAAGTCAACGCGCCGGCCCGGCTACTTGGGACGTAGTCCCTGAACTTCTGGTTCTCCGTGCAGACGAACTCGTACAGACGGTCGTCAGGAAGCAGGGTCATCGTGGTCTTGAAGCCGAACGGCCGGGTGTAATACTTCGGATCGTCGAAGGTCATCTCGAGGTCCATGTGGCCGACGTCGCGCCGGTGAAAGCGCTCCGTGATGCGCATCTGCTCGCTTCGCGGATGCCCGAAGCCGTCCAGCCACGCGCCCTCGTTGAAGCCGGTCGTTTCGACCACGAGCGTGTCTTCCTCCCAACGCCCTGCAGACGTCCCCATCCAGCTCGGCTCAGGGGGCTGTGGCAGGGTGCGACCATCGAGGTAGATTTCACGCGCGGGGTCGCCGCTTCCGTGCAGCACCGCGATCTCGCGGAGCCCCTGAACCATCTTGAGGTTGAACGTCAGCGTCGCGGCCGGGAGGCTGGAAGGCAGGCAATACGCGGTTTGAAAATCCCGACCGCTTTTCTGCCGCGCTTCAGTGATGGCGGCCGCCTCTGGTCGAAGCGGCTGGTCTTCGGGTTTCACGTCCCAGAAGACGTTGATCATGTGCTTGGTGACTTCGTTCAGATCGGGCTGGATGGCGGCCAGCTCCGGCCCGAGCACTCGGACGAATTCGGCGGTCGGCGTACGCTCGGTTTCCCACATGCCGGAGAGGTCGGGCCTGCCGTTCAACCGCGGCGCCGGGCCGGACAGATCCACCGGTCGGCCTGTCGCAGGTCGAATCTCAGGATCGCGAGGTTTCATCCAGCGCGCCGCGCCAAAGCCCACGGCAGCGGCGACTACTGCAACCAGGATTGAATGCGGTTTCATCGCCGGGAGTCTAGCTCACCCGTTTGACTCGCGTGCCGCCATCACGTACGGTTGAACGATCCAATCCATGAGTCCGACCGCACCGACGATGCCCCTCGGCGTTGAGGGGTTCACCTACGCCGACCTGTATTCGCCCGCCCGTCTCAAGGATCTCTACGAGCGATTCTGTCGGGACGTGGCGGCGGCCGATCCAGCGTTCTGGGCGGAATGGGACGCGTATCGGCAGGATCCCGACGCCTCGCGCTCGCCGGTGGCGGTGTCGGACCTGATCGTCCGGATGGCGCCGTACGTCAGCAGCTTCGTCGAGCAGCTGTTCGACGTGAGCCAGGCGGCCCGCGAACTGCGCGCGCGGACCGCGGATCTCGACGAGCTGTTCCGGTTCAAGGTGGACTTCGTGCGCAAGCGGTCGCTGCCGCTCGTGAAAGGCGGGGCGCACGTGCACCGCACGCCAGCGGACATCGGCGTCATCGACACGCTCGCCGCCGCGTTCCCCACGCTGGACCGCGAGCGCGCCATCGCCGCGGCGGGGTGTCAGCTGCTGGATCGCGAAACCGCGCTGCGTGCCGAGGGCTCGGACGACGAGAAGGCGGAGGTGACCGCACAGATCGACGCGCTGAAGCGCTGGTGCGCCTCGTGCCTGCACGACCCGTCCTACAAGGACTGGGTCGTCTTCCGCTTCCCGGAAACGCTCGACTACCAGAACCTCGTGCAGATCCAGCGACCGCGCGCCGACCTGCCCGAGTCGATGATCGGCCCCGAGGCGAAGTTGCGCCGCCGCGACGGCTTCGCGCTCACAGACGGACGCTACACGCCGCGCGAGAACCTGAGCGAGATCCACTACTGCGTGCTGTGCCACGAGCGCGACAAAGATTCGTGCTCCAAGGGCATTCGCGACAAGGCCGGCGTCATCACGAACAACCCGCTCGGCATTCCGCTTGCCGGCTGTCCACTCGACGAGAAGATTTCCGAGATGCACATGCTCCGGAAGTCTGGCGATGCACTCGGCGCGCTCGCGATCATCGTGGTGGACAACCCGATGTGCCCCGGCACAGGGCACCGCATCTGCAACGATTGCATGAAGGCCTGCATCTACCAGAAGCAGGAGCCGGTCAACATCCCGCAGGTCGAGACGGGCGTCCTCACCGACGTGCTGAAGATGCGGTACGGCGTGGAGATCTACGGGCTGTTGACGCGCTGGAATCCGCTCAACGTCCGCCGGCCATTCGCGCTGCCCTACAACGGGCGGAACATCCTGGTGGTGGGCCTCGGCCCGGCCGGCTACACGCTGTCGCACTATCTGCTCAACGAAGGTTTCGGCGTGGTGGCGATCGACGGCCTCAAGATCGAACCGCTGCCGCCGGCGCTCACTGGCGAGGGCGGCCCGCAGAGGCCTCGCACGGTGCCGCAACCGATCGAGCAGTGGGGCGACATCTATTCCCGCCTCGACGAGCGGGTGCTCGAGGGCTTTGGCGGCGTGTCCGAGTACGGCATCACCGTGCGCTGGGACAAGAACTTCCTCACGTTGCTGCACCTCACGCTGGCGCGCCGCGACAAGCTGCGCGTGTACGGCGGCATACGCTTTGGCGGCACGCTGCCGATCGAGGATGCGTGGGCGCATGGCTTCGATCACGTCGCGATTGCGGCCGGCGCCGGCAAGCCGACCGTGATCGACATGAAGCACAACCTCGTGCGCGGCGTGCGCAAGGCCAGCGACTTTCTGATGGCGCTGCAGCTCACCGGTGCCTTCAAGCGCAACGCGTTGCCGAACCTGCAGGCGCGGCTGCCCGCCATCGTCATCGGCGGCGGCCTCACCGGTATCGACACGGCCACCGAGCTCTTCGCCTACTACCCGATTCAGGTGGAAAAGACGCTCGAGCGCTACGACGCGCTGTGCGCCGAGGAGGGCGAGAACGTGGTCCGCGCGGCGTGCGACGTCGAAGAGCAGGGCATTCTCGACGAGTTCCTCGCCCATGGGCGCGCGGTGCGTGCCGAGCGCGCGCGTGCGGCTGCAGCGGGGGAGGCGCCGAACTTCGTGCCGCTGGTGCGGAGCTGGGGCGGTGTGACGCTGGCCTATCGGAAGAAGATGACCGACTCGCCGGCGTACCGCCTGAACCACGAAGAGATCATCAAGGCGCTCGAAGAAGGCATCAACTTCGCCGAGGGGCTCGACCCGAAGGAGATCGTCGCCGACGAACGTGATCACGTGGTGGCGATGCGTCTCGACGGACCGAACGGACCCGTGGAACTGCCGGCCCGCACGGTGCTCGTCGCGGCTGGGACGTCGCCCAACATCATCTACGAGAAGGAACGACCCGGGTCGTTCGCGCTCGACTCCAAGCGCCGCTACTTCCAGGGGTTCCGGGCCGAGCGCGTAGACGGGGCCGTTGCGCTGACGCCCGATCCGAACGGTTTCTTCACGTCGCACAACGACAACGGCCGGCTCATCTCGTACTACGGCGACAACCATCCCCGCTATGCCGGCAACGTGGTCAAGGCGATGGCGTCGGCCAAGCACGGCTATCGCCACGTGGTGGCGCTTTTCTCGGACGAGATCGCGACGCTCGGCCCCGCGGGACAGACCGCACGGGATGCCGCATGGGATCGCCTCGTGGGCACGCTGGACGGTGAGCTTCTGGCGACGGTCGTGCGCGTCGAGCGGCTGACGCCCACCATCGTCGAAGTGGTCGTGAAGGCGCCCGCCGCGGCGCGCCACTTCCATCCGGGCCAGTTCTACCGGCTGCAGAACTTCGAGGCGCTGGCCGCGCGCGCGAAGTCGCCCGGCGAGCCGCCGCTGCTCATGGAAGGGATCGCGCTGACCGGCGCATGGGTCGACAAGGAGCAGGGGCTGCTGTCGATGATCGCGCTCGAGATGGGCGTGTCGAGCCGGCTGATTGCGTATCTGAAGCCCGGCGAGCCGGTGGTCGTCATGGGCCCAACAGGGACGCCCACCGAAATTCCCCACGGCGAAGCCGTGCTCCTGGCGGGCGGCGGACTTGGCAACGCGGTGCTGTTCTCGATCGCGAAGGCGCTGAAGGAGAACGGCAACAAGGTGATCTACTTCGCCGGCTACAAGAAGGGCGAGGATCTCTACAAGCGCGAGGAGATCGAGGCGGCCACCGACCAGGTGGTCTGGAGCACCGACGTCGGGGCCGAGATCGCCGCGGGCCGCGCGCAGGACACGCACTTCCGCGGCAATATCGTCCAGGCGATGGTGGCCTACGCCAACGGCGAGCTGGGCAAG
>Ga0105238_10004312_pt1 | contig 14109 bp, 9 predicted proteins | sample KBSC34metaG_FD_81526 | JGI IMG/M metagenome (GOLD analysis project Ga0105238, IMG submission 81526) | Corn rhizosphere microbial communities from Kellogg Biological Station, Michigan, USA - KBS C3-4 metaG | ecosystem: Host-associated > Plants > Roots > Rhizosphere > Soil | place: Michigan, USA... | reverse complement strand
TCGAACTCAACGCCCATGAGCAGCCCGCCGTTCGAACCACCCTCGATGCCCAGGTGGTCGGTGGTTGTGAACTTGCGTGCGACTAGGTCCTGGGCGACTGCGTAGAAGTCGTCATAGATTCGCTGCCGATGAGTTTTGAGCCCGGCATCGTGCCACGCCGGACCGAACTCGCCGCCGCCGCGGATATTCGCGAGAACGAAACTGTATCCGCGCTCCAGCCAGAGCTTACCCATCACCGCGCTGTATGCCGGAGTATTCGAGACCAGAAAGCCGCCATACGCTGTGAGCAGCGTGGGAGTACTCCCATCGAGCGGCATGTCCTTCCGGTGCACGATGAAGTACGGAACCTTCGTCCCGTCCTTGGAAGTTGCCTCCATTTGTTCGACCACATCTCGCGAGCCATCGAAGAGTGCCTTCTGTGTCTTGCCAGGCTTGAGCGATCCATCCGCAGCATTTCCCAGTAACACGCTTGAAGGAGTCAGGAAGCCCGTTTGCGCAAGGAAGAAATTGTCATCTTGAAGGCTCGTTGACGCTATGCCCACCGTCAGATTGTCCGGCACACTCAACTTAAGGCGCGACCACTTTCCACTCTTGCTGTGCGTATAGACATAGGCGCGGCCTTGCACGTTCTCCAGCGTGGTCAGCAGCACATGATTCTTCGTTGTCGACACGCCCTGCGCAAATTCTTTTTCGGTTGGGGCGAATAAGATCGTGGGCCTCAGATGAACTGGATCCGCCGCCGCGGCCTTCGCATCGATGGACACCACGGCCCCCTTTGCGATGGTGGTCGTTCCGCCCTCGGGTTTCCAGTCTTCGTCCAACGTAATGATCAGCTGGTCATCGTGCAGGCCGTCAATCCTGGACTGGAGCGGCAAACCGAGCTTCTTCGGTCCGCTCGCCAGCAACAGGTAATGCTCGCTCTCGAATGTCGTCGTGCTGCGGTGCACCATTGCGACGCGATGTCCCTGGCCGTCTGTGAGAACCTCGGGATCGTCGCCGTAGCCGTTGTCCTTGGTGCTGCCGCGATATACCTCCACCGAGCCTTCAAGCGGAGTTCCACGTTTCCATCTCCGCACAGTGATCGGATACCCGGCCTCGCTCATGGTTCCCGAGCCCCATTCGCGCGCGATCAGGAGCGTGTCCTTGTCCAGCCAGTCGACGCGTTGCTTGCCGCGCGGCAATACAAAGCCACCTTCGACGAATTTGCCGCTCTTCAGATCGAATTCGCGCAAAGTGACCGCATCTTCGCCGCCGACCGAGAGCGACACCATGCAGTGCTCTTGTTCCGGATCAAGGCATGTCAGTCCCTTGCCCACCCAACTCTTCTGGTCCTGCTTGCCGAGCGCGTCGTAATCAAGCACCGTCTCCCACTTCGGATCCGTCGAGAGATAGCCGTCAAGTGTCGTTCGCCTCACGATTCCGCGCACATGATCTTTATCGCGCCAGGTGTTGTAGACGGCCCCGCCACGGAACACGGGGAAGGGAAGCTTGTCAGGCGAGTCGAGCACCTTCAACGCATCGTCGCGAAGCTCATCGAATGGCTTCTGCTTCTCCAACACGGCCGCGGTGCGGGCGTTCTCCGCCTTCACCCATGCCATCGGCTTCTCGCCGTGAATGTCTTCAAGCCACGTGTACTTATCCGGTTGCTCGGAAGGGCCCTGACCGAGTACGCCACCCGCCATCATCAAGACCGCTGCACCAACGATCCAACGCATTCTTCGTGCCTCCTAGGGAGAATTGACATAGCCTGCGAATCAGAGTTCGCTTCAGTTCTTTGGAATCCGTAACCAGAGAGGGATTGCCGTGTCCGTTATCTTATCTGACGGGCGGGCCCGTTCTTCAGGCTGCACCGGGGTGAAGGTGGCGGCCCGGCAGAACAGATCCAGCCCGGCCTTTGCTACCCTAAATAGATATCCCGGCCGTTCCCCTGCGAACTCTGTGGCGGTGGTCCGATCCGGAGCTCATTTAGAGGGACGTATCCCCAACTCGGAGCACTACCATCTCAAGCACTTCCGAAACCACTTCGCACCTGCTCTCGCAGGGCTTCCCCGCTGAGTTCACTCCGGGCGCCCGGTCGGCCGTGTTCACCTGCCTGCGAATCCAGCCAGACGAGAAGGTCACGCTTATCACGGACCGCGTCACAGAGCCGATCGCTGCCTCGATCGCAGCTCAACTGAAAGAGCGCGGGTGCCCCTTCAATGCCTTCATCCTTGAAGACCTCGCGCCGCGTCCACTCGCCGAGATGCCTGCGGCGGTTCTGGCGGATATGGAAACCTCTGCCGTCTCCATTTTTGCGGTTCAGGTTCAGCAGAATGAATTGCGCTCGCGGATGCAGATGACCGACGTCGTCAACCGCCGCCGTATGCGCCACGCTCACATGGTCAACATCACCCCCGAGATCATGTGTGACGGTATGCGCGCTGACTTCGACGCTGTCGATCGTCTCTCGCAGCAGGTCCTCGACCGCGTTCGCCGCGCTGTTCGCATTCGCGCCACCACGGCGGCTGGAACCAACATCGTCTCGGATATGAACCCGGACTACAAGTGGTTCAAGACTTCGGGAATCATCTCGCCGGAGAAGTGGGGAAATCTTCCCGGTGGCGAGTGCTTCACCTCTCCCGGAGAGGTCAACGGAACTTTCGTTGTCGACGGAGTCGTCGGAGACTGGCTGTGCGCGCGCTATGGGTTGCTCGATTCCACCCCACTCACCATCGAGATCGCGCAGAATCGCATCGTCTCCTGTTCCAGCAGCAACAAGCAGCTTGAGCATGATTTTTGGGCCTACACGCACACAGACGAGAACTCCGATCGCGTAGGGGAATTTGCCATCGGCACCAACATCGGGGTCTCTCGCGTGATCGGTAATATTCTTCAGGATGAGAAATTTCCCGGCATCCACATCGCGTTCGGAAACCCCTACGGCGAACACACCGGCGCTCCCTGGCGCTCTTCAACACACATCGATGTCGTCGGCCTCGGCTTCAATATATGGCTTGAATACGAGGGGGGCGAAGAACAGATCATGCAGCAAGGCCGCTTTCTGATCAGTGCCTGATTGTCTTCTACTGCGATTTCGGGTGTTGCGTCCGGGTCTTTCGGGGCCGACCCCTGGGTAATATTGCCCGTCGCCCGTAATTCTGCAATTCTGAACGCAGTGTTCGAAAGGCCCCGATGAACCTCATGCGAAGACTTGCTACAGCAGTTGTTCTATCTGTTGCTCTTGCTTGCGGCGCACTTCGCTCCGCGGCGGAACCCGCGATGTGGGTCGTCAAGGGCCCGCATGCCACCGTCTATCTTTTTAGCACGATTCACGCACTCGACAAGGATCATCCCTGGCACACGGCCAAGGTGGACGCAGCAATACAGCGAAGCCAGGCTCTATGGCTTGAGATTCCGAATCCAGACGACTCCGCAGCGATGCAGCCTGTTCTTATCCAGCTCGGCATGGATATGGCCCATCCGCTTTCGACCAAACTGACCCCGGAGCAGTTGGCAAAACTCGACAAAGCGGCGGCCCCGGTTGGAGGCGCTGCCGTACTTGAGCCGATGAAACCGTGGCTCGCCGGCATGATGTTGAGTCTCGCGCCTGCACTCCAGGCCGGGTACGATCCAGGCAGCGCTGTCGAACTTCAGCTCAAACCCGAATTCGCAGGCAAGAACAAGCCGGTAAAGGGGTTTGAAACTGCTGAACAGCAGCTGCACTACTTCGCAGATCTACCGGAAAAAACGCAGCTCGACTTCCTCGCCTCTGAGCTTGAAGATGCCGATGGCGCCGTAGACAAGTTCAAGGAACTCGTCGCTGCCTGGTACTCAGGCGACGTAGCGAAACTCGATGCGCTCAACAATGCTGAATTTCGCAGCAAGTACCCCGACTTATTCCAACTGCTTGTCGTCAAGCGGAATCAGAACTTCGCGAAACAAATCCAGGAACTTCTCAAAGGCGATGATGTGATTTTCGTGGCTGTGGGCGCAGGCCACCTGGTTGGCAAAGACGGCGTGCCTGCATTGCTGGAAAAAGAAGGCTACAAAGTCACCCGCGAATAGCAGCCAGTATCTCTCGAAGAGGAATAATCGTGTTCACGGTCGATGGTATCCGCAAACTTCATCATTGGACTCATGCCAGCCTGAGCCTGCTTCTCGAGCATCTTTCGACCTTGCCGACGGAGTCCAGTACAAAAGAACTTGCCTCGTTTGGCTTCAACACCATCCAGAAACAGGTCATTCACATTTTCAACTGCGAGGGCTTCTGGGTCAGCGTCCTTCAAGGGCTAGGTTACGTCGATCGCAGTCCGGTCGACTTTCCTGCAATCGCCGACGCAGTTTGCTTCCAGCAAGAGACCAGTCACCGGACTCTGCAGTACCTTGCGAATCTTTCCGATCAGCAGCTGAACAGCAATGCGGAGCTTCATTTCCCGGATGGAGATCGCGCCGTCAGGACCCCGGCGCTGGTACTGCATCACATGATCACGCATGCGTTTCACCACAAAGGACAGATCGTGGCCATGTGCCGTGAACTCGGCCATCCTGCCCCAGACACCGATCTCAACCAGTTTGAGTGAGCGCAATGACCAGGGCGTATATGGGCCCGACTGCGCAATCATCAACGTGCAGCCGTCAGGATCTTCCACGCGAAATTCTCCTTCACGCAAATAACCGGCATAGGTGATTTCGCTTGCTGCATCTCCCTTGGCAAGCAATTCTTCTTTCAGCCCCTTTCATGTGCCGAGCGTACAGATAAAAGAGTTGTCCGCTCCACTTGAAGCACCGGCGTTGCGAGTCATCTCTTTCTCTTTTGAACCGCGAAGTAGATCCAGCATCCCACCATCGATCCCACCACGCCTGAAAGAAAATGAAGTACTTCATGCGTATACATATGTTCCCACCTCAATGCCAGCCAGATGTCCCATAGCTGATGTGCCTGCAAAAACTGGGCTAGGCGCGGGAGAGTAGGTCCTACCCACAATTCGTCTGCCAGGCTCAACACGCCGAGAAGCGTGAGCACGATGACTAAAGCATCTGGGAAGACTCGCACCTTCATCTGGGACCTGAGAGAGATTGTAGGTGAGTCGCTGGTCCCGTGTACTTCCAGCCTGAGAATCGAATGCGATACGCAAGATTGCGACGGCCCGCGGACCATTGTTGTCGCTGTATTGAACCTTGTCGGTGATTTGGAGAATGGTCGGGGCCAATCGCGATGCTAGCCCGCAGCGAACTCAAGAAATGCTCTGACCAGATGGCCCTGCACCTCTTCCACATTCTTTCTGCTTATCAGCTCATGTCCCACGCCAGGCAAGAGCATCAGGTTGACGCGAGCCGGAATCAGCTTCAAAGCTGTCTCCAGTTCTCCTGGCGTTCCGAAACCATCTTTATCGCCACTCACGAAGAAAGCCGGAATATGAAGAGAAGGGAAGTGTTCAGTCCTCATTTGCTCCGGCTTCTCCGGCGGGTGCAGAGGATACGACAAGAGCAGCAACGAGTGAGCGATCTGGGGCTCCAGCGCCGCGAGCATCGACGCCTGTCGTCCCCCATAGGAGTGCCCCCCGAGAAATATCCGCCCGGACGTCTCTTTTCGCAGTGCTTCCACCGCTGACCGCAAGCCATCCTGGTCCCGTTGCGCGCTTCCGCGTGGCGGAGGGCCGTGAGGCCGAGCCTGCCGGAATGGCAAATCGCACCGTAGCACGGTGACTCCCGCCATGCAAAAAGCGTCCGCCAGAGTCGTCAGCAACGTTGACCGGCAATTCGCTCCGGCTCCGTGCGTCAGCACCAATCCATCTGCGTCCGCGCGCTCTGCCCGGTGCAGCAAACCTCTCACCGCAGCGCCCGGAACCGAATCGTCTCTGAATTCTTCTGCCTTCATAGCAATTACCGTTCGATGACTAGCCTTAAATTTGATTCTCCCATTTTCAGTTACCTAGAAAGCTCCCTCTTTCAAGAATGGAGCTAGAAACCCGCACGAATCTAATTAATATCTCCCAAGGGCGTCACCGGATTGAGAGACTCCACTTTTCATTGTCAGAGTGGGAGAGTGGTGGGGCTCTTAGTCTGAGGGCTCTGACAGTTGATGATCGTTGCTGCGTCAGAATCTAGAACTTCCTGGGTAAAATAGGTCCCTACTGGAACGGCGCTGCTCAAGCGTAGACATAAGCAAAGTCCAGACGGCTTGAACCTATTGCTTTGATCGTTGGTGCTCTTCACCTTTCTTCGAGAGACTCGGAGCGAGAGGGTTGGCCTTGGTTCAACACTGGATTAGGAGATTCGCAATGTTTACGAAACTACTTCTAGGAGTGACCGTGTGCGTCACTTCCATATCGTGTGGAGCCCAGGTGGTGCCTGCGACCAATGTGAATCATGCCCCCCTTTCCGGGTCAGTCGGGTTCGGAATGGACTACATGTCCGGGGACTGGGGAGCGGCGAAGATCAACCGCTGGGGGCCTTCGGCCTGGGCCACCGTTACCGTCTGGCACGATCTCAGCGTGATCGTGGAAGGTCATTCAGCGATCATCGGAGGGAATAAATTCGCCCAGGGACAGACTGGATTCCCGCCTTTCAAGTATGTTGACGGCAGTGGTGGCGTGGTCTGGACATCGGGTTACTACGGCCGTTTCCAGCCCTTGCTTAAAGCTGAAATGGGAATTGGAAGCCTCACGCACCCACCGAACGGCAGCGGACACGCGCACCAGACCTCCATGACCTACACGCTCGGAGGCGGGTTCGAATACCACACCTACGGACGTTTGTGGACGCGAGTCGAGTACGACTACGACTTCTTCAAGGATTTCTACAGCTCACAATCCGGCCAGTTCCACTCACTTAACCCAAGAGGTTTCATCTTCGGAGAGACGTACAGGTTTGGCCGTGGAGGCTCAAAATATTAACTTCTTCTGCCGCGGACGTCATCGATTCAATGACTAGCTGATTTCACAGATAGCGATGTTCAAGAGAAAGGCCACTCTCGATCAGAGAGTGGCCTTTGTAATCAACGCGCGGAACCTCTCTACATCTTGTCAGAGTAGATCTGGCGGACAAGCAGGTTTTCGATTTCCTCCTGACGGCCAGACCGGGGCTGAGGGTTGATGTTTCTGTCCAGCGCCCACTTTTCGATTTCGTCGAGAGATTTTTTGCCGCTGAGGATGGCACTGGCATCGGTTGATTTCCAGCCTGCGTAGCGGTCGGAGACGATCTTGTCGAGGCGGCCGTCTTCAATGATTTCCGCGGCGGTGAGGAAGGCTCGCGCGCAGAGATCGGCGCCCCCCACGTGAGCGTGGATGAGGTCCTCGGGGGTGAAACTCTGACGCCGCACCTTGGCGTCGAAGTTGCAGCCTCCCTGGTTGAGTCCTCCAGCCTTGATCACGTGGATCATGCTGACGGTCATCGACCATAGATCGTTGGGGAACTGGTCCGTGTCCCATCCGAGAAGTGGATCGCCACGATTGATGTCGAGCGAGCCGAGAACGCCAAGCGCGCCGGCGGTGGCTATTTCATGCTCGAAGGTATGTCCGGCTAGAAGGGCGTGATTGGCCTCGATGTTGAGCTTGACTTCGTTCTCAAGATTGAATCGCTTGAGGAACGAGTAGACGGTGGCGACATCGAAATCGTATTGATGCGCCGTTGGCTCTTTCGGTTTGGGCTCGACGAGAATCTGGCCTTTGAATCCGATCTTGTGTTTGTAGTCGACGACGAGCGTGAGGAAGCGGCCCATCTGCTCGAGTTCCTGCTTCATGTCGGTATTGAGGAGCGTTTCGTAACCTTCGCGGCCGCCCCAGAGGACGTAGTTCGAGCCGCCCAGGCGCTTAGTGGCGTCCATGCAGTTCTTCACGGTGGCGGCGCACCACGCGAAGACCTCCGGGTCGGGGTTGGTTGATGCTCCTGCCATGAAGCGCGGATGCGAGAAGAGGTTTGCAGTCCCCCAAAGGAGTTGCGTGGAGTAGCTGCGCATCTTCTCTTCGAGGTAGTCGACCATGGTGTGGAAGTTCTTCAGCGTGTCGGCGAGGGTGTCACCCGCGGGAGCGATATCAGCGTCATGCCAGCAGAAAAATGGAAAATCGAGAACGCGGAAGAGTTCGAATGCGGCGTCGGCTTTGGCCTTGGCTTGAGCTATAGGATCACCGGGATTGAACCATGGGCGAGGGATGGTGGGACCGCCAAATGGGTCGCTGCCCTGCATGTTGAGCGAATGCCAGTACGCAACGGCGAAACGAAGATGATCCTTGAGCGGCTTCCCAAGTACGACACGATTGGGATCGTACCAGCGATATGTAAGCGGATTTTCGGAAGCAGCGCCTTCGTAGGCGACGGTCTTGAAGGAACTAAAGATGGTTTCGGGCACTGAGAATCTCCTGGCTATCCTGGATCGGGTGGCAAACTGCATCGGCGTGAAAACGCGATCAGCCATTGTCCGAGAGTAAAGCGATTTTTTAGAGCGATTTTTCGCTCGCGATCCTGGGACAGTCATTTGTAACACACTAAGGCGGAGCAATTCATTCGATCCGGTCCGCGAGTGCGCCCCAGCCAGTGCACTGGCGCGGGGAAGCTGGCGCTTCTTTCCGGGACCTTACAGATAACGGGTTTTCAGATTTTCAAAAGATATTGATATGCCTGGCGGACGGCTCCCAATTCGTCCCCGCTCGCGGTTCCGTCCTGCTCAATGAAGGTCTGCTTTACGCCGGCCTTCTTCAACTCAGACATCATTTTCTTCCAGTCGGTGGAGCCCTTGCCGAAGTCGGCATACTTAGGGAAGTTGCCGGTGAGGGTTGGAGTGAACGGGCCGGCCCATTCCTTGACGTGAGCCAACTCGAAGCGCCCCGGATGTTTGGTCAGGTATGGGTATGGGTCGCCGCCGCCTGCGATGAAGTTGCCTGTGTCGAATTCGAGTGCGACGACGGAAGGATCCGTGAGACGGATGATTTCATCGAAGCCAGTGACATTGCCGTACTTGCGAGCTTCAATGTTGTGGTTGTGATAGGCGAACCGCATACCAGCATCGCGAACCTTGCGGCCGATGATATTGAAGCGATCCGCGCTCCAGCGAAAGTCTTCGAGGCCGATGTTCTTAAAAGGATCACCGGACGATTTGCCGGAGGCGTTGGGCTTGATCGATGGGACCGCAGCGATCATATAAGGCATTCCCACTTCATGGCAGAAGTCGATGGTGCGTTGGATCTCGTCATCAGACATGCTGGCCTGAAGGCAATGCGCACCCGTGGCAGTGAGCCCGGAGCTCGCGAGAGTTGCGCGAACCTGCTTTGCTGTCCGCTTGTAGAATCCGGCGAACTCAATGTTTTTGATCCCAATGGAGGCGACTTTGGCAAGCGTCCCGTCGAAGTCCTTGGAAAGCATGTCGCGGAGCACGTAGAGCTGGACGCCCAAGCGTTCCGGGGGTTCGGCGAAGGCCAATGGCGAGCGCGAGGATGCGACGGCGAGTGATGCGAGAGTTCCAGTAGCAAGAAAAGAGCGGCGCGAGATCAATGGACTCCTCCTGAATCGGATCACCAAGAATGATAGCGGAGTGGACACCGATGAGAGGAGAGGGCGGTTCAGGAAGTGACGGGACTGCTCCAGCCCATCTATTCTTGGTGGTTCCGTGGAGAAGAGAATGTTCCGATGGAAGTATTGCGCCTGGTGCGTCGCGTCTGCCTTGATGTTCATCAATGGGCCCGCAGTAAATGCTCAAACAAGCAGTGTGGAAGTCACCTCCCCAGACCATCGAATTGTCGTGCACTTTGGAGTGCAGGGGAAGAAGGGGCAAACGGCTGGACAGGATGGCCAGCTCGTCTATTCCGTGGCCTTCAAGGGGAAGCAAGCCTTCGAAGATTCGGCTCTTCGCCTGGAACTAGCCGGCCAGCCCCCGCTGGGAGAAACAGTTCACATTGCCGGCACTATGCCGGACTCTGGAGTAGATGACTACAAGCTGCTCGCCGGCAAAGTCTCGGCAGTCCATGATGCTTATAACAAACTAACGGTTCACGCGGTCGAGGGCGCCGGAGCCGCGCGCCAGTTTGATATTGAAGCGCGGGTCTACAACGGCGCAGTGGCAATTCGATACCACGTTCCTCAGCAGGCGGCGTTGTCGCGGTATCAGCTTACGCAGGAAGACACGGAGTTTCGTCCCGTGACGGATGCGCAAGCATGGGCTCTGCGGCTTCCCAACTACCAGAGCGGCTACGAGAGCGAGTATGTGCCCGCAGCGTTAAGCGCCTTGAGCAATCAAGGCGGTGTAGAAAGTCACATTCTCAACGGCGCGCCGATGTTGATGCATCTGCCGGGAATTGCATGGGCTGCCGTAGGGGAAGCCTACCTCGAAGGCAACGCGGCGATGTACCTGGAAAATCCCACGGGCAACTGGATGGGCCACCATATCGTGAGCAGGATTTCTCCTCGGCTGGATGAGCACGGGCAGCTGGATGGGCACGGGCCGGCAGTCGATGCGAGCCTTCCGCATGACACTGCGTGGCGGGTGATTCTGCTGGGCGATAGTCCAGGTGAGCTGGCTGAATCGAATGTCTTCACAGACCTGAATCCGCAAACGCAGATCGCCGACACAAGTTGGATTCGTCCAGGCAAAGCTTCGTGGGACTGGTGGAACGGCGATCTGGGACCTGACGGGCAGTCCGCCTACACAACCAAGAACATGGAGTACTACGTCGATTTCGCGGCTGAGCCGGGCTTTCCCTACATGATGCTCGACGCGGGATGGTCGGGCGCAGACATCCTCAAGATGAGAGGGAACGTCGACGTGCCGGAACTGGTGCGATATGCCGCGAAGAAAAACGTGAAGGTGTGGATCTGGCTGTACTCGAAGTATGTTGCAGCCCAGATGAAGGAGGCGTTTCCTCTGTATGAGAAATGGGGAGTAGCCGGCGTCAAGATCGACTTCGTTCTTCGCAACGATCAGGAAGGGATCAAGTGGTATTACGACGTGGCGAAGCTTGCGGCTGAGCATCACCTGATGGTCGATTTTCATGGTGCCACGCAGCCCTGGGGAATCCAGAGAACCTATCCCAATGTCCTCAACTATGAAGCCGTACTCGGCATGGAGCAGAGCAAGGCTGGGCGCCGCGATGATCCAGTGACCCGAACAACTTTCCCGTTCACCCGCATGTTGAGCGGGCCCTTGGACTACACACCGGGAGGTTTTAACAACGTTACGGCCGAAGAGTTTGTCGCACGGGATAAGAGCCCGATGGTGATGGGAACGCGAGCGCAGCAACTGGCTCTGTACGTTGTGCTGGAGGAGCCACTGGCGATGGTTTCCGACGCGCCTCAGGCATATGCGAATCAGCCCAGTTTTCAATTCATCAAGCAAGTTCCAACAACATGGGATGAAATTCACGTGCTGAATGGAATGCCGGGAGAGTCCGTGACGATTGCGCGGCGGCACGGTCACGAGTGGTACCTGGGAAGTCTGACGAATTGGACGGCACGCGACTTGCGCGTTCCGCTGAATTTTCTGGGAAGCGGAAATTACGAGGCAGAGATCTACGAAGATGCGGCGGACGCAGGCCACAATCCAAAGAACGTGGCCATCCGCAAACAGAGCGTGCACAGCGCAGCCACCCTCACGTTGCATTTAGCAAGTGGGGGTGGCTGCGCAATCCGATTTGTGCCGAAAAGTTAAGACAGGCAACAGGCCACAACTGATCGGGGATCGATTACGAGCTGATCTGATCGTTGGGATTGTGGCCCGAAGCAGGCGTGAAAAGCGGCGCGAGCTTGTTGCCGATCGGCACGCCGAGACCGGTGCACGGATCGGGTCCGACGGCAGCCTTGTAGTATCCGTTGTCGCCCGAAGTGATGTCGCTGAATGAGCCAGGGTTCTTGTAGAGGGTAGGCGTCACAAAGCCGAGCTTCTTTCCGAATGCGGCGAAGAGGCCCGCGTAGAGTGGAGCAACGGCGCTGGTTCCGCCGACTACTGTGTTGGAGCCATGGACGGTGATGTTGTAGCCAGTGTTTGGATCGGCGTCGCCGGCAACGTCGGGGACCATCCGGCCTTTACCAAAGGTCGATCCCGACGGCGGCTTGGGAATCCCGATCTGAAAATCCTGTGAGCCGAAGATGGTGGAGTATCCACCGCCGGTGCCTTCGCCGCTGGTCTGGCCGGGGCTGTCATTCCAGACTGTCTCCGTGCCTGACATCTTGTAGGTCCCGCCACAGCCCACAACGTGCGGGCAGGAGGCGGGGCAATCGACGTTTGCGGGAGTGTTGCCGCCGTCGCTGGAATTGTTGTCGCCCGACGCGGCGAAGACGATCATGCCGAGGCTTGTGGCCGTGGCCACGGCCGATTCCATTTCGTTAGCGGCCTGGGTGCCCCAGCTGTTCTCGTCGGCTCCCCAGGAGATGGAGCAGACGTCGCATCCATCCTGGGCGGCCTTCTGCACCGCCGGGGCGATGTCCTGAGCCCAGTACATCCGAATGGTCGCTGCTTTGCCGGTGGCGGCATAATACGCCGCGGCTGAGACCTGGATGTCGAGCGCGACTTCAACATCTGCGTCACTGTTGGAGCCGGTAGCCTTGTTGGGACTGTTCTGCGTACCGTCGACGGAGACATCGGTGATGTTGGGGACCGGCTGGTTGATGGACTTGAAGTAAGCGTCCATGTCGGACTGAACCCAGCCTCCGCCGAGCTCGACGATGGCGATGACTCCTCCGCCCGCAAGGCCGGTGGGCCACTTGTACGCAGAGCAAAGGTTGGGGACGCTCCAGGGTGCCGGAGCGAGAAGACCGATCTGGATGTGAGGCGTCAGACGGCGGAGTTTGAAGTAGGGATGACAGGGAACGCGCGGCGTGTTTGGCATGGGGAGAGTCCTTTGGTTTGGAATGGCGCTTTCCTGCTTGCTTAGATGCAGGTGAGTTGACGGAGTGATGTGCCCGATAGTTTCAGCCGAACAAAAGTCACGTTGAGCCCAAGCCTTAGTATGGAAGCGGTGAGCACACTGCGAAAATCGAGTGTGCCGGGAGAACTGCGTTGGCCTACGACGATCTGCGCGACTGGATCAGGACACTGGAGAAGAACGGCGAACTGAAGAGGATCAGTGCGGAGGTGTCGCCTGAGCTGGAGATCACGGAGATCACCGACAGAGTCTCGAAGGCAGGGAACAAGGGAACAAGCGGACGAGGTGACGGTTCGCCCACAATGAAGGGGAAGTATGCGCCGGGCGGGCCCGCGCTCTTGTTTGAAAACGTGAAGGGGCATCCGGGGCAAAAGGTGCTGATGAACCAGTTCGGCAGCGAGCGGCGGATGGCGATGGCTCTCGGTGTTGAGCGGCTTGATGAGATTGCGGAGCGCATCCAGGGGTTGATGAATGTAAAAGCTCCGGGCGGCGGGTTCCTGGACAAGCTGAAGATGCTCCCGCAACTCGCGGAACTGGGCAACGTGTTTCCTAAGACTGTGAATGCGAAGGACGCGCCGTGCAAGGAAGTGGTGCTGAGGGATGGCTTTGATCTCAACGCATTTCCGATTTTGAAATGCTGGCCGCATGACGGCGGGCGATTCATTACCCTGCCTTGCGTTCATACGCGCGATCCGCGGAACGGGAAGCGGAACATCGGGATGTATCGCATGCAGGTGTACGACGGCCAGACGACGGGCATGCACTGGCAGCGGCAGAAGGTGGCGGCGGAGCACTTTCGCAATGTGCTGCGGGCACAGGCTCAGGCTGCGGCAATTGGCGATCCTCGGGCGGCAAGCGTCGCGGCCATGGCAGAGTCGGCGGGTGGTTCGGTGTCGATTCCAGATGGGCCGGTAGGCGGGATTCCGCAACTTGCGTTAGGAAACTTGAAGGGGTCACGTCTTGAAGTCGCAGTGGCGATCGGCACGGAGCCCGCGCTGACGTTTTCCGCGATTGTGCCCGCGCCGCCCGAGGTCGAAGAATTCATGATCGCCGGTTTCCTTCGCGGCAAGCCGGTGGAGATTGTGAAGTGCGAGACCGTTGATCTTGAGGTTCCAGCCAGCGCGGAGATCATTCTCGAAGGGTATGTCGAGTTGAGCGAGATGCGCAGCGAGGGACCATTCGGCGATCACACCGGCTTCTACACGATGGCCGAGGGTTATCCGGTCTTTCATCTGACGTGCATCACGCATCGCAACGATCCAATCTACGCGGCGACCATTGT